>Ga0209577_10003149_pt1 | contig 15562 bp, 14 predicted proteins | sample GraSoiAngelo_109_FD_185874 | JGI IMG/M metagenome (GOLD analysis project Ga0209577, IMG submission 185874) | Grasslands soil microbial communities from the Angelo Coastal Reserve, California, USA - 14_0903_12_20cm (SPAdes) (version 2) | ecosystem: Environmental > Terrestrial > Soil > Grasslands...
GACGGGCGCGTCGGGGAAGCCCGCCGTCGCGCAAAGCCCCGCCGCCAAAAACGGGATCGCCTTGCGCACGAGTGGCCGCCGCGCCGTCGTAGTCCGCGAGCGCGGGCGCGCGCACGTGCTCGATTTGTCGAAGCACATAGAGGCCATGCGCATCGAGGACGCGAGCGAGCTGTTCCTGGCGCGCAGGGGCGAGTTCATCTATCTCGTGCTTCAGGTGTGCGGCCTGTCAAAAGTGCCGCCGGACGACCGACAGTGCGGGGCGGGGATCGAGTGCGACCTCGTGTGGCTCAAGCTCGACGGCGGTTGGCATGAGCGCGACGCGAAGTCGGAACGCTACGAGTCGTGCTGGCAGCCGATCACGTCCGACGAAGGGCCGAAGATCAGCGGTCGTCGCCTAGTGTTGGTGCTCGACGATCTACACGACTGGGTTCGCCGCGAAGTTGACTATGATGCTGACAGGCCGGAGGAAGGCTTAACATTCAAGTTCTGGGCTATACCTAAGAAAGAAGCTCCCTGAAACCCCGTTCGATGAGGAGATAACATGAGAAAGCCTGAACGGCTCGCTGCCGCGTTGACTGCACTGCTTCTGCTCGCGCCGCTCGCGCGCACCGGCGCGCAGGACGGGAAGAGGCGCGGCATCACGCCGGAAGACTATTTCGCGTTCGAGTCCCTGGGCGACCCGCGCCTCGCGCCCGACGGTAAGCTCGTCGCATACGTCGTGACGACGATTGACCAGAGGCAGAACCGACGCCAGTCGCAAATCTGGCTCGCCGCGACGGACGGAAGCCTCGCGCCGCGCCAGCTCACGACCAGCCCGCAGTCTTCCAGCTCGCCGCGCTGGTCGCCCGACGGTCGCGCCCTCGCCTTCCTCTCCGCGCGCCCATTGGCGGACGGCGGCAACTCAACTCAACAAGCCGCACAGCAGGGCACGTCGCAGGGCACGCCGACGCCTTCACCCGCCTCTCCGGCCCTGCCGAGCGCGACTGTGCCACAGACTTCTCCGCCGACGGCCTCGGTCACGCCCGCCGCGAACGTCACGGCGACGACGCCCGGCGTGCCGAGCGCTTTGCAGACGACCGCGGGCGCAGCCGAGCCGACGCCGCGCGCGCAGGTCTGGCTGCTCTCGCTCGACGGCGGCGAGGCGCGCCGCGTGACCAACCTCAAGAACGGAGTAAACACCTTCGAGTGGTCGCCCGACGGCAGGCGGCTCGTCATGACGAGCCGGACGGGGCCGAGCGACGCGCGAGCGCCTTCGAGCGACGTGCGCCACTACAAGCACCTCTCGTACAAGTTCAACGACACGGGCTGGTTCGACGACAAGCGCAGCCACGTCTGGGTCGTTGACGTGGCAACCGGCGCGGGCCGTCAGATAACCTCCGGCGAGGACTGGAACGACACAGACCCGCAGTGGTCGCCCGACTCCACGCGCGTCGCCTTCGTCTCCGACCGCACGGGGCACGCCTTCGATGAGAGCCGCAACACGGACGTCTTCGTCATTGACGCCAACGGCGGCCCCATCCGAAAAATCTCCGACCACGAAGAGGAGGACTACAGCCCGCGCTGGTCGCCCGATGGCAAGCAGATCGCCTTCCTCGGTCGCCTCCACGAGACCGACCACCCGAAAATCTTCCTCGCGCCCGCGAGCGGAGGCCAGCCCTCGCGCAACGTCTCGCCCTCGCTCGACCTCATCCCGTCGAACCTGACCTGGGCCGAAGGTGGCCGCGCCCTCTACTTCGAGACCGGCGTGCGCGGCGAGCAGCACCTCTTCCGCGTGGACGCTGGTGACGGGAAGATCACGCAGGTGACTAGGGGAGCGCGCGCCGTCCGCTCCGTTGACATCGCCGACCGCGCGCGCCGCATGGTTTATGCCTCGAACGACTTCAAACATCTCGACGACCTCTACACCGCAGACCTCGACGGCGCGGGCGAGCGTCGGCTCACGAACCTCAACGCGCGTCTGTGGTCGCAACTCCAGCTCGCGGATGTTGAGCGCATGACCTACAAGGGCGCGGACGGGTGGGACGTTGACGGCTTCATGGTCAAGCCCGTCGGCTGGCAGGAGGGCAGGAAGTACCCGATGATTTTGAGCGTCCACGGCGGCCCCGCCGGGCAGTACGGCGTGGACTGGTTCCACGAGTTCCAGGTTTACGCCGCGCGCGGCTGGGCAGTCTTCTACTGCAACCCGCGCGGCTCGACGGGCTACGGGCAGAAGTTCGAGCGCGGCATAGAGGGCCAGTGGGGCGGCAACGACTACACCGACATCATGAACGGCGTCGAGGCCGCGCTCGAAAAGTACCCTTGGGTTGACCGCGAACGCCTCGGCGTCACGGGCGGCTCTTACGGCGGCTACATGACCAACTGGATCGTCGGCCACACGGGACTCTTCAAGGCCGCCGTCACGCTGCGCAGCGTCGTTGACTTCATCAGCGACGAGGGCACGCGCGACGGGGCCTACGGCCACAGGGAAGACTTCGGCGGCTACCTCTTCGACAAGTTCGACACCTACTGGGATCGCTCGCCCCTGAAGTACGCGCGAAACGTCAAGACGCCGATTCTCATCCTGCACTCGGACAACGACTACCGCGTGCCACTCGAACAGGGCGAGCAGTGGTTCCGCGCGCTCCAACACTTCGGCGTCACGTCCGAACTCGTCATCTTCCCCCGCGAGAACCACAACCTCACCCGCACGGGCGAGCCGAAGCATTTGGTCGAGAGCCTCAACTGGCAGCTCTACTGGTTCGAACGCTACCTCGAAGGCAACCAGTCAGCCGTGCCGCCCGACGCTAGATAAGAAGGGAAGTGATGAGTGATGAGTGATGAGTGATGAGTAAAGGCAAGCGGCTTTTACTCATCACTCATCACTCATCACTCATCACTCATCATGGATGCCTTTCGAGCTACCGAAGCTTTATCCGATCACCGACCGGCGGTTATCCGGCTTGTCGCACGCCGCGCAGGTCGCGCGCTTGTGCGAAGGTGGCGCGCGACTTGTGCAGTTACGCGAGAAACATCTTTCGCCGCGTGAGTTCTACCGCGAGGCGGAAGGCGCGTTGAAGGTCGCTCGCTCGCGCGGCGTGCGGCTCGTCATCAACGACCGCGCGGACATCGCGCTCGCCGTAGGCGCGGACGGCGTGCATCTGGGACAGGATGACATGCCGCCGGATGCCGCGCGCGCGCTGCTCGGCGAAGGTGCGGTTATCGGTTTCTCCACGCACGGTGTGGAGCAGGCCGTCGCGGCGGCGCGGCTGCCGGTTGACTACATCGCCATCGGCCCGGTCTTCGCCACGCAGTCGAAGGAAAACCCAGACCCCTCGGTCGGCCTCGAAGGCGTCGCCCGCATGCGCGAGGCCGTCGGTCGCCTGCCGCTCGTCGCCATCGGCGGCATCACGCAGGAGAACGCGCGCTCGGTACTCGACGCCGGGGCCGACTCGGTCGCCGTCATTAGTGCGCTTCTAGCCCCCGCCGACCCTGCCGAGATCGCCCGCCGGATGGGAGACTTCATCGCCCGTCTGTGAGCCAGAGCCGGGAACCTCCGGCAGTTAATTGTTAAAATATTAGGGGTTAAAAGTTTAACTTGCTTTTCCTATGTTGTTCCGCCACAATGGGATGGTTCGCCGGGGCAGTGCCCGTCCCGGCCTTCCGAAGTAGCATCTGAACCCCGTGTCCCGCTCAATCTTTCATCCGCCCGGAGCAAGCGCGAGTCCCGCATGAAATATTTCGATTTGCCGCCCGTCATCGAGCAGATGCTGAAGGTCTCTGAGAACATCAGCGACCTCAACTTCTCCGTCGGCCAAGCCCCGCAGGTGGAGGTCAACGGACGGCTGAACCCCGTCCAACCGCTCGGCCTCCAGAAGCTCACGCCCTACCAGACCGAGGTCATCGCGATGACCCTGATGCAGGGGAACACGGACGCAGCCTACAGGCTCGCGCACTCCGGCTCGACCGACCTCAGCTACTCGCTCCCCTCGCGCACGCGCTTCCGCGTCAACATCTTCCAGCAGCGCGGAACCTACTCGATTGTGATGCGCGTCATCCCGACCTCGATCCCGACGCTCGAAGACCTGGGCCTGCCGCAGCAGCTCGCCGACATTGCGGAGCTGCGCAACGGCATCGTGCTCGTCACCGGCCCTACGGGTTCGGGCAAGTCAACGACGCTCGCCGCCGTCATAGACCTCATCAACCAGCAACAGCACTACCACATCGTCACCATCGAAGACCCCATCGAGTTCCTCCACCAGCACAAGAACTCGACGATCAACCAGCGCGAGGTCGGCTCGGACGCGAAAGACTTCCCGTCGGCCCTGCGCGCGGCGCTCAGGCAAGCGCCGAAGGTCATTCTCATCGGCGAGATGCGCGACTATGAGACGACGGAGATCGCGCTCGAAGCCGCCGAGACGGGCCACCTCGTCCTCTCGACGTTGCACACAATTGACGCCTCGAAGACCGTTGACCGCGTCATCGGCCTCTACCCGAAGAACGAGGAGCAGGTAATCCGCACGCGCCTGGCGCAGACCTTCCGCTATATCGCCTCGCAGCGCCTGATCCCGCGCGCCGACACGGGGGGCCGCATCGCCGCGGTCGAAATCCTCAAGTCCACGCCGCGCACGCGCGAGTATGTCAGCGCGGGCGAGTCCGAGGGCAAGACGCTGCTCGACGCCATGCGCGCCGGCAAGCTCGACGGCATGCAGGACTTCGACTCGGTCATCAAGGAGATGATCGAGCGCAAGACGATCACGCTCGAAGACGGCCTCTCGTTCGCCAGCAACCCGAACAACCTCCTGCTCGCGCTCAAGGGCATGTCACTCACCGACGACTTCCTCGCGCCCGAAGGACAGGGGGGCGCGGTCGTCCCGAAGCGCCCCGCCGCCGCGCGCGGCTACCCGCAGCAGCGCCCGCGCCCGGCTGCCGGCTCATCCATGCTCGACATGATCGAGTGAAATGATGAATGCGGAGTGATGAATGATGAATTAAACGGGGCCGCCGATTTCTCATTCATCACTCCGCATTCATCATTCATCATTTCAAAATTATGATTGTCACCTGCCCGAACTGCACGACGCGCCTGCAACTCGACAAGGCCAAAGTCCCCGCGCGCCCGTTCAGCGTGCGCTGCCCGAAGTGCCAGCAGATCATCAACGCGCAGCCGCCGAGCGCCTCGCCGCAGCGCGACGCGCTGGCCGCCGTGGGCGGCCTGCCGGCCTCAAGCCGCTCGCAGCAGGAGGTGAGTGTCGCGCACGCCGCGCCGGTCTTACAGGAAGACGGCGCGGATGAGGCGTCCGAGGCGTCGCACGCGCCCACGGCTGACGGCGAAGTGCTGCGGCTGCTCGCTTCGCTCCTGCGGGGCGTTGGAGTCGAGGGCGTCGGCGCGAAGGGGTCGGGGCTTCGCCCGGCCTGGGAGCGCCGTCGCGCGCTCGTCTGCGCAGGCTCGGCCTACGGCGGGGAGGTCGCGCGCACTCTGGCCGGCGACGGCTACGAGGTGTTCGCCGCCGCCGACGCGGCGCAGGCGATGGAGCGCATGCGCGAGGGGGGCGTGGACGTGGTGGCACTCGACCCGGAGTTCGACCTGTCGGGGCAGGGCGCGGCCTCCGTCAGCCGCGAGATGGCCTCGCTGCGCATGCCGGAGCGTCGGCGCGTCGTCTTCGTTTTGCTCTCCGACAGGGCGCGCACGGGCGACGCGCACGAAGCCTTCCTCGCGGGCGCGAACCTCGTCGTCAACCTGGCAAAGGCCGCCGAGTTGCCGCGCGCGCTCGAAAAGAACATACGCGACCTCAACGAGCTTTACCGCGACTTCAACAAGGCGCTCGGCCTGGCCGAACTCTAGCGGACTGCCCAGGTGCTCGAAAGCTTTGGGCCGGCGCACACCACGCGTCGGCCCTTTTCATTCCTTCGGCCTCCACGGAAGAACTGTGCGCCCCCGCCGCAATCTGCTAAGCTTACACGTCCCGCGACCAGACGGTGCTTCGACGCGCCCGCGCGAAAATGTTTTAGAGGTTTGGCGAGGGGCAGTCCTCCGCGCCCGGACTTCGTCAAGGGGAGATGGTTTCGCCGAACAGACACAGCCGACAGCACGGCGCGCACGCGCACGAACGCGGCGGCCACGCGGCGGGCAGCCGACGCCGCCTGCTCGCGGTGCTCTTGCTGACCGCCGCCTACATGCTCGCGGAGGTCGCGGGCGGCTGGCTGACGGGGAGCCTGGCGCTCCTGGCCGACGCCGGCCACATGCTCGCGGACGTGGCGGCGCTCATGCTGGCGCTTCTGGCCGCGTGGTTCGCCGCGCGACCGGCAACGCCGAATAAGACTTTCGGCTACTACCGCCTCGAAATCCTCGCGGCGTTCGCCAACGGCGTCGTGCTCGTTTTGGTCTCGCTGCGGATTCTCTACGAGGCTTACGACCGCTGGGCCGCGCCGCCGGAGATCGGGCGCGGGCGTCTGATGGTCGCGGTCGCCGCGGGCGGACTCCTGACGAACCTCGCGTGCGCGTGGCTTCTGTACGGCGACCACACGAAGGACTTGAACATGCGCGCGGCCTGGCTGCACGTCCTGGGCGACGCGCTCGGCTCGGTGGGCGCGATAGCGGCGGGCGCGCTCGTCCTGGCCTTCGGCTGGTACAGGGCCGACCCGTTCTTCAGCGCCCTGATTGCGCTGCTCATCATCTGGAGTTCCTGGAACCTGATCCGCGAGGCGACGAACGTTCTTTTGGAAGGCACGCCCTCGCACATCAACCTCGCGGCGGTCGAGGGCGCGATACTTGAGACCGGCGGCGTCGAGGACGTGCACGACCTCCACGTCTGGACGATTACGTCGGGGCGCGAGGCCCTGTCGGCGCACGTCCGTCACGCGCATGCCGTCTCGCAGCCGGAACTCCTGCGCTCGCTGCGCACGAAGCTCCACGAGCAGTTCGGCGTTGACCACCTGACGATCCAGATGGAGACCGGCGACTTCGAGGATGAGACGTTCCACTTCTGCACCTCGGGCACGGCCTGCTTCCGTTCGTCGAAAGAATAGTTTCAAGTTCCAAGTTCAAGGTTCAAAGTTGGCGGCCTTGAACTTTAAACCTTGAACTTGGAACTTTGAACTTGAGTATGGAAATCAGCCTTCTCATCGTCCTCGACCTGCGCGAGCAGGCGGCCTTGCAGGCGGCGCTGATGACGCACGGCGCGCCCGACGCGCTCGTGACGCTGGCGCTCACAGGCGCGTGCCGCATCCAGACGCTCGACGAGGCCCGCCAACTCCGCCGCTGGCTCGCCGAGACGCGCGCGTCGGGCAAGACCGACTTCGCCTCGCTCAACGTCATCGAGCGCGAGCTGGTGCGCTTCGGTGTGTGACTGCCGACTTCCCGCTTTTATGTCCCACGTCGAATTAGGTTACGGTCGAGGCTCGCTGACGTTCGAGTTTGAAGACGGGCGCTTCGCGATACTCGAACCCGCGGCTGGCGAAGAGCGACCGCTGACGGACGCCGAAGTCGGCGCGCTGATTGACGACCCCTTCGACTCGCAGCCGCTCGAAGAGATCATCAGCCCCGGCGAGAGCGCGCTCCTGGTGGTCTCGGACGCGACGCGCGCGACGGGGAGCGCGCAGGTGGTCAACCTGCTCGTCCGCCGCCTGGTTCAACTGGGCGTCGCGCCGCACGACCTGCGCGTCATCTTCGCCACGGGCATTCACCGCAGGGTGACGCGCGAGGAGAAGGCGGAACTTCTGACGCCGTTCATCGCGCAGCGCGTCCGCGCGTTCGACCACGACGCCGCGGACGAGTCGCGCCACGTCTCGCTCGGCGTGACGGAGCGCGGCACGCCGGTTGAGCTTGACCGCGCGCTCTTCGACCACTCGCACGTCATCCTCACGGGCGCGGTCGGCTTCCACTACTTCGCGGGCTTCACGGGCGGGCGCAAGAGCGTCTGCCCCGGTCTGGCGTCGAAGCGCACGATTGAGGCGACGCACCTACAGGCACTCGACTTTGAAAAGGGCGGGCGGCGCGCGGGCGTCGGCACGGGGAGACTTGACGGCAACGCCGTGCACGAGGAGTGCGAGCGCATCGCCGCCGAGGCCGCGCCGTCGTTTCTCGTCAACACGGTGACGGACGAGCGCGGGCGCGTCGTGCGCCTCTACGCGGGCGACTGGCGCGCGGCCCACCGGCGCGCGTGCGCCGAGTACGCCGATTCACACACGATGAAAATCTCCGAGAGGCGCGCGGTCGTCGTCGCGTCGGCGGGCGGAGCGCCGCACGACATCAACCTCATACAGGCGCACAAGGCCCTGGAGATGGCCTCTTACGCCTGCGCCGACGGCGGCCACATAGTCCTCGTCGCGGAGTGCGCCGACGGCCTCGGTCGCGCGGACTTCCTCAAGTGGTTCGACGCGGCGGACTCGCGCGAGTTGGAAGCGCGCTTGCGTCAGTCTTACGAGGTCAGCGGCCAGACGGCCTGGTCGCTCTTGACGAAGGCCGAGCGCTTCCGCGTCCACCTCGTCTCGACACTGCCCGACGAAGACGTGCGCCTGATGCGCATGCGTCCGGCGCGCACAATCGAGGAAGCGCTGGCGCAGGTCGGAGGCGAGACGGGCGGCTACGTCATGCCGCGCGGCGCGGCCTTCATGCCCTTCGCGGAACGAGGCGCGGGCGGCGAGGCGTTAGGCTGACGCCCCGCCCGTTCCCCCGACTACGAAATACTTTCCGCCCCGTCGTCATACATACATGAAAGTGATTTGGCCTTGACGCGGTAGCCCGGCGCGCATACGATGTCGGCGCTTTCCGCGACTTTCGCCGCGAGCGGCCTCGCCCTCGACGGTCAAACCCTTCACCCGGCCACGGAATCGGATTTCGTGCTCACACAGGAGACAAGAACATGCCTTTACTCAACGTCGTGATAGACCTCTCGCATCACAACAACGTGACCAGCTTCCCGGACGTGAAGGACGCGGGCGTCCTCGGCGTCATCAACAAGGCGACCCAAGGGACGACCGTCGTGGACGGCACATACGGGTTGCGCAAGCCGCGCGCCCTCGCCGCCGGACTCCTCTGGGGCGGTTACCACTTCGGCTCGTCGGGCAACCCGCAGAAGCAGGCGGATCACTTCCTCGACGTAGTCCAGCCCGGCCCGACCGACCTGCTCGTGCTCGACTTCGAGCCGAACGGCCACGACGGGACGATGAGCGTGGCCGAGGCCGTGACCTTCGTCCAGAGAATCAACCAACAGACGGGCCGCTTCCCCGGCCTCTACTCCGGCCAGTCGTTCCTCAAGGAACAACTCGGCAACAAGAAGAACGACGTGCTCGCCAACTGCTTCCTCTGGGTCGCGCGCTACTCCGACCAACTGCCGCAAGTCCCCAACACCTGGAAGACCTACACGCTCTGGCAGTACACGGACGGCAACGCCGGCCCCCAGCCGCACCAGGTGAACGGAGTCGCCGGGGGCTGCGACCGCGACAAGTTCAACGGCGACGAGGCGGGGCTGAGGAGGCTCTGGGGCGTGCAGCCCACGCCGAATCCGTAGGCCCTTCAGAACGTCGTAGCATCACGCGCCGGAGACGCCAGCGGCCCGCGCCGGAAATGCTGGCGGCGTGGCGGGCACTCTGGGCCGCGCCCTTTTTCACGACGCGCGACGCAGGGCGCAACACCCGCGTCGCGCGGGGCATGCGCGCGCGAGTCGCGGTTGATTGCGCCCGGCACGCGTTCGACGTTAGAGTATTTGCGCTCTCGAACTTCGTGAAGGTTCGCGCCGCCCGACGCCGGGCGGGAGAGGAGGAGGCGTGAAGACACAGTTCGTCAGGTCGTCGTTTCTCGCGCTCGCGCTCGCGTGCGCCGCCGGTGTCGCGCGGGCGCAAGAAGGCGTTGCGACTCAGCAGCAGTCGTCACAGACGACCGCCGACGTGCGACCGAGCGAGGCCCGCGTGCCGCTCGCGCAGGCCGCGGTCGCTTACGACGTGGAGGGGCACGAGGCTTTGAACGGTCGGCTGCGCACGCAGGCGCTCGCGGGCAGCGTGGACGCGCCCGTGCGCGACGCGCGCCTCGTCGTGGAGAGCCGCAGCCCCGTCTTCTACAACTACGTCGCGGGCTGGGCGACCTTCTACGGCGAGGACGGCGTGCGCTGCGGCGAGGGACTCTGGAAGCTCGAAGCGCTCGCGCCCGCCGAGCAGGTCGAGGTGGACACGCCGGGCCTGCGCCTGACCTGCACGCCCGCGACGTGGCGCATCGTGGCGACGACATTGCTGACGCGCACCGGCGACGTTGCCAAGCCGCGCGAGCAGGCCGCACCGCCCCCCGCCGAGACCGGCGACAAATCTTCCAGCGCCGCAGCCCAACCGTCGGCGGCGGGCGCGGGCGTCACGACCGGCACGGCCAACACAACGGGCGCTGCGGGCGCGGCAAACGTCCCCCCGCTCGAAATCAACGTCAACGGCAAGACCGTCCCCATACAGCTCGGCAACCCGCTCGAAATACAGGTCGGCAAAGAGCGCGTCCGCATCGTCGTCCAGCCCGCGCCCTGAGCAGAGGCTTCGGGCGGGAACCGGCGGCGGGCCGGTCAGAAGGGGACGCCTTCATTCTTATGCCGGGTGGCAGTACGAAGAGAGGTCGGTGCTGCCCGCGCACGTCGTAGTTGAGCCAAAGCACGACCGCCTTACGCGCCCCGTCTTCGTAAGTATTCTGCGAAGCGTCCGAGACGCCTTGCACCCCCGCTGACCGATTCGCGTCAGCCTCACGTCCTACGCAACGAAGGAGGAATGTATGGCTCCGAAAGTTTTCACCCCCAGGCAGAAGTTCCCGGACGAGTCGGAGGCCGCCGCGGTCGGCCCGTTCCAGGCGGCGATCAAGCGCGGCACGCCGGAGTTCGCGAAGCTCGTCAAGAACGAGAACCCCGACATCGTCTTCAAAGACGAGGAGCACACGGGCGACGACCGCATGATGACCTCCAGGCTCAGCGCGCGGGTTGACGATCTCGCCGCGCGGGTCAAACGGGAATTTCCGGGCCTCAAGCTGCGCATCACGGAGGCCTGGGACGACAGCACCATCCACGCCCCCACGAGCCGACACCTGGAAGGCCGCGCCGTTGACATCACGACCTCCGACGTTGACCACCACAAGCTCGGTCGCCTCGCCGGTCTCGCCGTCGAAGCCGGGTTCGACTGGGTCTTTTTCGAGAACGACCTGCACGTGCACGCGTCCGTGAAGAAGTAGCGCGCACGCGCGCCGGAATGGGCGGCCAGGTCCCGGCCCTCTAAGTCTCCTGCGCCGGCGACTCATCGCGTCGCCGGCTTCCCGGCGTGCCCGCTGCGACTTGACCTCGGCGGCTTCGCGGGTCGAAACTTGTCTAACGAAAAAACCCGACCGCAACGAGTCGAAAAGGGAGGTGGGTTGAGATGGCGGACGAGAAGACGCAGAACAAGTGCGCGCGCGCGACGTGTAGTTGCCCCGCGGCGAAGGACAGCAAGTATTGCAGCGAGGAGTGCGAGGACGCGGCCAAGGTTCACATGATGGAAATCGGCTGCACCTGTCACCACTCGGACTGCAAGTAGAAGAAGCTTAACGTCGTGAAGCAGTGGCCCGACCGCGCGGAAGGATGAGGGATGAAGTGAAATCAGCCTTTCCTTCATCTCTCATCCTTCATCTTTCGGCGCGCGATCAAGCCACTGCCTTTCAGGTCATCAGCGCTCACCCGTGGCTCGTGCGTTCTCGACGCGTCCCTTTACGCAAGCGTAATGTAATCGAATCGCAATCCGCCGCGGGCTAATCACCCTTACCCTCTCAAACATCTCATTCGTGCCCGCTCGTAGCTCAGTTCGTCATCGTCACGCGGAAGGCGTGGAGGCGTCTCAGCCGCGGGTGGGCACTCTAATTGAAGTGAGCATCCGGCCCGACCGTGGGCGCGACGAGCGACGCGGTCGGGCCGGGCCGAGCGCCGTGCTGTGGACGCCGCTGACGCCGCCGTTCTTACCATGCCCTGTTGTCTCGCCGCACCCGTCCGTCACGGCGGCAGTCCGCTTCGTCACACTCCGCTTCACAGAGCGCGCGGCCCGCGCTTATATTCTCGCGCTGCTGCGCCGGACGCCCGCACCCGGCGAGAGTCTCTAAACAGACATTCACCGCGCCAGCTTCGGACGCCACGCGAGGCCGCCCCGCGGGCGTCTGTGTCGGAGGAGGGCGGCGAAGAACGTCACGCGAAAATGACCGAGGCGAAGAGTTTTGAAGGCAGCATCTTTCCCGCGAAGGCGGAGGTCGGCGTGCGCTTCTGGCGGCGGCGCTGGGCGCGCTGGGCCGTCGCCTTCGGCGTCTGGACTGTGCTGGCCTTCTTCTTCACGGGCCAGTTCTACTACACCTACCGCCTGAGCGAGAGGCCGATCACCTGGCGCGACGCGGCCTCGACGCAGTTCCTCTATCCGTACCTCTGGGCCGTCGGCACGATCATCGTGATCTGGCTTTCGGATCGCTTCCCCGTGGAGGGCCGCCTGTGGCGTCGCAACCTCTCGCTCCACCTCCTGTTCGCCACGCTCTTCGTCGTCGCCATCTCCGGCGCGTTCCAGATCAGCTACCACTTCCTCTTCGTCAACAGCCCTGACCGGCCTTACCACCCGATGATGACGCTCCAGTGGATCATCTACAACTCCTCGGAGAACTATGGCATCTACGGCTTGATACTCCTGTTCAACCAGGTGCTGCGCTACTACCGGCGACTGCGCGAAGGAGAGCTGCGCGCCTCGCAGCTCGAAACGCAGCTCACGCAGGCGCAACTGCAAGCCCTGAAGATGCAGTTGCAGCCGCACTTCCTCTTCAACACGCTCCACTCCATCTCCGCGCTCGTCCACCGCGACCCCGAAACGGCAGACCGCATGATCGCTAGATTAGGCGACTTTCTCCGCCTCACGCTCGAAAACTCTGGCGCGCAGGAGGTCTCCTTGCGAAAGGAGCTTGAGTTCCTCCGCTGCTACCTCGACATCGAGCGCGTCCGCTTCCAGGATCGGCTCACCACGCGCCTCGACATCGAGCCGCGCGCGCTCGACACGCCCGTCCCCAACCTCATCCTTCAGCCCATCGTCGAGAACGCCCTGCGCCACGGCGTCGCGCAGCGCTCCTCGCCCGGCCACGTCGAGATTTCCGCGAAACGGGAGAACGGCTCGCTGCGTATAGAGGTGAAGGACAACGGGCCGGGGCTTTCGGCCATTACAAAGTCGAACGGCAAATTCAGGGAGGGCCTGGGGCTAACGAACACGCGGGCGCGGCTCGCGCAGCTTTACGGCGCGGCGCACCGCTTCGAGCTGTCAGATGCTCCGGGCGGCGGGCTGGTCGTGACGCTCGAAATCCCGGCTGCGAAAGACGCGACCTCCTGAAGTTCCGAACCCGCCGCAGTCCGCCGTCAACGCAAAGCAAAATTTTTCTGAAACCCGAAGGCGTTTTTTGACACAAACTCTTTCGGTGCGGTGTTTTCATTTTAAGCAAAGGTTCGCGGGAGGGAAGTGTGCCCCGCTGCTCGCCAGTCGAGAGGGAGCCGTGACGATACAGACGGACGCCGCCGCTCAAGCGCCCATACGCGTGCTGGTCGTTGACGACGAGCCGCTGGCGCGCGAGAAGATTCGCGTGATGGCCGCCGCCGACCCCGAAATCCGCGTCGTCGGCGAGTGCTCGAACGGCGCGGAGGCCATCGAGTCCATCCAGACCATCCGCCCCGACCTCCTCCTGCTCGACGTGCAGATGCCGGAGGTCGGCGGCTTCGCCGTGCTCGAAGCGTTGAAGGAAGAATGGCTCCCGCCCGTCATCTTCATCACGGCTTACGACCACTACGCCGTGCGCGCCTTCGAGGTGCACGCGCTCGACTACCTCTTGAAGCCCTTCGACCGCGAGCGCTTCCAGGCCGCCATCGAGCGCGCCAAGCGGCAGATCAGGCGCGACGACGGCTCGCAACTCGACGCGCGCATACTCCGTCTGCTCGAACAGATCAGCGAGCAGCCGCGCTACAGCGAGCGCCTCGTCGTCAAGAACGGGGGCCGCGTCTTCTTCCTCAACACGGACGAGATTGACTGGATCGAGGCCGAGGGCAACTACGTCAACATCCACGCGGGCAAGAGGGCTTACCTTTTGCGCGAGACCATCAGCGGCCTCGAGTCGCAGCTCGACCCGAAAGGATTCGTCCGCATCCACCGCTCGGCCATCGTCCGCCTCGACTGCGTCAAGGAGCTTCAGCCCTGGTCGCACGGCGAGTACCACGTCATCCTCCAGGACGGCACGCGGCTCACGCTCTCGCGCAGCTACCGCGAGAAGTTGCAGGCCGCGCTCGGCAACAGCTTGTAAACGAGTCGTAAAAGCGCCGCGTCGCGGCCCGGCGGGCGAGTCCGTTTCATCACACGACCCGTCCACTTCATCACAAAAGCCTTCTGCCCCCGCCGCGCCCTCCTTAAAATCCACGCGGCACCAGTCGCCCGCAGTCGCCCGCGGTCGCGCTCCGGGCGGGAGTCGGAAAAAAGACCGGCCCAGCGCTGTTCTACCGGCGAAAGAAGCGGGGGCCGACGCCTCGCGCCCGCGGGGCATCACTCGATAAGGAGTTTCAGGAACATGTTGGAACAAAGAAGCGGTTACGCATTCGAGTCGGAGGAGGCGGGGGTCGCGCCTGACCGGGCCGCGTCCATCAAGATCAAGACGCTGAAGGAGCTGGCGCTCGCGCTCTTGCAGGAGGTCGAGTCTCTCCAGGGTGACGGCGCGCTCGACGGCAAGTCGGGCGTTGACTTCGCGGGGGAGGTGCGCCGCTTCGAGACCGACCTCATCCGCTGGGCCTTGATGCACACGGGCGGCCACCAGCGCCGCGCGGCGCGCATGCTCAACCTCAAGGTGACGACGCTCAACGCGAAGATCAAGCGCTACGGCTTAAGCTCGCACGCGCCACGCGCCGCCGACGTGGTTAACCTCTACCCCGAAGAACAGGCCGCTTGAGCCGCGGCGTCAGCGGCGACGAAGTGTTAAAGGAACCGCGGGCGTTAGCGAGCGGGCCGCCGGAAGGATGAAGGATGAAGGCGGAGGGATGAAGGGAAAGCATTTTGCTTTCCCTTCATCCCTCCGCTTTTCCTTCTCCCGCTCGCTAACGCCTGCGGTTCCGTCATTCTCCTTTGCCTTTCCGCCTCGATTCACGTATAGAAATTCGGATGAAGGCGCGCATAGTCTTTCTACTGCTCTGCTGCATCTGGGGTTCCACGTGGCTGTTCATCAAGCTGGGGCTGAGAGACCTCCCGCCCGTGAGCTTCGCCGCCGTCCGCTTCGTCCTCGCCTCGGCCATACTGTTCGCCATCGTCGCCGCGCGGCGCGTGCCCCTGCCGCGCACAGCGCGCGAGTGGGCGCTCATCGCGGTGACGGGCGTGCTGGCCTTCACGCTCAACTACGGCCTTCTGTTCTGGGGCGAGCAGCACGTCTCTTCGGGGCTGGCGGCGCTGTTGCAGGCGACCATCCCCGTGTTCGGGATGCTGTTCGCGCACGCGTACCTGCCGGGCGAGCGCCTGACGGCGGCGCGGATGGCCGGGGCGCTTCTGGGCGTGGCCGGCGTCGGCCTCATCTTCTCGAACCAGATGCAGGCGGGCGGCGCGATGGCGG
>Ga0209577_10003151_pt1 | contig 15552 bp, 15 predicted proteins | sample GraSoiAngelo_109_FD_185874 | JGI IMG/M metagenome (GOLD analysis project Ga0209577, IMG submission 185874) | Grasslands soil microbial communities from the Angelo Coastal Reserve, California, USA - 14_0903_12_20cm (SPAdes) (version 2) | ecosystem: Environmental > Terrestrial > Soil > Grasslands...
GTATCTCGACCTCCAAGCAATCGCTCTCCAACGATGCTTGTACTACGGACTGACCCTTCTCCCATAGCGCTGCCTGAACCTCATTTTCATGCCTTGTGGTGCGCCGAAGGCGCATGAGGTCTGCTCATTAATTAAGAGTACTAAACCTGTCTCAGAGATGTTGGCACGGAGGGGCAAGCACGTCGGCCACTCTCGATGCGACGGCAGCGAACTCAAATCCCGGAGTTCGCGCAGGCGTGTTGTACAAGAGTGCTTCGTCGCAGTAGTGACAAACGAGATGGAGTTCGTCGAGCGCATGCAGCACGTGCAGATTCCGGTCCCCGTATTCCTCCACCTTTGCCAAGATCCGGTCCACCGCCGCTTGTACCATCCACGATGGAGTGTAGGCTCCGCCGGCACCTTCGAACCCAATCCAGTTCTCTCCCACCAGCAGGAATTCCAATCTGCGGCGCGGAAAAAGCCACAGGCTCTCCAGATGCGAAGCGAGGACAGGAAATCCGATAAAGTCCTGAACTGGCGCTCCTTGCGGATGTTCCCATTCGGGATCGCTTAAGCCGTTCTCCCGCGCGAGGAACTCGTACAACTCCTCGCGAAACTGCGGCACATCTTCGGGTTTCACTCGCCGCGGCCTCGGATGCAGCCAGACCCAACCGATTCGATCGGGCCTTGCATGATTGGCGCTCGCGATAATGTCAAGATAGCTGTCTTGAAACGACTCTCGCGCTTTGCCCGAGGCGACCTGCCCGTGCTCCACCCATTTCGTGAGTTCCACGCCGATCTTCTTGCCTGACCTGGTTACGCACAATATGTCAGGCGGATCAGGTCCATCGACCGCACTGCCGATGGCGTCGCCCACAAATTCAGGAGCGGCCGCGAGAAAACCACGCCAAGCCTCTCTTTCATCGTCTCTCAACATACGGATCGCCGTCTTCCTGACGGCCTTCGCAGACTACGACAACGACTGGCTCGTGCAAAACTCAACCACGCACTCCTCGGCCCAGAAACGCTCATTCCCGCCTTCGCTCGAAATGAAGGCGCAGTGCCCGCCGTACTTGGGCGCGACCAGCGCAATAAAAGGATTCTCCTCAATTCCCGAATTGCGGAACGAAGCAATGGGAACGAGCGGATCGTCCTGGGCCGCGAGGATCAGCGTCGGTACGTGGATTTGCCCTGTCACAGGCAACGCACTCCCTCGATGATAATAATCGGAGGCGTCGCGGTAACCCCATTCCGGTGCCGTTATCGCGTCGTCCCATTCCCGCAAGGTCCGCGGCCCGAAGAACCGATCCGTGCGGTATCTTTCCGGAAACAACTCTGCTTTCCGCTGCATCGTGTTCCTCATGCTGCGAAGGAAGTACGATTCATAGACAAGGTTTCGCGGCTGGCCGCTGCCGTCCGCGCAGGACGCAAGGTCGAGACAAGGACAAACCGCACAGATTCCGCGCAGCTCTCGCGGCGCCCGCTCCGCAAGTTCGCCCGCCATTTTGAGGACGAGATTGCCGCCCGTCGAATAACCCGAAAAGAAGATTTCGGGCAGGTTGTCGCGCTCGATCAGTTCGTAAAGGACCGCCCGGAAGTCTCCCGAAAGGCCCGAATGGCAGAGCGTTGGCGTCAGATGTTCCGTCCCGCCGCAATTTCTCTGATTCATCCGCAGAACGTTGAATCCGACCTGGTACGCCCGCTCGGCAATTCCCAGCATGTACGGCGACTCACTCGAACCCTCCAGGCCGTGCACGAGCACCAATGTGCCATGGCCGCGCCGCCTCTCTTGCCAGTGGCATTTCGCGAGAAGTCGCGTTCCCGGCTCGACCTCGAACAGACGGTTCGTGGCCGGCGGCAAGCTTGCGAAATCGCGCGGCCAGTAGGCCGCCGCTACGGTCGCAAGATGAGGATTCCGGAGCAGCGGGTGCGGATCAAATGGCCGTGCTCGAAACCGAGCTGTACGCTTGTAGGCAAGGCCTCCAGCATCCAGATTAGCGGGGATCGCGCTCATTTGCATTCCCTCGAAACACGGAATTCTTGTCGCTCCCCTTTCCTTGCACCCTGAACGAACTTCGTGCGAGGCTTCCCGTGAGGCTCCAGCAACCTCTGGATGCCGCTTCCTATCAGCCTCGCCATCATCGACAGCAGAAGGAAAAGACCTTGCCGCGGATCCGCGCAGGCCGACACAGATGAAGACAATGGGAGAGAATGTTGCGGGTGCGATCAGCGGCGTGGCGAACGCGGCCTTCGAGGAATTCCAGTCCCCTGGCCGTTGCCTCCACGAAATCCATGGAAAAAAGCGCTGCTGAGAACAGAATAGCCGACGCCAGGGCAAGCAACAGAAGGACCGAGAACACGGCCTCAATAACGCTTGTTTTGGCCGCGAGAACCGCCGCCGCCAGCCCGAGCAGCAATTTCCAAGCACCGCTCCCTTTCATGGCGCACATGACCTCCTCGTTCGCCTTTCGCTTCTCCTCCACGCAAGTTCGATCCATCGTCCGCCTAGGCTGGCACCTTGCCCGCAAGGAACACCGTGAGCAGGCCCCGATTCTCATCCTGCCGAAGAACCTTGAACACCACCTCTTGCCCCTTGCGAAGATCGGCCAAGGCCCGATGCAACCCGTTGAAGGTGTCCATGCTGTTGTGATTGACCTCCACGATGACGTCCCCGGCCGCGAAGCCGATATCCTCAGCGAAACTTCCCGGCTCCACTTCGGAGACAAGGACGCCGTGCTGACCCTGCATTCCGAGATGCCGTGCCCGTTCAGAAGTCAGCGTTTCGGCATGGAGGCCAAACCGCACCGGAGAATTTTCATTGGAGGACTCTTCCTTTTCATTCGCACTTCCCGAAAAGACACGATCCCGGCGTTCGACCGTGACACTGGTCTCCATTTCCTTGCGGTCCCGCATGTAATTGATTCGCACCTTGCTTCCAACCTTCGCGTGTGTAATTCGGTCCACCAGGTCGTTCCCCGTTCTCACGGGATTCCCGTCCAGTTCTGTAATCACGTCGCCCGGCTTCAGCCCCGCTCTCGACGCCGGACTATCCGGTTCCACTCCTTCGATGACAATTCCGTTGGCAGCACCCAGTTGCTTTAACACGATCGGATTTGTACTCTGTTCTTCCTGAAAAGTCACACCGATTGAGCCACGCGTCACTTTGCCATGCTCAACTAAATCGTTGTACACATTCACGGCCGTGTTCGATGGCAGGGCAAACCCAACGCCTTGATATCCCGTGCTTTGCGTCACAATGGCCGTATTGATTCCGATGACCTGCCCGGCAATGTCCACCAGCGGCCCACCCGAATTACCGGGATTGATGGCGGCATCCGTTTGCAGGAAGTGTTGGAACTGTCCGCCGACGCCGCCACGGTCCTTGGCGCTGACGATACCGGCAGTCACCGTCGCCTTCAGCCCAAATGGGCTACCAATCGCGAGAACCCAGTCACCGACTTTCACACCGTCTGAATTCCCGAGCTTCGCCACGGAAAGATCCCGATTCGCATCGATCTTGAGCACGGCCAGGTCGGTTTCTTCGTCGGTGCCAACAACCTTAGCGGTATAGTGCGCGGTGTCTCCATTGAGCTGGACTTGAATCTTCGTGGCTCCGTCCACGACGTGATTGTTCGTCAGAATGTAGCCCTTTTTGTCAACGACAACCCCTGATCCCAAGCTTCGCTCAGCGGTGGGTCCGCTCTCGGGAAAATCAAAAAAGCGATTCCAGAAATCGTCAAAGCCACGCGGCCGTCGTGGCCTGCGGCCCGTCTTGTGAACTTGCGTCGTAGAAATATTCACAACGGTGGGTTCCGCGCTTTGTACGATGGACGCAAAGGCACTCGAAAGGTGAATGGGATCAGGAATAGCCAGCAGTGCGGCCGAATCTTTGTCGATTTTGGCTGCGATCGCTCCGCGCCCGGGAAGCACAGTGCCGATAAGCAGGCCACAGAGAAGCGTCACTGACAGCAAAACAGCAAATTCCCATCGATTCTGCCGCGCGACTCCACTGAATTCTCGAAAATCGATTCTCATGGCTTTTAACCTACTCCAAGCGTTCCTCTCCAGGAGTCCTCTGCTAGCTCATAAGCCGCTCGCGTGCGTCGCGTCAATGATCGTAGACGCTTCCACACAGCTCAGCGGCGGCAGCAATATTTGGGTTTGGATCGCGGTCAAACGACACGCGCTCTAGGATTACAAATACCGCCACTCAAGCCGTTTGGGACGGCCCGGAGCCATGAGCCAGCTTGGCTCCGGGCCCTCGTTGCGAACCCATCCTTACTGTCGCACTTATTCGCTCTTATTCGCTTAGGCAGCGATTTGCTTCGACAGCGGTGTGGTTCGAATTTCAATTCGTCGCGGCAATGCTGCAGCGGCAACGGGCGCGGTGATTTCCAGCACGCCGTTTTGATACTCGGCAGTGAGCTTGTCGGTGTCCACGCCTTCGGGCAACGTGAAGGTGCGCTCGAACTTCCCGTACGAAATCTCCTCGTGCAAGAAGTCCACGTCCTTCGAGCTGTGGCTCACTTTGCGCTCGCCGCTAATTGTGAGCGTGTTGCCCTGCGCCTGGATTTGCACTTCCTTGGGGTCAATGCCAGGAAGAGCGAGACGACAGTGATACTTCTTACCGTCATGATCAACGAACGACTCGACTGCAGGAGCGAATGTGGTCGACGTGTTCGCGGTTCGTTCGCCACCGAACGGCACTCCGCTCATCATGCGATTAAAGATCTGATCAAAATCCCGCCGGAAATCGAACAGATCCTGAAAGAAACTATCGCGAGGAACAAGGTTGGTCATGACATACCTCCTAATCCAAATTTCTAGCCCCTCGGAAGAGGGAGCATGTTATGGCTCGGTCAGCTTTCATACCGCCCGAGAAACCTGCGTTGCTTCATAGCAGATTTTCTTCCTCCTGTCAAGCTGCTGATTAAGCTTCCTATTGTCAACACGATAGCTTGAAGTTTGCAACTTGCAATCCGAAGTTGTACGAGGAACGCAGACGATTCTTCGCAATTATCTGTCGCTGACCGCAAACTGTCTCGGCGCTAGCGGCTACCCGGCCAACCGAAGAAGAAATCGTCTTCCATCGCCCGGAACAGTTCTTCGATGAGCTGGAAAGATTCTAATGGAGAGCGCCAGAATGGCCCGCGGCTGGTCGCATAGTTTCTCGTGGAGTAAGTCACTGGAGCTGCGCGGAGTGGCTCGACTCGACTGAGTGCTGGTCTGCTCAAATTCGAGAGAGTTCGGTCGTACTTGGCCCTGCGAAGCGGATCGATTAAGGTTTCGTAGGCTTCAGCAAGCTCGCGAAACTTTTCAGGCGATGATCCGGTGCCTACATCGGGATGATAACGGCGGGCAAGTCTGCGGAAGGCAGACCGAATCGTTCTGTCGTCCGCATTATCGGGAACACGCAGCACTTCGTAATAGTTCATGGCCGCACCAAGCCAGCCAAGGTCAGCATCAATTATAACCCGCGTGCGAACTACCCCTCAAGGCCTGCGCTGTGCGGATCAGTTCTCAACGCAAGGCCCGGCCTTCGCGGGATCGCTGCTGCCATCCACGGAATGGCGGAGAAAATTAGGCTGCGCTTACGACGATACGGCCACCTTTGCCAGCCCGCGATTTATGGCGGATCGCGATCTCGATCAGCAGGCGGAAACACGAAAGGCTCGCACAGAGCGCAGCCACATCCTTGCCTCGGCGAACCTATACATCTGAACTATCAGCGAATGCGCACCTGGGCTGTTGGAAACCACCAGCACGATGCCAAGAGATGACTCCTGACCTCGTTCTTTTGCGCCAAGAAGTTTTCGACGACTTTCTCTCGCACGAGCCAGTGATTCCTGCGGCGCTCCGGGCGAATGGATTTGGATAACCGACCTATTGGCCCCCAACACGAGTGTCGGGAGGCCTGACGGCTCGTGGAGCAGTTCAGACGGTCGGCGTGCAAAAATTTTGGGCACTAAGCGGGCACCTGAAAAGCGCAGAAGAGCACCAAGTCGCGTAATATCAACGCGGGGCTTGGAGCGGCCTTGTAGGTCGTCGGGCAACTATCCCGACTGCCCGCTGCTGGCCGCTTCAGTAGGAAGCGTGGACTTGAATCGGCGACCTCCTGGTGCAATGCAAGAGGTATTCAATGATCGAATCCAACATCTGAAGCCTCGCGGGCTTCCGATCTTGACGACGACCCGGGATCGAAGCTTCGAAGGATCTGCGTAACTCGCTTGTTTGCATCGCTTACGAGATTCGACCGGAAAGGCGCGACCGACGTTTCTCGAAAAAAAGCACGGATTTGAGTGGTTTTGGAAAAAATGGAAAATGAAGCCGCCGCGTAAGTGCTTTGGAATCGCGTGTTGTAGACCAGAGTGACTGTCGCCCCCTGACCGGCGAACCAAGCGACTCCTGTGTTACGTAGTTCGCATAGCTGAACGGTTCCCAGCTTTCCATGCACCGCCTGCAAAAGCTTGGTGAAGTCGGGCTCGCTAGACATTATGGAACTTCTCATCGCCCGAAGCGTAAATTACGGTGTAATGTTCAGAACCGAGTTGCGGTCTTTTCCCGAAAACCCTGTCAAGAAAATTTTGGGCTTCTAAAACGATTGATAAAATACTACCTGTAGTATTGTAGCTGTTTCTGGGGTACGCCTTATACCACGCCCATGAAGAAAGCAACGATCAGGAAGCCGCCCCTCGATTTTGGCGGCGAGACTCTTGGCCAGCGGTTAACTCGGCTTCGCAACCAACGCGGCTACACACAAGTCGAATTTGCAAAGAAAGTCGGGATAACGCAGGTCTTGGTTTCTTCTTACGAGACAGATCGGCGGCAGTTCTCCGTCCATTCGCTTCGCCCTGGCCCTCGATATCAGCACCGATGAACTGCTGCATCCCAAGGCCAGGAAAGTCTCTAGCAAAAAGCCTAGCCGCAGAGTCATGCGCCGGGTCGAGGACATCGAAAAGCTGCCGCCCTATGAGCAGCGCGCTTTGCTGACCACGATTGATAAATTCATCGTGACAGCACAGGACAGATGAGCAGTCTTAGACGCGCTGTGTGAGAATGGAGGGAAAGGAAGATTCATGGCCGACACCAAAGAGCACGCCTACGAACTGATCGACCGGCTTCCGCCAACGCAGCTCTCCGCCGTCGTCGGCCTGCTCGAAGCCATGCTCGATCCCGTCTCCCGCGCTATTGCCAACGCCCCTATCGACGACGAACCCATCACGCCAGAAGAGGCCAAGGCGCTTGATCAAGCCCGCGAGTGGTTCAAGCATAACCAGGGCATTCCGCACGAGCAGGTATTGGCCGAACTGGGGATCACCCAGGAAGAAATCGAACGCTTCAAAGAGCCGAAGTGAAGCGCATCGTTTGGACGGAACCGGCTAAGGCCGATTCCGCCGCCTGGACAAGCCCACCGCCATGCGCATTCTCGCCGCCTTGTATCGCTTCGCGGATTCCGGCGAAGGCGACGTAAAGGCACTCCAGGGAAGAGAAGAACTCCGGCTTCGCATCGGCGACTACCGGCTCTTCTTCGTCTGCCCCGCTGCGGAGACTATCGAGATTCGACGTGTTCTTCATCGCCGCGAGACCTACCGCTGAGCGAATACGCTTGGGGTTGGTGTCTGGTTTTCCCTTTCGCTGCTCGCTTTTATTTTCAACAAGTTCGCATATAGGAACTTCCGGGCGCTCGACAGCGCCGCAGATTTTGTAAGTCGCTGGTTTCTCGATGGTTCCTATACAGCAACCAAAGTTGCTGTGCAGCACCCTTTCTGGGGTGACGTGTCTCTTGCTTTCCCCGGCAGCGAGGCGTTAACCGCCAGGAGCCACACCACCGGACGGTATCTGCAACGACCTTGCGAAGGCTTCGGGGTCTTGCGGGCTGACAATGATTCGCTTCACCAGTCCAGTGCGCCTTTTGATGGCGACAACTGTCTTGTTGTAGCCACACCATTTCCAGGACATGAAGAAGTCCGGGCGGAATGAACGACTAAGTGGAACCAAGGAGGCGAAGGGAATAACCTCGACGCGGTCGATATCCGAAAAGGGCACGTGTCGGACGGTGACGCCCAGCATCCGAATATCCATCCTCGAATCCTGCACTGGATACGTGAAAACATGCTTAAGGCCGTAGAAAATCCAAATGATCACGACTGCACCGGCAACGATTGCGGCAGCAACCCCGATTGCGTCTGTGCGACTGTTAATTGCAGCCACAGTTCCTCCCGGCAAGCGGTTTCACTGCCGTGTTTGTATTGATCAGAGACGCCATCCCTGATGGCCACGGCAGCGGTGACACCGTACCAGTCAGCGACACGAAATACGCGATTAAATTGAAGACCAGTAGCGTCGAGTTCGCGACCCGTATACTCAAAGCTGTTCGTTGTATTTGCACCACTCAGTGAATCGTTTCCAAACGGATCGTAGCTGTACTGCGACTGTACCACCCCCGTGGAATCGGCCAGCCCTAACGTGCTGCCCAAAGCATCAGTGAGAAACGCGCGCGAGCCCACCGAATCCGTCCGCTGGAAGTATTCGTCCACACCTCCTGCAAGCAGATTCGCCGTGGGCGTGCTGCCCGCAAGCTCTTGGACAGGGTTGGCCCGCCTTCCGTCATGGTTGCAACCGAAGGTGGGAATTGTCCGGTCTAAATTGCGCCATCATCCGTCAGCAGATGGGACGCAGTTCCGCTACGATGACGGCGCTTTACACCGGAGAAATCCCGCTGAAGGAGGTCCGGGCAGCGTTTTCCAGAGTCAAAAACGGCTTATTGGAAAAAATGGAAAATGAGGCAGCGGCCTAAGTGCTTTGTTTTCTGGAGCGGGCGATGGGAATCGAACCTATCGCCAATTCACTAAGTCCCGTTGAATCAGTTGGCCTTACACTCCTCGAAGATCTTTTTTGGGCAGGAAAAAGGGGGTTTTTGCGCCCAAGTTGCGCCCAAATTTGCCCATCGCCCAAGAATTTGGCCGATGGGATCGACGCCAAAAAGTGGCTCGGATTGGGCTCAATTGAGCGCAATCAACCCGCATTGCTTACACTAGGCTGCGCTACGGGCGTTCGGGGAACAGGCCAGGCATCCAGCGAGAAGCGAGAGCCGCTGGGAAAACAAGGCGCAATGGGGCTCGCGTACTGTCAGAAGCGAGCACACCGCGAGCCATCAGCGCCGACACGACGCGCCGGGCATGGCGCTCCACAACACCGGCAGCACTGGACACGTCACCACGTGGCAGTTCTCCCCGATAGAGGAGAGCTTCGAGCACGCGCCCTGATCTTGGCGGCATGTTCTTGAGCTTGACCTCTTCTTCTGCCCAGAGCAAGATACGTGCGCGTAGGCGCTCCGGCTGCATCAGGCCCTCCATGAAGGTCACCTGATCAATGCAGGTCTTCAGAAAGAATTCCGTGAACGCCGCAAGCGCCTCCTCGCTCAGGTTCCCTCGGCCATCCAAATCGTTGCGCCGAGGCATATCACAGGCGGCAAGGTGCCTTTTGTAATCCTCGACGTTTCGGGCCAAGCCGCGCGCAACCGACCAAACCGCGCCGGTGTTCAGTGTTTCCAAAAGTGTCGCGTGCGACATAAGCCGCGCCACGCGACCGTTGCCATCCACAAACGGGTGAATCCACACAAGCCGGTGATGCGCTGGAGCCGCGGCCAGGATCGAGTCCGTCTTGCCCAGATGACCGTAAACATCCTCGAAACGTTTGAGGAATCGGGGCACAGCACCAGGACTGATAGCCACATGGCCGCCGACCTTCACATCCCGTTTGCGTAACTCTCCGGGGACAACGCGGACTCGTTCCTTGCCCTCCAAGTCCTCCACCCAAAGTAGTGCCTCCGGCAGTTCCTCGCCAAAGCGCCGATGGATTTCACAAATGCCTTTCGTTGTGACAGTGCGTCCTTTCAGGCCGCCCTCATCAATCCATTTTTGGACAGCAACGTGCGCCTTCGCTTCGAGCTGCAAGTCGCGTTTGCGTGCGTCCTTGCTGTAGTCGTTCTTCAGGGCTCGTTCGATGTCAATAGGGTGCGTGTAGTGTCCCTCGATCAGATTGCTGTAGTAGCAATTCATCGAGCGAACGAGATCAGCCAGAGACTTCAGAAGACTCTCAGGCAAACTCCGACGAAACCCTGCAGCCTTTTGCGCCAGTTCGACTGCAAGATCGGTCAAGGAGCCACGAAACCGGGACGTTTCCCCGATGAGCAAGGGCTCCATTTCAGCATGGGATTCCCCGCGATCCTTTGCCACCGCGAAGTCCGCTGAAATGTCCGCTTTATTGTGCATCCTCTGTTTCATGGTAAGTTTAACTGTATCAGTCACTTATTCAAGAAGCAAGACAGGCATGTCCGACAAAAAGTCCGCTGAATAGCCTAGTCCCTTGAGGACAGAGGCAGGCCGACAAAGCCTCTCATTTCACCGTAAATCGAGTTGACGACACGGAGGCTCGCGCTCTGGGATTGTAGTGGTCACCATCCGAAGGGCTTGCAAGACCACGGGACTCACGTCGCTAAGACCCACCTTTGAGATCCCCCTGCCTGGTCACTTTGCCCGGCGGCCGGGGCCATCTCGCAATCTTTTCTCGTGTCCGTCGTCATTCGGTCGCAGCATCATTACGCTTATGGGGTCCCCATACATACTTGCCGGAACGATCGATGTAGCCCACGCTTCCGTCCTTGGTCTGCACCTGAGTCAAACCGTTATGGAACGGCTTGACGTTCCAGAATTCCTGAGGGGCGATCACGAGTCTTCCTGTCTTGTCGATATAGCCCCATTTCTTTCCGATCTGGACGGCGGCAAGCCCTTCAGAGAAACCATAGGTGAGGTCGAACTGGGGTGGAATGACGGTTTTTCCATTACGGTCTATGAAGCCGTACTTTTTCCCGAACAGCCAGCGGGACAGACCGTCCGTGAAATCGCCCCAAGCCGAGGCGCAGTCTTGCTTTCCGCCAGGAGCCGGCAGACGAAGAACTTGGTCGCCCTTATCGACGTAGCCGCAATCCTTCTTTTGGTTCACAGGCGCGAGCCCGAACTGGAAGCTGCTGGCCCAGTCGAAGCGTGGTGGAATCGCCCAATTCCCGGACCTGTCAATGTAGCCCCATCCCGTATCGCCGGATTCGGACTCCGTAGCGGCTGCCAAGCCCTCGGAGAATGGGTAGAGATACGTGAACCTCGCCGGTATGACGAGCTTTCCGTCCTTGTCGATGAAGCCTTTGCGCGGCGGAATGGCATTGTCCTTGACTTCGATCATCGCCAAGCCATCGTGGAAGGCCGACTCTTCACCATTGCTGTCGCTAATCATACGGCCAGAATTCGGAGGGATGACGATCTTGCCAGTTTGATTGATGTAGCCCCAGCGGCCGTCATAGCCGAGGACCGTGCCTGTAACCTGCACATGAGCCAGTCCTTCATGGAACTCTTCGGCCCATGGGAACGTTGGTTGGATGACTATGTTTCCGGCCGGATCAATGTAACCCCAGCGCCCATCCCTCTCGAATCGCGCAAGTCCTTCGGAGAATTCTCCGACAGCATCAAAGCAGAGAGGGATGACAACCTGACCAGCGCGGTCGATAAAGCCTTCGCGTCCATGCTCCTCTACCTCGAAGAGCGCTTGGGTCGGCGACGAACTGGAGGAATGCGTGCTGCGCCAGTGTTTCAAGCACTCTGCATCTCTCGGAGTACTGGCGGAGATCAGCGTTCCATCCGGCGAGACTTCGCGTCCAGAGCACCCACCATTATTCACGCGATACTCGGCGCATTCGCCTTCACCGAAATCGTTGGGCGTCCAATTCAGTAGACCACGGGACCATTCGTATCGCCAAAGAAGAAGATGCCGGTCCGGAAAAATGAGCCAGTCCGCTCCATCAATCTTCAACAACGCGATCTGTGACTGTTCGGCGCGAACCTTTTCGATCAGGTCGTTGCGTTCACGGAGTTCCATGTCTTTGGAGAACGTCTGCAGGGCGTGTTCGCCGAAGGAAAGCCCATGCACATTGAACAGCCATGCGCGGCTGTCTGGATGCTCTCGAAGCCAATCCATCAGCCATGTAACGGATAGGGCGAGGTCCTCATACCTTGATCCTGTTTTGAGGAACTCATCGATTCCTTGGATTTTGCCGCTCTCTGAAAGGAAAATACCCTCCACCGCCAGGTTCGGGGAAAATTCAGGTTTGTGCAGGGCCACGTGAAGGTTTGTCTCGTGTGGACCCTTAGCTCTCCATGACACGCCAAACTCTGCATCGTGATAGGGGTTGATGTCACTGGCGCTGATCGTGTAACTGTGACGCAGTTTCGCGAGCGAATCTCCAGCACGGTCCTCCGCGCCGATTTGCTTCCACTGGCCCTCAATGCTCTGCATTACTGAATCGGCGAGATGAGAGCCAAAATCAACTCCAGCAAGTCTCTCCTTGTTGACGCTCTTTGAAGGAAGGAGCGCCGCGATCGCGCGCGAGATGTCGGCATTGTAGGTTTCCTCGTTTTCAGATCCGTGTATAGTCCACGGGAGCATAAACTCGTAGTACGAGTGCGAAGTCAAGCTGATCTGTGAACCGTCAGAGAACCTAATCCTGACCTCAACGCGGGGATAATCATCAAATCTCGTAAGGGTGAATAGGGAAGGAACAACGCTGCCGATCTTGTTGGGGTCGTTAAACGTAGATTCGAATAAAGCCCTCTGTCGCGCCGTAGCCTCTGACATCTTCGCGGCCATTCCATCTTTCACAAGCGTTAATTGGAACTGAAGCCAACTGTTGGTTATCCCCAGATTGACGGGATCGGGTTTGGAGATCGGTGGCATTTGAGCGGCGGATACGAGCGCCCTCACGAGGGCTGGCTTCACCGGTTGGCCGTCCCGTTGGAATCCATCTGGAGTTGCCAGGATCGTTACCGTTAAGTCTTGAGGCGTTCCAAGACCTCCCCAGCCGGAATGAATCACTATCTCTTGAACCTTCTTATCAGTTTGCGCAGGGAGACTTGCACTTAGAGCGAGTAAACCGAGACTGAGCAAGCTGCTGAGACCGACCCAACGCGCTAGAGAGGGCATAGGAGACATTCTCTCCTAACGTCTGCCGTTTGGTGAAGGGTCTCGCGGCAACGGCTCCGTACCATGACGTCCTGGCTATCTGAGTGGCAGGCTCAAGGTGCCCTAACAACGGAGAGGTTCCAGGGAATGTGAGTCGCTGTTGTTCTGGGACTTAGGGTTTGTAGTCCGAACGCGCGGAATCGCAATGACTAGGCGAACGAGTACGCGTACACTGCGGTGCGGGCTGGAGGCCGTGCCTGCGCCCATGGTCAAGACACTATCGCAAGGCGGCGCGGCGAGTCGCGGCCCGCGATTCGCCGCGAGACAACCCCCCAAAACCTTCGGGTGTGCGACTGGGGCCAGCAACGGCCCAAACGCAGGCCCCGGCTGCAGGACAGAGGAAAGAGAGTTATCCAAACCCTGGACGGAACCCATTCCCTTCACCCATTCCCCTGAACCATTCCCCTTATCCACTCCATTCCCTTTCCTTTGGAGTGTGGAGAATGTCGAACGAATTTGAGAAACCGAATGATTCGAACAGTGCAAACGGAAGTGCGCTCCATCTTGCAACCGATCAGCGAACCGGTCGAGCGCACGATCAACTTTTGACTACTGGTGCTATCATCGCTGGCGAAGGCCAACGATTCGACGGGCAAGGAGAAAGCATGGCCCGTCGTCGTTACCAGAAAGGAAGAGTAGTCCTACGCGGCAAAGCGAATCCCGTTTGGGTGGGACGCTGGCGAGAGGACGTGATCGGAGCCGATGGAGTTACGCGGCGCATCGAGCGTTCCGAAATTCTCGGCAGCAAGGCGGAAATTCCCACGCAGCGGCTCGCGCTCCGGCGCTTGGAAGTTCTGCTTGCCAGAGTTAACGCGCCGGACTATCGGCCAGGCCGCATCACGACCTTTGCCGAGTTTGCCGAAAGGTGGAAGGAAACGGTGCTCTCACAGCACAAGCCGAGTAGCCAGAAGGCTGCGCTCTCTAACCTGCGGTGTCATATCTTGCCGCAGTGTGGGAATGTGCGGCTTGATGCGCTCGGCAAGGAAGCGCAGCAGGTGTTTGTGACGCAGCTTTCGCGCACCGTTTCCCGCAAGACCGCCCGGAATGTGATGGACACGCTTTCCGCGATTCTGCGCAAAGCGAAGCAGTGGGGATACGTTTGCGAAAACGTGGACTTCAGAGCCTTGGAGTTCGCAGAGGACGCAGTTAAGCGCGAGCCTCGATTCTTTACCGCGAAGCAGGTGCAGCAGATCATCGAAGCCGCTCCCGAGCCATACGAGACGATGTTCACGATTCTTGCCATGACCGGGATGCGCGCGGGCGAGATGCTGGGTTTGCAGTGGGGAGATATCGACTTCGCGGCTGCGTGCATCGACATTCGCCGCTCGGCGTGGTACGGAAACGTTCAGACCACGAAGAGCAAGAGCAGCGCGGCTCCGGTGCATCTGCCAGAGTCTTTGGCAGCAACTCTGCGAGCATATCGGGAGCGATGGAAGCCGAATCCGCAAGGGTTCTTGTACGTGACGCGGAACAACCGGCCTCCATCATCGAACAAGGTTGTCCAGTACGGCTTGTGGCCCGTGCTGGACGCGCTGAAGATTCCTCGCTGTGGACTTCACGCATTCCGGCACACGCACGCAAGTTTGCTTTTGCACACCGGAGCCACGCCGAAGGTTGTGCAGGAGCAACTGCGGCACGCTGATCCGCGCGTCACGCTCGGAATGTATTCGCACGTGATCGGCGAAGATCGTCGGAACGCGGTGGAACGTGTAGCGGCGTTGTTGCGCCCAACTGATGATGCCAGTTGCGCCCAATTGCGCCTAAATGCGCCCAAATCAGGAAGGCAAGAGGAGTGGATTCAATAAGTTAGTTGGAGCGGGCGATGGGAATCGAACCCACGTCCGAAGCTTGGGAAGCTTCTATACTGCCATTGTACGACGCCCGCTCTTTTAGGCTCACGCCATTATAACCAACAACGGTTGCTTGGGTACAGATGCAAACCAGTGTCGTGCCTTTTGAAAGAAACTTCTATTCTACTTTGTTAGTAACCCAAAATCAGGTTTGTTGGTAACCCAAAAACCCGGCGTATGCGCCACGGGCATGGAATGCGACAGGACTATTCTCGCGCGAATCTAACCGCTGTTAGCGCCGCCCTTTTGCGTTAGAATCTGTGGATGAGTATTTTGCGGCGGCTTTCACGCTGGATGGGATCGCGGGACGACATGACTCATATCGTTGCAGGCAACACGGCTCCGGAATTTTCTCTGAAATCGCTCGAGCAGAAGGAGTATTCGCTTCGATCGCTTCTCGAGCGCGGCCCGGTGGTTGCCGCTTTCTTCAAAATCTCCTGCCCCGTCTGCCAATTCACTTTTCCTTTCCTGGAACGCCTGCATCAGCGTTACGGCTCCAGTGGAGCAGCAACTTTCCTCGGCATCTCTCAGGACGACGCCCGCGCCACAAAAAGCTTTGCTTCCGAGTATGGCATCACATTCCCCATGGTTCTAGATGGAGACGGCTATCCCGTTTCGAACGCCTATGGCCTGACCAATGTCCCGACCATTTTCC
>Ga0209577_10003152_pt1 | contig 15551 bp, 16 predicted proteins | sample GraSoiAngelo_109_FD_185874 | JGI IMG/M metagenome (GOLD analysis project Ga0209577, IMG submission 185874) | Grasslands soil microbial communities from the Angelo Coastal Reserve, California, USA - 14_0903_12_20cm (SPAdes) (version 2) | ecosystem: Environmental > Terrestrial > Soil > Grasslands...
GAAGGTTAAGAGGCTTGGGTGCGCCCGCGGCGCTCAGCGGAGCGGCGCGCCCGGGTCGAGCTCGAACGCGACGCCGCCGATCTCCACGTCGTCGCCCGGCTTGAAGCCCGCCGTCTCCAGCGCGCGGATGACGCCGATCGCCCGCAGGCGGTTCTCGACGTAGGCGAGCGCATCCTCGTTCTCGATGTCGTGGCGCGCGATCAGCCGGTCGACTCGCGGCCCGCTCACGCGGAAGCCGCCGGTCGGGAGACGCTCGACGATGAAGCCCTCGTCCTCGGCCGGGCGGTAGACGCGGTGCTCGGCCGCGGGCTCGCCCGCCGCGGCCGGCGGCGTCTCGACCGGCGCGTCCTCCGGCACCCACGCGAGGATCGCCCGGGCAAGCTCGTCGAGGCCCTCGCCGGTCGCGGACGACGTCACGATCACGTCGAGCGCAGCCCCGCCCAGCCGCTCCCGCCACTCCTCCGCCGCTGCGGCCGCCCGCTCCGGCGGGACCAGGTCGGCCTTCGACAGGGCGAGGATGCGCGGCAGCGACTCGAGCCCCCCGGCGTGGCTCGCGAGCTCCTCCTCGACGGCGGCGTGGTTCGCCGCCGGGTCCGAGCCGTCCACCGGCGCGAGATCCAGCACGTGCACCAGCAGCCGCGTGCGCTCCACGTGCGCAAGGAACTCGTGGCCGAGCCCGGCGCCCTCGCTCGCGCCTTCTATCAGGCCCGGGATGTCCGCGACCACGACCTGGCGCTCGCCGCCCTCGAGCGTGCCGAGCACCGGCTCGACGGTCGTGAACGGATAGTCGGCGACCTTCGGCTGCGCCCTGGTGAGGCGCGCGAGCAACGACGACTTGCCGGCGTTCGGCAGCCCCACCAGCCCGGCATCGGCGAGCAGTCGCAGCCTCAGCTCCAGCCAGCCCTCTTCCCCGGGCAGCCCGCGCTCGGCAAAGCGCGGCGTCTGGCGCGTCGCGCTCGCGAACCGCCGATTGCCGCGGCCCCCCGTGCCGCCGCGGGCGACCAGCGCGCGCTGGCCGGGTTCGGTGAGATCGAAGCGGGCGCCGCGCTCCGGGTCGACCGCGGTGGTCCCGGGCGGCACCGCCACCTCCAGGGCGCCGGGGCTCGCGCCGTGGCGATTCGATCCCTCACCGTGGCCCCCGCGCTCCGCCTTGAAGTGCGCGCGGCGCCGGAACGACTGGAGATCCCGGAGCGACGGATCGCAGACCAGCGCCACGTCTCCCCCACGCCCACCGTCGCCGCCGTCCGGTCCGCCCTTCGGGACGTGCGCCTCACGGCGGAAGGAGACGACGCCGTCGCCGCCCCGCCCGCCCTGTACGAAGATCCGCGCGCGATCGTGGAACATGAACGCGATCGTAGGCCTAGGCGACCGGCGCGCGTGCGGCCGCGGTCAGCGAGGCGCCGGCGCTCGCCCCGCCAACGAGCGCGATGGCGAGCACGTCGATCGCGCTCAGGTCCTGTCCGAGCACGACCCATCCGGCCACGGCCGCGAAGGCGGGCTCGAGGCTCAGCAGGATCCCGAAGACCCGTGCGGGAATGCGCCGCAGCGCCTCGAGCTCGAGCGTGTACGGCAACGCCGACGAGAGGACCGCCACCCCGGCGCCCGCCGCGATCAGACCCGGTCGCAGTAGCGCCGTTCCCGCGCCCGCCACGCCCACCGGCACGAGCAGGACAGCCCCGAACGCCATCGCCAGGGCAAGTCCGGTGGCGCCCGGAAAGTCACGGCCGGCGCGCACGCTCAGGAGGATGTAGGCAGCCCAGCACGCCCCAGCGAGGAGCGCCAGCGCCACGCCCGCCGCGGCGAAGCCGCCGGTCTCCCGGCTCGCGAGCAGCAGGATCCCCAGGGCCGCCATCAGGACCCACAGCGCGTCGAGCCTGGTGCGCGAGCCGGCCACCGCAACCCCCAGCGGCCCCACGAACTCCAGCGCGACCGCAACGCCGAGGGGGATCCGATCGATCGCCTCGTAGAACGAGAGGTTCATCGCCGCCAGCGCGACGCCGAACATCACAACCGTCCGGAGGCCCTCGGCCGAGTGTCCCCGCAGGACGGGACGCGAAATACAGCCGAGCACCAGCGCGGCGAACGCCACGCGCAGGAACACCGTCCCCGCGGGCCCGAGGTCGTCGAACAACCCGCGCGCGAACGACGCCCCGAGCTGCGTCGAGGCAATCGCGAGGAGGACCAGGCCGGGCGCCGGCAGCCCGTCGAGCGGGCCGCCGGAGGATCGGCGCCGACTCACGGACGGTCAGCCGCCGGCGGCCGTCTCCAGCTGCGTGGCGGCTGTCTTCACCTCGCGCTGATCCCTCTGGATCGGCGCCGCAAGGCTCAGCACGCGCGCCCGGTCCCCGGCGTTCACCGCGTCGCTGATGGCGCCGACATCCCCGGCCAGGCGGCGGAGGATCGTGATCAGGCGCGCCTGCGGAGCGCGCGCCGCCGGCGGTGCCGCGAGGCGCTGGAGCCGGCCGATGAACACGCTGACCGCGCGCCGGAACTCGTTTGCGCCCGCCGAGAAGTCGAGCGGGTTCTGGGCGGCGCGCAGGTGAGCTCCGGCCACCGTCGAGGCCGACTCGAAGTCCCCAGCCGCCTTCGTGGCAGCCGACCTGTAGACCGCCGGATCCGGGTTCTTCGAGGACCCGCCGCCTCCCCCGCCCAGGGCCAGAGCCAGGCCGACGACGATCAGCGCGACGACGCCCAGGATCGCCCCGGCCGCGACCAGCCGGCGCCGCCTCACCGCCACGGCGCGCGGCGACGCAGGGGGCGGCGGCGGGGCGACCGGCTGGCTCGGCACCGGGGCGGGCGGCGACGGCTGCGGCCAGCCGCCGGCAGGCGGCGGCGGAAACACGATTGGCGGCCCGGTCGGCGGCGGCGGAGGCACGGGCGTCACGGTGGGCATGGCCGTTGGCGCATCCTGCGGGATCGACACCACCGGTGGCGGCGCTGCGCCGCTGGGCGCCGCCTGGCCGGTGGCCACGCTTCGCTCGGGGTGGGGAGTCGCGCGCGCCTCCGCCGCGGCGCGGGCCGCTCGCCCGAGGTCGCCCGCGGAGGGGAAGCGCTCGTCCGGGTCCTTCGCCATCGCCCGGGTCACCACCTCGTCGAACTGCGCGGGGAGGTCGGGACGCACCGAGCTCACGGGCGGCGGCGGCTCCCCCATGTGCGCCCACATCTTCGCCGGCTCCTCCTCGCGCGGGTACGGGACCTGCCCGGTGAGCGCCTCGAACAGCACGCATCCGAGCGAGTACACGTCCGCGCGAGCGTCGACCCCCTTGCCGGCCAGCTGCTCGGGGGCGATGTAGTCGAGCGTCCCGACGAACATCCCCGTCTGGGTGACCCCGCTCGTCGACGCGGCGTGCTTCGTGAGCCCGAAGTCCGTGAGGTAGGCACGCTTCCCGTCGGCCGAGATCAGGACGTTGGCCGGCTTCACGTCGCGGTGCACGAGGCCCCGCGCGTGGGCCGCGTCGAGCGCCGCGGCGATGTCCGAGACGATCCGCGTGGCGTCGTCGGGGGGCAGCGCCCCGCGCTGGTCGAGGGCGGACCGCAGGTCCGTGCCGTCGACGAAGCGCATCGTGATGTAGAGCTGCCCGTCCGCCTCACCCGCGTCGTAGATCGGGATCACGTTCGGGTGGTCGATCGAGGCGGCGGTCATCGACTCCTGCTTGAAGCGCGCCCGAAACGACTCGTCCCCGGACAACGCGGACGCGATGAGCTTCAGCGCCACCACTCGATCGAGCGCCAGGTGGGTGGCCCGATAGACCACCCCCATCCCGCCCCGGCCGGCGACCGCGTCGATGCGGTGGCCCGCGAATTCGGTTCCAGGCGAGAGCTCCACCGGCCCTCTGGGTTCGCTAATCCGGGGCGACCGAGATGACGCGGCCGCGCCGGCCGGCCGTGAACTCGACCCGCCCAGGCCGCGCGGCGTAGATCGTGTGGTCCCTCCCGATCCCCACGCCGTCTCCCGCCTTGAAGCGGGTGCCGCGCTGTCGCACGATGATCTCGCCGCCCGTTACCGCCTGCCCGGCGAACACCTTCACGCCGAGCCGCTTGCTCTCCGAGTCGCGCCCGTTGCGACTCGACCCGAGACCCTTCTTATGAGCCATCGCCGGCCTCCTCGTTCTTCTTGGGCGCCGGCTTCTTGGCCGCCGGCTTTCGCGCTGCGGGCTTCTGAACCGCCGGCTTCTTCGCAGCCGGCTTCCGCGCGGTGGCGCGCTTCGGAGCTTCGTCGTCCTTCTTCGCCGGGGCGGCCGCACCCTCCTCCTGGTCCTTCTTCGCGCCGGCCGCCGGCTTGCGCGTGAGCAGCTTGATGTCCTTGATCTCGAGTCTCGTGAGCTCCGAGCGGTGTCCGCTGCGGCGCTTGTAGCCGCGCTTCGGCTTGAACTTGAGGACGTGCAGCTTCTTGCCGCGCTCGTGACCCGCGACGACCGCATCGACCTTGACCTTCGCGAGCTGATCGCGCTCGAACACGGGAGCGTCCTTCCCGTTCCCGGCGAGGAGCAGTGGCTCGAGCGCGACCTTCGCGCCCTCGTCCTCGGACAGGCGATCGACGACGAGCGAGTCGCCCTTCTCGACTCGGTACTGCTTGCCGCCTACTTTCACGATCGCGTACATGGCAGAAAGAGGGCGCCCTCGGGCGGGCGCCGGAGAGGCCAGTCTAGCGGCGATCAGGCGGGGCGATCGGGCGCGGCGGAGCCCGGGAGGCCGAGCTGGAAGAGCTCCACCTCGCCCTCGATCCCCTTCAGGGAGCGCGCCGGCAGAGGAGCCCACCCGTAATCCTCGCCGGAGGCGGTTACGACCTCGCGCGTGGCCACCACGGCCCCCGGGTCGGCGGTGCCGGTCACCCGACTCGCGAGGTTGACCGACCGCCCGTACCAGTCGCCGCCGCGGTTGAGCGCGGGCCCGGACGCGATTCCCGCGCGTATGGGCGGCAGCTTCCCGTCGCCGCTCACCGCGTCGACCAGCCGCGCCGCCGAGTCCACGAGCGCGGGAACCCGCGGCGACACCAGCATCGCTGCGTCCCCGATCAGCTTGATGAGCCGCACCGGCGGCTCGGCGATCTCCGACGCGTGGAGCTCGAGCCGCTCGGTGACCTCACCCAGCTCGTCCACGGAAGTGCTCTCGCTGAGGCTGGTAAACGAAACGAGGTCGGCAAAGCAGACGCCCACCTCGCGCGACCCGGGCAGCACGCCCTCCATGCGCTCGGCGCGTCCGATCACCTCGCGGCGGACGATCTGCCGCATGTGGAGCCGCGCCGGCGTCTCCATCAGGGGACCGAGCTGCGGCATCAGCGCCTCGGCGACGGAGGCGAGGCGGAGGCCCACGTCGCGTTCGGTGTCGCCGGCCTGCAGGAACTGGCGCACGAAGGCCATGAGTACGGCCTCGGAGGTTTGAGCGGACGTCCGCCCCGCGATCCGCGCAAGCTCGAGCATGCGCTCCTCGGGAAGGCCGGCGTCGAGCACCTGCTTGACCGCCTTGAAGCTCTGGAGGTCCTGCTCGCTGTAGAGCACCTCGTCCGGGGCCGGATACGGGAGACCGAGTGCGAGCAGGTCGCGCTTGACGAATCCCTCGTCCAGTCCCGATGCCTCGAGGGCCTGGGGCAGCGTGTACTTGCAGTCGCGCGTGAACACCAGCTCGATCGGCAGCATGGCCAGGCGATCCTCGTCGACCGCGCGCTTGAGCTCCTCCATCGAGACACCGGCCTCGACGAGCTGCGCGAGCAGATCGACCCGCGCCTCGCGCTCACCCGCGGCCAGCCCCTCGAGCAGCCTCTCGCGCTCGAACTCGGCTAGCTGCGCGGGATCCACGTCGGCCATCGCACCGCAGCGGCGACTATTCGGAGGCCTCGGTCTCCGCGGGCGTGCGCCGCCGGCCCCTGCCTCCGCGACGACCCCGACGAGTGCGCCGGGGCGGCCCCTCGCCATCGCCTTCCCCGTCACCGGCCTCACCGGCGGCCCCGTCCGGGGAGGGCCGCGGCGGCGGTCCGCCGACCAGCGAGGCACTCGCCGCCGAACGGCTCACGTGGTCGATCCGGACCAGGCGCTTCTCGCCGATCAAGGGACCGGCGCCGGCGACCGAGATCACGTAGCCGTCGACCTTCGCCACCGCGTCGTCCTCGTTGTACATGTGCGGCTCCTCGATCGTGACGTGCACCTCCTCGCCCTCGCGGAACGGGAGCGCGCGGTCCTCGATCTCCTCGCGGGAGCCCTCCATCGTCACGGCGAAATGGTCGATCGGCAGGCCCTCCGAGCCCTCGAAGTGGAAGTGCTTGCCGAGCTCGGACTCGAGCTCCAGGATCGGCCGCCCCGGCCCGTTCAGGAGCAGCGACGACACGCGCGGGTGCACCTGCACCAGGTACGCCTCGGGCTTCGGCCGCTCGGTGACGAGATCGCGCAGCCTGCGCTCGACGTCGATCGCCACGGTCTCCTCCGAGAGGACGACCCCTTCGCCATCACAGGTCGGGCAGGCCTTGGTGAGGATCTCGCGGACGCCGTCGGTGACGTTCTGACGGGTCATCTCGACCAGCCCCAGCGGCGAGATCTCCATCACGTACGTCTTCGTGCGGTCCTCGTCCAGCATCTTGCGGAGCGTCTTCAGGACCGCGTCGCGGTTGCGGGCCCGCGCCATGTCGATGAAGTCGATGACGATGATCCCGCCGATGTCGCGCAGCCGCAGCTGACGCACGACCTCCTCCGCCGCCTCGAGGTTCGTCCGAGCGATCGTGTCCTCGAGCCGGGCGCTCTTGCCCCGCCCCGTGAACGACCCCGAGTTGATGTCGATCACGGTCATCGCCTCGGCGTAGTCGATCATCAGGTAGCCGCCCGACGGCAGGTCGACGCGGCGGTTGAGCGTCGACTGGATGACGTCCTCCACGTCGTAGCGCTCGAAGAGCGGCTCATCGTCCTCGTACAGCTCGACGCGGTCGACCAGCTCGGGGGCGGTGCGGGTGAGGAACGAGACGAGGCGCTTGTGCGCCTTCTCCTCGTCGACCACCGCGCGCTCGAACTCCGAGGAGAAGATGTCGCGCACGACCCGCACCGGCAGGTCCGCCTCCTGGAAGACCATCGCGGGCGCCGAGGTCTGCTCGGCACGCTCCTGGAGCACCTCGTACAGCTTGTGCAGGTACTTGATCTCGCGCTCGAAGTCCTCGCGCGACGCTCCGCGGGCGGCGGTGCGGATGATCGCGCCGCCTCCGCGCAGGTCGAGCTTCGCGGCGCGCTTGCGCAGCCGATCGCGCTCGGCGTCCTCCAGCCGGCGCGACACCCCGATCCCCTCGCCCTGCGGGACGTACACGAGGTAGCGCCCGGCGATCGACAGCTGCATCGAAAGCCGTGCGCCCTTGGTCTTCAGCGGGTCCTTGACCACCTGGGCGATGATCTCCTGCCCGGGCTTGAGCAGCTGCGAGATGCGCTGCCCCTTCCCGCCGGTGCGGCCGCGGCGCTGAACCTCCACGCCCGGCATCACGATGTCGTCGACGTGCAGGAATCCGTTCTTCTCGATGCCGATGTCCACGAAGGCGGCCTCGAGCCCCGGGAGGACGTTGTCCACCCGGCCCTTGTAGATGTTGCCGACGATCGAGCGGCTCCAGCGCCTCTCGATGTACAGCTCTCCGACGCGCGCGTCCTTCGGGAGGGCGTCCTTCTTCGCCCCGCCGTCGCCGCGACCTCTGCCGCCGCGCCGGCCGCCCGTCGTCCTATCGCCCCCGCTAGCGGAAGGCTCTCCCTCCGTCTCGAGGATGGCGACTCTTGTTTCGCCACGGTCCACCGTGACGATCACTTGCTTTCTCAAAGCTCTTGCCTCTCATGCGATTAGCTCCCGGCGCTTGGCCGCGGCCGACATGCGCGCCTGCGCGTGGATCGACTGCAGCAGTCCAACGGCCAGGAAGGTGACGATTACAGAGGAGCCGCCGTAGCTGAGCAGCGGTAACGGGACTCCCGTGATCGGCATGATCCCGATGGTCATGCCGACGTTGACGAAGACCTGGAACATCAGCATGGCGACAATACCGCCAGCTATCAACGCTCCATACAGGTTCTTGGCCATGGTCAATATGCGAAGCGCGCGCCATATGACGAGCGCGTAGAGGGACAGCACCAGCGCCGCCCCCGCGAATCCGAACTCCTCTCCCACCACGCTGAACACGAAGTCCGTGTGGTGCTCGGGAAGGAAGTCGAGCTTGGTCTGTGTGGCCTGATCCGGCCCGCGTCCGGTCTTCTGCCCCGACCCGATGGCCACCTGCGACTGCTTGAGCTGGTAGCCCTGCCGCCGAGGGTCGTCGGTCGGGTTCACGAACGCGGTGAGACGATCCACCTGGTACTGCTTGAGCACGTGCACTCCGGCGGCCGGTCCCACCACGAGCACGCCCACGACGGATGCCGTGGCCAGCGTGCCGATCAACAGGAAATGCGTCCACTTGGTGCCCGCCACGAATAGCACGGCGCAGGCGATCGACAGGTACACCATGCCCGATCCAAGGTCCGGCTGGATCACGACGAGCATCGCGGGCAGGATCGCCAGCAACAGGATGCGGCTGGTGGTCTCCCGCTCGCTCAGGCGCCGCATCCTGTCCACCACGAAGGCGGACAACGCGACCACCAGGAGCACCTTGCCGAGCTCCGACGACTGCAGCTTGAAGAACGGCAGATCGATCCAGCGCTTGGATCCGCGCGTGGCGGTGCCCAGCACCAACGTGAGCAGGATCAGCCCGATGGTCGCCGCGTAGATCCCGAGCTTCCACTCGCGCAGGCGCGAGTAGTCGAACCGGACAAGGGCGAACATCAGGATCAATCCCACGACCCCATACGCCGCCTGCCGCACCAGGTAGTAGTGCGGATTGCCCGGGATGTCGTGTGGCGTGGCGGTGCCCACGACGTACACGCCGCAGGCGATCAGCGCGACGGTCGCCGCCAGCAGCAGCGGATCCAGGTGGAACCAGGGCGACGCCCAGCGCCGCTCCGTCTCCTGGAAGCGCTTGACCTGCTGTCCGAGCGCCGCGCTCATCCCTGAAAGCTAGCCATACGGGTTGACGCCCGCGGTCGAGCCCTTGCTCGACCCCGCCTTGTTCTTGATCCCGAACAGGACGGCCATGATCCTGCGCACCGCGGGCGCGGCAGTCTGGACGCCGAACCCACCGTGCTCGAAGGTCGCCACGACCACGTAACGGGGGTTCGGGTAAGGGGCGAGGCCCACGTACCAGGACTGGTCGGCGCGTCCGGCGCCCTTCTGCGCGGTACCCGTCTTGCCGGCCACCGGGATCGGGAAGTCCTTGAACACCGGGTACGACGTGCCGCCGGGCGAGTTGGCCGCGGCGTGCAGGCCGTCCATGATCGCCTGGCGGAACTCCGGCCTGATGTTCAGCTTGCGGCGAGCGGCCGAGCCGAACTCCTGGATCACGCGCCCGTCGGAGGTCTCCACCCGCCCGCCGAGGTGGGGACGGACCACGTAGCCGCCGTTCGCGATCGCCGAGTAGGCAACCGCCAGCTGCAGCGGATCGACCTGCACGTCGCCCTGACCGACGGCCAGGTTGATGTTGTCGCCGACCGACCACGGCCGATCCGTGAGGTGCTTCTTGAAGAGACGGTTGCGCCACTCCGGCGAGGGGATGAGGCCTGGGAGCTCGCCGGGGAGGTCGATGCCCGTGGTGCGGCCGACGCCGAGCCGCGCCGCCCAGCGCTGGATCAGATGGCCGTCGCCGGCCCCGTTGGCGTCGAGGCCCAGGCGGTAGAAGAACACGTCGCTGGACACCTGGAGCGCCTTGCGGAGCGCCAGCGCCCCGTTGACCGCGCCGCCCGCGTTGCGGAACGTGATCCCGCCCACCTTCAGCGAGCCCCCGTCGTACTGCACCGTGTCGGGAGTGATCAGGCCGCCCTGGAGGGCCGCCGTGGCGGTGATCAACTTGAACGTCGAGCCGGTCGGGTAGAGGCCCTGGATCGCGCGGTCGGCGAGCGGCGCGCCGTTCGCCGGGTTGCTCAGCCGCTTGTAGTCGGACTCCTTGATCGCCTTGGCGAAGATGTTCGGGTCGAACGAGGGGTTGCTTCCGAGGGCACGGATCTCGCCGTTTCGCACGTCCATCGCGACGAAGGCGCCCTGGTCGCCGCCGATCGCCTGCTGGCCGGCCTGCTCGACGTCGAAGTCCACGGTGAGCCGGAGCTGCTGGCCCGACTGGGGCGCGCGCGCCGCGAGCTGCGCGCGGTAGTTGCCGAGCGCGTCCACCTGCACCCGGTTCGCGCCGTCCCTCCCGCGCAGGTAGCGGTCGTACGAGTACTCGATCCCCGACTGGCCCACGCGGTCGCCCTGCCTGACGCCCAGGTAGCGCTTCCTGTCGTTCAGCTCCGGACGCGTGACCTCGCCGACCGTCCCGAACAGGTGGGCGCCGACGCTGTGGTACGGGTACTTGCGCAGCGCCACCTGCTCGACGTCGACCCCCGGGAACGTTGACTGGTTCTCGAGGATGTAGCTGTAGACCGGCGTCGGCACGTCCTGCTTGACGATCGCCGGCGAGAACGGGAGCGTCTTCAGCTGCTTGCCGACGCTCGACGAGATCTCCTTCCGGCTCATGTTGAGGATCGCGCCCAGGCGACCGAACATCTCCTTCCGCGCGCGTGCGGCCTTCGGCAGCTTGTCCGGCGACACCGTGACCGCGTACGAGGTCCGGTTGTCGACGACCACGCGCCCGTTGCGGTCGACGATCCGCCCCCGCGGCGCCAGCACGGTGATCTCGCGCACGCGGTTGTTGTTCGCCTCCGCGCGGTAGCGGTCGCCGGACAGAACCTGGAGGTACCACAGCCGGAAGAAGACGATGGCGAACAGCACCAGCGCGACGCCGCCGATGATGGCCACGCGGATGGCCAGCTGGGGCGTGATCGGCGGTCGTGTGCCGCGGTCGAGGTACACGGGCTAGGGAGCCTCGTTGTGAATCCGGCGCACTCTAGACCTCGAGCCCGCGCAAGCCGATGGGCCCTGTCTCGCGGGTCTCGGCGCGGCGGCGCCTGCCCGCGGGCTGGGCGAGGAGGACCGGCCGCACGACCCTCCTGATGAGCCCGAACACCGGCACGGCGATGATCGCGTTCAGGAGCGTCGTTACCAGCGCGTCGCGCACGACCAGGGCGCTGATCGACGCCTCGAGCTGGAGCATGAAGCTGACCGCCGCGAACGCCACCAGGTAGCCGATCGTCGCCGCCGCGCCCACCGGGATGGCGATCAGGCCGTGGGCCGGGTCGCGCAGCTCGCCGAAGCGCCCGACCCCGTATCCCACCGCCGAGAGGACGAGGGAGGACGAGCCGAGGTTCTGCCCGAGCGCCAGGTCGAGCAGCAGCCCGACGCAGAACCCGGTCACCGCGCCCGGGATGCTGCCCGCCCAGAGCGCGACGGCCGCGACCACGAGCGGGGTGAGGTCGGGCGAGGAGCCCATCACCTGGATCTGCGAGAGCCCGGAGATCTGGAGCACGACCCCGAGCAGGACGAGCAGCCCGACCCGGAGGATGCTGCTCGGCGATACGGTCACGGCCCGAGACCCACGCTCGCCTGCTGGGTGCCTGGGGCGCGGGCAGTCAGCACCTGCACATAGTCCATGCGCCGGAAGTCGGCGTACGGCTGCACGTGCACCCGCTGATAGGTCTCGACCTCGTTGGGGCTGACCGAGCGCACCGTCCCGATGGGTATCCCACGCGGGAAGAGGGACTCGAGCCGGCCCGCCCGGAAGCCCGAGGTCACGACCACCTGACCCTTCGCGAGCTTGCGGCCCTTCTGCAGGAAGTCGAGCTGGAGGTCGTTCGGATCGCCGACGGCCGGGCGCAGGATGCCGCTCGAGCCGTCCGGCATGATCTGCGCCGAGACGGCGCTCGAGCCGTCCGTGATCAGCGTGACCTCGGCGGTCCCCGAGCTGGCCGAGGTGACCTTGCCGACGAGCCCCTCCCCCGTGATGACGGGCTCGTCCGCTCGAACCCCGTCGCTCTTGCCCTTGTCGATCTGGACCGACGAGTACCAGTCGGTCGGCGAGCGCGCGATCACGCGCGCGGTGACCGGGCTCGTGCCCTGCGGGAACCCGGCGCGCCTCGGAAGGCCCACCATCGCGCGGAGCTGCTCGTTCTCTCGGACGGCGGTCTCCGCGGCGGCGAGCTGGCTACGCGCCTGCGCCAGCTCCTTCTTCAGCTTCTTGTTGTCGCCCTTGGCGCTGAACGCGTCGCCGACCCAGTTGAACAGGTCGCGGAAGGGCTTCAGCGCCTTGCTCGCGCCGGATTCGACCGGGGACAGGACCTGCTGTGCGCCGCGCTGGACCCCGTGCAGGACGCCCGCCGGCGACTCGCCGAAGTACGCGGTGAGGAGCACGAGCGAAAGGCCGACCAAGACCGCCAGCGCGGCCCGGCGCCTCCGGATCACTTTCTTGTCATACACCCGCTGAAGTCCCCCCTCGCGCTAGACGATCGAGCGCGACTCGGACATATCAGTAGCGCCGGCGGTTGCGGGAGTTGTTCCGGTTCGAGCGGTGGATCGCCTCGAACTCCTCCAGCGACCTGCCCGAGCCCACCGCGACGCACGTCAGCGGCGACTCCGCCAGGTGCGCGGGCATCTGCGTCTCGTCCCGCAGCCGCTCGTCCAGCCCCTGCAGTAGCGAGCCCCCGCCGGCCATCATGATGCCGCGGTCCATGATGTCCGCCGCCAGCTCGGGCGGGGTGCGGTCGAGCGTCTCCTTCACCGCGTCGACGATCGCCTGAAGCGGCTCCTCGAGCGCCTGCCGGACCTCCTCGCTCGTGAGCACCACCGTCTTCGGCAGTCCCGACACCAGGTCACGCCCGCGGATCTCGGCCTGGACCTCCTCGCCGAGGGGGAAGGCGGACCCGATCTCGAGCTTGACCTCCTCGGCGGTCTGCTGACCGATCATCAGCTTGTACTCCCGCTTGACGTAGTTGATGATCGCCTCGTCGAGCTCGTCGCCGCCGATGCGGATCGACTGGGAGACGACGATGCCGCCGAGCGAGATCACGGCCACCTCGCTGGTGCCGCCGCCGATGTCGACGACCATGTTCCCGGTCGGCTCGCCCACGGGCAGGCCCGCGCCGATCGCCGCCGCCATCGGCTCCTCGATCAGGTAGGCCTGGCGCGCGCCGGCCGACAGGCACGCCTCCTCGACGGCCCGCTTCTCCACACCGGTAACGCCAGACGGCACGCAGACCACCACTCGCGGGTGCGCCCAGCGGTTCTGGTGCACCTTCTGGATGAAGTGGCGGAGCATCTGCTCGGTCACGTCGAAGTCTGCGATCACGCCGTCCTTGAGCGGGCGGATCGCCTGGATCGTCCCGGGAGTCCGGCCCAGCATCCGCTTGGCCTCGATCCCCACCGCGTGGACCTCGCCGGTGCGCGAGTCGATCGCCACCACGGACGGCTCCGAGAGCACGATCCCGCGCCCGCGCACGTATACGAGCGTGTTGGCGGTGCCGAGGTCGACCGCCATGTCGCGGCCACCGAAGCCGGTTACGTACGAGAAGAAGCCCATGTGTGGGGGTGATCAGGCCGTCGGACGACGTCCCCTCAGTCGCGAGCCCGCCCGGGGTCCGTGCCAGGCCCGGCTCGGGAGCGGAGAGTGTAACGAACGCATTTGGCTCGATTCCCAGGCGCGATGCGTGTTGCAAGCGTCACGAAACGCCTGCTCAGCCGGGCGCACGCGCCAGTTCCGGGGCCAGCGCGAGGAGCTCCGGCACCGGCAGCCCGACGACGTTCCAGAAGTCGCCCTCGATTCCCTCGACGAGGGCCGCACCGCGGCCCTGGATGGCGTATCCGCCGGCTCGGTCGCGCCACTCCTCGCTGTCGAGGTACCAATGGAGGTCGGCCTCCTCGAGGCGTCGGAATCGGACCCGGGTGACCGAGCTCGAGCTGCGCTCCGCGCCGTCCGGGCCGACGAGCGCGACGCCGCTCCACACCTCGTGCGTGCGGCCCGAGAGCCGGCGCAGGAAGGTCTCCGCCTCCTCGCGGTCGGCCGGCTTGCCAAAGACGCGCCCGTCCAGCACGACCACGGTGTCCACGCCGAGCACGCGCGCGGCGCCGTCGCCAGCCGCGACGGCGCGGGCCTTGGCGAGGGCGTTCTCGACCACGATTGCGCGCGGCTCGCCACGGGTGGCCTCCTCGACATGGGCCGCCTCGACGGTGAACTCGACGCCCAGCTGCTCCAGGATCGCCCGCCGCTGCGGCGAGCGGGAGGCCAGGGTGATGGGCTCGGGCATGGGGATTAGAGCTCGGGGAAGAACAGCTCGATCTCGCGCTGCGCCGACTCCGCGGAATCCGATCCGTGCACGAGGTTGGTCTGGACCTCCAGGCCGAGGTCCCCGCGGATCGATCCCGGCGCCGCCTCGAGCGGGTTGGTCGCGCCGATCACCTGGCGCGCGGCGGTCACCGCCTCGTGGCCCTCGAGCACCATCGCCACGAGCGCCCCGCCCGTGATGAACTCCACCAGCTCGCCGAAGAACGGCTTCTCGCGGTGCTCGTCGTAGTGGCGCTCGGCGAGCTCGCGCTCGACCGTCATGTGCTTGAGGGCGGCGATCGACAGGCCCTTGCGCTCGAAGCGAGCGATCACCTCGCCCGTCAGTCGCCGGCCGAACGCGTCCGGCTTGACCAGGATCAGAGTCCGGCTCACGTCGACGGCGGGCGGACGGTCACGCAGTGTCCGGCCGGGTACGGCGCACGGTGGGCTGCTCGCTCGTGGAGGCCGGCTCGCTCGATCCGCCGTCCGAGCCGCTCTGCCGGGCCTGGGCCGGCGCGGAGCGGGCGGAACGGGCGGGCCTCGATGCCTGGCGGGCGCTCGCTGGAGCGCGCTCGGCGGCGGCCGTCCGGGCTGCCGGCGCGGCGCGGCGGCCGCCGCGGCGACGGGCTCGCTCGGCCGACGGCTGAACCGCGCCCGGGACCTCGGCCTCGCAGTAGGGGCACAGCGCCCACCGCGGGTCGAGCGGGCGGCCGCAGCTCGTGCACGGCTCCTTTAGCTTGGCCGCGCAGCTCGGGCAGCGGAGGAAGGTCTTCTCGATCTCGCTGCCGCAGCTCGGGCACGAGAGCTGCTCCACCTGCGACAGCCGGGCCTCCGCGGCGGCGATCTCGAGCTCGCGCTCGCGCACGTCGTCGAGGTACTCCGGCGGACGGATGATCGTGTACACGATCGCGCCCACGAACGGGAAGAAGAACGACGCGGCGGCGGCGCAGGCCACGAGCATCGGGTCCTCGACGCGGCGCTGCGCATCGGCGTAGGTCCAGAAGACGAGCGCGAGCCAGATCGCGATCAGGACCAGCAGCAGGAGCTTCACCGCCAGGTTGAGCGCGTCGTTCGAGATGCCGAAGACGGCGAGGGCGCCCATGAGCGTCCCGAGTGTAGCCGTCTGGCAGGCGGCGAACCCCGGGTGGAGCGCCGTCCGGAGCGGCCCGCGCCGCTCCGGCCCTCAGAGGATGATCCGCCCCAGCACGTAGCCGATCCCGAAGAAGACCAGGATCACCGAGGCGACCACCACAGCCGCCACTCCGACCATCACCAGGATGCTGGGACTGTCCTCGCCCACCTAGTCGCCGTGCCTCTTCAGACGGCCGAC
>Ga0209577_10003154_pt1 | contig 15540 bp, 13 predicted proteins | sample GraSoiAngelo_109_FD_185874 | JGI IMG/M metagenome (GOLD analysis project Ga0209577, IMG submission 185874) | Grasslands soil microbial communities from the Angelo Coastal Reserve, California, USA - 14_0903_12_20cm (SPAdes) (version 2) | ecosystem: Environmental > Terrestrial > Soil > Grasslands...
CACAGGGCGATCAACCCCAGGGCGAACACGGGCATCGCCGAGCCGGTCAGAACCACGAAGATCGTCGCCAGGTCCAGCGGCGAGTTGCGGCGGTACGCGGCGAGGATGCCCAGCGGCACGGACACGAGCGTGGTCCAGAGGACCCCGACGACGGCCAGCGCGAGCGTGACCGGAAACGTCGTGATCAGCCGCTCCAGCACCGGCTCGCGTGACCGGATCGATCGTCCGAAGTCGCCGTGCAGGATCCGGCCGAGGTAATGGCCATACTGTGCGTAGAGGGGCTGGTCGAGCCCCAGCGCCCGCTCCACCTCCCGCACCACCTCCGGAGGAGCGTCCGGGCCCGCCACCACCAGGGCGGGGCTCCCCGGCGTAAGGTGGAGGATCAAAAACACCAGCATCGAGACGCCGAGGAGGACGGGGATCGCCCGCGAGATGCGCCTGAGGGTATACGCGGCCATGCCGTGGGAATCAGCTAGGGCTTCAGCTCCAGATCGAGCATCTTGTAGAGGATGTTCGAGTGCATGCTCGGGATCACCAGCCGGGGCGAGGCGATCACGACGCGCCGCTCGTGCACCAGCGGCACCCAGATGGCGTTCTCGACCACGAGCCTCTGCAATTTCTGGTAGGCGCCCAGCCGCTCGCTCTCGTTGGTGCTGGCGCGGCTGAGTTCCAGCAGGCGATCCGTCTCCGGATCGGCCCAGTCGAACCGGTTGGGCGCCGGGCGCTGCTTGCTGTGGAAGTAGAAGTAGAGGATGTCGGCGGTCACATACCGCACATTGATCAGGAAGAGATCGTGCTGGCCTGCCCGCAGCGCCGCGAGAAACGCGGTCCATTCCAGGCGCTGAGGGCGCACGTCGACCCCCACCCCGGAGAGATCGGCCTGGACCAGGCTGACGAGCGGCTCACTCTGCGGGCCCGGAGAGTAGAGGAAGTTGAGCGACAGCGTCCCGCCGTCCTTTTGCCGGATCCCCCCCTCCCGGCTCTGCCGCCAGCCCGCCTCCTCGAGCAGGCGCTTCGCCGTGCTCGGGTTGTAGTGGTACCCCTCCGCGATCGCGCCCTTCCACCACCCGGGGGTTCCCGGCGCGAGGGGGCCGTAGGCCTCCTCCGCCAGCCCGTAGAAGACGCCCGCGATCAGCTCCCGCTTGTTGACGGCGTAGTTGATCGCCTGCCGGACCTTGACGTCGGCCAGGGACTTCCTCCCGGTCTTGAACCCCAGGAACTGGGTGTTCAGGTCGCTGTAGCGGATCACGTGCACCCGGCCCTCTTTGGTGAGGCGATCGACCTGGACGGCGGGGACGTCGCGGTCGAACTGTGCCTCGCCCAACTCGACCGCAGCGACCCGCGGGGCATCTTCCACGATGGGGCGGAACATCACCGTCTCGAGATGAGCGGGCCCCCGATTCTTGTAGATCGTCGGCCCCCAGGCGTAATTGGGATTGCGACCCACGGTCAACCGGTCGTTCCGCACCCACTCTTTGAGCATAAACGGTCCTGTGCCGTCGACCTTGCCGGCGCCGGTGCCGTAGTCATCGCCCAACCGGGTGACGAACTCAGGGTTCAGGATCGACGCCGCGTAGCCGGTCAGGTTGACGAGCAGGATGGAGAGCGGCTCCTTGAGGCGAAAGACGACCGTCGTCGGGGTCGGTGCCTCCACGCGCTCGACCGGAGCGATGTTGAAAGCGGTGGGCGACCCTTTCACCGTCTTCCACCGGTCCATCGTGAACTTGACGTCCGCCGAGGTCAGGGCCTTGCCGGAGTGGAACCGCACGCCCCGCCGCAGGGTGAACGTGTAGGTCTTGCCGTCCGGAGAGATGTCCCAGCGCTCCGCCAGTCCCGGCTTGACGGTGTTGTCGTAGTCGAGCGAGGTGAGGGTGTCGTAGAGGAGGGAGTCCGCCTCCGCGGATGAGAGCGCCGTGGTCCGGTGCGGATCCAGGGTTTCCGTTTCTTCCGAGCGGGTATACACCATCGTGCCCCCGCCGCCGGGGGCGCCGATGACCGGTTGCGGGGGGAGCAAGAGCGACAGACCGGCGAGGCCCAGCAGCACCCATCGCATGACTCGACGCATGAGGTCCGCTCCTCTCTGGCCTCACACGCCGCTCGGAGGCCCGCGCGGAGCGCCCTTCGACATGGCGAGTACGCTTCTCCTCCGCCGCAGGTGGAACCCTGGGGTGCAACGCGGCGACAGGGTGGCGGAACGGCCGGCCCGCCGCCGGGCCCCCGCGCGATTTCCCCCAGGAACGCAACGGCCCCGGCCTCATCGGCCGGGGCCCCTGCTCGCTACGCCGGGTTACCTATCTTATGTCTTTATGCGCTTCTGCGGAGGCGCTCCCCGACGGTGATCGTCAACTCCTGAGTCTTGCCGGCGCGGATGATCTGAATAGGAACGCTTGTGCCGATCCGCTCCCCACCCAACAGCCCAAACAGCTCCTCCGGGTACCGCACGGCCTGGCCGGCCACCGCGAGCAGCGTATCACCCATCAGCAGCCCGCCCTGTTCCGCCGGGCTCCCGGGCTGAACCTCGACGACCAGCAGGCCGCCTGGCTGCCTGCCCTGCTGAGCGAGCCCGGGGGCAAGCCGGACAGACTGCGTGGCGATGCCCAGGTACCCATGGCGGATGCGTCCGTGGGCCAGCAGCGCCTCCACCACGCGGCGGACGGTCGGGGTCACCACCGTGAGGCTCCCGCCCCGCCGGTGACCGGCCGTGTTGATACCGAGGACGTTCCCCGCGGCGTCGATCAGCGGCCCGCCGGAGAAGCCCCGATAGAGCAGCACGTCGGCCTCGAGGTAGCGATCGAGTCGCCCGCCGGCCGGGGTCTGCCATGCCTCTCCCAGCACGCTCACGATGCCGATGGTCGCCCGCAGGCTCTGACCCGGACGTCCCAGCGCCAGCACGAGGTTCCCGACCCGCAGCGATGCCGGGTCCGCCCAGAGGGGCGGCGTCAGCGCGGCGCCGCGGGACCGCAGCACCGCCACATCGGTCGTCGGATCCCGCCCGACCAGGTCTGCGTCAACGGTCGCGCCATCGGCGAGGCGCACCCGCACCCCGTCCTCATGGCGGACCACGTGATCAGCGGTCACGACGAGCCCATCAGACGACCAGGCGACACCGGTCCCCCGAGATCCTCGTCCCTCCACACCAACCACGCCTGCGCCGATCTTTTCGATGACACTTGCCAAACTCTCAGACAATGCGGAAAGTCCATCCATCATTTATCACCTCTAACGTTAGGGTACCCGATACAGGAACCCGGCACATCCCCCGTTTGGGCGGGGGCGCGGCCTAGCTGATCGGCCGGGTCAGAGGACGATCAGCCCCAACCTGGCCGCGCGGGCGGCGGCCTCCGTGCGCGTGTGGGCGTCCAGCTTGCCGAAGATGGCGCTGATGTGGAACTTCACCGTATGCTCGCTGATCCCGAGTTGGCCGGCGATGTCCTTGTTCGAAAGGCCGGCCGCAAGCAGCTCCAGCACCTCGACCTCGCGCGGGGTCAACTCTTCGGTCAGCGCGGCCGGAGGACGTCCTGGATCACGCCGCAGGCCTGGATCGCCTGGTGACGGCAGGCCTTCGGTGAACACCGGGTCCGTCACGACCAATCCTCGGACGATCGCCCGAAGCGCGGCCGCGAGGGCGGGAGCATCGGCGTCGCGGGGGAGCAGGCCCCTGATCCCTCCGGCCAGTCCCCGCGCAGGAGGGGCATCCACGGGCGAGAGCAGCAGCACAGGCGGGGCGGCGTCCCCCAGGTCTCCCGGTGTCTCGGGCGCCGCCAGCGGCTCGGGAAGCGCCGGGGCCTCTTCCCCGTCCCACACCACCGCATCCGGGCGGAGCCTCTCCAGCGCCGGCGCGAGGTCGCCGTCCGGCGCCAATTGGCCGACGACCGTGAAATCGGGCTGCTCGGCGAGGAGCGCCGCCAGCCCGGCCCGCGCAAGCCGATCCTCGGCCACCACGAGCACCCGGATGGTCTCGGGACCCTCGGGGACCAGATCCTCGACAACGTGTCTGATCGAAATCGGAGATACCGGGGCGAGGTGAAGGGCGAGCATCTGACCCGCCGGCGGCGCCGCCCCTCCGCTCCAATAGGCCAGCCCAGCAATGACCGGAACATCAGTCGACATCAATGCACTCCACGATACCGCGCTGTTAGCTGTTATAGGAAACGCGGGAGGTCCCTATGCTATGCCGGATCGGCGGCACGGGGGGGCGCCGCCAGGCCGGAGGCGGCAGCCAGGACCGTCAACGCCCCGCAGGCCGCCGGGAACAACGAGGCCGCCGGGACGTGCGTATAGTCCCAGGCGGCGCCCCCTAAGAGCGGGGCCACAAATGTGTACGTATAGCCGATCGCCAGCATCCCGGCCGAGAGGCGGTGGACATCTTCACGGCCGGCCAGGGCCGGAGGGAGGGCAAGGCAGAACACCAGGCCGAAGCCGCAGGACACCCCGAGCATCCCGGCCCCCAGCACCAGCCCCCAATCCCTGTCCACCAGGAACACGCCCAGGCCGCAGAGCATGGCCACCCCGATCGCCAGGAACGGCCCGCCCCGCCCGACCGCCTTCCGCGAAACGAGCGCGGCAACCAGTGAGGCGGGCAACTGGGCCGCGTTCAAGACCGTCAGGCCCGCGCCGATCAGGTCCGTCCGCCCGGTCGCGCGCAGGAATTCCGGGATGAACGCGTTCGAGCCGAAGTACACCGCGCCGGTCCCGCCGAGCAGCAGCCCCAGCCGCCAGGTGTCCACGCCCTTCCAGTCGGGCCACCAGGCCACGCGCGGAGTTTCCCAGGCCTGCGGGATGTCGGGGGCGAACCAGGCGAGCAGCGGCGCCGTCAGCAGCACCGGCACCGCCCAGAAGGCGAGACTGAGTTCCCAGCTGCCATGCGCCAGGGGGAGCGCCAGCGGCAGGGTCAATGAGGCACTCAGGGTCTCCCCGACGAGGAGACCGTTAACGTAGACTGCGGTCGCCGGCCCAACCCGGGTGGGGCACCACTGATTGATCAGGGACGGGATGGCCGGCTGGATCACCGCAATGCCCACCCCCATGACGAAGGTCATGAGGAAGAGCACGGCGACCGATGGGCCGAGACCCCGCAGCCCTGAGGCGGCTCCGGCGCCCATGAGGCCGAGCAGCATCGTGCGGCGTGGGCCGAGCCTGGCGACCAGCAGCGATCCGAGTACGGCCGCGGCCGCGAACAACACCACCGGCAGCCCCGTGAGCGCAGCGATCCCCGTCTCCCCAAGGCGCAGGTCGCGATGGATGAGGGGCAGCACGGGAGGGACGGCGAGGAGGGTGAGCCGCAGATCGATGCCGGCGATCCACAACAGCGCGAGGGGGAGCCAGGACCGATTCTGCCGGTGCGCCCGCAGAGTTGACACCGATCCCTATCATATAAGGAAGTGACGGCGGATGACAGCGCGCACGCATCCCAGGCCTTCGACCCTCCTCGTCAAAGCCTGCCTGAACGGCACCCGGACCCGCGCCGAGCATGAGGCGGTCCCGCTGTCCGCCCGCGAGCTCGCGATCGAATCACATCGCGCGGTCGCCGCAGGAGCGGGGGCGCTGCACGTCCACCCTCGAACGCCGGACGGATCCGAAACCCTGGACCCCGGCGTGTGCGGCGCGGCCTTGAGTGCGATTCGCGCCGCGTGCCCGGGCATCCCCGTCGGCCTGTCGACCGGCGTGTGGATCGAATCCACTCCAGAGCGCCGGCTCTCCTGCATCACCGGGTGGGCCATCCTGCCCGACTTCGTCTCGGTCAACGTCTCCGAGCCGGGGACCCGGGATCTCTGCGAGCATCTCCTTGCGCGGGGGATCGGCATCGAGGCTGGCGTGTGGAGCGCGGCCGATGCGGAAACTTTCGTCAAGAGCGGGCTGGCGAGGCGGTGTCTCCGCGTCCTCATCGAACCGACCGAACCCCTCCCCAACGACGCCCTGTCCACCGCCGCGGCCGTCAATGCCGTCCTCGACAGGCACGGCATCATGCTCCCGCGGCTGCTCCACGGCATCGAACAGGCGGCCTGGGCGGTGCTCGAGACGGCGCTCCGGCAAGGCTACGATATCAGGATAGGATTCGAGGACACGCTGGATCGCCCGGACGGCACGCGGGCGCAGAGCAACGCCGATCTGGTCGCCGCAGCCGTCCACCTGGCGCTGCGGCACGGATACCGGCCGCGATCACCCGCGTCCCCGCCGCGGCCTGCTGGCCCTCTGCTCTGAGGGTGCCGCGGGACGCCTCCTTCGGGACAGCGCACGGCCCATCTCAGATCCCTTCAAGGCGGCGCTCTACCTCCTCCAGCGGGATGCCGGGGAGGCGCTCCTCGAGCCGCTCTACAGCGAGGTAGTAGTCCTCCAGGTCCTCCAGATGCTGGAGGATGGCCTCGCGCACATAAAAGGTCTTGCTGCGCTTGGTCCTTCGGGCGAGCCTCTCGAGCCGTCTTTCGATCCCTGGTGGAAGACGCACAACGATCATGCAGTTCCCTCCTTGCTATACATGTATAGCACACGGGCTCTCGCCATCAACTGCGTCTTCTGCGGCTCCTCGGATCCATCGAATCACGGACGGCGTCCCCGATAAAGTTGAACGCGATGACCGTGAGAAAGATCGCCAGCCCAGGACAGGTCGCCACCCACCACTGGGCGAGGAGATCGCGCCCGCTGCTTACCATCGCCCCCCATTCGGGCGTCGGGGGGGTTGCACCGAGGCCGAGAAAGCTCAGGCCGGCTCCGGTCGCAATCGCCCCCCCAACATCGATCGTGGCAAGAACGATCATTCTTGGGAGGGCGTTCGGCAAGATCGCCCGCCGCAGGATGCCCCACCGGGTTTGGCCCAGGGCGGTCGCGGCTTCGACATACTCGAGGTGCTTCACTGCCAGCACTTCCCCGCGCGCCAGGCGCGCATACGGGGGCCACCAGACAAGGATCATCGAGAACCCCGCGTTCAGGAGGCCGGGCCCCAGCGCGACGACAATCGCCATGGCGAGGATGATCGCCGGAAATGCCATCACAAGTTCCGTCACCCGCATCAGCCCCTCATCACACCACCCTCCCAGGTAGCCCGACACCCCGCCGGTGATCGTGCCGGCGGCTCCCGCGACCACAACGACGGACAAAGCGAGGGTCAGCGTATAGCGCCCGCCGTAGAGGACCCGCGCCAGGATGTCGCGTCCGAGGTCATCGGTCCCAAAGGGGTGGTGGAGCGACGGCGGCTGCAGCGCCTCCACGAGATGCTGCTCGTCGAGCCCGTAGCGCGTGAGGACCGGGGCGCCGATGGCTGCGAACACCCAGGCGCCGACCACCAGGCCGCCGAGGACGGCCGCCGGGCCGCGGCGCCACACCGCGGGCCGGCGGCGCCGGCCCGCCGGAGTGCGCGTGGCCAGAACCGCGTCAACGTGCACGCAGATTCCCTTTGGCGGCGACGTGCTTCATCGGTAACGGACTCGGGGATTCGCCCAGACGACCAGCACGTCGACGCACAGATCCACGGCGACGTAGACGGCGCCGACGACCAGCGCGACGCCCATGACGGCGGGGAAGTCCATGCTCCCCGCCGACGTAAATGCATAGCGCCCAATCCCGGGCCATGAGTAGATCGTTTCCGCCATCACCGTCCCCGACATCACCTGGGCGTACAGCGTGCCCCCGATGGTGATCACAGGAATCAGCGAATTGCGCAAGGCGTGGCGAACGATCACGGCCCATGCCGTCAGGCCTTTCGCGGACGCGGTCCGCACGTAATCCTCGGCCAGGGTTTCGATCATGCTGGCCCGGGTGATTCTCGTCACGTACCCCAGGCACACCATCGCGATGACGATGGCCGGGAGCACGATGTGCCGCAGCGCGTCGACGAGCACGTCGACCTGACCGCGCAGCAGGCTGTCCACCAGATACATGCCGGTGATCGGCTCGGGAGGGGCGAGGCCCGCCGACAAACGCCCCGGCGGGGGAGCCCATCCCAGCTGGAAGTAGACGAGCGCGAGCAGAAGAATCGCAAACCAGAACGTTGGAATCGCCACCCCGACCGCCGACAGCCCGCGCGCAAATACGTCGACCTTGGAATCGCGCAGGACGGCGGCGAGGACCCCCAGGACGACGCCGGCGGCCACCGCCCCGGCCATGGCGGCCGTCGCCAGTTCCATCGTCGCCGGCAGGGAGAGGGCGAGTTCGGCCAGCACCGGCCGATGGGTGGCGATGGATGTCCCGAGGTTCCCACGGAGCAGATTCCCCGCGTAGACCAGGTACTGCACCAGGAGCGGCCGGTCGAGCCCCCACCGGTGCTTGAACGCCGCGACGAGCTCGGGGCTCCGGACCGCCTGGTCCCCAAGGTTGACCAGCACCATGTCGGCGGGGAGCAGATGGGACACGAAGAACGTCACAATCGTCAGGCCGACAAGCGTCGGAACAGCCAGCAGGGCGCGCCGGAAGATGTAGCGTCCCATCACCGAGGGCGGGCGCAGCCGGCGGCGGCCGGCCCCGCCTCACACCATCCTACTTGCGGCGGAGCGCGTCGATCTCCAGCGAGTAGAGCGAATGATACCTGACGTTCGCGAGATCGTCGCGAGCGGCGATCACGTTGGCCGGCTGGACCAGGAAGATGTATGGCGCATCAGGCGCCGCCAACATCCGGTTGTATTGCTCGTACAGCGCTTCCCGTCGCTGCGCATCCGCTGTGGCCTTGGCCTCCGTCACGACCTTGAGCGCCTCGGGGCTCTGCCAGTGGAAGCGCCGGTTGATGAGCCCGTTGACGAGGATCGTCCAGTTGTCGGGATCCAGGAAATCCGGGAACCAGTACGCGAGGATGGTTTGAGGCTTGCCCGCGCGGAAGTAGGGAAGAAACACGGACTCCTGCACCGGCTGAAGCTGGAGGTCGATCCCGATCAGCGACAGGTCGGCGCGGAGCTTCTGCGCGAGCCGGTCGACCGGCAGCGTGGCGTAGTACGCTCCGGAGGGCCAGGTGAAGGCCACGCTGGCCCGCGTCACCCCTGCCTCCTTCATGAGGGCCGAGGCCTTGGCCGCGTCGTGGGGGTAGAGGAGCGCCGTGTTCAGCGACCCGGGGAACCCCAGCATGCCGGGCATCATGATGCTGCCGATCCGAAGGCCGTGACCGCGCATGATCGCAGAGACGATGCCGTCGTAATCGATCGCATACTTCGCGGCCGCCCGGACCTTTGGGTTGTTCCAAGGCGGGACGCCGGTGTTCAATCCGATATACACGGTGAACGCCGACGGCCCCTCGACCAGATCGATCCGCGAGGCTCCTCTTAGACCCGTCGCCTGATCCACGCCGAGATCGAGCGCGACATCCACGTCCCCCCGCCGCAGCAGGAGACCCCGGGCGCTGGCATCCTTGACATGCCGGACAATCACCTGGCGGAAGAACGGTGTGGGCCCAAAGTACTGATCGTTCCGCTGATAGACGATCTCGCTCTCGCGGGTGAATCGCCCCAGCGTATACGGACCGGATCCCGCGGAGTGGGCAAAGAACCACGATTCGGCCTTATCCAGGGTGTCGGCGCCCACCGTGTCGACCCCGCCCTGCTCGCGGATGGTCTTGCTGTCGAGGATCGAGAACCCCTGCGCAGCCAGCGCCGCGAGGAATGTGGCATCGGGACCGCTGAGGGTTACCCGGACCGTGGCCGGATCGACCGCTTCGACCGATTGGATGGGATCGGCCAGGAACCCGCCGGGGCCCTTCGAATATTTCATGCGCAGGAGCGAGAAGCGAACATCCTCTGACGTGACCGGCTTCCCGCCGGCGAAGGCCGCGCCCTTGCGAAGGGTGAATGTGTAGGTCTTGGCATCCGGGCTGACCGTCCACGACTCCGCCAGATCCGACCGGATCTTGCCGTAGTCCGGCGCTTCCTGTCTGATCAACCGGCTGTACAGGGGATAGAGGAGGAAGGCGCTGCTGACTTCATAGGCCTTCGCCGGGTCCGGCGACCGGATATCGGAGATGTCTTTGGCGATCACCAGGACATCGGTGCGCGCGCCGCCGGTCGCTCGCGGACCAGGATCGCCGATGACGGACAGGGCAACGGCGACGACGACACCGACCGGCCAGGCTCGAGACGTCCACCTCATCACAGCAGGCCCCCCTTCGCCCCCGGATCGTCACCTGCGAGGCAGCGCAATCCCGGTAGGGTCTTCGTGTACGTCACACCAAGTCCTGTCGCCATGTTAGAGAGCAACCGGATCTGGGAATAAACGTGTGAAAGGGCGTCTTCAAGAAGCGGCAAGTTCATCGTAACCCTGCAACAGTTGCGATCTGTGTCGACCCACATACCCCGTTTTTCATAAGATCGCGGTCCGTCCACCCTGGGTCCCGAACAGGGGCCCACACGCTCGAGACACCTACGGGTGCCGGCGTTGCGGCATTGCCGTGGGAGAGGTATTCAGGCGAGGAGCAACACATCCAAACGCCGTCGGAGGGTGCCGGCTCATGTCGCGTTCGGGTCTCCTGAGGATCCCGGAATGGATACTGGAAGACCTCGAGACCCTGGAGCGGCGGCATCCCTTCACCCCGATCCTGGCTCGATTTGCGAAGAAATATCGCCGATTGATCGATTCCCGGATCTGGGGTGAGGAGCATCAAGAAAACCTGCTCAGGCGAACCCTGCGCGCGCTGCTCAACTCCGACCCCCGCTTTACCGCCACCTACAATCCGCTCGCGCTCCTCGGCTTCTTCGAGCAGACGCAGAATCACGGCCGGGATCATTACTTTCACTCGTTTACCAATTTCCTCTTGGGCAGCCTCGTCATCGACCGGTGCGCCGGCGTCTTCGATCGGTTTCGGGCGACCTGCTTCCCCAGCGCCGCCGGATGGTCGACCGAGTATGTCTGGCTCCTGACCGTGTTCTTCCACGACGTGGGATACCCCGTCCAAAAGTACGAGCAGATCCACGAAATGGTCTTTGGCGTCTCCCCCACCGACGGCGAGCGCCTCGTGGCCCAACGCCGGGAAGCCTGGGACTCTCCCACGTACCGCGTGGCCCGGTCCCAGATGGTGTCCCTGTACGAGCACCTGGCGCAGGGGGAGATCCTCTCCGACTGGCGGGCGGATCCGTTCCCCCCGGCGAACCATCCGCTGGACAGAGCGTTCGAACGGTCGTTCCTGCGCAGCGGCCACGGGGTCGCCAGCGGCATGCGCATGCTCGCCGACCTGTTCCGCAACATCCCGGAATCCCCGCCGCACAGGCAGTTCCTCGTCCCCCACATCTTTCTGGCCGCCCTGTCGATTCCGTTCCACGACTGGCCGGTGCGGGAATGCCTCCGCGAAGAGGGCATCCGCGCGATTCCTACAGGGCGATTCCCGTTTGCCAGCCTGCTGGCCTTTCTCGACAGCATTCAGGAGGACCGGCGGGAGCGCGGGCAGGGCCCGGATATCCTCACCCGGCTGTCGGTCCGGGGCACCGTGGTGGAGGCCCACATGAACCTCGAGCAATTGCCCGCCGAGAAACTCCCGGCCAAGCGGCGCGAGGCGGCCGAGCTCAAGAGTTTCCTGATCGAAGATGCCCTGCAGTTCCAGTATCCCGAGGGCCTCGCGCCTATCCCTTCAGCCCGGTGAGGGCCACGCTCTCGATGATGCGGCGCCGCAGGATGAGGAAGATGACCAGCATGGGGACGACGCTGATCACCGATCCCGCCATCAGTTTCCCGTAGTCGCTGCTGAACCTGAACTGGAACGCGGTGAGGCCGACCTCCATGTTGAACAGCAGCTGGTTGTTCGCCACCAGGAGCGGCCAGAGGAACGCGCCCCACATCTGAATGAACCCGAAAATGCCCACGGCGGCGAGGGCCGTTCCGGACAGCGGCGCGATCACCCGGGCGAGAATCCACCACTCCGTCGCGCCGTCCACCCGGGCGGCCTCGAGGAGCTCGCTCGGAATGGCCGACGCGACATGCTGGCGGACGAGGAAGATGCCAAAGCTCATGATCAGGAAGGGCAGGGCGATCCCCTGGTACGTGTTGATCCATCCGAGCGGGATGAGCTGGATGTACAGCGGGATCATGTAACTTTCGAACGGCACGATCGCCGTCGAGATGATCAGCATGAACAGCAGCGACCGTCCCGGGAAGCGATACTTGCCGAAGACGGCGCCCGCCAGGAGCGACGTCACCACGACGCTCACCGTGGCGGCCAGCGACAGCGCCGCGCTGTTCAGGAAGAAGCGGCCAAAGGGAGCCGCCTCGAAGATCCCCGTGTAGTTCGCAAGCGTAGGCGCCCGGGGCAGCAGATGCGGGGGCCAGAGGGGGATCTCGGGGGGCGCCTTGAAGGACGTGGACAGCATCCACAGCATCGGCAGGATCATGAAGACCGCGCCCAGCGCCAGGAGCGCGTGCGCCAGGGCGTTCAGCGCCCGGGCGCCGATCGGCGCCCTCGCCGGCCGCCGGGCTGTGGGCGCCGCAGGGGGCACCTAGGCTTCCTCCCCCCGCACCAGGCCGAACTGAATCAGGGTGAACCCCAGGACGATCAGCGTCAGAATCACCGCCTCGGCGGACGCATAGCCCATGTGGAAGTACTGGAACGCGTTCTGATAAATGTCGAACACCAGCACGCGCACCGCGTGGCCGGGCGCGGCCTGCGACCCCAGGGTCATGACGTAGACTTGGGTGAAGACGTTGTACGAGTTGATGGTGGCGGTGACGAGCACGTAGAGGACGATGGGCCGGAGCAGGGGGAAGGTGACGCGGCGGAAGCGCTGCCAGTGGGTGGCGCCGTCGAGGCTCGCCGCTTCAAGATAGACGTCGGGGATATTCCGGATCCCGACCAGGAAGAGAATGAGATTGTACCCGAGCAGCTTCCACACGCTCATGATGATCAGCGCCCACAGGGCGACCTTCTCGTCGGTCAGCCAGGCGACGGACGGGAGGCGCACGAGCGAGAGCGCGTAGTTCAGGATGCCGTAGTTGTAGTCATAGATCCACTTCCAGGCGATCGCCATCGGGACCATCGGCGTGATCACCGGCAGGAAGTAGATCGTCTGGTAGAAGGCGGCCAGACGGGTCTTGCCCGAAAGAAACACCGCCAGCGGGAGGGCGACGAGCGTGCTCACGATGACGGTGGCGATGGAGTAGATCGTGGTGTTCTTGACGGCCAGCCAGAAGTTCCCGTCGCCGGCCAACCGGACGTAATTGGCGAACCCCACAAAGGGCTTGGACGCGCCGATCAGGTCCCAGCGGTGGAAGCTGAGAATCACGCTCCAGGCGATCGGGAACGCCCGAATGTAGGCGAAGAGGGCCAGGACGGGAACCAGGGCGAGATAGCAAAACAGGAGCGTGTGCCATCTCCGCCGGGCCGGCCAGACCGACACGCGCCCCCTGGGCACCGCCACCGACGGCGCAGGCATCGACGCTCCGGCGAGAGGTGGGGGCCTCGCCCGCCTCGAGCAACGCTCCTGGGCGTTGGGCCCCCCGCTCGGATCCTAGGTCATCCCGTAGAGGCCCGCCCCCTTCAGGATCTCATCCGTCTCCGCGGCCATCTCCCGGATCCGCTGGGCGACCTTGTCGGGAGCGTTGTTCAGGCTGGGATCGACGTAGGCGGGCACCAGCCGGTCGGCGAGTTTGGATTCGACCTCATCAAAGACCGAGAAGATCGGCTCGACATAGAACGCCACGTCCTTGGGGGGGGACACGAAGACCTCAAACTGGGGGATCTGCTTGAGCAGCGGCTTCCAGTCGACGTCCTGGCGCTCCGACACCCATCCCGTCATCGTGGTCAGCCGCACCGCATTCTCGCGATTGGTCAGGAACGTGAGGAAATCCCAGGCGGCGCTCTTGTTGCCGCTCTTCCCGTTGACGTAGATCCCCCAGGGCTGGACGAGCATCTTGTACGGGCCGCCGGCCTTCCACCGCGGAATGGGCGCGACGCCGTACTCCAGTTTGGGGTTCTTCTGCTGGATCTCGCCGATGACCCAGGCCTCGCGGAACAGCATCGCGGTGTTCCCCGCGGTGAACGCGTCCGCATCGTGTGGGACCTTCGGGTCATCGATCTTGTACTTCTGGACCGCGTCGACGTAGAACTGGAGCGCGGCCCGCCCCGCGTCGTTGTCGTAGCCGTTGTGCCATTTACCGCTCGGGGTCCGGACCACCAGCGATCCGCCCGCCGGCTCCAGCACGAACCGGAACTTCTCCCCGATCCCGCTCCCCTGCCCCGACAGGCGCATGCTGATGCCGCTCCGGGTCATCTTCCCGGAGGCGTCGACCTTGACCAGCTTCCGGGCGGCCTCGGTCAGCTCCGGGAACGTCGAGGGCGGCTTCGCGATCCCCGCCTCCTTGAACATCGCCTTGTTGTAAAACATGGAGGCGTGGCTCCCCTCCATGAGGGGCAGGCCGTAGTGCTTTCCGCTGATCCCGAAGAAGTCGACGACGGATGCGTGCCACGCGCCGCTCTTGAGGTATTGGTCCACAGCCGGCGGATTGGGATCGAGCAGTCCGCCTTCGATGAACTTGATGCTGATGTTCGTGCCGATATCGTAGATGTCCGGCCCCGTGCCCGTCGGCACGGCGGCGGAGAGTTTTTGCTCGACCTCTCGCAGCGATGCGCTGAAGAGCGTCACCGTGACGCCGGGGTGCGTCTTCCCATACTCATCCGCGACGGCCTTGTAGAACTGGCCCACTTCGGGAAACCCCGTCCAGATGGACAGGGTCGTCGCCCCCGCCGCCTGTCGCGCCGGCGCCAGTCCGACCCCGCCGGCCGCGGCCAACCCTGCCCCGGCGGCGAGCTTGAGAAAGGTTCGACGCTCGATTCGCGAGCCGCGCTTCCCGACCATCCTCATCCCCCCACACCCCCCTATGATCACCGCAGACGCGGATCAACGATGTCGCGCAGGCCGTCCCCGATGAAATTGCAGGCCATCGCCACCATGAAGATGGCCACGCCCGGAAACGACGAAATCCACCATTGTGAAATCAGTTCGCGGCCCTCGGCGACCATGGACCCCCACTCCGGCGTCGGCGGAACGGCGCCCAGGCCGAGGAAGCTGAGCGCGGCCGTGATGATGATCGCGGTGCCGAAGTCCATGGTCATCATCACCGTGAGCGGGGCGAAGGCGTTCGGCAGCACGTGGCGCAGCAGGATTCGGTGCTCCGGCAGGCCCAGCCCGCGCGCGGCGATCACGTACTCCCGCGACTTCAACGCCAGCACCTGGCCGCGGGCCAGCCGGGCGTACGGCGGCCACCAGACCAACAGCATCGCCAGCATCGAGTTCTGGATGCTCGGGCCGAGCGCCGCGGCGATGGCCATGGCCAGGATCAACGACGGAAAGGCCAGCACCATGTCCACGAGCCGCATGGCCAGCCCGTCGACCCACTGTCCGGCGAACCCGGCGATCCCGCCGAAGAGGGTGCCGAACACGGCGGCGACCGCGACCACGGCGGCTGCGACCGGGAGCGACACCCGGCCCCCGTAGAGCACCCGGCTCAGGACGTCGCGCCCCAACTCGTCCACCCCGAGCCAGTGGGCCCGAGAAGGCGCCCCCAACCGGTGGTAGACATCCTGCTCGATCGGATCGTAGGGCGAGATCGCGGGCGCCAGCGCTGCCAGGAAGACCCAGGCCACCA
>Ga0209577_10003156_pt1 | contig 15536 bp, 17 predicted proteins | sample GraSoiAngelo_109_FD_185874 | JGI IMG/M metagenome (GOLD analysis project Ga0209577, IMG submission 185874) | Grasslands soil microbial communities from the Angelo Coastal Reserve, California, USA - 14_0903_12_20cm (SPAdes) (version 2) | ecosystem: Environmental > Terrestrial > Soil > Grasslands...
TCATGGGCTCAACGGTGAATACCATGCCAGGCCGGAGGCGTAAGCCGGTGCCTGGGCGGCCGACGTGTGGGTACGATGGGTCCTCGTGGACTGACCGGCCAACGCCGTGTCCACAGAGGTCTCGTACAGAAGAAAAGCCCTGGGATTCTGCATATGCCTGGATGGCTGCTCCGATATCACCGAGGTGGTTGCCAGGACGCGCTTGCTCAATGCCAAGTTCAGTACAGCGTTTGGCAACGTCCAGGAGTCGCAGCGACTCACTGTCAAGCTTCCCCACAGCAAAGGTGACGCAGGAATCGCCGACCCAACCGTTATAACGCACTCCAATATCGATGCCAATGATATCTCCATCTTTAAGAACATGCTGAGGGCTGGGGATGCCGTGACAAATCACGTCATTAATGGCGGTACAAATGGTGGCGGGGAATGGCGGAACCGCGAGATAGCCATTTCTTTGTGGCCGCGCTCCGTAGCCTTTGTAGACAGGTATTGCTCCCTTCAAACGAATAAACTCTTCTGCAATACGATCCAACTCAGCGGTATTCATGCCTGGAACGATATGTGGACGGAGTACTTCATATGTTTCCGCAACGATGCGTCCTGCCTCACGGAGATGCGCTATCTCCTGGCGGGATTTGAGCATTATAGCCATGCTTTTCTCCTGTATCTTGCAAGTATCTTATGGATGCGCTAGACGTGTGCGCCTTCAAGGTACGGCTCGCGTTTTACAGGCTGGGCCGATTCCCAAACCAGCAAATCGTTCATGGTAACTGTGAAGTAATTACTGAAGTAGTTGAGTAGCCGGTCAAAGGTGGCATAATCGACCCGCCGGCTGCGTCCTTTGTGCAGCGCTGCTAAAACGCTCAGAGAGACGCCACATTCCTCGGCGAGTCGGCGCAGGCTTATGGCTGGCTTTTCTTGTTTGGCGCGTTCCACGTTCACCCTGGCAAGCAATATCCGAAGGTGGCAAGAGATGGTCAAGGTATTCTCCTTTCAGGATGTTTGAGGTAGATTACCAGGTTTGTTATGACTTGTCAATACAATGCGTGGAATCAGGACAACATGGACTCTTGATTATTGATCGGGTGTGTTTGTTTGAAGCCTCATCGCTGCGCTCTTCGAAATGATGTTGCTGTGCCGTCAGGGGTGTGCCGGCCGCTGGCCGGCACACCCCTGACGGCACAGGAGGGGAGATTGGGACCAGACAGAAACCTGGTTGGGTCACTTTTCACTGTGGTTCTGCTGGTATATTTTGATGGCTTTTTGCAGGAAGGTTTCCTCTTCCTGGTTGTAGGGAAGGGGATAAGGAACCTGCTCTGCCGGTGCCTGGCTCACGTCTTTGTACATGTTGCGCAAGCCTTGCTGAATGCCTGTATCCCCGTGAGTGAACTGGTGAACCAGGTTTTGCCATTTTTGGACAAGGGCCTGCGCTTCAGGGCTCGCTGGATCTTGAGCTGTTGAGACGAGGAGCTTCAGCTCTGCAATAGCCTTACCCCATTGTTGATTCGCTACAAGCTGATCCTCTTCCGTCCAGTCCTTGCCCCACTCTGCCAGTTTTTCCCGTTGCTCTTCGCTATAATACTTTTTACTCAAGTGTTCCATCTGGTTTAGTTGCTCTTCGGTGAAGTATTTTTTACGCCAATCGTTGGTTGGTTGCATCTGAATCACCTGGATCACTCTAACGATCGATTCCCAGTCCTGTTTGTTGGTTTGCAGCAGCACTGCTGTTTCATCGATGGCCTGGATGATGCTATCAAGCTGGTTTCTTTTCTCCTGCATCATGGCTTTCTGGAGGGCAAGCGATTCTTGCAGGATGGTTGGACCGGTGCGCAGGAATTGCTTGATCTCTTCCAGTGAAAAACCGAGGAATTTCAGGGCCAGTATTTGTTGGATGCTGAGAAAGTCTGTGTCGGTGTAGAGGCGATACCCGGCTTCTGTATATTGGGAAGGAGATAACAGGCCTACTTTGTCGTAGTAGCGCAGGGTGCGTATGGACACAGAGGCTTTTTGTGCAAATTGTCCTGTATGATAATAATGTTGACCCAAGTGTTTCCTCCTTTCTGGCTTTCAGTATAAAGTATGACGTTACGTCAGGGTCAAGGGTTTTGGAGGAGTTTTTTCGCGCGGAAACAATCGCGTAGATTGGTGCCACCTGTCTGGCCGAGGTCTTTCCATGGAACTGGAGTCATGGGGGGATGATGAACAGGCGCTTGCCCTGTACCAGGGTGCAGGATTTGTACTCACAAAGCAAGAGATTATCTATCGACGGGACGCGTACTGATACGGTGAAGGGAGAGCATTCCTTTCTCCTTCGCAGAGGCATATCCCAGTTTGCTTTCGTGTTCCTACTCCTGGTCCAGCGGTGGTATGCCCCACAGCGGAGCCTCCACTGTCCCCTCGATCACGTCGATCTCCTCCCCCTGTGCAGCCAGCAGTTCGGCCATGGCTAGGTGTGCCGCAAAGAGATAACCCTGCAGCTCAACGGTCGCCAGCGGGAGGTTCGCCTGTCGGCCATCGGCATGCACCACGGCATCGCCCGCATCCTTCCAGCTCTGGTTGCGGTAGCCTTTGGGGCTGCGTGTCTCATACTCCAGGAGCCCATCTCTATCCCGGTCACCACGTTCGTCACACCAGCGTATGGCCGCTTTGGCTGTCTCAAGATGCGCCTTGAGCAGCTTGTCATCGCCGGTCCAGCGCCAAGTATGCCAGAGCGTCAGGCAGTAGAGGGCAGGGGGCATCGTGCGTACCATAGTAGGCCGGAGCAAAGGGAATCCGGTTGCGGCTCGCCAGTTCCCCCCGGCGGCATTCATGGAGCAGTTTGCCGGGCTCAGCATCCCACCAGTCATCTCGCCTGCTTGCCTGCAGCTCACCCAGGGCAGCTAATGCTCCCTGTGCTGACCACGCTCCAATGAGGCCAGATAGCAGTGCTGCCACAAGCGGATCGCGGCCAAAGAGCGTTAAGAACCAGGGCACACCAGCTGCGACGTAGGGGGGGCTCCGCCTGTGGGATGGCCAGAGCGTGCAGATCGGCAATGTCCTGGGTGCATGGCTCCTCCTCAGGACGTGTGATGGTTCGTTGCTTGCGCAACCACTGTTACCTCGTCATGCGCCTTGCGCCAGGGGTGCCGGTGGCCGTTTCGGTGGCCGGCTGCCCTGAGAGGGAACTGGGGGCATTGAGATTCGCTCCCTCGTCGACCCCCACTCCCAGCCGCTCCACCAACTCGCCGCCCAGCCAGCCCGTCACCAACGCCAGGACCACGCCCACGATCGAGAGAATATAGGCGATGACGGAGGGATTGGCCTGCGCGTTCAGCCGGATGAGCCAACTCACAATAAACAACAAGACGATGACGACGTTGCCCACGCCGTGCCACAGGCCGAGCGTTTTCGCGCGTGTACCCGCTGGGATCGCGAGCCAATCGATCAGGCCAAAGATAGCGGCCAGCAGCGCCCCGATCACGCCTGCCGTAATCATCCAGAAGGCGACAACCGAGAAGAAGCCGTTGCCCGTGATCCAATGGATGATGTCGAAGAAGAGCGACGTTGCCAGTAACCCCAACGGGAAGACAATCAGCATGGGGTGGATGGGATGTCCGAATGCCTTCACTTTGCTTTCCATAATGTACCTCCTTGCTTGGTATTCCAAACGGATGATGGAGCAAGTTGAAATCCTGTCAACCCGTCTTTTGCTCGAGGCGCTTCCCTACCGCCTCAGACACAGTATCATGAGAGAGCTGAACAATAAGCGCAATCTTGCCCCTGGTGATTCATACGGTACGATACAAAACGTTTACAGATGGCCTTCCGCTCATACGTCTGCTCCGCATCCCAGCAAAAACTCTACCCGCAGCGACGAATTCCGCTCGTACTCACCCCTCCACACCGTGGTGCGCGTCAACGATGCCGTCTCTTTCACACCTCGCATCTGCATGCAGAGGTGATGGGCTTCTACGTACACCGCCACACCGTGCGGCTCAAGCATCGCAGTGAAGCTATCCGCAATCTGCCGCCCCAGCCGCTCCTGCACAGTAAAGCGCTTCGCAAATAGCCGGACAAGCCGCGTGAGCTTAGAAATCCCGATAATATGCTCGTGAGCGATATATCCGATATAAGCAAGCCCGTAAAAAGGCAGCGCGTGGTGTTCACAGAGCGCAAAAAACGGGATTGGGCCTTCAATGACCTGGCTTAGGCGGCAGTCTGACCCTCCGCGACATTCCGTCTCGAACACCTTGAGCAATTTGGGATCGCCGTCGTAGCCCTCGGTCGCATCAAACATGGCCCGTACAAAACGCTGCGGCGTCTCCTCGGTCGCCGGCGTGTTCAGATCCATGCCCAATGCGTCGAAGATTTCGGCCATGTAACCCTCGAACTTCCGCATCTGTTCCTGCGAAATTTCGCGGCGTTGCAGTTCCATCATCGTATGCAAGTTAAAATCTTCTACATCTCGATCGAATAACATCATTCCTCTCCGGTAATGCTCTTCTATACCTATCCCTGCACAGGCCAGATATGTACTCTCAATGGTGTAACACCGCTCTCTGTTTCTATACCATATTTATTCAGATAAGTCAATGATTTGCTTGATTTACTTGACAAAATTTGCACTGGTTGGATACACTGAAAACAGGATTGGAGGAAACGCATGCCGCTAGCGCAACGGTTTTTTGCAAGCACACGCGGGTTTCACCGTCATGCCCAACTACAGTTTCGCTGATTACCCAGCGATGGATGCGTTCCTTATTCCCGGAGGCTATGGTACACGCCAGGAGATATACAATCGGCGTCTCCACGAGTTTATTCGCTCGCTGCCCCAGACAACTTTACTCACCAGCGTTTGTACGGGCTCCTGGATCTATGCCAGGATGGGGCTGCTCGATGGACTTCCTGCAACGAATCGCAAGGAGCCCGCGCCATGGAATACAGCGAAGCGTATGCGCTTTATCGGGATGACGTCGTGCGCGCATCCCTGCTCGATTTATGTCAGGCCCTGATCATCATGCGCCGCAGGAAGTACCCGCCGAAACCAGCCGTGACGCCCAGGGCCAGGAGCACAATACTAAAAGTAAGGAGATGAGCGTAATGGGCCTGTTATGCGTGGTCCAAGCGACGCAGCTCAACCTTGCCATTGCGTAGTCGGACCGCGAATGTCGGTGCGGCATAGACAGCCGGACCATTCACCACGCTCCCATCACGCATACAGAAGCGTGAACCATGCCAGGGGCATTGTACTACCCCATCTTCCACCGTGCCTTCATCTAAAGGCCCGGCCAAGTGCGTACAGGTAGCACCAATAGCATAAATAGACTGGCCCTGTTTCAGCAACACGGCAGGGATTCCAGAGACATCAACGCGTGTCAGCTTCCCCTCGACCAGGTCTCGCTCGTCCATGATCGCGACAAAGTCGTCAGAGCCCCCCTCCCAGGCCACATGGTTCACGCCAATGCCTTTGGCGAAGACCAGTTCACCTCCCAGGTAGGCGGAGAAGAGCGATACCACGTAGCCGGTTGTCGAGAGAGCAACGCCCGCGTGGCGCTTGCCCCTAAGCCGTAACACCAACGAAGCAAGATTCAGTATCGCTACGCTGCCGTTGAGCAACCCATGCAGTAAACCAACGCGGCGATCTGTACCATCCAGATCGCTCCAATCGGTCACACCCGTCACTGCCGCACCCGTAGCACCCAATAGGCCGAGCAATAATGAAAGGTCTGAGCCACGAGCGATGCCCTCATCTTCATTGCTGAGCCAAACAAGGTCGAGCAGCATTGTGCCACTCCAGGCGCCAAGCGGCACGTCGGTCAATACCGGGTGTAAAGAATGCCCAAGCCACGTTCCATTGAGCATATCCTTCATTTTGCGGTTGGGTTGCCCGGGTTGACCAAAGAACGCGAGAAGCCAATTCTGAACTGGGTTGGCTAGCTTGTCAAGCCAGGTTTGGCGCTCAACCACCTCCCCAATGGCATGTCTGAGCGGCGGGTTCACGGGTGGAGTCTCGGCCCAACCTCTATTCACCCCCTGCACTACGTCTGAAGACATAAACTATCCTCCTTTCCAAGGACAAAACCGTATCCTGTTGCCTTGTATTTTCCTTCAAGCCAAAATTAATTACTCGAATCGGTTACAGCCCAGCATTGCAAAATGAAATTCGCGGGTCATTATAGGCCGCCAGGCATAGCCATGGGAATGTCAGGCGAACGAAAAGTGTTCACAGCTTCCTCTTGCATTTGGAAAGCTGTGAACACTTTCACCATTGTTTTCCCCATGCCTCAAAGCTTCTGGTTCACTTGACACCTGGTTATTCGGCACGATGGTTCACTCAGTTGATCTGCCGCTACCTGTTTCTATACCATATTTATTCCACAAAGTCAATGACTTACTTGATAAATAAACTGACCATTGAGTATACCAAGAGCGGAGCAAGAGGAAAGGGCCGGAGCTTCTGGAGCGTCAATTTACCTCATGGGAGTATGTGCGGGTATGCCTTATCAACGTAATGTGGCAACCACCTCACTTGAAAATCCTTCTTTGGTGAGCAAAGTCTGTAGCAAACCAAGTTTGACAAAACACTCATCCCAGTACGTGGAAATGCAAAGTACTCAGGTCACTATGGTATAATTGGCAGAGGTCCAGTCATCTACAAAGATCAGTTGAACGTACACTTACATGCTATCCAGCATGTAAAACAAGGCTTTGCTTGAGGAAGTGTAAGAGAATCTTCCTGTAACAGAATCGGCTTAATCACGTCTATAGTATATGGAGTTGGCCTAAAGATCCTATTCATTTGGACCTATTGACAGAAGGAGAACCTACAGTGACAACGTTCAAACAAGAAAGTTCGCTCGTCACCCATTCTCAGTCCAATCAGTATTTTGTAGAGCAATACCAGAAGGTTCGGCACTTCTCGGAGCAATTGTGTGAACCTCTTGTCACCGAAGATTACGTTATCCAGTCCATGCCAGACGTTAGCCCGACCAAGTGGCATCTCGCCCATGTCAGCTGGTTTTTCGAGACCTTTCTTCTCTCACCGGCACTTCCTGATTATCAGTCTCTTCATCCACAATATGCGTACCTGTTTAACTCCTACTACAACACCCTTGGGGAACGCCATTGCCGGCCCAAACGTGGCCTCATCTCTCGGCCGACAGTCAAGGAGACCTATGAGTACCGCCGGTATGTCGATGAGCACGTCCTTGATCTGCTGGAGAAGACTGATGAGAGACAGCTGGCAGAGTTGGCACCCATCATGATACTTGGCCTGAATCATGAACAGCAACACCAGGAACTGATGGTCACGGACATCAAACATGTGCTCTCCTGCAATCCGCTCTCCCCGACCTATAGAGCACGTACACCCACAGGTGCTTCTAACATCACTCCATTGGAATGGGTCTCCTTCCCTGAAGGTCTCTATTGGATCGGGCATGAGGGAAGTGGGTTTGCCTTTGACAATGAGGGGCCGCGGCACCGGCAGTTCGTCCAGTCCTTCCAACTGGCCTCACGTCTGGTCACGAACGGGGAATACCTGGAGTTCATGGAAGATGGTGGCTATGACAACCCCCTCCTGTGGCTTTCTGAAGGCTGGGCCACGGTGCGTGCGGAAGAATGGCAGGCACCGTTGTATTGGGAACAGCGCGATGGTCGTTGGTGGATGATGACGCTCTCCGGGTTGCGTGAGGTGGACAAGGCTGAGCCGGTCTGCCATGTGAGCTACTTTGAAGCCGACGCCTATGCGCGCTGGGCTGATGCACGACTTCCGACTGAAGCCGAGTGGGAGGTCGCGGCGCAAGAAGCTCCAGTCGAAGGCAATTTCGTTGAGAGCGGTCTGTACCACCCGGCTCCACTCACCGCTTCCACCACCGATGGGAAGCTTGCGCAGATGTATGGCGATGTGTGGCAATGGACCCAGAGCTCCTACGCGCCCTATCCAAACTTCAGGCCAGGCCCGGGAGCGATCGGGGAATACAATGGGAAGTTCATGTGCAATCAGTACGTCCTGCGTGGTGGCTCATGTGCCACCTCCCTTTCGCATATTCGGTCCACCTACCGCAACTTCTTTCCCGCCAATGCCCAATGGCAATTCATGGGCATCCGATTAGCGAAGGAGGTGTGACATCCAAAAGCCTGGGCAGAGCCGACTCGGGCTCTACGACTTTGAACCGCAGCGGAAGACCTTTCGCGACGAGGTGTTGCAAGGGTTACAAGATGCGCGCAAAGAACTGCCGAGTAAGTACTTCTACGATGACGTTGGTTCGCAGCTGTTTGAGCAAATCTGTGAGCTGGATGAGTACTACCTCACCCGTACCGAGCTGGGAATTATGCAGGAGCGGATGGCCGAGATAGTCGCGCTGCTCGGGCCGAATTGCTTACTCATCGAGTATGGCAGCGGCAGTAGCACAAAGATCCGCATGCTGTTGGATGCCCTGCAAGACCCGGCTGGCTACGTGCCGATCGACATTGCCAAAGAGCAGCTGCTCCGCTCAGCGACATCATTGGCCCTCGCGTATCCTGAGTTGGAAGTGCTTCCGGTCTGTGCCGACTACACGAGTGACTTTGTACTGCCCTTGCCCAGAAAACCCGTCTTGCGTAGGGTCGCCTACTTTCCTGGATCGACCATCGGCAACTTTGATCGTGAGCCGGCCAGACACTTTCTGCACCAGATTGCCAGGGTCTGTCAGGGTGGTGGTCTGCTCATCGGTGTGGATTTGAAGAAGGACTTCAACATCCTGCACCGTGCCTATAATGATTCGCAAGGGGTGACCGCCCAGTTCAATAAGCACTTGCTGGTGCGCATGAACCAGGAACTCGACGCCAACTTCCAGCTGAACCAATTTGGGCATTATGCCTTCTATAATCCGGGTCAGAGTCGGATCGAGATGCATCTGGTGAGTCTGAAAAACCAGACGGTTCGCATTGGGGGGAGTGAAATTTCCTTCAAACTGGGCGAAAGCATCTGGACGGAGAGTTCGTACAAATATACGCTCGAGGAGTTTGCACAGCTGGCGGCAACCGCTGGCTTTGCCGTCGAACGGGTGTGGACGGACCCACGAAAGTTGTTTAGTGTGCAGTATCTTACCGTGGGTTAAACTCAGTGCTAGATAGGGTTGAGAGCAAGGGAATAAAAAACGCGAAGCACCAGTTTGAGATGCTCTCTGAGCGTGTGAGGGAATGCTGTTGGGGCGCACCAGAGGAAACCCTTATTTCACTCTGGATCAGGCGCAGGAGGATCACCATGGCAAACAAGCCTTGGCTGCGGACGCGGGCACATTTTCTTACTGCTGGAGATGAAGCCGAGTTGAGGACATTGACCACGGGTCAGCGCGGTCGGCTTACTCACTACCGCATTCGAGAAGTTCTCCCAGTGCGAGGGGAAGCTCCAGTGGCCCTTGTAGATGGCTGGCGCATGGTGCGCATTGAGACTCCGACGCCGTTCTCGCTCTCGGAGGACCTCTTGCTCCCTGATGGTTCCTCAGTCCTCCAGTTTCATGGAGTCACGCAGCATCTGCAGTATACCAGCCAAGTCCAGCGGGAGGAACTCAACGAGCACTCTCGCCCCGAGTTGGAACCAACAGGGCACACGACCGCCGTATTGATTCCCATTGGAAAATCGGTGGAGTGGTGGAAACTAGCCCTGGATCAGCGGCAAGCCTACTTCGAGCAAACCCAGGCCGCTGCCGGCCATATCGGCATCGGACTCAAGTATGCGGATCGCGTATTTCGGCAGTTATACCACTCGCACTCCTTCCATGCCGCTCTTAGTTACGACTTTCTGACCTACTTTGAGTTCCAAGATACTGACGAGCAGGTTTTCCGAGCCCTCCTGGCAGAGTTGCGAGACCCCAGAGCCAATCCCGAGTGGGCTTATATCACTCTTGAGTATGAAATCTGGATGACGAAGATCGGATAGTGCTCCCATGGTCCGGCGATGGTCGTTTCAAGGGTCACCATCCGAAAGATGAGACAGGAAGTATAGCTATTTTGTTGTTCTGTGTTGCTAGTTCGAGAATGGATAATTCAAGGAGCCAGTACAGGGGGGAAACCTTACTGGTCTCGGTGCCTCATAGCAATCAATTGAGCTTAATCAAATGTGTTCCAAAGCTCATCGACTTTCTGAGCCATCTCGAAGTCTTTGACCGTAATCCCTCCTGCCGTATGTGTGACAAAACGTACCGCAATGTTGTTGTAAGAAATATTCAAGTCAGGATGATGCTGCCCAACTTCCGCCACGTGAGCAACAGCACAGGCAAAGAACATGGTGGAAGGGAAGCTCGGGAGAGTGAAGCGACGCTGCAACATGCCGTTGTCAATCTCCCAGTGGGGGAGCCTTTTCAGGTGCGCCTGGACTTCCTCGTCCGCGAGTTTTACGAGTTCCGCTGGCATAGCGAGCTCCTCTCGAAATCACTCAAAGTACCTCTACAGTCTGCTGGACGAAAAGATTCTTGCACTCATTATACGTTCTGAGTTTGCAAGCTTGCAACAAGTGTTCATGTTCAGGTTCTGGTAGCGATAAGGGGCGATGCTGCCTGGTGCTAAACATCGCCTTCCTGTTTGTCATTCGCAGCAGAAAACCACGAGGACATTCCCCTCTCGATCTCTATGCCAGCGGAACAGCTTGTTCTTTTGCAACAATTTATCCAGCCGAAAGATGGTTACATTGTGAGGGTAGAAACCATTGGTGGCAAAGTGATCTATGCCATGAAAGTATTTACAACCGGCACGTTCAACCTGTGTCCCTGTGAAGTGTGTGATCTCCAACGCGAAGAACCGGCGAGATCTCCAGCAGCAAATACGCTTGGCTATTGTCCCGCTGTACCCCCTGATGACGTCAAATCATGGTGGGCTGACTTGCGCCACTTGCTGCAAAAAAGAGAAAGAAGATAGGGAGCTAGGGCCAGCCGGCCTCCTCTAAAGGGCTGACGATGGCCTCGTTGAGGACGAGTTCGGGTGGGGCCGCTGCAATCCAGACGATCAGTGCGGCGACCTCTGCTGGAGGGAGCGCTTTGGTTGGTGGCTGAGCTGCACGAGACGTTGCTTGACGTGCTGTCGGAGACCAGAGCCCCCAGTGGGTGGCCATAGCACCGGGGTAGACAATGCAGGCACGGATGCCGTAGGCTTTGCCTTCAGCCGCCAGCGCCTGGGTGAGGCCCGTGAGACCGAACTTGGAAGCGCAGTACGCGGAAGCATTGGCCCAGCCCCGTTTGCCTGCCACTGAGGAGACGTTGATGATCGTGCCTCCCCCGGCCTGGCTCATATGCGGAAAGACCGCTTTGGCTAAGAGGAAGGGAGCACGCAGGTTCACAGCCAGGACATAGTCCCAATCGCTTGTGGTAAGCTGGACGACGGCTCCTGGGACATCGATCCCTGCCGCATTCACCAGGACGTCGATGCGACCGAACGTAGTGACGGCACGTTCAACAGCGTTCACAATGTAGTCGTCGTGTGCCAGATCTCCTGGTAAGGCAAGGGCGCGACGACCACCCTGTGAAATCTTCGTGGCAACGTCTTGCAGATCATCTCCACTGCGTGCGAGCAGGACGACATCTGCACCGGACTGAGCCAGTGCAAGTGCTGTGGCTTGCCCCAGGCCACTACTGGCCCCAGCCACCAGTGCCACCTGTCCTTTGAGTGCGAGTGCCTCATTGGTCATCGTATTCATCTTCCTCTGATTGTTTTTCCAATTGTAAAGGATTCCCAGCAGGAAGTGCAAGCACATCTGCAAGGCGCTATACTGCGCTACCGCTTGTATGATATCAATATTCTCATCAATCGCACCTTGGTCTACGTCATGTTAACAGCGCTCTTAGCCTCGATCTATATCGGCAGTATCATTTACTTGGTCCTCGATAACCTGAGCATACATATGCCCTGCCTTGGTAACTCTTCCAAATGTAACTTTATCGCGTATGTACATTTGTAGTTGGTATGGTGATAGCCTCACGGTTTGTTAGGGTAGAAGCAAGGAGCAACGCTTTACAGTGTACAGCCCGTTGGCCTTTTCTTTTTGGAGAAGCCGGTAGAGACCTGGTTCATACGCATGACAAGGAGGCTTTCATGTTACTATATTTTAAGCAACTAAGCTTCACGCTTGCGGTGGCAGTGCTTGGTGCTACTCTGCTGATTGCCTGTGGCAGCTCTACAAGCAGTGGTCCAGGTACAAAAAGTGCCAGTACCCCTCCTCACACTGCTTCGGTGACTATTCCACAAGGTCAAGACCTCTTTACCCCGTTTATTCTGGCGGTGCAGCCAGACACCATTGTGACCTGGCAGAACCATGATACCGTTTCGCACACGATTATGACAACCTGGGATCAAAGTACCTTCCTCAATCCCCAGGCATTCTCCCTGAGGGCAGCAGCAGGTCAAAAAGCATCATTCACTTTCACAAAGCCAGGTCTCTACGACTATTTTGACAACACCAGGGCAAAGTGGGTTGATGCAGACCAACGTGTCAAGGCCAATACGGGTGTGCCGAACTTCCCGCTTGCAATGGAGGGGGTCATCTGGGTGCAAGGGCATATGAGTGGTCTTCCAACTTCAGCGAACAACGTCATTCCGAAGGGAAAGGATGAGTTCACTACCGACTTCATTGCCATCAATCAGGGCGGCACAGTGTTCTGGCACAACAGCGACACCGACAAACATTTTGTCGCAGTAGTGTACGGCTGGTCTGTGCCGATCAATCCTGCTGATATTGGTCCCTATCAGATTAAAGGGACAGAGACCGCTCCTCCTACTGGTGCCACCATAGCTATTCCCTTCACCACGCCAGGTCTGTACTACTACTACTGTTCAGCACATGCCGATGTCAACGTAACATGGCATCGTGCTCAGGCACATAAGGACGCATCAGAGGCCCCCATCCCAATGGAAGGCTTCGTCCTTGTCTTCGGCAGCTAGGATCGAAACAGCCTTGTTGCAGGAAGTGCCCGCAGAGGTCCAGTTTGTGTTGGGCGACCAGCACGACAATGTCCCTGATCTGCACCAGTGTTGTGAAGAGGCCGAGCACTCCCTGGTGACCACGCCGATGATGGGGTAGAGGTCCGACGCATCTTTCACAAATTGCGCTCGGTTGCCAAAAGCCTGGGAGAGCTATTTGCTCCTATCGAGGTTTGTTCAGTATGCCATTTCTGGGACAAATCAATTTTCGGGAGTCTCTTAGGCTCCTTGAACTATGAGGAGAACCCGCCCACACCAAAACCCTTCAGTAGTGCATCGGTATATGCTTGATCAACTGTCCCTTTCGTATCAGGGTCGGGATCGGAGATTGTAACTTCAACTTGTAGGTATCACCAGAGTGTTTCATCATTCGTTTTCATGCGTCTTCTCAGCGCAAGCGAAAGGAAAAAAGACAATGCACGGCAACCTTTTTCTCACCCGTTCTCTGGCACGCTCCTGCTTTGGTGTGCTCGCAGCAGCTGCACTCGTGGTTCTTTTTGCCGCCTGTGGGAGCACTTCAGGATCGAGTTCTTCAACTGCCAGCACCCCCCAAAATACGACCCCAACAAGTAGCGGCGGGGGCAGATACGGAAACGGCGGTGGAACCACTCCCACAGCCAGCAGTGCCAGCAATCGGCTCAAGACGGCGACAGCGACGGTGAGTGGTAAATCGGAGACCATTCTTACCAATGCTCAAGGCATGACGCTCTACTACCGAACGTCTGATGCGCCGCCTGCCACAGTCTGTAGCGGTGGGTGCGCCAGCGCATGGCCCCCGCTCATCGTCTCTGGCTCAGCTGCTCCCACGAGTGCGACCTCCCTGCCGGGCAAGTTGACGAGCGCGACCGACGCCAATGGCAACCAGGTGGAGTACAATGGGCATCCGCTCTATACCTTCTCGGGAGACACGGCTCCAGGACAGACCACCGGCAACGGGACTGCCGGGGTCTGGTTTGTTACCACCCCTGATCTAAAGTCGCAGGGGACGCCGCAAGCAACGCCCACGACAAATGGGTATCGCGGGTATTAGGAGCGCCAAAAAGTCTCTCGTTGTGCAGGATACCTCAATGCCCGTGGAGACGCCCTGCAAACAGATTACAGGGCTCACCGCTCTTCATGTGAAAGAGGCAGCGCATGCATAAAATCCTGCTCCACTGGTTCGTGAAAGGCAAGAGCATGGACCAATTTGAGACGTGGAAGGCGATCTTGAGCAAAGACCTACTGGACTTGCAGCAACTGCAAGCGCAGGATCTCTCCACCAGGATCAGGCATTCGCTCAAGGAACAAGAGCTTGGTCAACATTGCTGTCAGGCAGGAGAAAGCCTGGGTGATGCTCACCTCTTACGACTCAAAGAGACGCTCGGACTTGATGAGCAGCAGTGGCACGCCTACAAATCCAATGTGCGACCCGCCCGGGAATAGGCAGACACAGTGGGATGCATCCCAGGGTCACTTCGTATGCTTGTCTTTCTCAAAACAGGCCATCAGCGTAAGCTCTCCTCGTTTGTCTTCCTGCCCTGGAATGCAGAGGACGTTTCAATAGATGGCGTCGCAAGAGGATCACGATCTAAGCCCTGATCCGCAAAAGAGGCCGGATCTTCGCGTGGTTCCAAATGGGTAAACACCGTTGTTTCTGGCAGCGCATTTCGCAGCGTGAGTTCAATTTCCTCGCACATAGCATGTCCCTTGAAAACCGTCCAGGTACCCGGAACCAGGACGTGAAAGGAGATGAACCGGCGTGATGCCGCTTGCCGCGTCCGCAGCGCATGAAACAGAATGCCTTGAGCTCGATAGCTCTCAAAGACGGTCTCAATGTGTTTCACATCCTCTTTTGAAAGGGTGGTATCGAGCAGCCCCAACCCCGTTTGGCGCAACAATCGTATCCCTGTCCAAATGACGTTGAGAGCCACGAGGAGTGCAATAATCGGGTCAAGAATGAGCCATCCAGTGAGGGCAACGAGGAGAACGCCGACGAGCACTCCGGCAGTCGTGAAGACATCGGCGTATAAATGATGCGCATCTGCTTCTAAGGTGATGGAACGCAGGCGCTTTCCTGCCCGCAACATGAACCAGGCCAACACCCCATTAATTACGGCTCCTGCAACAGAGAACGCTAATCCGAGACCGACTTGCTCGATAGCTTGTGGATGGAGAAGGCGTGGAATGGCCTCCACAATAATGACGAGAGCCGCGACCAGAATGAGCGCCCCTTCCACGCCACTGGAAAAGTATTCTGATTTGGTATGGCCGTAGGCATGGTCCTCATCGGCTGGACGCGCGGCCAGTGTCAAGGCCCAGAATCCCACCAATGCCGCCACCAGATTGACCACCGATTCAGCTGCATCAGCGAATAACCCAACGGACCCCGTTAAAAAGTACCCGATAAACTTCACACCCATCGTCACCAACGCAGCCCCGATGGAGAGAACCATGTAAAAACGTCTTGAATGTGTATGCATATTCTATCCTCTTAGGAAGGAAAAGTGATTCAGTACGCACAAGTGAGCAATGCTCATAGACAGTGTCTTAGGCGATCTCAAACAGACCCTATTGTACCTTCTGAAGCTGGGAGTGTCAAAATAACCCTCACGCTAAAAAACATGATT
>Ga0209577_10003157_pt1 | contig 15534 bp, 17 predicted proteins | sample GraSoiAngelo_109_FD_185874 | JGI IMG/M metagenome (GOLD analysis project Ga0209577, IMG submission 185874) | Grasslands soil microbial communities from the Angelo Coastal Reserve, California, USA - 14_0903_12_20cm (SPAdes) (version 2) | ecosystem: Environmental > Terrestrial > Soil > Grasslands...
ACCCATCCCCTCTTCCGCCCGGCGGCGACCGGCCGGGACGGGCAACTAGCACCAAACCCAGGACGTGTCGCGCCAACAGGGAGCCAACACGTCCCCGACCAACGCCAAACCTACAACCCGCCAAGTCACCGCCGCAACCCGCGCCAACCGGTCGGCCCGGGCCGGCGCCCTACCTGATCCGCCCCGTCGCCGTTGCCCGGAAGCCGTCGACCGTCGGGATCGCCGCGATGCCTTGAACCTCGACCGCCGGATTCGCGAACACCGTGATCGTCGCGAAGCCCCCGAACGGTACGTCGGGGGTTACGAGGATTTGGCCGTTCTGCGCCCGGGCGGTGGCGTCCACGGTCGCGGTGACGCCGAACAGGGTGGCCGTGCCGCGCAGCGTCAGCTCGCCGCCGCCCGAGGCCACCGGCACGACCGACTGAAGCACCGGGATCGCGGCCCGCAAGTCCGACTCCGTCACTTCGGCGGTCGCCGTCACCCCGTCGCCGCGCTTTTGGAGCACGGCGTCGCGGACCGTCAGCAGGCCGGCGGTCAGGGTTCCCGCCGTCGCGTCGACGGCGTCGACGCCGCCCGCCTCGCTCAGGAGGCTCCCCAGGTGCGCGGTGCCCGAATGGTAGTTGCGCATCCGCACCACCACCCTGTCAGCGTGGTTCCAGAGCAGCTCGATCGCGGGGAAGGCGCTGATCTGGACGGATTCGACGGTCCCCGAGCGACCGAGGCGGTCGCGCAGCTGCTTCTCCGCGATCCCGGGCAGCACCAGCTGCGCGACGACCAGCAGGATCACCACGGCCACGACCGCGCCGACCCCGATCTTGACGGGTAGCGACCAGCGGAGCGGGCCCGAGCGTGTCAGCTGAGCAGCGCCCGGGCGGCCGTGAGGCCCTTGTCCATCAGCGGCCGGACGTCGAACTCCGGCTCGCTCAAGCGACGCACCAGGATGCCGTCCGCGAGCACGAACAGGAAGGCGGCCACCAACTCGGGATCGTCCCGCAGCGCCAGCACGCCGGCATCACTCTTGGCCCGCAGCGCCTGAGCCAGATGCGAACGGGTGCGGCGGCCGAGCTCCGCGAGCTCGTATGCGATCTCCGGGCTGCGTTGAGCGAGCGTCAGCATCTCGTGGAACATGACCGCGGTCGCCGGCCCCTCGCCGAGGAACTCCTCGAACGTCCGCACCAGCGCGTCGAGAACCTGCTCGGCGCTCCCGGCGCCGGCGATCGCGCGCTCCAGCTGCTCGTCGCGAACGTCACACTCGAGCCGGACGGCCTCGACCAGCAGCCGCTCCTTGGACCCGAAGTAGTAGTGCAGCAGCCCGCGCGAGACCCCGGCTGCCCTCGCCACCTGATCGAACGTCGACCCCGCGATGCCGCGCTCGGCGACGCTGGCACGCATCGCCTCGACGATCCGGTTCGCCTTCTCGCGGTCGGGCCCGCGCGCGGGCGCGAGCTCAGTGGCCATGACCCCTACGCGCTCAGGCCGCGCCGCCGACCGTGGTCGTCGACTCGGAGGACGCAGAGTTCACCGGCGGCGTGTACTGGAACTCCTCCTCGGCACCGAACAGCAGGTCGAGCACCTTGGAGCGGAGCTTCTCGCTCGCCGCCAGCGCGGCGCCGCTGCCCACGACGACGATCGCGATCCGCCGCGTGGCCTTCCGCGCCCGGCGGACGCGTCTGCGTGAGGTGGTCGTGACAGTGATCGCGACGTCGCGGGACGCGCCGAGCGCACGACCCAGCTCCGAGTGAAGCTTCTTGTCCTCCAGCAGTGCCCGCGGCTCGATCTTGCCGTTCGCGACCCGGCCGTATGCCTTCTTGCTGGAGGCGATCGCCGTGCGGACGTTCTTGCGCAGCTTGGGGTCGTTCAGCAGCTGCTGGACGTAGGGGTTGCTCTTCGCGATGTTTGCGATGTCCTGAGCGTTCATCGGCACCGCGGACTTCTTACGTCTTGCCATGGTTCTCCTCGTGCGCTGGGGCTCGTACCGGGCAGCATACGCAAAACCGGATGCCCGGCCCAGTGTTTTTACCCGCTCTCAGAGCTCGTAGACAGCGCCCTCGGCGGCGAGCTCCACATCGGCGCCGAACGCCTCCGCGGCCTCGGCCCGAGCCCACTCGTGGTCCAGCTCATCCGAAAAGTGCGTGATCACCAGCCGCTTGGCGCCCGCGCGCCGGCCGTGATCGCCGGCCTCCGCCGGAGTCAGATGGCCGCGGACGCCGTCGCGCTCGGGACGCGGAAGGGTCGCCTCGATCAGCAGCAGGTCGGTGTCGCGGGCGAACTTGACCAGCTCCTCGTTGGGGCTGCAGTCCGCACCGTAGGTGAGCCGCGCTCCGCCGTCGGAGATCAGCTCGACCGCGAAGGTCTCGGTGAAGTGGGGGACCTCGCAGAAGCGGATCTGGAACGGTCCCGCCTCGAACTCATCCCACGGCTTGTACTCCTCTAGCGTGAACGCACACTCCACCAGCCGGTCATTTCCCCAGCATCCCGCGATCTGCCGGAACATCTCGCTCGCGCCGGTGGGCGCGTACAGCTTGGGGCGGGCAGGGGCGTCGGTCCCCGGCCACCCGGCGACGGGCACGGGCTGCTGGCGCGGCGCGTACGTCAACGCGTAGCTGAACGGCACCAGGTCGAGGAAGTGGTCGGCATGCAGATGGCTGACCAGCACCGTGTTGACGTCGATGTAGTCGAGGTGGTCGCGAAGCTTCGAGAACACCCCGTTGCCGCAGTCGAGCAGTAGCGAGTAGTCGCCAGCCTGCACCAGGTATCCGCTGCAGGCACCACCCGCGTCCTGCCAAGAGGGTGACTTCCCGAGCACGGTGATCTTCACGCCGCTCCTCTCTCGTCAGAGCGAACTGTAGCTTGGAGGCCCGTGTCAGCCCACCACTTTCAGGTCGTCCTGCTGGTGCTCGGCTTGGTGCTGGTCGCCGGGGCGCTGCTGTCGGGGATCGCACGACGCAGCTTCCTGTCGCTGACCGCGCTGTTCGCCCTCGTCGGCTTCATCCTCGGCGTGGGCGGGCTCGGAGTGCTCGACTTCCGCGCTCGCTCTCCGTTCGTCCAGGACCTGGCGGTGGTGGCGCTGGTGGTGATCCTGTTCCGCGACGGGCTCGAGGTAGAGGGGGAGATGCTCCAGCGGCAGTGGCACCTCCCGCTTCGCAAGCTGGTGCTGGCGATGCCAATCACGGCGGCCGTTATCGCCCTGGCCGCCCGCGCGCTGATCGGCCTGTCGTGGACCGAGGCGTTCCTGCTCGGCGCGCTGCTCTCGCCCACGGATCCGGTGCTCTCCTCGAGCGTGGTCACCAACCCGCGAGTACCGCGGCTGATACGGCACTCGCTGAATCTCGAGTCCGGGCTCAACGACGGGCTCGCCCTGCCGGCGGTGCTGGCTCTGGCCACGGCGCTCGGGACCAGCGCGTCCCACTTCGTGTGGTGGAAGTTCGTCCTGCAGAACGTGTTCGTGGGATTCGCCACCGGGCTCGTGATCGGACTCATCGCCGCGTGGGCGATGCCGCGGGAGGAGCGTCTGGAGGAGGGCATCCCGGGTTACCAGAAGTCGCTCTACGGGCTCGGGACGGCGTTCGCGGCGTACGGGGTCACCGAGCTGCCGCCGCACGGCAACGGGCTGATCGCGGTCTACATCGCCGCGATCACCCTCGGGATCAAGCGGGCCGACATCCGGACCTACTTCCAGCAGCAGGCGGAGGACCTCGTCGAGATAGTCAAGGTGGGTGTGTTCGTCGTATTCGGCTCGCTGCTTACGCTGCATGGCCTGTTTGCCGACGGCTGGGCGGCGGTGGCCATCGCCGCAGTCGCCCTGCTCGTCGCGCGGCCCGTCGGCGTGTTTTCGGCCCTCGCCGGAACGGCCACCGACCGCGCCACCAGGGCGTTCATGTCCTGGTTTGGCCCCAAGGGCGTCTCGACGATGACCTTCTCGCTATTGATCCTGACCAGTCGGATCACGGCCGGCGTCCGCATCTTCAACCTCGCCGCGCTGACCGTGTTCTGCTCGATCATCGCCCACGGCGTGACCGACACCGCCGGCGCGAACTGGATGATCCGCCGGTCGGACGAGGCGCAAGCGCGTGACTCGCCGCCGGTCGCGGCCCGATCCGGCTAGTGTTGCGAGTCGGGGGTCCGGCGGCACCGAGAGGGGTCGCTGACGGTGGCTGGCAAGGACGCAGGGAGGGTGCAATATCCGAAGATATTGCCCCGACCGAGGACGCAGCCAGGCGCCGTCGGGGGCCACTCGAATGCCAGCGTACTTCCGACTCGTGACACTAGTGACCCTGGTTGTCCGCGTCCCCGCGTCGCGAGATATCCAGGATCCACCCGATCAGGATCGTGATCACGACGACGGCGATGAATCCCCCGATCAGCGGCCAGTACATGGCGCGGAACGATATCGGTCTCCGGCCCCCGCGCGGAGGCGACCGCATCCATCTCGCCCGCATCCGGCTCGCTCACGCGCCGCGAGCCGTGCCGCGGGGCAAACGGCACGGTCGCGGGCGGGGCGCCTCAGGCGTGGAGGGCGACCTGTTCGTTGGCCGACGGGAACGCCCATGCCACCTGGAGCCTGCGCTCCTGGCGGAACACGAAGCGAAGCTGGCTCGGCGGCCGCAGCCCGTCGGGGTGAGCCGGCCGGAAGGTCGAGCAGGGGCCGCTCACGGAGATCGCGCACAGATGGTTCTGGTGGAAGAAGCAATCCTCGCAGCGCGCTTTGGCTGATCCCGGACGACCAGTCGCCATTCGTAACCTCAACCCCTAGACGTTTAACCCTCTTCCGGCCCGGTCGGGGGGGCGGTTCGCACCCGCCGGCCACGTCCAGCATCAAAGCGAACTTCACACCATGTTTGCAATCTCGATTTCCGGAAAACGCAACAACTTCGCGAAATGCGAATTGCCTGGAAGTAGCGGGCATTCCCGCGCGGGCCACATGAACCTCCCGCATTTTCCGTAGCTTTGCTCGCATGGCGAGCACCGACACCGCACTGCTGATCTCGCTGGCCGACTACGAGCGCGCCGCGGAGGCAGCGATGGACCCCGGCGCCCGCGACTACGCAGTCGGCGGAGCCGGGGACGAGATCACGCTCCGGGACAACGTCGCCGCCTGGTCGCGGCTGGCGATCCGCCCCCGGATGCTGGTCGGGGTCGGAACCCGGGACCCGGGGGTGGAGCTCCTCGGCGTCCCCCGCGCTCACCCGCTGATCATCGCCCCGATGGCTTTCCAGCGGATGGCTCACCGCGAGGGCCGGCTCGCGCGGCGGCTGCTACCGGGTCGATCATGTGCCTCTCCACGCTGGGGACGACGAGCGCGACGGAGCTGGCCGAGGCCGTGCCCGAGGTGCCGCGCTGGTTTCAGCTCTACGTGTTCGCCGACCGGGGCGTCTCGCGTGAGCTGACGGCCCGGGCGGTCGAAGAGGGCTACGAGGCGCTGGTGGTGACCGTCGACCTACCCGTGATGGGCGTCCGCGAGCGCGACCTCCGCTCCGGCGCCCAGGCCGCGGCGGCCGAGCTCGTGGCGAGCGCTGTCGCGGCCGGAGTGGCAGGGTCATTGACCCCGAAGGAGTTCGCCAACCTCGTCGACCCCGATCTCACGTGGGAGGACATCGAGCGATTCGCGGCCGACAGCCCGCTGCCGGTGATCGTCAAAGGAGTGCTGACGCCCGAGGACGCGCTGCTCGCGGCCGAGCACGGCGCCCGCGGGCTGATCGTCTCCAACCATGGCGGCAGGCAGCTCGACACAGTGCTCTCCGGCGCGGACGCGCTGCCCCCGATCGTCGAAGCCGCCGGCGACCGGCTCGAGCTGCTCGTCGACGGCGGCATCCGCCGCGGGACGGACGTGCTCAAGGCGCTCGCGCTCGGTGCCCGAGCGGTGATGGTGGGACGGCCGGTGCTCTGGGGGCTCGCGGTCGATGGCGCGGCGGGGGCCCAGAGGGTGCTCGAGATCCTGCTCGCCGAGTTCGACGCGACACTCGCGCTGGCGGGAGCGCGCAGCGCCCGGGACCTCGACCACAGCTTTGTGTGCCCCGCGCCCTGGGTAGCCCCGGCGCGATGAACATCCTCGTTACGGGAATCACCGGCTACGTCGGTTCGAGGCTGGCCCCCCGCCTGGCGACCGATGGCCACCGCGTGCGCGGCCTGAGCCGCCACCCCCTCCAGCGCGGCGCCGACGAGGTCCCGATCCTCGCGGGCGACGCGGTGACCGGCGAGGGGCTCGACGAGGCGCTCGACGGGGTCGAGGTGGCGTACTTCCTGATCCATTCGATGGAGCCCTCAAGCGACGGGCCATTCAGCACCCGCGAGCGAGCGGCCGCGGAGAACTTCGCCGCCGCCGCCGCTCGCGCCGGAGTCGAGCGGATCGTCTACCTGGGCGGCCCGATCCCCGTGGGCGGCGTCGGGTCGCCGCATCTGGCCAGCCGCCTCGCCGTCGAGCAGCTGCTGCTGGACGCCAGCCCGTGCTCGGTCGCGCTGCGGGCATCGATCGTGATCGGCGCCGGCTCGCGATCGTTTCGCTTCCTCGTCCGGCTGGTCGAGCGGATGCCGGTGCTGGCCGTGCCCGCCTGGCGGACCCGCAAGACGAGCCCGCTCGACGAGCGGGACATGGTCGAGCTGCTCGCCCGGGCGGCCGTGAGCGACGACGTGTGCGGAGAATCGCTCGACGCATCGGGGCCCGAGCTCGTCTCCTACGGGGAGCTGATCGACAGGATCCGCGAGCACATGCTCCTCAGCCGCATCACGGTCTCCTTCAACCGCCTGAGCCTCACGCCGATCGCCAGCCGCGTGGCGGCCGTGATCGCGGGCGAGGACCACGAGCTGATCGGTCCGCTGATGGAGAGCCTGGAGTACGACCTCCTGCCGGCGGGCAGCAATGCTGCCGAGATGCTTAGTGTCAGGCTCCACTCGCTGGACGCCGCCATCGAGCACGCGCTCAGAGACTTGGAGGCGGCGGAGCCGCTGGCCGCCCGTTAGGGTCTGCCGACCGACGATGAGCGGCGTGCACGTGAAGATCGATGTCGACGCGCCCCGCGAGCGGGTGTGGGAGACGGTCATGGATCCCTCGCAGTTGAAGGACTGGGTGACGATCCACCGCGCGGTGCGCGACGTGTCCGATCAACCCCTGCACAAGGGCTCGACCCTGGACCAGATCCTGCATCTACGCGGCGTCTCGTTCCGGGTCCATTGGACGCTCGTCGACATGGAAGCCCCGAACCACGCGCAATGGGAGGGCCGGGGCCCCGCACACTCGCGCGCGCGGATTCGTTATGACCTCTCACCCAACGGTGAGCAAGGGACGCTGTTTGAGTACACAAACGAGTTCACCCCACCCGGAGGAAGACTGGGCATCGTGGCGAGCCGGGTGATCATGGGCGCCGTGTCCGAGCGCGAGGCGCACAATTCACTCGTGCGTTTGAAGGACCTCGTCGAGCAGAATTGACAAATCAGTAGTGAACAGCGTGTATCGTCTCTTCTCGGAAGGGGTTTAGTTCACCTAGGACCGAGGAGATTCACTTGCCAGATTTTGTCGACAGCACCGTTAAGGACATCGATGCGCGCCTGACCGAGCTCAAGCAGGAGATGTCGCGGCTCGAGGCCGCCCGCTCCGCCCTGGTGGGAGCCCGTCGCGGCCCCGGCAGGCCGCCCGGCTCGCGCACCACCCGCACCACCCGCACCCGCGCGCGCCGGTCCACCAACGGCCGCCGGACGCGTCGCCCTCGCGGCCGCCGCGGAGGTAACACGCGCGCCAACCAGGCGCTTGCGCTCGTCAGCGAGCGACCGGGGATCACGATCCCGGAGATCGCCAAGTCGATGGGCATCGAGCCGAACTACCTGTACCGCGTTCTGCCCAGGCTCGCGGGAGAAGGACAAGTGCGCAAGGACGGCACCGGCTGGCACCCGGCGGGTAAGTAGCGCGTTCGGGGCGCCTCCTCCTGTCCAGCGCTTACGCGAGTGGACAGGGAGGAGGCACCCCGACGCTCCACTATCAGTCCGAGCGCCCGCCGTCTGAGAGCAACGGGCGAGCCCGAGCTCCTCAAACCAACTCGAGCTGGCTGACCGCGTCTCGCTCCTCTTTCAGTTCGTTCACGGTTACGTCGATCCGTGACTTTGCGAAGTCATTGAGCTCGAGCCCCTGGACGATCTCGTAGGTGCCGCCGGAAGTCGTCACCGGGAAGCTCGAGATCAGGCCCTCGTCGACGCCATAGGAGCCATCGGACGGGATCGCCATCGAGACCCAATCGCCTTCGGGCGTGCCCAGCACCCAGTCGTGCACGTGGTCGATCGCTGCGTTCGCCGCCGAGGCTGCGCTCGAGGCGCCACGGGCCTCGATGATCGCTGCGCCGCGCTTCTGCACCGTCGGGATGAAGTCGTTCTCGAGCCACTCCTGATCGTTGACGAGCTCGGCGGCGTTCTGGCCTCGCACTTCCGCATGGAAGATGTGGGGGTACTGGGTCGCCGAGTGGTTGCCCCAGATCGTCATCTTCTTGATGTCGCGGACGGGTACGCCGGCCTTCGCGGCGAGCTGGGCTATGGCGCGGTTGTGATCCAGCCGGGTCATCGCCGTGAACCGTTCAGCTGGGATGTCGGGCGCATTCGACTTCGCGATCAGGCAATTCGTGTTAGCCGGATTCCCGACCACCAGCACTTTGACGTCGGAGGCCGCGTGCTCGTTCAGGGCCTCCCCCTGGGGCTTGAAGATCCCGCCGTTTGCCTCGAGCAGGTCGCTGCGCTCCATCCCCTTGGTCCGTGGCCGGGCCCCGACCAGCAGCGCCACGTTCACGCCGTCGAAGGCCTGGTTCGAGTCGTCGTGGATGTCGATGCCCTCCAGCAGAGGGAACGCGCTGTCGTCGAGCTCCATCGCCGTTCCCTCCGCCGCCTTGACGGCATCGGGGATCTCGAGCAGCGACAGGTGAATGGGGGTGTCCGGACCGAGCAGCTGACCGCTCGCGATACGAAACAGGAGGGCGTAACCGATCTGGCCTGCTGCTCCGGTGACCGCTACTCGTACAGGGCTATCAGGCAATTGCTCATCTCCTGGGTCGTGGGTCGCGCCCGAATGTATACCCGCGATTTGCCACTGCGTTTTCAGCCCGGGCCGGGCAGGTAGGGTGCCGGTCGGGATGAGGATCGTCTACACGCACACCGATGAGGCGCCGGCGCTGGCAACCCGCTCCCTGCTGCCGATACTCCGCGCGTATGCCGGCGCGGCCGGCGTCGAGTTCGAGCTGCGCGACATCTCCCTCGCCGGACGGGTCCTCGCCCAGTTCCCCGACCGCCTGGACGACAACCAGCGTGTGCCCGACGCCCTGGGCGAGCTGGGCGAGCTGGTCAAGACGCCCGAGGCGAACATCATCAAACTCCCCAACATCAGCGCGTCGGTCCCCCAGCTGAAGGCGGCGATCGCCGAGCTGCAGGAGCAGGGCTACCCGATCCCCGACTACCCCGAGGATCCGGCCGACGACGAGCAGCGCGAGATCCGCGCCCGGTACGACAAGGTCAAGGGAAGCGCCGTCAACCCGGTGCTGCGCCAGGGCAACTCCGACCGCCGCGCGTCGACGGCGGTCAAGCAGTACGCCCAGAAGCACCCGCACTCGATGTCCGAGTGGTCATCCGACTCCCGCTCGCACGTCTCGACGATGAGCGACGGCGACTTCCGCTCGACCGAGCGATCGGTGACGGTCGCTTCGGAGGGCGCCGTCCGGATCGAACATGTGGGCGCGGACGGGGCGACCACGGTGCTGAAGGACGAGATCCCGGTGCTCGAAGGCGAGGTGCTCGACGCCGCGGTGATGCGAAGAGCTGCGCTCGATGAGTTCCTCGCCGAGCAGGTGGCCGACGCCAAGGACCGCGGCGTGCTGTTCTCGGTTCACCTCAAGGCGACGATGATGCGGGTGTCCGATCCGATCATCTTCGGGCACGCGGTCCGGGCGTTCTTCCCCGATCTGGACGCCCCGGGCTGGAGCCCGAACGACGGTCTCGGGGCGCTGCCTTCCGGGACCGAAATCTCGTGGCGCGAGGACCGCCCGGCGCTCGCGATGGTCGACTCCGACCGCGGGATCACCAACCTCCACGTCCCCAGCGACGTGATTATCGACGCCTCGATGCCCGCGGCGATCCGCTCCTCGGGTCAGATGTGGAATCCGCAGGGCGAGCTCGAGGACGCGAAGTTCGTGATCCCCGATCACTCCTACGCGCCGCTGTACGCCGAGGCGATCGAGCACTGTCGGGAGCACGGCGCGTTCGATCCCGCGACGATGGGCACCACCCCGAACGTCGGGCTGATGGCCCAGGCGGCCCAGGAGTACGGGTCACACGACAAGACATTCGAGATCGAGGCCCCTGGAGCGGTCCGGGTGATCGACTCCGACGGCGAGACCTTGCTCGAGCACGAGGTCGAGCCGGGAGACATCTGGCGGATGTGCCAGACCAAGGACGCGGCTATCCAAGACTGGATCCGGCTCGCGGTCGCGAGGGCCAGGGAGACCGGTTGGCCCGCCGTGCTGTGGCTGGATGAGACCCGCGCCCACGACGCCCAGTTGCTCGAGAAGGTCCGCCCGGCGCTCGCCGACCTCGACACCGACGACCTGGAGATCGAGATCAAGGACGTGGCGACGGCCGCCCGCTTCACGCTCGAGCGCGCGCGCCGGGGGGAGAACACGATCTCGGTGACCGGGAACGTGCTCCGCGACTATCTCACCGACCTGTTCCCGATCCTCGAGCTCGGCACCAGCGCGAAGATGCAGTCCATCGTCCCGCTGATCGAGGGCGGTGGCCTGTTCGAGACGGGCGCGGGCGGATCGGCGCCCCGCCACGTGCAGCAGTTCCTGAAGGAGAACCACCTGCGCTGGGACTCCCTCGGAGAGTTCTTGGCGCTCGGGCCCTCGCTCGAGCGGCTCGCCGACAAGGAGGGCAATCCGCGCGCGAAGCTGCTGGCGCAAACGCTCGACCGCGCGATCGGCCGCGTGCTCGAGGAGGATCGCTCGCCGTCCAGGAAGACCGGCGAGCTGGACAATCGCGGTAGCCACTTCTACCTGGCCCTCTACTGGGCGCGGGAGCTGGCCGGCCAGGATCAGGACTCCGAGCTGGCGGAGCGGTTCGCGCCCCTCGCCGAGCGGCTGTCGGGAAGCGAAGACGCGATCGTCGAGGAGTTGAATGGCGTGCAGGGATCGCCGGTCGATATCGGCGGCTACTACCGGCCCGACCCGGAGCGGATGGCCGAGGCGATGCGGCCGAGCGCGACGTTCAACGAGGCGCTCGAGTCCCTCTAGGCGGCGCCGGCGGCGTCGATCGGCTCCAGCTGGCGCTTCATCGCTTCCGCCAGCGCGAGGACGCCCGAGAGCGGCCTGAACATCACGTACAACTCGTCGATCTTGCCGTCCCCGCCCGTGTGGATGAAGTCGCATCCCTCGACCTCGCGGTCACCGACGCGGGCCCGGAACACGAGCGCGTGATCAGCGGCATCCGGCGCTCCGATCTCACGGATGTAGTGAAAGTCCTCGAGCACCTGGCTGACCGCGCGGAGCAGGACCTCGACCTGGGCTCGGCCTCGGTATGGCGCGTAGACCACGGGGCTGCGAAACACGACGTCGTCGGCGAGCAAGGCGACCACCGCGTCTATGTCGCGGTTCTCGATCGCATCGCGGAACTGCTGCATGTCCGGATCTCCTTAGTAGGCGGCTGTCGGGGTCGGCTCGCCGGCACGCGCACGCAGGCTCCGCTCGATCTGGCGCAGCATCGGCGGGTAGATGACCAGGTGCCGGAACGGCCTGATCGCGGCCATGTAGGCATTCCCGAACAGTCCGTTGGGCTTCACCAGCACGGCCATCTGGCCACGGTAGCCGCCGGTGCCGTCAGGCACCAGGCCGATGTGCATGACCCCGTGCATGGTCTGGTTGGCGGTCTCGGCGGCGAACTCGTCCTCGAGCAGGTACAGCGAGTCGAAGGGAAGCGCCTCGAATTGCGGAACGGGGGTGTCGCGCAGATCTGCCGGCAGCCGGTCTCGGAGCGTGGGCACTCTCGAGCCGACGCCGGTGTCCGGCCGGTCCCAGCCCAGGAGCTCCCCGATCTTCCACCGGATCGCGAACAGCGTGCGGACGGCCCGGGAGGAGCTGCGCGACGGGTCGAGCCTGGTGATCAGCTCCACCGCCTTGGGGAACTCGTCGGCGCCGTCCGGCGCCGGGATCGCCCACACGTCCTCGAGCCTGAAATCACGCGTGATCTCATGGATCCGCCACGGCCGTTCCGTGTGCTCGGTGTTCGGAAGCCTCATCGGCGCCTCCATCCATACGGTGTCGTATCGATACGGTATCGTATGGAAGCGAGTTCGTCAATGGCCGCTCCCACCCGCACGCCTCGCACCAGCTGGGTGCAAGAGGGACTCCGAGCCCTTGGCGTCGGGGGCCCGGACGCGGTCCGGATCGAGAAGCTCGCCCAGACGCTGGGCGTCACCAAGGGCGGCTTCTACTGGCACTTCGACGGCCGGGACGCGCTGCTCGAGGAGATGCTCGACGCGTGGGAGCGTCTGGTGATCGACGAGGGGATCGAGCGCGTCGAAGCAGGCGGCGGAGACGCCCGGGCGAAGCTGCGCCGGCTCTCCAGACTGGCCGGCTCCAGCCGCGAGTTCATGAACATCGAGCTTGCGATCCGCGACTGGGCCCGTCGCGACGCCACGGTCGCCAGGCGCCTCCGGCGTATCGACAACCGGCGCATGGAGTACATGCGCTCGCTGTTCGGGACGTTCTGCGCCGACGAGGACGAAGCCGAGGTGCGGTGCCTGCTGCTCATGTCCCTGTTCGTGGGCAAGGACCTGATCGCGGCCGATCACGGCACGCGCAGCCGGTCGGACGTGATGAAGCGGGCGTTGACGAGGCTCGAGGCCTAGCCGGCCCCTGGGCGCTCGAGCTCCACGCCGTAGACGTCCGACAGCTTCCGCTTCAGGTAGGAGACGAACGGGCCGACCGCGATCGGACCGCCGACGACACGATGGAGCAGCTCGGTGGTCGAGAACTTCGAGCCGTGACGGTGGATGTGCTCGCGCAGCCACTCCCGGAGGTCGCCCAGCTCGCCGGCGGCCAGCTTGTCGTCGAGGTCCGGAATGTCCCGGCACACCCGATCCCACAGCTGGCCCGCGACCAGGTTCCCGAGCGAGTACGTCGGGAAGTAGCCGATCGCACAGAACGACCAGTGCACGTCCTGCAGCACGCCGAGCGCGTCGTCGGTGACCTCCAGCCCGAGGTACTCCTTGAACCGCGCGTTCCACACCTCGGGGAGATCCCTGATCGGGAGCTTCCCCTCGATCAGCTCCTGCTCGAGCTCGAAGCGAAGGATTACGTGAAGCCCGTAGGTCGCCTCATCCGCCTCCACGCGGATGAACGAAGGTGACACCCGGTTGACCGCTCGGTAGAACGCGTCCGGCTCCAAGTTGGGGACGACGTCGGAGAACAGGTCCGCGATCCGCGGCGCCAGCACCCCGCAGAACGGCCTCCCGCGCCCCACCATGTTCTCCCACATCCGGCTCTGGGACTCGTGCATGCTGAGCGAATCGATCTGCCCGATCGGCGTGCGCTGGAGCGAATCCGCGATCCCGGCCTCGTACAGGCCGTGCCCGCACTCGTGCATGGCGGCGTACAGGGCCGAGACGAGGTTCGTCTCGTCCCAGCGGGTCGTGATCCGGACGTCGCGGTTGCCGAACGAGGCCGCGAACGGGTGCACGGCGTCGTCCATCCGCCACCCCGAAGGGTCGAATCCCATCCTCCGCACGATCTCCGACACCAGCTGCCGCTGTCGATCCACCGGGAAGGTGCCAGGGATCGCCGACTCGTCGAGCCGGTCTGCGTTCTCGGTCAGCGTGGCGATCATCGGCACCAGCTCGGCCTTGAGCTCGCCGAACAGCCGCACGACCTCGGAGGTCTTCAGCCCAGGCTCGAAGTCGTCCAGCAGCACGTCGTACGGATGCTCGTAGTCCTCGAAGCAGTCCACGTACCGGCGAGCGAGCTCGAAGTTGCGCTCCAGGTATGGCACGAACGAGGCGAAGTCCGAATCCGCCCGCGCCTTGATCCATGCCTCCTGCCCGATCGAGGCGGCTCGCGCCATCTCGGCCGTCAGCTCCGTGGGCACGCGGACGGCCTTCTCGCGCCGGCGGGCGGTGACCCGGACGAGCCGCGCATCATCGGAGTCCGGGTCGGCCCCGTCGAGCGAGGCCTCCGCGGCGTCGATCAGCTCGCCGGTGTCTCCAGAGATGAACAGCTCGTGCCGCAGCCGCTCGATCGTGGCCCGGCCCTCCGCCCGGCCCGGACCCCCCTGCGGGGGCATCATCGTCTGCTGATCCCAGTCGAGCAGCCCCGAGATGCGACCCAGATCCGACAGCTCCGCGGTCCGCTGGCGCAGTCGTTCGATGGGGCCTGTCATGCGTAGCTCCTTATCCGATGCCGAAAGTCGCCGGTCCCCCGGGTGACCTATGCGACCATTGCAGCATGTGGCGCCGATCGGGATCGATCAAGCTGGTGGACCTGTTCGGGATCAGGATCGGGGTGGACCGTACCTGGTTCATCATCCTGTTCCTGACGATCTTCTGGCTCTCCCCGAGCTTCCGGGGAGCGCTGCACAGCTCAGACGGCGTGGCCTACCTGACGACGGTGGTGACCGTGCTGGTCCTGTTCGGGTCGCTCATCATCCACGAGCTCGGTCATGCGGTCGTGGCCAGGCGCCAGGGGATCGGGGTCGAGCGGATCGACCTGTTCCTGTTCGGCGGGCTGACCCACATGAGCCGGGACGCCTCCACCCCGGGTGAGGACTTCAAGATCGCCGCGGCGGGCCCGGCGGCGACGTTCGCGTTCGTGCTGGTGTGCCTGGCCGTCGACCTGGCGATCGTCGGGCCCCACCGGCTGCTCCACGCCGCCGAGCTCGATGGGACCGTCCAGATCACGCCGGTGCTCCTGAACGTCCTGCTGCTCGTCTTCAACCTGGTGCCCGCCTTCCCGCTCGATGGGGGGCGGATCGCCCGCTCGATCGTGTGGCGGATCACCGGCGACAAGGTCCGCGGCACCCGCATCGCGGCCAAGCTCGGCCAGGCGTTCGCGGTCATCCTCGCCGGCGTGGGCGTCTGGCTGCTCCTCGCCTACCGGAGCTTCAGCGGCCTGTGGCTCGTGGCGATCGCCTTCCTACTCGGACAGTCGGCGCGGGGGGCCTTGATGCAGACGGCGCTGAACGAACGGATCGAGGGCGTCACCGTCGGCGACGTGATGGACCCCCAGCCGGTCGCGCTCCCTGCCGAGACCCCGGTCACCCAGGCGCTCGACGAGTTCTTCGTCCGCTACGGCTGGGACTGGTTCCCGGTGATCGACGAGTCCGGCCACCTGCTCGGGATCGCCCGGCGCGAGCGGCTCCAGGCGGCCGTGGACGGAGGCGAGAACTGGCTCACCGTGGGCGCGTTCGTCGACTCCGAGAACGGCGTCGGCTGGCAGATCGACGAGAGCCGCCCGATCACCGAGGTCCTCTCCTCCGAGTCGTTCGGCCGGCTCGGCGCCGTGATGGCGGTGGACCGCGAGGGCA
>Ga0209577_10003159_pt1 | contig 15532 bp, 10 predicted proteins | sample GraSoiAngelo_109_FD_185874 | JGI IMG/M metagenome (GOLD analysis project Ga0209577, IMG submission 185874) | Grasslands soil microbial communities from the Angelo Coastal Reserve, California, USA - 14_0903_12_20cm (SPAdes) (version 2) | ecosystem: Environmental > Terrestrial > Soil > Grasslands...
AGGCAGACGGCAGTAGCAGGAGAAAAGCAATCTCTGTCGAACGGTTAAGGTGAAAACGCCGACGCCTGCTAAAAGCGACTTCCTGCCTCCTGCCTTTCATCGGCGCGACGCGGTGGGACTTTGGAGGAAGCGCGAGAGCCTGTCGAAGACCGTCCCAAGCACATCCTCGCCCGCGAGATAGACCAGACGGAAATGGCATGGCTCCGGGACTGCCCCGAACCCTGAGCCGTGCACGACCAGCACGCCGGTCTCCTCAAGCAGGTCGAGCACGAAACGCTCGTCCGTCCTGACCGCCGGGTCGTCCGCTCTTATCATCGCGTAGAAGGCCGCCGCGGGCGTCACGCACGACAAGCCTTCGATACCCTTCACGGCTTCGACGACGAAGTCGCGCCTCCTCCTTATCTCGCTTATGAATTCGACGAGGAAGCTGCGGTCGCCTTCGAGCGCCGGGCGCACGGCGTACTGCGCGGGCGTCGGCGAGCAGAGCCGCCCGCTCGCCAGCCGGTTGACGGCGCGGACGAGTTCCGTCATCCGCCCCGCGTGCGTGAAGCGCATCCAGCCGACGCGCCAGCCCGGCACGAGGTGCGTCTTCGACAGACTCTCCAGCGTGACGAGCGCGACCCCCACGCCTTCGGCCAGAACGGACGAAGGCGCGGGCCGCTCGCCGAAGCATAACTCGCGATAGACCTCGTCGGCGATGACCAGCAGGTCGTGCCGCGCGGCCAGTTCCAGAAGCTGCTGCGTCGTCTCGTCGGGAGTGATTGAGCCGGTCGGGTTGTTCGGGTTAATCAGGACGAGCGCGCGCGTCCGCTCGTTAATCAAAGAGCGCACCTCTTCGGGCGAAGGCTGCCAGCCGCGCGCGCCGTCGAGTTGGTAGTGGCGCGCGACCGCGCCGAGCCGGTTGAGGATGGCCGGGTAGAGCGGGTAGCCGGGCGCGGGCAGAAGCACCTCGTCGCCCTCTTCCACCAGCGCGGTGAGAATCAAGTCCGCCGCCTCGGATGCCCCGGCGGTCATCAGCACGTCGTCGGGCGCGGTCTGCGCTCCCAGGTCGGTCGCGTAGGCGGCGACCGCCTCCCGCGCTTCACGCAGGCCCGAAGAGTGCGCGTAGCCCGTGAACTTCTCGCGGAGTGCGCGCGCGACCGTCTCGACGACGTGCGCGGGCGGGCGGAAGCCGTAAGCCTGCGGGTCGCCGATGTTCAGGTAGATGACGCGTCGGCCCGCGCGCTCGCGCTCTTCCGCCGCGCCGACGATGTTGCGGATCGCGTAATGAAACTTCGCGGTTCTGCCGGACGGACGGATCATCTTCGCCCCTTGAAGGATTTTTGCATGGCGCTTTATTCATCACGAATAATACGACGCCGCGCCTTTGATTGCCAGACGCGTCCGAACTCGCCGGAGAGTGCACCGGCTTGAAGAAAAAACGCCGCCGAGATTTATCAAAACTCGCTCCCCAAGACGCGGTTTCATTTATACGGCGATAAAAATATTTACTTTGACTGACCCGCCGCCGTCCGCTACATTAGCCCGCTGGCGACGGCTAAAGAATTTGTCCGGGTGTCGTTCAGAAACCCGCGCGTCTCCTTTGTGCGGGCTGCTGTTTGCAGGTCAAGCGTGGCGATTTCAGGTAACTTGCTCCACGTTAAAAACTGCTAAGGAACTGTCCGGGCCTTTGTCGCTCCCGCGCGTTTCCTTAGCGCGGGGCTTTTTGTTTTTACGGACTGAAGAGTTGAGCGCGATTCTCGAACCATCTTTTGAAGGCGACTGTACTTTCGCGCGTGACGAGCCGCTGCGCGTGAGCGGCGGCGAGCTGCGGCCCGTGACGCTGCGTTACGCGCTCTACGGCGCGCTCAGCCGGCGGCGCGACAACGCCGTCCTCGTCTGTCACGCGCTTTCAGGCTCGGCGCGCGTCGCCGACTGGTGGCCGGAGCTTTTCGGCGCGGACAGCCCCTTCGACACCAGCCGCTTCTGCGTCATCGGCACGAACGCCATCGGCTCTTGCTACGGCTCGACGGGGCCTTGCTCCGTCAACCCGCAGACCGGCGCGCCCTACGGCGCAGACTTTCCCCTCGTCAACATCGGCGACATGGTTCGCGCGCAGTCGCTTCTGCTCGAACACCTCGGCGTCGAGCGCCTGCGCGCCGTCGTCGGCGGCTCAATCGGCGGCATGCAGGCTTTGCAGTGGGCGGTGGATTTTCCCGAAAGGGTCGAGAGGTGTGTGGCCGTCGGGGCCGCGGCGCTGCCGGCGATGGGGCTGGCGCTCAACCACCTGCAACGTCAGGCCATCAGGAACGACCCGCTCTGGCGCGGCGGGCATTACACGAAGGATGGGCCGCCCGCCGCCGGACTGGCGCTTGCGCGCGCCATCGCCATGTGCACGTACAAGTCTGCGGGGCTGTTCGACGAGCGCTTCGGGCGCAACCCCGACCGCGCGGGCGAAGACCCGCACCGCTCTTTGGACGAGCGGTTCGATGTCGCGGGCTACCTCGACCACCAGGGCCGGACGTTCACGCGCCGCTTCGACGCGAACTCTTACCTCGTCTTGTCGAAAGCGATGGACACCTTCGACCTCGCGCGCGGCTACGAGTCCGAGGCGGCGGCGCTGCGGCGCATCAAGGCGCGCGTCCTCCTCGTCGGCATCACCTCGGACTGGCTCTTCCCGGCTGAAGACGTGCGCGCCCTCGCCGGACGGATGAAGGCTGCCGGCGTTGACTGTCGTTACGATAAGCTCACGTCCGGCCACGGGCACGACGGTTTCCTCGCCGACGCCCGTTTGCTCGCGCCGCTCCTGCTCGCGGCGCTCGACGAAGAAGAACGCGCGGTAAGCTCCGCGCGGGCGGCGCTGGTCGCCGTCTGAAATGTGCAGCAGGCGGTACTGACTGCCTATTCAGAAAGTGGAAACGTCATGGCCGAAGATTATCAAGTAAGCAACGCACTCCCGCGAGACTTGTTGAAAGACCGCGTGGCCGTCGTCACGGGCGGCTCGCGCGGAGTGGGGCGGGCCGTCGCGCTCAGGCTCGCCGAGGCGGGCGCGAGCGTCGTTGTGAGCTACGTCCGCCGTCAGGCGGCTGCGGAGCAGGTCGCGCGCTCGTGCGGCGAGTTCGGCGTCGGGGCGCTGGCGGTGCGTGCCGACGTGGCGGAAGTTCGTCAGGCCGACGCGCTCGCGTCCGCCGCCGTCGAGCGCTTCGGGCGGCTCGACATTCTGGTGGCGAACGCGGGCGTCTGGGAGGGCGCGCCCGTCGAGGAGCTGTCAGAAGATTTGTGGGACAGGGTGATTGACGCCAACCTCAAGGGGACTTGGGCGGCGTGCCGCGCCGCCGTGCCCCTGATGAAGAAGCGGCGGCGCGGCTCAATCGTCGTCGTCAGCTCGACCGCGGGGCAGCGCGGCGAGGCGGGCTACTCGAACTACGCGGCCTCGAAGGGCGGGCAGATCAGCTTCACCAAGTCGCTCGCCGTCGAACTCGCGCCCGACATACGCGTCAACGCGGTCGCGCCCGGCTGGGTTGACACGGAGATGAACGAGGCCGTCTTCGGCGACGGCGCGTACAAGCAAACGGTCGTCGAGGCCATCCCGCTCCGGCGCATCGCCACAGCCGACGACGTGGCCCTCGCCGTCCTCTTCCTCGCCTCCGACTGGGCACGCCACATCACGGGCGAGATACTCAACGTCAACGGCGGCTCGGTGCTCTGCGGGTAGAGAAGAAGCGGCGAACGCGTCTGAGGCGACCGGCAATCTCAACGCCGGAAGCGCTCGCAATCAATGTGGTACTTCTTGACCTTGTAGCCGAGTATTCGCTCCGTGGTATCCAAGAGCTTGGCGGCCCGCGCACGGTTGCCGCGCGCCGTCTTCAAAGCGTCCTGGATGATGTCGCGCTCGTAGGCCTCGACCGACTGCGACAAAGAGAGCCGCTCGACCGTCCCGCTCCCCTCGGCGGTCTGCAAGGTCGGCGGCAGGTGGTGGCCGTGGATGACGCCGCCGTCGCAGACCACGACCGCGCGCTCGATGACGTTCTCCAACTCCCGCACGTTGCCGGGCCAGTGGTACGAGGTCAGCATGTCAATGGCCGGCGTCGAGATTCGCCTGATCTGTTTGCGGTGCTCGCGCCCGTACTTCTCCAGGAAGTGGTCGGCCAGCAGGAGCACGTCGCTCTTGCGCTCGCGCAGGGCCGGCATGAAGATGGTGAAGACGTTGAGGCGGTAGTAGAGGTCTTCGCGGAACTGGCCCGAAGAGATCGCCTTCTCCAAATCTTTATTGGTCGCGGCCACGAGGCGGACGTTGGCCTTGACGGTCTCTGTGCCGCCCAGGCGCTCGAACTCCCGCTCCTGAAGTACGCGCAGCAGCTTGATCTGGGTCGAGGCGTTGAGGTCGCCGATCTCGTCGAGGAAGAGCGTGCCGCCGTCGGCCAGCTCGAAGCGCCCCTTCCTGCGCGCCGCCGCACCGGTGAATGCCCCCTTCTCGTAGCCGAACAGTTCCGACTCGATGAGCGTTTCAGGGAGCGCCGCGCAGCTCACCTTGACGAAGGGCTTCGACGAGCGCAGAGAGTTGTAGTGGATGGCGTGGGCGATGAGTTCCTTGCCTGTGCCGCTCTCACCGCGGATGAGGGCGGTGGTGTTGGTGCGTGCGACCTGCGTGACCTGCTCGTAAACCCTGCGCAGGGGGCCGGAGTTGCCGATGATGTGGGAGAAGTCGTAGCGCCCGCGCAACTCCTGCTTGAGGTGCGCGTTCTCGTCGAGCAGGCGCTCGCGCTCCGACCCGGTGAGGCGCTCGACCCTAACGGCCTGCGCCGCCATCGAGGCGACGACGGAGAGGAACTCTGCCGCGCGCCCGTAGTCGCGCCCCGGCTCGTAGCGCAAGTCCACGCCGAGGACGCCGACCGCCTTGCGGTTAATTAACAAAGGCACGCAGACGAAGCTCAGTTCTTCCTGCCGGCGGCCCTTCCTGCGCCCGCCGAGCCGGTCGAGGAACAACGGCTCGCGGCTGATCTGCGGCACGATGATCGGCCTGCCGGTCTCGGCGACGCGGCCCGTGATGCCCTCGCCGACGCGGTAGCTTGCGCGGCGCGCGCCGTCCTCGCCCATGCCGTGGGAGGCGACGGGGCGCAGCTCTTCAGTCTCCGAGTCGAGCAGCATCACGAGGCCGCGGATCATGCCGTGACGGCGCGCGAGTGTTTCGAGCACGCGGCCCAGCGCTGCCTTCAATTCGTGCGCGCCCGCGAGCGCCTGGCCGACCTCCAGCAAGGTAGCCAGCTCTCGCGTCTCGGCCTGTTCCTGCGTCATAAGAACGGGGTCCGGTCGGTGCGCCCCGGAAGTGTGTGACTGAGCAGATTCTCGCATGCTCTCTCGCGGCTAACCCAACGCGTCTTGCCTCGCCGATTCGCCGTCGCCAAACCCTTCAGTCAGACGGAAGCCGGGCCGGACGATTCGGAACGAAGCCGAAGAGGAATCATAACCCATGTCCGGCGTCCAAAGTCCAACGCCTGAGAGTGCCAAGTCAAGAAGCGGCTACCGCTGACTGTTTTCGGCCTGGGCCTGCTGCGACTTCGCGTGCTGGCGCAAGACCTTGAGGAAGGCCGCGGCGGCGTGGGAGAAAGTCATGTTGCGGCGGTGCGTGATCCAGAGCGTGCGGTGGTAGGCGGGGCCCTCGACGGGCACGCTGGCGAGCGTGCCGCGCTCCAACTCCTCGCCGACGCACATGCGCGGCACGAAGGCCAGACCGATGTTGAGTTGGACGAAACGCTTGATGGTCTCCACGGTCGCCAGTTCCAGGGTGATGTTGAGCGGCGTGTGATGTTCGGCGAAGACCTCGATCACCTTGTTGCGCGAAGCAGTCCTGACGTTGTGCGCGAGGAACGACTCCGTGCCCAGCTCCTCGACCGTCACCGACTCGCGGCCCGCGAGCGCGTGTTCCGGGTGCAGTATCAGCACCAGCTCGTCTCGGAGCACAAGGAAGGATTCGAGGTCGCGGTCAACCGGCTCGAAGGCGAGGAGCGCGAAGTCCACGCTGCGCTCCAAGACCTCGCGCGGCAGCCGCTCGGAGACGTGCCGGTAAATCTCGACCTTAACTTCGGGGTGGCTCTCGCGGTAGGCGAGGATGATCCGCGGCAGGAGGTAGAGCGAGGTGCTCTCGTTCGCGCCGACGCGGACGCGGCCCCGCTTCAGAGAGCGCAGCTCGGCGACCGACTCGCGCGCCTGGTCGCGCAGGGAAAGAATTCTCTGCGCGTAGTCGTGTATGACCTCGCCCGCTTCGGTCAGCGTCGGCGTTTTCTGCGAGCGGTCGAAGAGCGGCGCGCCGACCTCCTCTTCCAAACGGCGGACGGCGATGCTGACCGCTGGCTGCGTGCGCCCGACGCTGTCAGCCGCCTTCGAGAAGCTGCCCTCCTCGATGACCTTCAGGAAGAATTCGAGCTGCGACATCTCCATGCTGGTGCGTGACCTCTCGGACGTTGGCCGCCGGCAACCTTGCGCAGTCGTTCGCTCACGGTCAAGCCGTTCGCGCGCACTGCGGCGGCTTAGAGCGCCGCCTCGCCGCGCTCGCCCGTGCGGATGCGGATCACGTCTTCGAGCGAGGTGACGAAGATTTTGCCGTCGCCGAACTTGCCCGTCCGCGCCGTCTTCGTGATCGCCGAGACGACCGCCTCTTCGATTTCGTCGGGGATGACGACCTCGACCTTGATCTTCGGGACGAACTCGATCTGGTATTCCGCGCCGCGGTAAGTCTCCGTGTGGCCGCGCTGCCGCCCGTAGCCCTGCACCTCGCCGATGGTCATCCCGACGACGTTCACTTCCTGCAAGGCGTTCTTGACCGCTTCCAAAAGGTGCGGCCTGATGATGGCTTCGACTTTTTTCATCCTCGTCTCCTCAAGTTTTTTGCTCTGCTCTTTAATGCGTTGCCCGCGCCGCGCTGCCGGGCGCAGAAAGCTTTTCCGCAAGCGCCGCCTCGGCCTCTCTCATCAAAGGCTCCGAGAGCTTCCGCCCGTCGGCGTCGGTGACGTAGAAAACGTCGAGCGCGTCCGATTTCTCGGTGGCGATCTTCGCGCAGACGATGTCGAGTCGGAGGGAGACGAGGGCGCTTGCGATCTTGTGGGCGAGGCCCGGCTCGTCCGCCGCGTGAACCTCGATCATGGTCGTCGAGGCCGAGGCGTCGTTGTCGCAGGCGACGCGTGGCAGGAGCCTCCGGCGGCGCGCGTGCGCCAGCGCCGAGCGACGGCGCGGTGCGTTGTTCGTGCGCCAGCGCTCGACCAGCGCCGCCACGTCCGACTCGCCCGCGATTGCGGCGGCGAGCGCGCGCTCGATGGGCGCGTAGCGGTACTCCTCGACGGCTTGATGCGTGGCCGCCCCGCGGAGCATAAAGGCGTCAACGGCGACGCCGTCCTCGCGCGTGTTGACTTCGGCGCTGAGGATTTCGATGCCGTGCGCGGCGAGCGTGCCGGCGATGTCGGCGAACAAGCCTTGACGGTCGCGCGCGCAGACGGTTAGCTCGGTGCTCGCGCTGCCGTGCCGCCGCCAGAGCGACTTGAACGCGCACGTGCCGAGTTGTTCGATCAGGCGAAGATGCGCCGCCGCCGCCTCGGGTTGCGTAGTGCGCCTGTAGCGTTCGGGCAGGAGCGCGAGGTGTCGCTCGACTTCGCTCGGCGGGAGCTTGCCCGCGAGCGCGGCCACGACCCGCTCCCTGTAACGCGCCATCTCCTGCATGGCGTCGGCGGGCGCGTCGTGGCCGGTCAGGGCGGCGCGCGCGCGTTGATAAAGCTCCCAGAGCAGAGCGCCCTTCCAGTCGCTCCAGACGCCGGGGCCGACGCCGTGTAGGTCTGCGTAGGTCAGAAGCAGAAGCATATTCAGCGCGTCGGGCGACCCAGTTTGTGCGGCGAAATCCGACGAGACGCGCGGCTCGCTCAGGTCGCGCCTGAGCGCCGTGTGCGCCATCGCGACGTGAAGGTTGACGAGGAGCACGACCTTCCGGGCGGCCTCCGCGCCCAGTTGCAGACGGCGGCAGATGCGCTCGGCGATCCGCGCGCCGCGCGGGATGTGGCCGCTGCCGCGCCCCTTGCCGATGTCGTGCAGGAGGACGGAGAGGTAGAGGAGCGCGGGGTCTTCCGTCTCGTCGAAAGCCGTGCGAAGGTGTGCGCGCTGTCTGTCAGTTGTGTTGTGGAGTTCGTCGAGCGCCTCGACGGCTTTCAGCGTGTGCTCGTCAACCGTGTAGTGGTGGTAGAGATCGTGTTGTATGAGCAGGCTGATGCGGGCGAACTCCGGCAGGTAGCGACCGAGGAATCCGACCTCGTGCATCATCCGCAGCGTGCGACCGACGCGCCCGCGGCGGCGCAGGATTTTGAGGAAGGAATTGGCGACCTCGGCTGAGTCGCGGAAGTCGCGGTCAACGGCGGCGATGCTCCGGCTGAGCGCGTCGCGCAGGCCGTGGCTGAGCGCAGCGTCGGCGGCCTGCGCCAGCGCGAAGGCGTCCATGATGAGCAACGGGTTCTTCCTGAGGGTTTGCGCGTCGGCGTGAAAATGTAGCCGCCCGTCGCTGACAGAGAACGGCTCGGCGAAGCTCGCGGCGCGCGGCCTCAGAAACCAGCGCGGCGGGCGCTCGGAAGGCTCGGAGGTGCGTGCGACGAGCGACTCGCTGAACAGGTGAAGCTCGCGCGCGCGGCGGTAGTAGTCGCGCATGAACTTCTCAGAGGCGAGCAGGTGAGGCTCCGACTCGTAGCCGAACTCTTGGGCCAGCGCGGGCTGCAAGTCGAGCGCGAGGCGGTCGGTCTTGCGCCCCGTCAAAATGTGCGCCGCGTGGCGGACGCGCCAGAGGAAGTCGTAGGCGCGCCCGGCGCTCTTCTGCTCGGCCTCGTTGATGAGGCCGAGCGCGCGCAACTCTTCGAGCGTGCGGCAGCCCGCCTTGACGTGTGCCGTCCAGAGGGCCGCGTGCATGTCGCGCAAGCCCCCCGCGCTCTCTTTGACGTTCGGCTCTTGCAAGCAGACGGACGCGCCGAACTTCGCGTACCTCTCGTCGCGCTCGTATCGCAAGGCAGTCAGGAAGTAGTCGGCGTGTTTGCGCCGCTCGCGTTCGAGCGCGGCGTGCAGGGAGTCGAGGAGCGCGCCGTTACCGGCGAGCAGGCGCGTTGAGAGCAGGGAGGTCTGGAAGTGCGGATCGGTGCGCGACGCCGAGACGGACTCGGCGACGGTGCGGAAGCTGTGGCCGATGGTCAGCCCCGCGTCCCAGAGCAGGCGCAGGACGCGCTCGACGAGTTGGCGCGCCTGCGCCGTGCGCCGCCCCGCGTGAAGGAAGAGGATGTCGAGGTCGGAGAAGGGCGCAAGCTCCGCGCGCCCGTAGCCGCCGACCGCGACCATCGCGCAAGCCTCGACCGCCACGCCCGCAGACTGGCCGCCCTCGCCGCCGAGCATGCCCGCGCGGAAGGCCGCGTCGGCCACGAGGTCGAGGACGAAGCTGCGCGCGGCGGCGGTCTGGCAGCCCGAAGCGCCGAGGCGGAGCGCGATCTTCAAGCGCCGCTCCTCGGTCTTGAGGAACGCGCGGAACAACTCGGAAATCTCCGACGCGTGTGACAGGCGCTCGCACGCGGCGAGTCGCGTGGCGGCGTGCGCCAGAACCTTGTTGCGGTGCGTCCGCGCGGGTCGCGTGTGTGAAAACTCTGCCTCGCTGATCACAATTTATCGAAGCGGTCGCCGCCAACTCCTTATCAAAGGCAGACTGAAAAAGCGATCCTCACCCGCGACGCGATCCTCTCTTCTGAATACCGGCCCACGCTCAAGCAGCAACCTTCGTTCCGCGTGTCACATTCTGGCCGGAGATGAAGAGTCGCGGCAGTTTCCTCCAGTTTCATTAAACGTCTTCACTTCATGCGAGTCGGGCGGGGCGACAATTTTGTCGTGCGCCCGCCTAAGAGATGCAAAAGTGTAATCGCCGGTCAGTTCGGCTGAAGAGCAGACGCGCGCATGTCAGCGCCCTGAAGGGATGCGGAGGCGTGCCGCGGTAAGAATTGTATCCCGCGCGCCACTTGCGGGGCGCAGGTATCTTGTCCGACTGCGGCCTGTGGCCGCGCACGCTTTGCTCGCTTGCCGCTGACTATCTTCTGTGTGCCCATGTGGGGCAAACGCGGGTGGGTCGGCGGCATACCTCGAACGTTTTTGTCCCTCCGCTTCCGTATCTCCAACAAAAATGTCGTGAGGTCGAGTTCTCGTTAGCGGGTCAAGTCGCGGCCTGTTCTGGTCTCAACCTCGAACAAGTACGCCTGTTCCACGCGCTTACTGCGCAACAGGCGGGCGGAGGAAGAGGATTGGCACGGGAGTTGTCAACCCTGCGGCGAGAAAGTGCTGGCTGCGTTCGGTTCGGTTCGGTTCTGTTCCCGCGAGAAAGCTCCACGGCTTTAACGGGTCGGCGCTGGGGCGAAGGCTTCAAGGGCAAGTCAGGACTCAAGAAGAGCTGTGCAGACGATTGGCATAACTTACGCCGGCGCGGTGCGGCCCGGCGAGGGATTCGACATCTTTGCCCACCTAAATCTTTCGGAGGAACTTGCGTATGGATATGAAGAGATTATCTCTACAGCAAAAGCTTGTACGTTTGCGCGAGCGCATGCACGACGCGGAATGGCGTCGTTACGGGAAGCTTCTGCTGGCGGGGAAACTGCTGGGCGTCGGCCTGCTGATCGGTGTCGTCCTTCTGAGTCCAGAGCTGATCGGCTGGAAGACCTTTGCCGCCGACACGGAACTCAAAGGCAACGACATCGTCAATCCCCTGAACACAGTCTGGACGCTCCTGGCCGCGTTCCTCGTCTTCTGCATGCAGGTCGGCTTCACGATGCTGGAGGCGGGGTTCTGCCGCTCGCGCGAGACCATCAACGTCCTGATGGAGTGCATCGTTGACACGTGCCTCTGCGGCCTACTCTTCTACGCCATCGGCTTCGCCTTCATGTTCAGCCACGGCAACGGCCTGATCGGCTACCACTGGTTCTTCCTGCAAGGCGCGCCCGCCACCTACGAGACGACGGGCGTGGCGTTTCTAGCCTTCTGGCTCTTCCAGTTCGCCTTCGCCGACACCTGCTCGACCATCACCTCCGGCGCGATGATCGGTCGCACGGGCTTCGTCGGCGACCTGCTCTACAGCGTCGCCGTCTCCGGCTTCATCTACCCCATCGTCGGCCACTGGGCCTGGGGGCCGGACGGCTTCCTCGCGACGATGGGCAGCGACGGCAACTTCCTCCCCACGCTCGGCACGGGCTTCCACGACTTCGCCGGCTCGACCGTCGTGCACACCATCGGCGGCTTTATCGCGCTGGCGGGTGCAATCGCCCTCGGCCCGCGACTGGGGCGCAAGTTCAAGCGCGACGGCGGCGGCCCGATGCTGCCGCACGACCTCGTCATCGCCGCGACGGGCGGCCTCATACTTTGGTTCGGCTGGTACGGCTTCAACCCCGGCAGCACGCTCTCCGCGATGGACTTCGAGGGCATCGGTCGCGTCGCCACCAACACGACGCTCGCCGCGTGCGCGGCGGGCCTGACCGCGATGGCCTACGCCTACGTCCAGAGCAAGAAGTGGGACGTGAGCTTCACCGTCAACGGCTTCCTCGCCGGACTCGTCGCCGTCACGTGCCCATGCTACTGGGTCAGCCCGACGGGTTCGATCCTCCTCGGCGGGGTCGCGGGCGTGCTGGTCGTCCTCGGAGTCGAGCTTTTGGAGTGGCTGCGCATTGATGATCCCATCGGCGCTGTCCCCGTGCACGGCTTCTGCGGCATCTGGGGCACGCTCTCGCTCGGCCTCTTCGCGTGCGGCCAGTACGGCGCGACGGGCGCGGCCGGGCCGGACAACACAGCGCCGCTGACGGGCCTGTTCTACGGCGGAGGCACGAGCGTGCTGGCCGCTCAGGCAATCGGCAGTCTGATTATCACGGCCTCCACCTTCGCGGTCGCGTTGGCGGTCATGTACGCGGTCAAGGCAACGGGACTCCTGCGCGTGTCGGCTGAGGGCGAGCGTTACGGCCTCGACCTGCACGAGCACGGGATTTCGGCTTATCCGGAGTACGTCATCTCGTCCGTCGCCAGGCCGAGCGGCATGGCCGGCGAGGAGGCGCACGGCGCGGCGGGCGTTCTCAACGCCGAGCCGTTGGCGAGGACAATCGTGAGCGAGCCGGGGTTATCGTGAGTGAGTCGGCATCCTGAAAACAGAGTGCGGACGCGCGCGACCATCTCGACGGATTTGTTCACGACGTTCGCGGGAGAGAAAGACATGGCCTACCCGTCACAGCTTTGGCAGGCGCGCGACGGGCAGGCCACTGAGATCGTCCCTTTAGGAGACGATTGTGGAGCAAAAGTACAACATGCTCAGGACGAAATCAATCGTCTGGGCGCTCTGCGCCCTGTTCGCGATAACGTTCTTTGAAAGCCGGACGACGAGGGCGCAGTCAACCCTCTTCAACATCCCTTCGACCGATGTCGTGGCGAAGAAGAAGACCTACTTCGAGTTCGACTTCGTCAGCCACCTTGAGCCGCACCAGAGCGGCGGCTTCCAGACTTACGTGCCGCGCGTGGTCTTCGGGCTGGGGCACAGGTTGGAGGCGGGCGTCAACGTCACGTTCACCGACGCGCTCGCGCCCGACCAGCCGGTCGAGTTGCAGCCGAACATCAAGTACCAGTTCTACACCAACGAGACCAACGGCGTGTCGGCGTCAGCCGGCGGCATACTCTACACCACGGTCGCGCACCGCGCGGGCACGGACACCTTCGGACTCTTGTACACGGTCGTCAGCAAGAAGGTTAAGGCCAAGTACGGGCCGCGCTTGACGGGCGGTGGCTACGGCCTCGTCGGTCGGGCCAAAGGCCAAGGGAACGACGGCGGGGCCATCGTTGGCTACGAGCAGCCGCTGGCGAAGAAGTTGACTTTCGTCGCCGACTGGTTCAGCGGCAGGAACCGCTTCGGCTACGTGACGCCGGGCCTCTCGCTGGCGCTGCCGCGCGCGAGCGCGCTTTACGCCGGCTACAGCATCGGCAACTTCGGGCGCAAGAACAACGCCCTGTTCGTCTATTACGGCATCACGTTCTGATGCGGGAAGGAGGGTAAGAATCGGGACAAACGACAACCATCGGTCTTAACAAACTGCCGGCCATGAGCGGTCGTCGCGTCTGGAATTTCGCGCGCGACCGTTCGTGGCTCTTCGAGCGAGAGCGGGGCGACGGACTCGCCCCTTGCTTCAAACGATTCTCAACCCTTTGACTGAGGAAAACTGAAATGAGCGTGAAAAGTATTCTCAAATTTGCCGAAGACGAAAGGGCGGCTTACTTCAACGTCCGCTTCACAGACCTTGTCGGTGCGTGGCACCATCTGACGTTCCCCATCGAGGAGCTTTCGGAAAAATCTTTCGAGGAGGGCTTCGGCTTCGACGGCTCATCCTTGCGCGGCTGGGCCTCGATCCACGAGTCCGACATGCTGCTCGTGCCCGACCCTTACCGCTACTGGATAGACCCTTTCATGGCGGAGAAGACGCTGTGCCTCATCGCCGACGTGGTTGACCCAATCACGAAAGAAGGCTACTGGCTCGACCCGCGCGGCGTCGCCCGCCGCGCCGAGAGCTACCTCAAGTTCACAGGCATCGCCGACACCGCCTACTTCGGCCCCGAGGCCGAGTTCTTCGTCTTCAACGACGTGCGCTTTCATAACGACGCGAACACCGCGGGCTTCGCCTTAGACAACCCCGAAGCCGTCTGGAACACCAACGGCCAGAACGGAAACTCCAACCAGGGTTATCACATCCGCAACAAAGAAGGCTACGTCCCTCTGCCACCGCTCGACACGCTGCAAGACTTCCGCACCGAGGTCGCGGGCGAACTCAAGAAGGCCGGCATACAGGTCGAGTGCCACCACCACGAGGTCGCCACCGCCGGCCAGTGCGAGATTGATTTCCGCTACTCCACCCTCCTCGGCACGGCTGACAATCTCCAACTCTTCAAATACACCGTCCGCAACGTCGCGCACAGACAGGGCAAGGGCGCGACCTTCATGCCGAAGCCGCTCTACGGCGACAACGGTTCAGGGATGCACTGCCACCAATCCCTGTGGAAGGGCGAGAAGCCTCTGTTTGCCGGAGACGGCTACGCCGGACTCTCCGACCTCGCCCGCTTCTACATCGGCGGATTGCTCAAGCACGCGGCCTCAATCGTGGCCTTTGCCGCCCCAACCACCAACAGCTACAAGCGGTTAGTCCCAGGCTTCGAGGCTCCGGTCAATCTCGCCTACTCGGCCCGTAACCGCTCGGCGGCCATCCGCATCCCGATGTTCTCGACCAGCCCGAAATTGAAGCGGTTGGAGTTTCGCCCGCCCGACCCCAGTTGTAATCCCTATCTGGCCTTCTCGGCGATGCTGTTGGCGGGGTTGGACGGCATCCAGAACCGGATTGATCCAGGGGAGCCTTTGGACAAGGACATCTACGATCTAAGTCCGGAGCAGTTGAAGGGGGTGCCCTCTTTGCCCGGCTCGTTGGACGAGTCATTGAGCGCTTTGGAGGCGGATCACGAGTTCCTGCTCAAAGGCGACGTGTTCACGCCGCGTTTGATCGAGCGGTGGGTCGGGTACAAGCGGGAGAAGGAAATCCAGCCGCTGCGGATGCGCCCGCACCCGCTGGAGTTCAGCATGTACTTCGACATCTAGGCTAATGATGAATGCGGAATGATGAATTAAAGCAAGAACGGGCGGACAAATTCATCATTCCGCATTCCGCATTCATCGTTTCATTTATGACCGTCTAAAAATAACTAATTATACAAACCGGCAGGAAGGTTGTAGATTGAGCGCGCCACGCACTACCTGGCGGGATTGGTCGGCACTTCGTTGGCAGGCGGCTTATCTCGCTCGAAGGCGATTAATGTTGCTCTCGTCTCTTTCAGTCGAGTACATCCGGTCAGCTTCCCGGCGCGGCCCGGCGTTCCCCGCTGCCTTTATGGCGCGCGTGCCTACGTCGGTCAGCACGATTAGCGTCGGTAAACTTCCGACCTGATGGCTTGTCAACGAAACCTTAACGCACTCGACAGGCCATCAACGCGAAAAGGGTTGATGGCCTTTTTCGTAAGCGCGTCTGCGCGGCGGCGCGGGAATGTTTGAAGCGATGGGCCAGGACGGCGCACACGAGTTTGGACGTACAGGAGGCGGCGGCGAACACGCGCGCCGCAAGTCAGGCTGGGCGCACGACGAGAGCGAGCACGACGCCTGCGCCATCATCGCCAACGTCAAGAAGGACGGGCTGGCCTCGCACGGCAACGTCAAGCGCACGCTCGAAGCGCTCGTCCGCATGGGCCACCGCACCGGCGAGATCGAGGGCGAGGGCGACGGCGCGGGCCTCCAGACCGACATCCCGCGCGAGCGCTGGGCCAAACGGCTCGAAGCCACGGGCTTGCGCGGCAAGCTCTCCGCGCGCTCGCAGTTCGTCGTCGCGCACCTGATGATCCCGCACGAGCACCGCCGCGAGGCGGAGGAGATAAAGCGGCGCGCACTCGAACTCTTTGAAGAGGCCGTCCTCGAAGTGCTCGTCTCAGAGCCGGCGCGCGT
>Ga0209577_10003161_pt1 | contig 15528 bp, 14 predicted proteins | sample GraSoiAngelo_109_FD_185874 | JGI IMG/M metagenome (GOLD analysis project Ga0209577, IMG submission 185874) | Grasslands soil microbial communities from the Angelo Coastal Reserve, California, USA - 14_0903_12_20cm (SPAdes) (version 2) | ecosystem: Environmental > Terrestrial > Soil > Grasslands...
TTCCCGCCGATTCCTACGCTGCCTTGCGGTACCTTTGCCCGCGGTGTCTCCAGTCGCGGGAAGGCAAGTGCCTCCGGCAATCCGCCCAGATAGGCGAAGCCGGGTGCGAATCCGAGGAAATAAACGACATAAATCGGCGAAGAATGTAACGCGATGGCCTGTGCGGGGGTCATGTCGAGCCTGGCGGCCATATCGTTGAGGTCGGGTCCGAATTCGCCGCCGTAGCACACCGGAATCTCGACGTGCTGCGGCTTCGCAAGTGGCTCTCGCTGCAGCCGGGCGAGGTAGGGGGCCAGCCTCGTTTGCAATTCGTGATGATCGAGTCTAAGAGGATCAAACTTGATCAGCAGTGAGCAATAGGCGGGATGGAGATTACGAATCTCGTCGATGGGTTTAGATTGCAGCAGTCGAAGCAGCTTCAGCACGCTGCGATGATTTTCGAGCGTGATTTGCTGGCCGAAGGAAACAAGAAGTGACTGGTCGCTTGCCGCTCGAAACTGCGCCTCACCCGCTGCCAATTTGGAAGTCTTCGATTTCCGCATACCGCGGTCAGTATACGGCTGGCGGCCTGCCTTAAACTTACACTCCCTTTCACCGATTCCCCGGGAAGTCCGTGAGACCTTAGAAATCGAAGGTGAGTTTCGAGGAATTTATGAGCGAGAACGTGCGCGAACCTAAAAGTGCTAAGATTGCCGCGCCGCAAGCGGCTGTTGAGTGCCTGCGGGTGCGTTTCGCGGCAGTCGCCGCATACTGGCAGAGATCATGACAACAGAACTGCTGCCGACCACTCTCGTAGGTTCATACCCGCAACCCGACTGGTTGATCGATCGGCAGAAACTCGCGGGGCGCTTCCCCCCGCGCGTGCGCGTGAACGAATTATGGCGTGTTGCGCCGGAATGGCTCGAACAAGCCCAGGATGATGCCACAATCCTGGCGATCCGGGATGAGGAACGCGCGGGCCTCGACATCATCACCGACGGTGAGGTCCGACGCGAAAGTTATTCGAACCGTTTTGCCACCACCCTCGAAGGAGTGGACATTGATCATCCCGGGACTGCGCTCGACCGCAGCGGTCATCCTAATCCTGTGCCGCGAGTCATCGGCAAGATTCGCCGGAAGCATCCAATCGAAGTCCGGGATCTGCAATTCTTGCGGGCCAATACGAACCACAAGGTCAAAATCACGATTCCCGGCGCGTTCACCATGACGCAGCAGGCGCAGAACGAGTACTACTCGTCGGAAGAAGAACTGGCCATGGATTACGCCGCGGCTGTAAACGAGGAGATGAAGGACCTTTTTGCCGCCGGCGCTGACGTAGTGCAGATGGATGAACCTTACATGCAAGCGCGTGCGGAGAAGGCCCGCCAGTATGGGATCAAAGTGCTGAATCGGGCGCTCGATGGCGTGAAGGGCACGACCGCCGTGCATATCTGTTTCGGATATGCGGCGATCATTCACGAGCGGCCTTTGGGATATTCCTTCCTTGCGGAATTTGCCGAAGCTCGAGTGGATCAAGTTTCCATCGAGACGGCTCAATCGTCGCTGGATTGCTCCATTCTCCGGAAATTACGCGGCAAGACAATCGTCTTGGGCGTGCTCGACCTTTCCACGCATCAGGTGGAAACGCCGGAAATTGTTGCTGGTCGTATCCGGCGAGCGCTTCCTTTCGTCAGCCTAGACCGCCTGGTGGTGGCGCCAGATTGCGGGATGAAGTATCTGCCTCGCGACATTGCTTTCCGCAAACTACAGGCCATGGTCGAAGGCGCCAAGCTGGTCCGCGAGGATTATCGTGCGAGGGGCACGGCTCGTTAACTTTCGTGCCTCCCAATTCTCAAAATGACGCGCAGGTTTTCGTGTGAAAAAATACGACGCCATCGTGATTGGCTCCGGACAGGGGGGTAATCCGCTTTCCTATGCCCTCGCGGAACACGGCTGGACCGTAGCTCTCGTCGAGAAGTCGCACTTGGGCGGCACCTGCATTAACACCGGCTGTACACCGACAAAAACCATGATCGCCTCGGCTCAGGTGGCACATTTTGCGCGGAATGCCGCGCATTGGGGAGTGCGAACAAGCCGCATAGAAGTGGATCTCTCTTTTGTGGTCGACCGCAAGAATGCAGTTGTGCAGCGATTCCGCGGAAACCATGAGCGCAACGTGGCCCGGCATCCCAACCTGCGCCTCTTTCGCGGCCACGCCCGTTTCTTATCTTCACGCCAGGTGCAAGTCGATGATGAGGTCTTCGAGAGCGAGCGGATTTTCATCGATACAGGAACGCGTCCACATCCTCCAAATATTGCTGGCCTGGATTCCGTCGACTATCTGACAAACGAATCGCTCATGGAAATACGCGAGGTCCCCGAGCACCTGCTTATCCTCGGCGGCGGATATGTTGGCCTGGAGTTCGGCCAGATGTTTCGGCGCTTCGGAAGCTCGGTGACCATCGTCCAGCGCGGGCCGCAGATATTGCAGGGCGAAGATGCAGACATCGCGGACGAATTGGAGAAGGCGCTCGAAAATGAGGGTGTTGAATTTCGGCTGAATGCGAATCCCATCCGGGTCGAGAAGCGTGAGGGAAAGATTGCCCGGACGATCGCTGCCGGAGGCGGCAACGAGACGATCACTGGCTCTCACCTGCTAACCGCCACCGGCCGCCGGCCGAATACAGATGATCTTGGGCTTGATAAGGCGGGAGTGGAGCTGGATGCCCGCGCCTATATAAAAGTGAATTCGCGGCTGGAGACCAGTGTTGCCGGAATCTGGGCGCTCGGTGACGTTAAAGGTGGACCGGCCTTCACGCACATTTCCTATAATGATTACCAGGTTATTTTCGGCAATCTGCTAGAGCAAAAGGACCTGAGCATCACAAGCCGTTATGTGCCTTATGCTCTCTTTACGGATCCGCAGCTTGGCCGTGTCGGCATGACGGAGAAAGACGCTCGCGGCTGTGGTCAAACGCTGAAGATCGGCTCCTATGCAATGTCTAGCGTCGCGCGTGCTATCGAACGAGGCGAAACCGCCGGGTTGATGAAGCTGATCGTCAATGCGGAAACGGATCGAATTCTCGGAGCTGCCATCCTGAGCAGCGAGGGCGGAGAACTCGTGCAAATCCTCGGCACGTTGATGCTCGCCGGCGCGCCATACACGGTGCTCAAAAGCGCGGTCTACATCCATCCGACGCTTGCCGAGGGTTTCTTCGGTTTGATGGAGTCGGTCAAACCCGTACCCGAGCTACCCTGAAAGAACCCTGTCCGTCCTGAACTCCTACGCAGCGATTGCTTCTTGCTGATGCGAGAGCCGGCCCCGAAACCGTGATAGCCGCGCTCGCAGATCATCGGCGTTCAATCCCGCCGATTCGCAGGCCCTTGCAAAATCCTTATGGTCATTGAAAATGTAGTGCTCGGCCTGGCGCTTTCGCCGGAGGGGCCCAGACATCCAATCTTCGATCGCTCTCACAACAACCGCTCGCCAAAGCCGTACTTCGCCGGCCGTTTCCTCTGCCCCTACGATCTCGCGCTCGACGCTGTTCTCAAACATTTCCTTTTCTCCTTTCTTTGCGGTGCGTTGCCGAGAATCCAGCAGCAAGGGAATGGCCATAGTCGCTACTCGCTACTACTTGAAAATAAAGGTGATAGAGCTTCGCTGAGCGCGGCACGGCAGCGGACTGTTCCAAGACGCGTCGGAGTGTTCCAATAGGAAACCGCCAGATTCGAAGACGAGTAGCCGTTCGCACGGCGATTACCTCCGTCCGGAGCTTGCTGGCGGCCGATGACGCAACCCGCCGGTGGATCGGTTGCCTGTGCTATTGGGAAAGGATTTTCTCGATTTGTCTCATGTGATTGAGGTCATGGCCGGCAGAGAGCTTGGCGATAGTCTCAATCGATTCCTCGCCGCGCTCGGCATGCATGCCATGATATTTCCATTGCCCAGGAGAGAGCGATTTCAGCAGATCAAGATTCGCTTTGCGGAAAGCAATAAAGCGTTCGAGCGATCTTCGGGGGTCCGATTTGCCATAGCTCATGGCTTGCGCCCATTTATCTTGATCGAACGCCTGAATGGGGGTGCCGGGAGCACCTAGGATCGCCCGAATCCGGTAGCTAACCACAACCTCGGTGTCCGCCAGGTGGGCCAGGATCTCGGAAATCGACCATTTGCCAGGCGCCGGCTGCTTACGCAATTTTGACGCCGAGGCACGCGAAATCAGGCGCCCGAGCTTCTTGGCTGTCGCCGCCTGAACCTTCACCGGATCGTTCTGAGCCAGATAACCGAAAATACGCTGCTTATATTCTTGTGCTGTCTCCTGCATTTTCTTTCTCCTGATGTACGCAGTTGTGGAATCTGGCCTGCCAAGATCGAGCATTGTAACGTATCCCGTTTCGATGGAGTAATGTCTAGCTCGTTCTGCACTCGGGCCAACATCTCCAATATGTTCGTCCCCCTGATGCTGCAACGGGCCGATCGAGCAATGGGCGATGTGATATAAAGACAAGAGCGTTTTATCTTGTTTCGAGGGTGAAATGATTCATACGGGCCGCCACTTCCTCCAGATTCCAGGTCCTACAAACGTTCCCGATCGAGTCCTGCGAGCAATCGATCGGCCGGTGATTGATCACCGCGGACCGGAGTTTGCCGAGCTGGGTCTTGCGGTCCTCTCTGGTCTTCGCGAGATTTTTCAAACCAGTGGCCACGTCATTGTATATCCCTCATCGGGAACCGGAGCCATTGAGGCGGCTCTAGTGAACACGCTTTCGCCCGGTGATCGAGTGATCATTTTTGAGACGGGCCAGTTCTCTTACATCTGGTGGCAAATGGGGGAACGGCTAGGTCTCCAAATCGATTATGTTCCCGGAAATTGGCGCCGAGGAGCTTCCGCCGCCGAACTCGAAGCTCGGCTGACCTCAGATGCGCGGCATGTGGTTAAGGCGGTGGTGGTCGTTCACAACGAAACCTCGACCGGCGTTACCAGTCGCTTATCGGAACTCCGCCGCGTCATGAACCGGCTGAGGCATCCAGCTCTACTGATTGTGGACGCAATCTCATCCTTGGGCTCTATTGACTACCGAATGGACGAATGGGAAGTGGATGTCACCGTGTGCGGTTCGCAGAAGGGACTCATGGTGCCGCCGGGCCTCGGGTTCAACGCGGTTTCCGAAAAAGCGCTCGCCGCGAATAGGAATGCCAAATTACCGCGCTCCTACTGGGACTGGCAGGATATGCTCGAGAACAACCAGCGCGGTTTTTTCCCTTACACCCCTGCCACAAACCTTCTTTTCGGCTTGCGCGAGGCGCTAAAAGTGATGAAGGAGGAGGGCTTGGAAAACATCTTTCGTCGGCACATCCGGCATGGCCAAGCCACGCGCGCCGCCGTACGCGCCTGGGGGCTTGAAATCGTTTGCGAGGAGCCGCTGGAATATTCCCATTCCATGACGGCCGTATTCACGCCAGAGGGCCACGATGCGGACCGGCTGCGCAAAATCATTCTCCAAAATTTCGATATGTCTCTGGGCGCCGGATTAGGCAAACTCGCCGGCAGAGCTTTTCGTGTCGGCCACCTTGGCAGTTTCAATGACCTTATGCTCGCCGGAACTCTGAGCGGAGTCGAAATGGGCCTCCGGCTTGCGGGCATCCCGCACAAAGAAGGCGGCGTGATGGCTGCGCTTGATAGCCTTACGCCGGCGGCTAAGGTGATCGAGCCCGCGAAAGTGGCGCGATAGCCCGTTTTCAGAAATCAGCGCAGCGTCCCATCTTCGGAGGCAACGTGCACACCCCACAAGCGGAAGCCGCGCCACACGGAAAAGGCATTCCGGCTACAACGGTGGTCCTCATTTTGCTTTGCCTGATGTATGCCATCAATTACATCGTCAGAGTAAACGTAAGCACAGCGGCCGCCGCGTTCAAAGACGAGCTGCATCTGAACAATACTGATTTAGGTTGGATCTTCTCAGCATTTGCTTATCCTTACCTTCTTTTCCAAATCGTCAGCGGCTGGGTGAGTGATCGTGTGGGACCGCGCCTGGCGCTCACGGTCTGCGCGGTGATCTGGTCCGTCGCGACTGTATTCATGGGCTTGGCGAGCGGCATGTCAGCGATGGTCTATGGTCGCGTGATGCTGGGCATTGGTGTCTCCGCTTTGCCGACGGCTACACGCGCGATGTCGGCTTGGATGCCCGAGGGCAAGCGCGCGTTCGCGCAGGGGATCACGCACTCGGCGGCCCGGGTTGGAAATATGCTCACGCCGCCGCTAGTGGCCTGGTTGATTGCGCTGGTGGCCTGGCGCGGTTCGTTCGTTGTCCTTGGAATCGCAAGCCTCAGTTGGGCCATCCTGTGGGGTTGGTATTTTCGTGATAACCCCGCGGAACATCCGGCGATCACGGCTGCGGAGATCGAAATGCTCCCCAAGGCGCGCTCGCGGAAAGCATATCAGACCGAGCCGGTTCCTTTTTTTCGGCTGGCCCGCCGCATGGCTTTAGTGACCGTGGTCTATTTCTGCTACGGCTGGACGCTGTGGTTTTTCCTAGCGTGGATACCCCAGTATTTTCTGCACAGTTACAAGCTACGCCTGAGCAACTCGTCCCTGTTCGCTGCGGGTGTTTTTCTCGGCGGCGTGCTGGGCGACGTTTTGGGCGGCGTCGTCAGCGACCGCATTTTTGAAAGGACGGGCGATCGTAAGAAAGCACGGCGCAACCTGGTCGTCTTCGGATTTCTTTGCTCGCTGGTGATGATGATCCCGATTATCCTTCTTCATAATTTGACTTCCGCGGCCATTTTCTTGAGCCTGGCCTTCTTTTTCGCAGAATTTACCGTAGCTCCGATGTGGGCGATTCCGATGGATATCGCTCCGAAGTTCTCCGGCTTTGCCAGTGGTTTTATGAATTCCGGATCGGCCTTGGCGGCGATCATCTCGCCAGTTTTGGCAGGCATGATTATTGATCGGACGGGTAACTGGGAGTTGCCTTTCGTGGGCAGCATTGCCCTGCTGCTGTTTGGATCGATACTGGCGCTGTGGATGAAAATCGAGGAAATGCCCTCCGAGCCTAGTGCCAGCGCGAAGGCCGCCGTACAGCCGGCCGTCTCGTCATGAAATCTGTGATCTCGGGCTCCCAAACATCTTTGCAGTCGATCGCTTCGTTGCCGCTCAGCTCCCATGGCAAACCTGTGGATTCGTTTGCCCCGGCGGTAGAGCTCGAGAAGGAGCTGCAAAAAACGGTCAAGGGAGAAGTCCGCTTCGACCGTGGCAGTCGCGCGCTGTACGCCGCGGATGCCTCCAACTATCGTCAAATTCCCATTGGCCTCGTGGTTCCACGTGATGATGATGATGTGATCGCCTGCGTCGTCGCATGCAAGAAGTATGGCGCGCCGGTTTTGCCCCGCGGAGCCGGCACGAGCCTTGCGGGCCAGTGTTGCAATGTCGCGGTTGTGCTGGATTTCACCAAATACATGAATCGAATTTTGGACCTTGATCCGAACGCCCGCGTTGCCCGTGTTCAGCCGGGAGTTGTTCTGGACCGCCTGCGTGAGCGCGCCGAAAATCACCATCTGACGTTTGGCCCCGATCCTTCCACCCACAGCCGATGCACGCTGGGCGGAATGATTGGGAACAATTCCTGCGGGACTCATTCCTTACTTGCCGGTAAGACTGTCGACAACGTCGAAGAACTCGGCGTTCTGCTTTACGATGGCACGCAATTGACCGTTGGCGCGGCCTCGGAAGACGAACTGAATTCCCTTATTGCTCGAGGTGGCCGCCGCGGAGAGATCTATGCAAAGCTCCGAACCATTCGAGATCAATACGGCCCTCTCATCCGTACGCGTTATCCCAAGATTCCCCGGCGCGTTTCTGGCTACAACCTGGACCAGCTTCTTCCGGAGAACGGTTTCCACGTGGCCCGGGCGCTCGTGGGCACCGAAGGCACGTGCGTCACCGTGCTCGAAGCCAAACTCCGGCTGATTCACAGCCCCCAGCACAGGACGTTGGTTGGATTGGGCTACCCGGACGTCTTCATGGCCGCCGAACAGGTGCCCGCGATCCTGGAATTTGGCCCGATTGGACTCGAAGGATTTGAGGGTCGCATCGTTGACGGGCTCCGCAAGAAAGGCACACCCCATCTCGAACTGCTTCCCGAGGGAAGAGGAATCTTGCTGGTCGAATTTGGATGCGATCACCCAGATCAGGCTCAGGCGCTGGCTCTCAAACTTGCCGATCGATTTAGACGATCCCCGGAAAGACCAGACATCCGTCGATATAGCGATAGCGAGGCCAAGTGGGTTTGGAAGATTCGCGAATCCGGCGCGCGCGCAGCGGCGGCGGCGCCCGGGGCACCTCCTGAATGGGAAGGTTGGGACGATGCCGCGGTGGCTCCGGAAAAAGTGAGCGGCTATCTCCGCGATATCCGCAAGCTTCTCGACGAATACAACTATCATGCCGCTTTCTACGGACACTTCGGCCATGGCTGCATCCACATGCGGGTCAGTTTCGATCTGGAGAGCGAAACCGGCATTCGCAACTACGGGGAATTCGTGGAACGCGCTGCGGATCTCGTGGTCAGCTACGGCGGCTCGCTTTCCGGCGAGCATGGAGATGGGCAGTCGCGTGGCGCATTGTTGCCGAAGATGTTTGGGCCGGAATTGGTAAGGGCTTTTGGCGAGTTCAAAGCTGCTTGGGATCCGGACAATAAGATGAATCCCAACAAGGTCGTGAATGCCTATTTGCCGACCGAAAATCTGCGCTTAGGGGCGGACTACAAGCCCTACGATTCGAAAACTCATTTTCACTTCCCGGATGACGGCGGTTCCTTTGCCAAAGCCACGGTGCGTTGCGTGGGTCTCGGCGAATGCCGGAAAACACACGCTGGCGCCATGTGCCCCAGCTACATGGTGACGCTGGAGGAGCAGCACAGCACTCGTGGGCGCGCTCACATGCTTTTTGAGCTGCTGCAGGGCGAAGTAGTCCGCGACGCTTGGCGGGATGAACACGTCAGGAAGGCATTGGATCTCTGCCTTTCCTGTAAGGCTTGTAAATCGGAATGCCCCACGAACGTGGATATCGCCACTTATCGCGCCGAATTCCTTTCGCATTATTACGAGGGCAGGACTCGGCCATTGAACGCCCACTTTTTCGGCCGCATCGACCGCTGGGCGCAGCTTGCCTCACTCGCTCCGCGCACTACAAACTTCTTTAGCCATGCACCGGGTTTCGACCACGTGCTTCGTTTGTTGTTGGGCCTTCCGAATGAGAGAGAGATGCCACGGTTCGCAACCCGCACGTTTCAAAGATGGGCCCGATCTCGGAAAGTCTCGGTGCCGCAAGCGTCAAACTCCCAAACTTCAACTACGATCGCTCATAAGCGCAAGGTCATATTGTGGCCCGATACTTTTACCAACCATTTTCATCCTGGGATCGGCCAGGCGGCCCTGGAGGTTCTGGAGGGAGCTGGATTTGAGGTGACCGTCCCACAGTTGCCCCTGTGCTGTGGACGCCCGCTCTATGATTTTGGGATGCTCGACCGCGCCAAGAAATATCTCGTCCGGATCATGCAGTTGTTGGGAGCTGAAATCGATTCGGGTTTGCCGATCGTTGTACTCGAGCCGAGTTGTGCCTCGGTCTTTCGAGATGAGTTGCGCGGTCTGTTTCCGAGAGAGGCCCGGGCCGCGCGATTACGCCAACAGACTTTCCTGCTGAGTGAGTTCTTGCACTCCCATGCAGCCGGCTATACAGCTCCCAAGCTTCACCGAAAGGTGCTGCTGCATGGACATTGTCACCACAAATCCCTGATGACTCTGAGCGATGAAGAAGGCCTGCTGCGGAGCATGAGCGTCGAATTGGAGTCTCTCGACTCGGGCTGCTGCGGAATGGCCGGCGCATTTGGATTCGAGCGCGAGAAATACGAAATCTCCCGCGCGGTAGGAGAAAGGGTGCTTTTGCCCGCGGTAAGAGCAGCCGCGCCCGAAACCCTCATCGTCTCGGATGGCTTCAGTTGCCGCGAGCAGATCGCGCAGCTTACGGGCCGAAAAGCTCTCCACTTGGCCGAGATATTGAAGCTGGCAGCGACGCAGTCGACGTCCAACAAGCCCTAAAGCCTAGACAGAGATTACGCGCACGCCGGCACATTCTCAGCCCGCGCCCGCCTCAGTTCGCAGACTGATGGGTGCGGAGCTCCAAGGGCCGAAGGTGTAAGTCCCAGATGGACGCTCGGCTTGAGCACGGGAATACAACCGAATTCGAGAATTGAGCTTGCGCGAGATCTCGAAAAGCTCTGCGCCGAGACCCCCAATTCCGGTGGGCTCGCTGGCTGTGGCCTCCGTACTCGCATTACTCTGGTCCTTCGCATTGACCGGATTGCCGCCGGCCGAACCCGCCGCTGCAATCGTTGGTACGGATGCCGCCAGAGCGTCGATTTGTCCTCTCAGTCCGCCCGCCTGGCCCCCGCCCGCGCCGGCAACGAATTCAACCATGTTGTGAATGGCGTCCTTGCGAGTCTTCGCGAGATCCAGTTCGCCCTGAACATCTACTATCTGCGATTGCAAAAGCTCACGCTGCCGGGCGGTAGCCGTCGCCAGTTTCTGTTTCAGCGAATTCAGCTCCGATTCTGTCTTTTTGACCTCCTCATCGGCCGCCTGCTCGGTCTTCAGAAGCGACTGTTGTTGTGGCGTGCCTCCATTGTGGGCTTGAAACGGGCTCGAGCCATGGCTGCCGGCGAGGGCATCAGCTTCCGCCCTCGCGAAATCAAAACTGAGGCGCACAATCTGATCCGCAATCTGGCGATTTTCGCTCACTAAAGTCACTTCGCTCGGATCGTTAGCGATTTGTTGACAGAGGGTCATTTGCCGGTACCACGTCAGTGTCTCGTCGAGGAAGGGGATGATACGAGCCGCATCCAAGGGCGAATGGGCCCTGTCTTGTGCGGGTGCTGGATTCTGTGCAAAGGCCAAAGCACACATTGACCCCGCAATCGAAAGCGCAAGCGTGACGTCACAGAGAATCGCTTTCCTAAAGCGCTCCGGATGGCGGCGCCATTTGGACCAGTTAACCAGCGGCGAGCAAAGGTGCAAGTGCAACTCCATGGCTACCAACTTTGCGGGACTACCGTTGGATTATTCTACCTTCTTTGCGGTGGCCTGGAGGAGATGGCGAAGTGAGCTTTGCACGCAAAGCGAAGCAAAAGACTCATTTCTCGCTGCCCGTGAGTGTACGAGCTGCCATCGAATCCGTCTTGACTTTCCGGCGGAGCACATGGAGAAAGCGCTCGCCGGTCTCGGCCAACCGTTGCTCGAGCCTTTGGGTACAATCGCAGGTACTGCAGGCCCAAGGTTCACTCCCATTTTCATCCCGGCAGCGGCGACGATCGTGGGCGTCCTGTACGCGGGTGAGGTCGAAATATTCCTCCCAGTAGGGCCGCTCTTCCAGTAGCGGGCTCGGGCAATAACACACCTCAACCCAGCAGGTAGTCTCGTCTCCGCACTGCCGTGCGTCCTTCATGTTGCGCAGATACTCGCCCTCGGCTACCGAGCCGCGACCGAGAGTGCACCTCTCGATCGCTTCCAACAGATCCGCCTCTCGACCGGGCTTAACTCGCCCACGCACTAGATAACGCATGTTCGCATTATATCGCGGACGTACTCGAACTGCCTCTTCCTGCATCAAACCGAGTGATACAGTCGAGCGGGAAGATTCGTATGCCTAAGAGTCGAGCAGAAGTAAGAATTCCGATGCAGGTGGAGACGGAGTTGCGCATCCGCAATAGGCGACATTATTGTGGAGAATCCTGAGTTGGAACTGGCCGCGGATATCGCCGCGGCTGATTCCGTTTTGTCTTATCGTTTCGATCCAGAAGTGGGCGAACACGTCCTGCGTCTGCTGGACCCTGTAGCGGAGCGGGCTCTTCGACCTAGCCGGAAGGCTGTTAGCCAAGGTTGAACTAACCCCGCCTTCGCAGCATGAATCCTAAATTCGCTTCCAACCCGCAGCCCTTCTTTTTCGTCTAAACTGCCTTAAACAATGTGTCATGGCAGGTCAAACGCACGAATGAGCTTCTCTGCACAGCCGCTGGATATTTTTATTATCGGTGGCGGGCCGGCCGGTCTTGGCACTGCAATTGTAGCCGCGCAGCATGGTCTGGGTGTCGCCGTAGCGGATCATAGTCATCCTCCAATCGATAAGGTTTGCGGCGAAGGCTTGATGCCGGACACCTTATCGGCTATGAAAAAGTTGGGCATCACCGTCGGGCATGGTGAGGCTGTTCCTCTGCGCGGCATTCGTTTTCGCGATGCGGATAGCTTGACGTGTGTCGAAGCTGAGTTCAGCCAGGGCTTCGGCCTCGGCCTCCGCCGAACGGTGTTACATGCGAAGCTCGTGGAGCGCGCCGCCGGGCTTGGCGTTGCCCTTTTATGGGGCTGTCGCGTCAGTTTAGGTCGTGACGGCCAAGTGTTCTGCGAAGGCCGGCCAGTGCATTGCAAATGGGTGATTGGCGCGGATGGAGAATCCTCCCCGTCCCGCAAATGGGCGGCCCTCGAGCAAACCCGATACGAGCAGATCCGTTTTGCTGCCCGTCAGCATTTTTGTACGACTCCCTGGACCGATTTTGTTGAGGTCTATTGGGCACGTGACTGCCAGATTGTCGTTGCCCCAATCGCCTCCGAGGAACTGTGTATCGCGGTCACTTCGCGCCGCCCCGGCTTGCGGTTTCGTGATGCTTTCGACCAGGTCCCTGCGCTTGCCTCTCGGCTGCGCAACGTGTGCGCTCTAGGTAAAGTGCGTGGCACTCGAGCCGCACTGCGCCGTTTGAGGCGCGTCTGTCATGGTCGATGCGCACTGGTTGGCGACGCTTCCGGTTCGGTCGATCCGCTTACCGGCGAGGGCATTGGCCTCGCTTTTAGGCAGGCGGTTGCGCTGGTCGAGGCTATCAAACGCTCCGAGGGCCATCTCTCGCGCGCGCAATCTAACCAATTGCACAGCTATCAGGCGGCTCATGATCGGATTGGCAGGGCACCGCGCCTAATGTCCCGGCTTATGCTCACGATGGATGCTCATCCGCAGTGGCGCCAGCGAGCTTTGCGCATCTTGGCAGCTGAGCCTTCCCTCTTTTCCCGCTTGCTTGACGTTAATGTGGGAGAGCTTACGTTTTCGAGATTCGGCCTGGGCAATGCCCTGCGATTGGGGTGCCGCCTGTTCCGTCCAGGCTGGGAGCTATGAGCCGGGAATAGCATCAAGCGAGAATAAATCGCTCCTCTAATGAGAACATTTCTGCGGCACTTCTTACCTTTATTCGTTACCTGGCTGGCGATGCAGTTTGTCGTCCCGGCATCTGCTCAGCAGGCCTCGCTTGAACTCGATCCCGCACGCACGGCCCTGCACTTTACACTTAGGACCTCCCTACACATCGTGCACGGCACGTTCAGCTTGAAAAGCGGCAAAGTGAGCTTCGATCCGTTAACGGGAAAAGCCTCGGGTTTGCTCGTAGCGGACGCGGCCAGCGGTGAAAGCGGGAATAGCGGCCGCGATTCAAAAATGCATCGAGAGATACTCGAGAGTCAGAGGTATCCGGAGATCACTTTTGCTCCTCACGAGGTTGAAGGGGGCGTCCAGATGTCGGGCGATTCGCAGGTCCAAGTGAAAGGCACGTTCCGTCTTCATGGCCACGATCACGAGATGGTAATTCCGGTGAATGTGCGGATCTCTGATTCGGATTTCACTCTGGACGCCAGTTTCTCGGTTCCCTACCTCTCCTGGGGGCTCAAGAATCCCAGCACATTTATTCTCCGCGCCAGCGATACAGTCCAGGTGAGCGTTCATGCGATCGGCCAGTTGACAAGGGATATGGCAAACTAGCCAGCCCCTCTTTCAGGAGGCGGTTCAGGAAGGGGAGTCCAGCGTTACTGGCGCAGCCGAGTAGGTCCGCTGACGCAAGGATTACCCCGTTCATAAAGACGAAAGCACCGGCGAGCTGCGCGCGTAATTCCAATGCGCACGCTCTTACCGACCGCCTTCGGGATCCAAGCAGCAGTGCCCAGCCACAGTGGCCCCTTGGCACAAAGGTCGACGCCGTCAGAGCGCTTGTCAATATGTAAGGCAGCGGCCAGCCGGCCTGGTCCTCGCGCCAGATCGCAAAGCCGCACGGCTTTGCGATCTTCGTGTTGCATCAAGCCGACTCCTTCCAGCGGTTCGAGAGCGCGCAGAAGAACGCCTCCTCCAACGCCCGGTCGCTCACTCGTGACGTTGATGAGCCAGCAGGAGCCATAGGCGAAATGCACGTAGGCATGGCCGCGCTTTAGAAAAAGCGAACGATTGCGTGGTGTTTCGCCGCGAAACGCGTGTCCGGCCGCGTCACCGGGCGGATAGCCTTCTGTTTCCACGATGCGTCCGCTTATCCGGCCCTCCGGAAGATCGTGCACCAGGGTTTTACCAATCAGAAATTGCGCGAGCTCCAACGTTGGTATGGGAAGTTCACTTCGGCGCAAGCGCCGCACGCGAAAGCTTCTGGCAACGTTTCGGCCAGCTTTTTCGGATGATCCCCGCACGCCATTCGAGTATATCCTTGCCATTGTGGGCTCTTCAAAAACCGGCGAACAGTTAGAAAAAGAAAAGCAGGCTGCAGCGCAGGCCGCCGTTCGATACGTTCGGAACCATATGCTCCTTGGCTTGGGGACCGGATCGACGGCCAGCTTTTTTCTGGCCTTGCTGGCGGAAGCGGTACGTCAGGGAGAACTAAAAATAAACGCCGTGGCTTCTTCTCTGCACACAGCGGCCCGGGCTAAAGAGCTCGGCATATCGATTTCTGAACCGCGGCGCGGAGCACGCCTGGACCTCACGGTCGACGGTGCTGACGAAATCGCCCCGGATCTGAGCTTGATCAAGGGCGCAGGGGGCGCGCTGCTACGCGAGAAAATTCTGGCCCGGGCGTCGCGGCACTTTGTAGTCATAGCGGACTCTTCCAAACGTGTCGCGCAGCTTGGCCGGCGCCGCGTGCCATTAGAAGTCACACCTTTCGCCACTCCGTGGGTCATGGATGAGGTTGGAGAACTCGGCGGCAGTCCCTTATGGCGAATGGACCAGCTGAGGCCAGACAGGCCCTTCCTTACCGATCAACAGAATTACGTCGTGGATTGCGATTTTGGCCTCATCGCGGACCCTCGCGGGTTAGCCATGAGGCTTAAGGAGATTTCCGGGGTCGTCGAACACGGATTATTTCTGGGCTTGGCGCATGCTGCTCTTATTGCCGAAGGAGAGGAGATCATGGTACTGCGTCCGCGCAAGCCACCTGTGCCCCTCAGTCAATGCGACTTGATTCTCGATTAGCCGGGCGGCGAGCCTCCACCTCCACGATTGCTAAGAAACCGTTGGTGGTGTAATTTGTCCCCCATGGCACCCTGCAGTTTCAGCTCGGCGTATAGCGACTGCCCCGGTCGCTGTTGTCGGCCAATTTCATTTGGCGGCAGGCTCGGAACCTAGAGGTCGAATTCCACAGTGCCCGGTTTTGGAAAAGCCCACCGCCAAATCGAACGACGGTGGGCTTTTTTTATGGGCTCTATTTTCG
>Ga0209577_10003162_pt1 | contig 15526 bp, 10 predicted proteins | sample GraSoiAngelo_109_FD_185874 | JGI IMG/M metagenome (GOLD analysis project Ga0209577, IMG submission 185874) | Grasslands soil microbial communities from the Angelo Coastal Reserve, California, USA - 14_0903_12_20cm (SPAdes) (version 2) | ecosystem: Environmental > Terrestrial > Soil > Grasslands...
GCCGCCGCCGACGTGGAAGCCCGTGCCGACGAAGTCGCGTATGAAGGGAGGGCCGTTGCCTTCGGGCGTGAGGACGGGCTGCTCGCCGCCGTTCTTGAGCGCCGTGCCGTCCTCGGTCGTCTGCGTTTCCGGGTAGCGCAAGGGGCGTCCCGTGCCCGGCTCGAAGAGCATGTAGGAGCCGGCGATGAGGCAGACGCCGTTGCCGTACTGGCCGAAGATGCGCGGCGCGAGCGAGAGGCTGTTGATGATCTCCTGGTTCTTCTTGTCCACCTCGCCGAACTGCTCATTGATCTTGCCCAGTTCGCCCTGCTGCCGCGCGAGCTGGTCGTTCTGCTTGTCGATCAGCTCGCGCCCGCGGCGCATCTCGTTATAGACGGCGTTGCCGAGGTAGAGCATTCCGCCGACGAGCGTGACGACGATGGCGAGCGCGATGATCTTCGTGCTCCAGTTGATCTCGCGCAACAATTCGCGCGTGAACTCGCGCAGGAAGACTTTGGCGTCGTCGCGCCGCGCGGTGGCCGCCGCCTCAATCGCGGCCTGCTCGATGAAGGGGGCGACGCTGGCGCGGCGGCTTGAGACGACCGCCGGGAGGTTGCCGACGGGGAAGAACTGCATCGCCACGCCGAACGCGCCGAACCGAAGCTCGTCGCCGTCCTCGATCCGTGCGCCGCGCGCGAGCGGCCTGCCGTTCAAGGTGATGCCGATTTCGGGGTCGAACTCCTGGACGCGGAAGTGCCCGTTTTGCCGCGCGAGTTCGAGCAGGACGCTTGAGTCCGAGAGCAGGTCTGAGCCGAGGCGGATGTGGCAGTTCTCGCCGGGGCCGATGAGGACGCGCTCCTGCGAGAGCACTTCGGTGTGCTTCTCCTGGCCGTTGGTGATGTGTACGACGAGACCGCCTGCCATAGCGCCGCGACCGTGCCGCCCGCGAAGACTAAAGTGTGGCGACCGCCCGGCGACCGTCACCTTGCGGACTGCCGACGGCCCAGCGGGTTCGCCACCGGCACGGATTTTATACTAACATTCTGCGCACGGGCAAAGAGGTTACGGCGAAGGAAAAATACTGTTTCCTGTACGCGGCCCGGTTCTGATGGAATGAGATTCGCGGCGGCGCGGAGATGATTCTTCGTCGCGTGACCGTTCGGGAAACTTCGCGGCGGCGGCCAGCGTAACAAAACCCTGACGTGAACAACAGTTGAAAGGGGAGCGGGCATCAAAGCAATGCTTGGCCGGACTCCCCTTCACGAGGTCTGACGGCCCGCCCCAACTGACACGAGGAGCTACCGACGATGCTTCGACAAACAGCAGCCCTTCTACTCCTGTGCGCGCTCGCCGCGGGCGTCGCGCAGACGGCGTGGGCGCAGACGCGCGTGCCGCCGATCAACTACCACGAGCGCACCCTGCCGAACGGCCTCAAGGTCTTCAGCGCGCAGGAGCGCTCCAGCCCGACCGTCGCCATACAGGTCTGGTACAAGGTCGGCTCGAAGGACGACCCGCCCAGCCGCAGCGGCTTCGCGCACCTCTTCGAGCACCTCATGTTCAAGTCCACGAAGAACATGAAGGACGAGAACATGGATCGCCTGACGGAGGACGTGGGCGGCTGGAACAACGCCTCGACCAACGACGACGTGACGAACTACTACGAGGTCGTACCCTCGAACTATCTCGAAACCCTGCTGTGGGCCGAGGCCGACCGGATGAGCGGGTTGAACGTCAACGACAAGAACTTCCACAGCGAGCGAGACGTGGTCAAAGAGGAGTTCAACACGAGCGTGCTCGCGCCGCCCTACGGTCGCCTCTTCTACGACATTGACAAGGACTCGTTCACGACGCACCCGTACCACCGCCCGACCATCGGCAGCAAGGAAGACCTCGACGCCGCCACGCTCGAAGACGTGCGCGCCTTCCACTCGACCTTCTACCGCCCCGACAACGCCGTCCTCATCGTCGTCGGCGACTTCGACCAGCAGCAGCTCGACTCTTGGGTGGACAAATACTTCGCCAAGGTCGCGAAGCCCGACACGCCCATCCCGCGCGTGACCGTGCAGGAGCCGCCGCGCACTTCCGAAAAACGCTTCGACGAGGCGGGGCCGAACGTGCCGCTCCCGGCGGTCGCGATCACGTACCTCGCGCCGCCCGTCTCCAGCCCCGACGCCGACGCGCTGCGGGTCGCCGAGTCAATCCTGTCGAACGGCGAATCCTCCCGCCTCTACCAGTCGCTCGTTTACAGTCAGCAGATCGCGCAGGAGGCTTTCGGCAACGCAGACCTTCGTCAAGACCAGGGCATCTTCGTCCTCGGCGCGATCCTCGCGAGCGACAAGAAGCCCGCGGACGTCGAGCGCGCGCTGCTCGCCGAGCTGAAGAAGATGCAGGACGCGCCGGTCACGAAGGCGGAGCTTGACAAGGCCGTCAACCAGCTCGTCGCCAGCCAGCTCCGCGAGCGCGAGACCAATAGCGGCAAGGCGTTCGCCATCGGCAACGCCGCCGCGGTCGTCGGCGACGCGAGCCGCGTCAACACGGACATCGAGCGCCTTCAGGCCGTGACCGCCGCCGACATCCAGCGCGTGATGCGAAAGTATTTCACCGACACGAACCGCGTCGTCATCACGTACCAGGCGGAAGCGCCGAAGCCGGACAAGACGGGCGCGACGGGCGGCGCGCAGAAGGAGGGAAGCCGATGAAAAACAGTCTCATAAAATTCCGCCTCGCGGCGCTGCCGCCGGCCTTGCTGCTTTTCTTCGCCCTGTTTCTGCCGGGCGTCGCGCGCGCGCAGAACGCGCCCGTCCCGCAGGAGACGCCTCCGCCGCCCGCCGCCCCGCGCACGGTGAACGTGCCGAAGCCCGTCGAGAGGACGCTCAAGAACGGCCTGCGCGTCATCGTCATCGAGCACCACGAGACCCCGCTCGTCGCGGCGCAGTTGATGATCAAGAACGGCGGCGAGGTTGACCCGGCAGACCTGAGCGGCGTCGCGGACATGACCGCCGAGCTTCTGACGAAGGGCACGAAGACGCGCACCGCGCCGCAGATCGCCGAGGAGGTCGAAGCCCTCGGCGGCCAGATCAACTCCGGCGCGGGCTGGGACGCATCGCGCGCCACCGTCAACGTCATCGCGTCGAAGACCGAGCCGGCGATGGCGATACTCGCCGACGTTGTCCGCAACCCCGTCTTCAAGGACGAGGAGATCGAGCGCCTGCGCCAGCAGTACCTCGACTCGTTGAGCGTCGCGATGAACAGCCCCGGCACTCTCGCCTCATACGTCGCCGCGCGCGTCGTCTTCGGCGACGCCGCTTACGGCCACCTGATCTCCGGCACGCCCGAATCCCTCCCGCGCATCAAGCGCGAGGACATCGTCGCGCTGCACGACAGGTTCTACCGGCCCGACAACGCCGTCCTCGTCATCGGCGGCGACATCAAGGCCGCAGACGCCTTCCGACTCGCCGAGAAGTCGTTCGGCGACTGGGCCAGGCCCGCGACGCCGCTCCCCGCCGCGCAGACGAAGACCGCCGCGGCGCAAGTCGCGGGCGGCCAGCGCGTCGTCGTCGTTGACATGCCGGGCGCGGGACAGGCCGCAGTCCTCTTCGCCCGCCGCGGCATCGCGCGCACCGACCCCGGATTCTACACGGGCATCGTCGCCAACTCGGTGCTCACGGGCTATTCGGGCCGGCTCAACGAGGAGATTCGTATCAAGCGCGGCCTGAGCTACGGCGCGGGCAGCAACCTGCAAGTCCGCCGCGACGTGGGGCCTTTCGTCGCCTCCGCGCAGACGAAGAACCAGACGGGCGCGGACGTGGCGTCGCTGCTCCTGACGGAGATGACGCGCCTGTCGAGCGAGCCTGTGGCCGAGGCGGAGCTGACGACGCGCAAGGCGACGCTCATCGGCGGCTTCGGTCGCGCGCTGGAGACGACCGAGGGGCTGGTCGGGCAGATCGCCTCGCTCGCGCTCTACGGCCTCGACCTCGGCGAGACCAACCACTACATCGCGAGCGTCCAGGCCGTCACGCCCGCGCAGATTCAGCAGTTCGCCGGGTCGCGCCTCGGCGTGAAGGACGCCGACATCATCATCGTCGGCGACGCCAAAGACTTCATCGAGCCGCTCAGGAAGCAGTTCCCGAACGTCGAGGTCATCAAGCGCGACGAACTCGACCTCAACAGCGCCACGCTCCGCAAGGCCGCGGCGGGCGCGGCTACGAAGTGACGGCCCGCCCGTTTTCCGATGAGGTTTAACTTGTTTCCGTGGTTGAGCGTTGTGTGAAGTTCATTAACCACAGAGGCACAGAGAGGGCACGGAGGACGTACAGAGAATCTGTGGTGCTCCCTCTGTGTCTCTGTGCCCCTGTGGTTAACGCCGTCTCTCGCTACTCTCAAGTTGAAGGTTCAGGAAACCGGCTGAGGTATCAAGCCATGAAGTTTCGTAGTGCTGTTTTAATCCTAATGCTGCTCATGTCCCTCACCTCGCAGCCGTCGGCTGCCAAAGCGTCGGTAACCGTCGCGCAGGACGACGCGGGCGCTCCCGCGAGGGTTGACTCGGCGACGGTCGCGCGCAAGCTTTCGAGCCAGAACCCTCTGGAGCGGCGCGAGGCGGCGGAGGAGTTGGCGCGGCTCGCGCTGGTCGAGCAGCGTCGTCTGGTCGAAGGCTTCCAGGTTCAGGAGAAGGACGCGCGCGTCCGGCTGGCTTTGGACTGGGCGCTCTACCGGATGGGGAAGAACGAGAGCCTGTTCGCGCTCGTCCGCGCGCTCGACTCGAAGAAGCTGGCCGAGCAGTCGGTCGGCTACCTCAAGCAGCTCGAAGGCCCCGAACCGCTCTACGTCTTCCTCGGCCACGTCAACGGCAATACCGAGATTCGCCTCCTCGAAGTGCTCGCCTCGGTCGGCGACCGCGCCACGCTCGAACGGATTGAGCCTTTCGCCGAATCCACAGACTCAGGCATCGCCGACGCCGCCAGGTTCGCCGAGCGCGAGATCAACATACGCCTTCAGGAGCAGCCCGTCGTCGAGCCGAAGCGCCCGCGGAAGGTCGGCAACTCCGCCGAGACGAAGCCGCCGAGTCGCTGAACACCCCTCGCGCCTCGCCCCGTCATTCAAGGCGGACGCGTTTCCTCTAAGCTGTTTTGACATCCGCCAGCCTTGTGCTTTACTTGCGGCGGCATGCACCGAAACCTCCGCTCGTTTCTCGAACTGCTCCGGCGCGAGCGCGACCTTGTAGAAGTCGGGGCGGAAGTTGACCCGTACCTCGAACTCGCGGAAGTGCACCGACGCGTCATCGAGCGCGGCGGCCCCGCCCTCTTCTTCCGCAAAGTCCGTAGCAGCCGCTACCCCGTCGTCACAAATCTCTTTGGCACAGAAAGACGAATCGAACTCGCCTTCGGCCCGAAGCCCGAATCGCTCGTTCGCGCTGCCGGGCGCGTCGCCGAGTCGCTCCTGCCTCCGCGCCCCGCCGCGCTCTGGCAGCACCGTGCGCTCGCGCTCGAAGCGCTAAAACTTGGGACGCGACGCGTCCGCCGCGCGCCCGTCACGGAAGTCTTCGAACGACCCGCGCGCCTCGACGAGCTGCCCGTGCTCACGACCTGGGCCGAGGACGGCGGCCCCTTCTTCACGCTGCCGCTCGTCTATACCGAGCACCCCGCAACTCGCAAACACAACCTCGGCGTCTATCGCATGCAGCGCTTCGACGCGCGCACCACCGGCATGCACTGGCAGATACACAAGGGCGGCGGCTTTCATTATCACGAAGCCGAAGCGTCGAATCAGCCGCTCCCCGTCACGGCCTTCCTCGGCGGCCCGCCCGCGCTCATCCTCTCGGCGGTCGCGCCGCTCCCCGAGGACGTGCCCGAACTCATCCTCGCCTCCGTCCTCGCGGGCGAGAAAATTCGCGTCGCCGAAAACCCGCTCTACGCCGGCGCGCACCGCCTTGTCGCCGAGGCAGAGTTCGCGCTCGTCGGTCAGGTTCCGCCGCACGAGCGCAGGCCCGAAGGCCCCTTCGGCGACCACTACGGCTACTACTCACTTCGACACGACTACCCGGTCTTCCACGTCGAAGCCGTCTTCCACCGCAAGGAAGCGATCTACCCCGCGACCGTGGTCGGCAAGCCGCGACAGGAAGATTTCTTCATCGGCGACTACTTGCAGAAGCTACTCTCGCCGCTCTTCCCCCTCGTCATGCCGAGCGTGCGCGACCTCTGGACTTACGGCGAGACGGGCTTTCATTCGCTCGCCGCCGCGGTCGTGCGCGAGCGCTATGCGCGCGAGGCGCTCGTCTCCGCCTTCCGCATACTCGGCGAGGGCCAGCTCTCACTCACCAAGTTCCTCATCCTCACGGACACGCCGCAAGACCTCTGCGACTTCCGCAAACTCTTCGAGCACGTCCTCGCGCGCTTCCGCCCCGAAAGCGACCTCTTCATCTTCTCCGAACTCTCGATGGACACGCTCGACTACACGAGCGGCACGGTCAACCGCGGCAGCAAGGCCGTCATGCTCGGCCTCGGCGCAGCGGTGCGCGAGCTGCCGCGCGAGTTCCGCGGCGAACTGCCCGCAGGCGTCTCCCGCGCCGAAGTCTTCTGTCCCGGCTGCCTCGTCGTGCAAGGGTTGCCTTTCGACGAAGAACGCGAGCAGGCCGTGCGCCTCTCGCGCGAGGCGGCATTCGCCGTCTGGCCGCTCGTCGTCCTGCACGACGACGCACGGGTAGCAAGCTCCGCGCCCGACTTCCTCTGGGCGACCTGGACGCGCTTCGAGCCGGCCTCGGATATCCATGCCGCCGAGACGACCGTGCGCCGCCAACACCTTTCTTACAGCGCGCCCCTCGTCATAGACGCGCGCATGAAGCCCGGCTACCCCGAAGAACTCGTCGTCCGCCCCGACATCGCCGAACTCGTCGAGCGCCGCTGGCGCGAATACTTCCCGCGAGGCTTATGACACAGGCACAAACGGAAACACGCGAAGTGCGAGATACGCGTCAGGCGAGCGAGACGAACTGCTGCGTCGTCGGCGGCGGGCCGGCGGGCGTGGTGCTGTCGCTCCTGCTCGCGCGCAAAGGAGTCCCCGTCAGTCTGCTCGAAGCTCACGAAGACTTCGACCGAGACTTCCGCGGCGACACGCTCCACCCGTCCGTGCTTGAGCTGATGGATGAACTCGGACTCGCCGAGCGCCTGCACGAGCTACGCCACTCGAAAATCCACACCGGAACCATCTTCACCGAAGAGGGCCAGGCGACCATCGCGGACTTCCGGCGACTGCGCACGCGATTTCCCTATATCATGATGCTCCCGCAGAAAGACTTCCTCGCCTTCGTCGTCGAGGAGGCGAAGCGTTATCCGTCGTTCGGGCTGAAGATGGGCGCGCGCGTCGAGGGCTTGATCGAAGAGGGGGGCGTCGTGCGCGGCGTCAGGTACGAGAGCCGCGACGGCGAGCACGAGCTGCGCGCGGCGCTCACGGTCGGAGCCGACGGGCGCGGCTCGCGCGTCCGACACCTCGGCGGCTTCGAGCAGTTGAAGACCTCTCCGCCGATGGACGTGCTCTGGTTCCGCATACCGCGGGCCGAGACCGACCCGGAGGGCGGCGTCGCCTTCTTCGGCGGCGGGCGCGGCCTCGTCATGCTCGACCGCGGAGAGCAGTGGCAGGTGGCTTACGTCATACTCAAAGGCAGCTACCGGCAGGTGCGCGCCGACGGCCTCGTTGCGCTGCGCGACAAGCTCGCCGCCGCCGTGCCGCAGTTCGCCGGGCGCTTCGAGCAACTGAGGGACTGGAAACAAATCTCGATGCTCTCGGTCGAGTCGAGCCGCGTCAAGCGTTGGTACAAGCCGGGGCTTCTGCTCATCGGCGACGCCGCGCACGTCATGTCGCCCGTCGGCGGCGTCGGCATCAACTACGCGATTCAAGACGCCGTCGTCGCCGCCAACGTCCTCGCCGGGCCGCTGCGAGGCGGCACGCTGAACGTCGAGCACTTGAAGGAAGTCCAGCGACAGCGCGTGTGGCCGACGCGTCTCATCCAAACTTTACAGACGCAGATTCAGAAGCGCCTTATCGCCGCCGCGCTCGACCCTTCGCAACCCTTCCGAATCCCGCCCGCCTTACGCCTTCTCCTGCGCGTCCCCGTCCTGCGAAACCTGCCCGCGCGCATCGTCGGCTTCGGCTTCAAACGTGTTCATGTGAAGCCATAGACGCATTTCGACTGGTAAGGGAGGTCAGCAATGCCTGACTACGCAGGAAGGCGGAGCGTGAAGACTGCGCCGCCTCTCGCCGAATTGGAGGCCGAGAGCGTGCCGCCGTGCTCGGTGGCGACGCGGTGCGCGAGGGCGAGGCCGATGCCGTGGCCCTTCGATTTGGTGGTGAAGAAGGGGATGAACATTCGCTGCAAGTCTTCGGCGGGAATGCCCGTGCCCGTGTCTTCGATCTCGACGCGCGCCCAGGCGTGGCCCGTCGCGTCGCGCTCGCGCGAGCCGCGAACAGTAACGTGCCGCTCGGCCTTGTCGTCGTGGATGGCCTCGGCTGCGTTGCGCAGGAGGTTGAGCAGGGCCTGTCGGAGCATGCGCTCGTCGGCGCGCACGTCGGCGAAGTCGCCTTCGATGGCGAGCGCGACGCGCCGCTCGGCGTAGAGCGTGCGGAGGTCTGCGGCGCACTGTTCGAGGAGCGATTTGAGCGACACGTCGCCGAAGTCGAGCGGCTTCGGGCGCGCGAAGTTGAGGAAGGACGTGACCATCTCGGAGAGGCCGCGCACCTCTTGAAGAAGGGCCGCGGTCGCGGACGAGCGCGCCCCCTCGTCGAGCTTTGTGTTCTGCAAGAGTTGCGCGTAGCCGTGGAGCGTCGCCAGCGCGTTCTTGAACTCGTGGGCGAGGCCGGCGGACATCTCGCCGAGACTTTCGAGGTTGCGCTTGCGCGCCAGCGCCTCGCGCAGTTCCGTGACTTCCGTGATGTCCGTGAGCATGCAGAGCACGCCGCGCGCTCCGCCCGCGGGCGTCGGCTCAATCGGCGCGACCGTCACGCCGAGGCGACGCGCCCGCCCCGACGTGACACACGCCGACACCTCCTCGCGCCTGTAAAGTTCGCCCGTCCGCAGGCATCGCCCGACGAGTTCCGCCAGCTCCGGCGCGCCTTCGAGCAGAGCGCGAAAGTCTTCGCCCTCGCACGCGCCGTCGAGTCCGAGGATGGAGCGCGCGGGCGCGTTGACGACGGTCGAGAGGCCGGAGGCCGCGAAGGCCAGAAGGCCGGAGGGGAGGCTGGCGACGACGCGCTCGCTGAACTGCTCGGCGGTGGCGGCGCGCTCGCTGGCCTGCGCGCCCAGCCGCTCAAGCTCGCGCTGCTTGTCGCGCAGCTCGGCCACGACGCCCTGGAAGGTTTCGAGCACGAACTCCGTCTCGTCGCGCGGCTTCGCGCGCTGAACGGAGGCGAGCGGCGCGCGCTCGGCCTCGTCCACGAGCCGCCTGTAAGGCCGCAGCAGCCAGCGCGGCAGAAGCAGTATGCTCGGCACGCTCACGACGAGCGTGATAACGAAGACGGCCAGCAGCAGCGGCGCGCGCTCGGCCCGCGTCGCGGGAGCGAGCGCCACCAGCGTCAGCGTGAACAGGTTCGCCAGCAGCAACAGGCCCACCACCAGAGCCAGCGCCAACTGCATTCTGTTCTCGTAACGAGGCATAAAAGGCGTAAACCGTGAACCGTAAACCGTGACAAGAAAAATTCGTAAACCGTGAACCGTAAACCGTGACAAGTGAAGAAGAGGTTTTCTCTCGTCACGGTTTACGGTTCACGGTTTACGGCCTTTCAGAACTTTGCGACGTACCAGTCAATGAGCGCCGTGCCGAAGAGGAGGCTGATGAGGGAGCCGACGCCGAGGAAGATGCCGAAGGGCAGAAGCATCTGCATGTCGCGACGCCCGCGCTTCAACATCAACCCGACGCCCGCGAGTGAGCCGGACAGCACGCCGACGAAGATTGCGAGCAGCGTCAGCGGCCAGCCGAGGTAAGCGCCGACCATGAACATCATCTTCACATCGCCCAGGCCCATCGCCTCGACCCCGCGCAGGCGCTCCCAGAGCCAGCCGACCAGCCACAGGAAGCCCCCGCCGACGAGCGCGCCGACGAGCGCGCCGACGACGGAGAGCAGCCACGCCGGCATGTGCGCCTGCGCGCCGAGCGAGGCGACGCCGTAGAGGTTCGGGACGAGGGCGCGGGCGACGAGGGCGACGGCGACGCCGGGGTAGTTGATGACGTTCGGCAGGATCATGTGCTCGGCGTCTATGAAGACGAGCGCGATGACGGCGGCGACGAACGCGAGGTCGAAGGGGAGCGAGAGCGTCAACCCGGAGCGCAGCCAGAAGGTCAGCGCGAAGAGGGCGGCGGTTAGAAGCTCGACCGCAGGGTAGCGCGCCGAGATGGGGGCGCGGCACGAGCGGCAGCGACCGCGCAAGATCGCCCAGCTCACGACGGGGATGTTGTCGTAGGGCCATATCGCCGTCCCGCACGAGGGGCAGCGCGAGGCGGGGAAGGCGATTGACTCCTCGCGTGGGACTCGGTGGATGACGACGTTTAAGAAGCTGCCGATGATCGCGCCGACGACTGCGACCGCGGCGACGAAGAAGGCGAAGGGCAGGCCCGTCGTCGGCTCGATTGTCACGAATCTCTGGAAAGTGTCCATGCGATGTGGATGAAGAGATGAGAGTGTGTTCCGACAAGTCCCGAAGGCTTGACCGGGCCGCACCCTTTCGCATATTAAAGCTTTATCCAGCTTTGCGGAAGGCGCGGGCCGGGAAGTACGAACCGAAGGGAGTGGGCACTTGAATCCTCGTAAGCCGATCTACGCGATGCTGCTCGTCGGCGTCGCCATCGTCGCCGCGCTGACCTTCACCCCTTACGCGCTCATCTCGCGCGCGCGAAAAGCCGTCGCCGCCTACGTCAGCGTCCCCGAAAGCCCCGCCCTGCGTGAGCTGGCACGGCCCACGCCGACGCCGCAGCCGCCCGCGTTCGATGTCGTCCGCTGGCTCAACGAGCGCGGCGAAGACCCCGCGCGCCACGGCGTCCTCGTCCAGTCGTTCGACGGACGTGTAACGCTCGCCGAGCACAACGCGGACGCAGGCTTCAACCCGGCCTCGCTCGTCAAGCTCTCGACCTCGCTCGTCTCGCTCACGAAGTTGGGCAAGGATTACAGGTTCGAGACTAAAGTTTCCACCGAAGGCACGGCGGACAAGTCGGGCGCGCTGCACGGCAAGCTCTTCGTCGCGGGCAACGACCCGACGTTCGGCGACTTCGACGCGACCCTCATCGCGAAGAAGCTCGGCGAGCGCGGCGTCAAGAAGTTCGACGGCGAGCTAATAGTCTCGCCCGACTTCGTCTTCAACTTCGACGACAAGGCGGACGAGGCCGCTCAGCGCCTGGCGAAGGTCTTGAAATTCAACCCGAAGACGACCACCGTCGGCGGCTCGCCCGCGGGCGAGCCGACGTTCTCCGTCCGGTCTTACCCCCTGAGCGACATCCTCCTCTACATGAACGCGCATTCGAGCAACTTCGTGGCCGAGCACCTGGGCGCGTTGGTCGGCGGCCCTGAAGGCGTGCGCTCATTTCTCGTCGGCGAGTTGAAGCTGCCGCCCGAACAGGTGACGCTCTCGACGACCTCCGGGCTTGAAGTCAATCGGCTCAGCCCGCGCGGACTCCTCGCTATCATTCGCGCTCTTGACGACGAGACGCGGCGGCAAGGCTTGAACCTCGCGGACATCATGGCCGTGGCGAGCGACGACTACGGCACGCTGCGGCGCAGGCTCGTGGGCACGCCGCTCGAAGGCGCGGTCGTCGCGAAGACCGGCACGCTTGTGCACGACGACGGCGGCATGGCGAGCCTCGGCGGCATCGTCTATACGCAGAAGTATGGCAAGGTCTGCTTCGTCATGCTCAACCAGGGATCGAGCGTCGCCGAGAGTCGGGCGATGACCGATCAACTCCTCTCCGAAATCATCCTCAGCCAGGACACTCCCGCGCCCATCCCCAAGCCCGACAAGCCGCGCCACATGCTTGAGAGCAGCGACCTGGAAGTACAAGAGCCGTAAACCGTAAACCGTAAACCGTGACGAGAGAAAACCTGCTTTGCTCTTGTCACGGTTTACGGTTTACGGTTCGGCTCTTTTGCATTTCCCAAAGCATCAGATGCTTTAAAAAGGTGTGGTGCGCGGCGAAGCGCGCGATGGCGAGTCCGGCGAGGCCGTCGCGGAAACCGCCCTTGAGGAAGAAACTGCGCGTGAAGGCAGAGGGCGCGGCCACGGCGATGCGGAGCGGCGAGGTGCGCCGCCCGGCCTCGAACATCTGGCGCGCGGCCAGAGGTGCGTAGCGCTCGCCGATCATGCGGTGGTGGTGCGCGGCGTCGCGCACGCTGAAGTGCAGCAGGTCGCCTCGCAAGGTCTCGACGCGCGCGCCCGCGCTCATCTTCACGGACTCGTGGATGTACGCGCCCTCCCAATGGCCTTTAGCGCGATTGTAGAGCCGCAACTGATAATCGGGATACCAGCCGCCGCCGCGAATCCAGCAGCCCATGTAGAAGGAGCGGCGCGCGATGCGGTAGCCGTCCGCCAGCCTCGCCTCGTCCGTCTCGCGCAACGCCTCGATGCTCGCGCGAAGCTCCGGCGTGACGCGCTCGTCGGCGTCGAGGCTGAAAATCCATTCGTGGCGTGCAGAGTCGGCGGCGAACTGTTTCTGCGCGGCGAAGCCGGGCCAGTCGCGCTCGAAGACGCGCGCGCCGCCGTCCCGCGCGATCTCGCGCGTCGCGTCCGTCGAGTGCGAATCCACCACGACGGTCTCGTCCGCCCACGCGACTGTTTCGCACGCCTCGCGGATGTTCTCCGCCTCGTTGAAGGTGATGATGGTCGCGGAAATCTTCAAGACGTTTGGGCGTCGGCCTCTCAAGCCCGCGAGCGAGGATACGAACGTCGCCGCCGGAGCGTCAACCTCGGAACGCCCATATTCACGGCTAATAAAAAAGCGACCGGGAGAGGTTTGCCCCTTCTCGGTCGCTTCTGCGTTCGGTTTGCGCCGTCGCTAGTCCTTGAACTTTTCGGGCGGCACGGGCGAGTCAATGATGATGTTGTTGGCGCGCAGGGTCGTCGAGGTGGCGCGCTGCAAGTCGGAGAGGGCCTTGTTGTAGTCGGTCTCCGCTTGCAACTGCTGGTTGCGCGCGTTGACGAGCGCGTTCTCGCGCTGGAAGAGGAGGAACTGTGTGGAGCGCCCGACCTGGAAGAGGCGGCGCTCACCGGCGAGCTGTTCCTCGGCGCTCTGGCTGGCCTCGCGCGCGAAGATCACGCGGCGGCGCGCGGTCTCGACGGCCTGCACGGCGTTGCGCACGTCAACCTCTACGGTCTGCTCCTGCCCGCGCGTCTGCGCGGCGAGTTGGTCGCGCTGGATGCGCGCCGTGGCGAGGTTCGCCTGGGCGACGCGGTTCTTGAAAGGTATTTGAATCGTCACGCCGACGACGACCTGCCGCGTACTGAAGCTGAAGAGGTTCTGTAGCGTCTGGCCGTAGCCGCCGACGAACTGCGAGGGGATGCCGGTCGCAGTAGGCGTGACGGTGGGCACGTTGGTGATGGGCAGCAGTCCCAGCGCCTGCCGCGTCTGGTTGAGCTGCTGCAACAGGAAGGCGGACGCGCTCGTTGACGCGAACGTGTCGCCGAGGATCAAAGGGGACGGGGTGGTCGAGACGCTGGTCGTGTTCGGAGTGCCCGCCAGCCCGTTGGTCTGGAAAGTGCCGGTCAGGTCAACGCGTGGCTTGGTCTGGTTCTTGTAGAACTGGAGATTGATGTCGTTGACCTCCTGTTCGAGCTTGAGGCGGCGCACCTCCGGGCGATTCTCGCTCGCCTCCTTGAGCGCCGTTTCGAGGTTGAAGGGCGTCTCGTCGAACGAAGGCTCGTCGGTCGGGACCAGAACCTTCGACCAGTCGGAAGAGAGCGGGTCTTTCAGCATCAGGGTCTTGAGGGTGTTTTCGGCGACCGTCACCTGCTGGTTGGCGATTAGGAGTGCGTCTTCGCGCGTGGCAAGCTCGGTCTCGATCTCGGCGCGGTCGAGCGGCGCGGACGCGCCCGCGGCGACGCTCGCCTCGGTGCGGCGGAAGTTCTCCTGCGCAAGCTTCACGTTGGCAATCTGGTTCTGCTCGTTGCGCAGCGCGAAGACCAAGTCCCAGTAGGCGCGCTGCACCTGCGAGATGACGGCGATGGTGCGCAGCCGGAAGTCCGAGTCGGACTGTTCGAGCCGCTTGCGCTGGATGCGTATCTGCTGGCGATTGCGGTCAATCGAGCGGTTGCGCCAGAGCGGCTGCGTGAACTGCAAGCCCTGCGCCGAAGAGTAGAACGGGTTGATGCTCGTGTTGCTCGCCGAGGTCGCCTCGCGCGTGTTGTTGAAGAAGTATGTGAAGTTGCCGCCGCCGCGACCGAATTGCTTGTTGACGGTCGCGTTGTTGTTGTAGTCGGTCGTCGTGACCGTGCCAGCCGTGCCCGCGCCGCCGAAGATGTTGACGACGGGGCGCACCGAGTTGTTGACCTCCGGCGTGTAGGTGAACACGGGGTCGAAGACGCCTTGCAGCGCGTACAACTGCTGCTCGGCGAGGCGCACGTCGTTGCGCGCGACCTCGATGTCGTTGTTGTTTTCGAGCGCGCGGCGGATTGCCTCGTTCAGTGTGAGCGAGAGCGAGTCGCCGCCGTTGACGCCGACGCGTTCGAGCGAGGGCATGGGCGGCACAGGGCGCGGCTGCACCGAGGGGAAGTTCGGTTCTTGAATCTCCCCGGCGGTGGGCGGCGTAGTCGTCTCGGACGGCGGCGTGGTGCTTGGAGTCGTCGCCGTCGGCGCGGGACTCGGCGCGGTCGTCGCGGGCGGCTGGCTCGCTGGCGGCGTCTGCACGCCGGGCGGGGTCTGCGGCGCGGGCTGCTGCGTGCCCGGCGGCGTCTGCGGGTTCGCGGGCGGGTTGGGCCGCGCCGTCGGCGGGACGGTCTGCTGCTGCTCTGTGCCGGGCGGGCGCGTCGCGTCCGTCTGCGCGGGCGTCTGCGACGAGGGTGGTTGAGTCGCGGGCGTCTGCGTCGAAGTCTGATGCAAGTCCGCCGTCGCCACTACGAAAGGCTCGCCGATCTTCTTTGAGACTGCCCGTCTTCGTCCACTCGTCTTCGCGTTCGTCTGCGGCGCGGGCTTGCTCTTCGCCGCGTCCGACGAAACGTCGGCGGGCGAGGCCGAGGGCTTCGCGCCGTCCTTGTCTGACGCGGAGACGTTCGTCGCCTTCGCGCGGGAATTGTCGGAGGCAGCCGCATTCCCAAAAGCGGACACCGCGTTCCCGAAAACGAGAAACGCAGAGAGGCAGGTGGCGCACAGGGCCGCAGAGCCTTTGCGCGCGGGGTTAAAGAAGCGTGTGTGTTTGGGCATGTTCTCTACCTAATAATTTCCTAAGGGCGGGCTGACAGCACATGCGCGCCCGGATAAAAAGTTCAAACCGTTCTCGTTGAATCGGGGTTGCAATCCTTGAGCCGCGACGCGTCTTGAGAAGTCCCTTACAGCTTCGCGGCGGGCCTGTGCCTACTACGTCC
>Ga0209577_10003163_pt1 | contig 15525 bp, 12 predicted proteins | sample GraSoiAngelo_109_FD_185874 | JGI IMG/M metagenome (GOLD analysis project Ga0209577, IMG submission 185874) | Grasslands soil microbial communities from the Angelo Coastal Reserve, California, USA - 14_0903_12_20cm (SPAdes) (version 2) | ecosystem: Environmental > Terrestrial > Soil > Grasslands...
ATACCTTTCAAGCGGATAGCCTTCTCCAACGAGCGGAGTGTCACCTGATAGAAACGGAAGGAAAACAACACGATGCTTGATACAAATAGCACTCCTACACCACTCACGACTCCTCCAGATGAGGCTGAGCAGCCGATAGCACCACCGGGAAAGAAGCGCTGGTTCGCCCGGCATCGCTTCGCGCTCGGAGGCATCCTGCTCATCTCAATCGTCATGAACTTCTATGCGTTGGGCAAGAACGGCTTCGGGTCCTATTATCCGGCCGCCATCAGAAGCATGCTGGATAGTTGGCAGAATTTCTTTTTTGTCTCCTATGATCCAGGTGGCTTCGTCTCGATCGACAAGCCCCCGGTAGGCTTCTGGTTGGAGGCGGCCAGCGCCAAAATTTTTGGCTTCAACTCGGTCAGCATCCTCTTGCCCCAGGCACTGGCTGGCGTGCTGTCAGTTTGGCTCCTCTACTACCTGGTCCGACGCCACTTTGGGGTCGTCGCTGGCCTGCTGGCAGCGCTTGCCCTGGCTCTCAATCCCATCAGCATCCTGACCAATCGCAATGTGACGATTGATAGCACCCTGACCCTGGTGCTGCTCCTGGGAGCCTGGACAGTGCTGAAGGCCGCTGAGACGGGGCGCCTGCGCTGGCTGCTGCTGACAGCCTTTATCGTCGGCATCGGCTTCAATATCAAGATGCTGGAGGCCTACCTGGTGGTTCCGGCCTACGGGCTCCTCTACCTGCTCGCCGCTCCCCACAGCCTACGCAAGCGCATTGGACACCTGGCCTTAGCCGGGGTGCTGCTGCTAGCCGTCTCGCTCTCCTGGGTGGTCGCCGTCGACCTCACCCCGGCCTCGCAACGGCCCTATGTCGGCTCCACGCAAGATAATTCGGAACTGAGTCTTGCCCTTGGCTACAATGGCATCCAGCGCTTGCTGGGAGGTTTTGTGGGAGGTTTTGGAAGAGGGTCAAGTGCCAACAGATTCCCAAACGGCGCTCCCCCTTCTGGGAACACCGGCAGAAATGGCACGTCCTCCACGCCTGGAACTCCCCCCCATTTTGGAAACGGTGGATCTACCAACGCCAGAGGGATCAGAGCAGGCCAACAGCCGCCGTCAGGAGGATCTGGCGGTGCTGGTGGGCTCTTTGATATCGGGACCCCGGGTCCGCTGCGTCTCTTCATCCAACCTCTGGCAGGACAGATCGCCTGGCTCTTGCCCTTCGCGCTTCTGGGAGCCGTCGCCCTGGCCTGGCAACGACGACCTCGCTTGCAAAGCGACCGCAAGCAGCAATCGCTGCTGCTATGGGGCATGTGGCTGCTCACCATGGGCATCTTCTTTAGCGTCGCGAGCTTCTTCCACCAGTATTATATGACGGTGATGGCACCTGCGATTGCGGCCTTATTCGGAATCGGCGTGGTGACGATGTGGCAGGACTACCGGCGTGGTGGGTGGCGAGGGTGGCTCTTGCCCATCGCGCTGGTGGCCACGGTGGCTGAGCAGGTCTACATTCTCAGCCAGTATCCCACGTGGGGGCAGCGGCTGATTCCGCCCCTGGTCGTCCTGGGCGGCATTGCCGTGGGAGCGCTCCTCATCGCACGCATCGCCCCGCGTTTGCATCTCACAGCCCCAGGTCGTCGTGTCCTGGTGCCAGCACTCACCGCTGGGGTGTTGGTTCTGATGCTTGCCCCGACGGTGTGGGCCGCCATCCCCATCCTCACGAGTACGCAAGGTGATACGCTGGTGGCGGGACCGACGCAGACGACGAGCTTCGGTGGCAACGTTGGGGGCGGACAGAGTGCGAATGCCAGCTCGGACGCAGCCCTGATTCGCTACCTGGAGGATCATCAGGGCACGGCGAAATATCTGGTCGCCGTGCTCAGTTCAAAGGGAGCCGATGCCATCATTCTGGCGACGAACAAGCCGGTGATGACCCTGGGTGGCTTCTCTGGAAGTGACCCCATCCTGACGACTAGCCAACTCGCGGCACTGGTCGAGAGTGGGCAGGTGAAGTACTTCCTGCTCAACGGCTCCGGTGGCTTCGGCGCTGGTGGGAGCGGCCAGAGCGCATTGATCACCTGGATTCAGCAGCACTCCAAGGTCGTCCCGTCGAGCCAATGGCAATCGAGTGCAACAAGCAGCAGTTCCAGTGGATTCGGCGGCGCTGAGCAGTTATACGAATACACGGGAGCGTAATGAGCACCAGCAGGGCTGGACTGCTTGCTCAGCAGGCCAGGGCGTCATCAGCGGGTGCTGGTGATGACCTTGGCCGGGGTGATGCAAACTCGTGAGTGGATAGTGCCACGGCCATTGATGATCCACGAGCGTCTGGGCACCGTTGGCTACCAGGCAGCATGCTCAACTCCTGACACGTTTTAACAGAATAGAATGTTTGTGATGATGACTTTACAGAAAAAGACGATAGACCTCTCTCCAAGCGAACGACGTGCTCGCGTCCCTTCGAGGGAAGCAGAACTGATGCGTGCCTATGGGAGCAATAGCCTTGCCTTCTTCGGTCAAGCGCTCGAGAATAGCCATTTCCTGGCTCCCCATGGAGCAGGACTGGTCCATTACCGACTGGTGAACAAGGTCGCCGTCGTGCTTGGGGACCCGGTGTGCGCGCTAGAGACAGGTGAGCAGGTCACGCAGAGCTTCCTGGATGTTTGTGCGCGTCACCATTGGCGCGTCGCGTTCTATCAAGCCTCCCCTGCGTACCTGGCGACCTACCATGCCCTCAGATTGCGGGCATGGAAGATGGGGGAAGAAGCGATTCTGTATCCCCAGACCTTCACCCTACGTGGCTCAGCGATGGCCAATGTTCGTATCAGTAGCCGACGCGCGGAACGTGACGGAGTCACACTGCACTGGCACCAGGGTGTGCCGCCCAGAGAAGTGATGCGGCAACTTGAGCAGGTCTCAAGCGCCTGGCTCGAGCACAAAACGAGCTCGCATGCAGCGGAGACAGGGTTCAGTACGGGCAGACTGGATGAGGTGATCGAGAGTGCTGAACGGGCTGATGCAATCGCGCACCTCTCCGTCCCATTCCACAACCCTCCGCGAGCCGTTCCACGATTGGTGACCGGAGTAGCAACGACGAGTGCGGGCACGGCGTGCGCTTTTGTGACCTTTACCCCCATCTATGGCGGTGTGACCCCTGAAACGACTACTCCAGGTAATCAGTCGAGCGGTCAGGGGTGGGGATGGAGCCTCGATTTGATGCGCCGTGTGCCAGATGCCCCACCGGGAGTGATGGAACTGTTACTGGTGCGCGCCCTTGAGCGCTTCCAGTCGTGTGGAGCGCTCGTTGTCAGTTTCGGTCTGGTGGCACTGGCTGATACTAGCCAGGAGATGACCCCTGTCGAGCGCAAGCTTGTCAGCCTCGCAACCGATAGCCTCCACCTGATGGAGCATCGTGAGACGCTCTTCAACTTCAAACAGAAATTTCAGCCCTCCTGGCAGAGCCGCTATCTCGTCACCAACACCACGCTCGCCTTACCTAAAATCGCACTGGCAGTCCTGCGTCTGCGCAACTACTCTGGAGGCGGAGTGGCGAGACTGCTCCGTGGCTCCGACAAGCCGCGAGGAATGACGCGATGTGCAACTTGAGATGGAAGGGCTGTGCCTTGTGCCAGCCCGATCGAGAGGAGTATTCGTTGCCTTTGCTAGAGACGAAAGAAAGACAGACACTAGGAACTTCATCCACTACAAATACCGATATGCATCACTCACATCCCTGGAGCAGCACCTGCTGGCAGTTCCTTCGCTACTGTCTGGTAGGTGGAGCGAATACCCTCATGGATCTGTTGATGCTCAATGTCCTACTATGGCGCTTTCCTACGAACAACGTGCTGGTGCTGGTGGTCTACAATTCGGTGGCCTATAGCAGCGGCGCAGTGACGAGTTTTTTCTTGAACAAGTACTGGACGTTTAGGCGCAAGCAGCGAACGACAGGGCGGGAGGTGGTACGCTTTGCCATCATCCTGGCGCTCGAAATCCTGTATAGTAATGGCCTGGTGTGGCTCGCTGGGAAGGCGTTGCAGCCCTTGATTACCAATGGAACGTTGTGGGGCAATGCCTCAAAACTGCTGGCTGTGGCCGGGGGTGCGGTCCTCTCCTACACCTTCATGCGCTTCTGGACCTTTGCTGGCCGGTCGCAGGATCGAGCGAAACAGCGGGAAACTCTCCAATAGAGCACTGCTGAGCCAGTGCCTGGACTGAACCGTCTCGCCTCGTTCATGCCAGAGAAGGCACTGGCGAGAAGATAGGAGAAAAGCCACATGAGTACTGCACTTGAACAGAGACAAGAGTCCCTCCCGCAGGTCGTCGTCATAGGAGATCTCCGGCTTTCGGTGACCGAGTCGGAGGCTGCACATGGACCAATCACAGGCCACTACAGCATCGAGACCCGGGAAATGCAAGAACCACTCCAGGTCTGCTGGGGCGCGGAGGGGCAGGTGCGCGATCGTCAGGCCAGGGCAACAGACATTGCCTTTGAAATGCCCCAGGCCCGAGCAGGACAGAGATGGATATACCCTGTGCAGGCGCAGGTCACGGATCAGCGGACGAGTATTGTGACCGGGGTGTTCGTCCAGATCCTCGTGACAGCTGATACCCTTCCTCAGGTGTCGGCTTCCGCCTGATGCTCTGCTGGACGTGCGGCTGTCGTAGCAAAGGAGCAAGCGCATTCCGCCTTTGAGGAGGTTTTTGACGAAAACCTCCCAGAGGCCTTCTTTCAAGGCGTCTTCAGCGCATTGAGAGCAACCAAGGGGAGCGGGAGAGCGCTTCCTTCTCTCTGCTCAGCTTGCCCATGTGAACTCTCTCATCTCTCTCCAATGTTGCTCCCATCTTTTTGCTTTACCATAGAACTAGTGCAAGGAACGGATCCTTGTACAGCACATGGAAACAAGACAGGTGAGCAGCACCGTGATCGAGGTGCTGCATCTGATAAACAGGAGCAATATGATGCAAACCACACAAGAGACACTTACCACTGCTCAGAATGAGCGTTTACACACGCTGCTGCTTAGAAATGGGGCAGGCCGGCCCGTCCTGGCCCTGCACATCGGCTCGCAGCAGGACTCAGGCCTCCAACGCAAGTACCGGCCCAACGAAGATTGCCTCTTCGTCATGCATGGGACCACGCCATCGCCCGCTCCTGCTCTCCTCCCGACCCCGTTTGTCCTCCTCGTGGTGGCAGATGGGATGGGAGGACAGGGCTATGGGCGAACAGCGAGTCGGCTCGCCGTCCAGTCCCTGGTTGCGTATATGTCTAGCTCGCTGAGCACTCAGCAGAGTGCGCAGGCGTCTTTACTTGCCCTGCTCAGGGCAGGCATCCAGGAGGCCAACCGGGTCGTGTATGAGCGCAACCTGCGGCAGCATCTCGGCATGGGAACCACGCTGATGGCGGTGCTGCTGAGCGAGACGACCGCCTCTGTCGCCCATGTTGGGGATAGTCGGCTCTACCGCTATCGCCCACCCACGGGCCTCGCGCAGATCACACGCGATCACTCGGTGGTGGCCGCGCTCGTGACAGCGGGCATCATCGAGCCTGACGAGATCTATACGCACCCCCACCGCAATCAACTCTATCGCAGCCTGGGCGAGCAAGCCACCGTGGACGTGGAGACGACAACCCTCGCGCTGGCTGCAGGAGACATCCTGCTCGTGTGTACCGACGGGCTGTGGGAAATGGTGCGCGATCAGCAGATCGCCGCCATCCTGACCACGCCCATGCCTACCCCCATGGATACGGCCCATGCACTTATTCAAGCAGCATTGGCAGGCGGCGGGGCAGACAATGTCAGTGCCATCGTGGCAGAGGCGAGCCAGGTCTTATGAGCCAGTACAGCCATAACAGAGTTTAAGTGAACAGAACGCAGAAAGGAAATATTCCCATGCAACCTGAAGAGAATGAAGTCTATGGAGCCTATACACGCCCCTATCAACCCGTATCGTCCGCATCAGTTGGCGTCTTAGAGCCGCCTCCCATCACGGACGCTCCCCCCGAACAAGGCATCGTCGAGCCGTCCAGCTCTCCACCGGAGCCGCCCTCGCCGCCGCCCATCCCCCCACGGAAACGGCGCCGGCGTGGCCCGGCAGGTGCGATCTTGCTCCTCACGCTCGTCCTGGCCCTCATCTTCGGGACGGGTCTGTTTTCCGGGTGGGAGTATGCGCACGCCAGCAGTAGTGCCAGCACCACCACGAAGGCAGGAGCAAGCTCGACGCCTACCACATCCAGTGGAACCTCGCTCCAAGCCCAGCAAGAGGCAGCCATTGCCAAGATCGAGCCGTCCGTCGTCGAACTCGAGGTGACGACCGCCCAGGGGGAGCAGATTGGCTCAGGGGTCATTATTGACGCACAAGGGGACATCGTGACCAATAACCATGTGGTGAGCGGTGCACAGAGTATTACCGTGGTGCTCTCCAATGGGAGCACCGAACAGGGGCAACTGATCGGCACCAGTGCCTCCAATGACCTGGCCGTGGTGCGCATTGCGCCCTACGCGCACATGGTAGTCGCCCAGTTTGGCGATTCCTCGAAGCTCGTGGTGGGGCAAGACGTTATAGCGGTTGGCAACCCCTTGGGGATCACCGAGACAGCGACCGAGGGCATCGTGAGCGCCCTCAACCGCAGCATCCCCGAATCGAGTGGCGTCACCATTTCCAACGCCATCCAGACCGATGCCGCCGTCAATCCCGGCAATAGCGGTGGGGCCCTGATCAATTTGCAGGGGCAACTCATCGGCATCCCATTCGCGGGTGCCGAAAATACCCAGACCAATACCCAGGCCGATGGTGTCAATTTTGCGATCCCATCCAATCTCGTCCAAACTGTGGTCCAGCAGATTCTCCAGCAGGGCACGACCTAAGGGACCCAGAGAGCAAGGAATGGATGTGCAGCCATCCCCATGTGGTGGACATGTACATTCATTCGTTGCTGGACAAGCTCGACCAGGGCTTCTCGCGTCCGCGCATCAAGACGGTGCATGGCGTGGGCTACAATATCGAAGCGTAACAGGGCAACAAAGGAGCAACAACATGTGCAGGAGCATCTCTCCCTGGTGGCCTCCTCGTCAGAGGATGAGCCGCCACACACAAGAGCCAGGAGCTGGCCTCTTTCAGAGGCTTCGCATTCACCTCACGCTCTGGTACTGTGGGATGTTAGGCATGGCCCTGGTGCTGTTCGGCGTGGTCCTCTACTTCGGAACCCAGTACTTCCTCCTGACTCCCATTGAAACGGATGCCACTCTGCATGCCCATACACATGCGGAGCTATGGCTCACGGGTTCGCTCGATCGTGCGTGTCCGCTCCTGGTCTCCTCAGATCAATCTGGCTCGTCCCCAGCTCTGGGCCTCCCTCTGTCCGAAAGGGTCGTCTGCTTCGACCAGCACGGCTCCAGGCTCGCCGGCGAACATACCACCGGGCTCCCAGCTGCCTTTCTCAGCACGACCTTGGCGAAGCGAGCCTTAGAGACGGGCCAGCCGTCCACCGATACGGTCGATGCAGGAGGTTCGGTTGGGCAGATCTATCGCTATGCGCTACCAGTACCGAGTCCGACGGGGAAAGGGTACGTGGGTGTGGTGGTGATTGGTGAGTCCATCCAGGTGCAGGAACAGGCGCTGTCGTTGCTGCTGCTCCTCTTAGTGAGTGTTGGAGGCACGTCCTTGCTTGGTGCAGGTCTGGGCGGGCTGTTCCTGGCCAAGCGGGCGTTGGCCCCGGCGCGATTGGCCTGGTCGAATCAGCAGCGCTTTATCGCCGATGCTGCTCATGAATTAAGGACGCCCCTGACTTTGATGCGCGCGGATGCTGAGGTTTTGCTGCGAGGTCATGAGCGACTGGTAGACGAAGATGCGGAGCTCTTAGAGGATATCGTGGCCGAAGCAAACCATATGTCGACGCTGACAAACAATATGCTGACGCTGGCACGCCTGGATAACGGGTCCACCCATCGAGAATACGAGGTTGTGAACCTTGCTGAGCTGGCTCAGAAGGGAGTACGGAGGGCGCAAGCTCTGGCCGAACAGCGTGGTATCACGGTTTCGGCGGAGAATATCAATACTCCCTATGTGATTGGGCATCCGATACTGCTGGAACAGGCGCTGCTGGTGCTGCTCGACAATGCTATCAAATATAACCGGGATGGTGGGCGTGTTATTGTGCGCACGGAGGCGCGTGGCGGGCAGGCGCTTGTGGAGGTATGTGATACTGGGGTAGGCATTGCTGCTGAGCATATGTCCCACCTGGGCGAGCATTTTTACCGGGTGGACAAGGCGCGCTCGCTTGAGGCAGGAGGGACAGGTCTGGGGCTTTCGATTGCGCGAAGCATTGCGGCTGCTCATGAAGGGAGGCTGCGCATCTCTAGTATTCCGGAGCAGGGTACGACGGTGATGATTGTGCTGCCTCTGGCCATCCTCTGCCCAGCGGGAGATCCTTCTCCTCCGGGTCACTCAGGGCTTCGGCTCACTCGCTCAGGATGACAACGTAAAATCCTCGATGTGTCCATTAAGGACGTCTTTCAAGCTTTCATGCTACTTGCACAGGAATGATAGGTTGCCTGAATGCACGAACTACCCATTGGGCTATCGTCGGTTTGCTGCTTTTTAGCAGAACCCTCTCTTCAGCAAGTTTTCAGCAAATCCCCGCTCTTTTTTCAGCAAGCAGAGGTATGCTCAAGACATCGAGAGCAGACGTGGTTCTCTGATGTTAGGAAGGAAGGAGTTGCAGTTGCATATGATAGCACACATTCGAGACGTGACTGGGGAAGATGTCAAGCGCTTAGAACCGCGCGCGAGCGGAACTTTCTATAGGAGCCTGGTAGCATGGGCGAAAATACAACCGGGCGCAGCGTATCTCGTGGAGGCAGAAACAGGTCGAGAGCTTACGTATGCTCATACGCTCGCTTCGGTTAATAGCGTGCGGCAATTGCTCGGCGATACGCCGCGGCGCATTGTGCTTGCATTGCCTGGAGGCATTGTCAATGCAGTAATCTGGATCAGCGCCCTCAGTGGCGGTCATATGTTGGTTCCACTCTCTCCAGATGCTCCTGATGAGGAGAAGGCCCGGATAGCTCAGAAGCATAGACCGGATGTCTTGTTTGTCGAACGAACGCAAGAGGCACAGGGCTTTGCTTGCCCCCACGCTCAGGTGATTCCCCGGCAAGCATGCGATGCCCTGCTGGAACAGGCATCTTCCTATGAATCTCTCGAGCCGGTAGAAGGACGGGTCTGCCTGACGACATCTGGAACGACGGGTGAACCGAAGGGCGTGGTGCTCAGCGAACGCCAGATCGCCTGGACAGCCGATTCCATCCGTGTCAGTCATCGCCTTTCCACGCGGGATCGCGGTTTAACCGTGCTGCCATTCTTCCATGTGAACGCGCCGGTTGTCAGCCTGTGTTCGTCTTTGCTGGCCGGTAGCACGGTTGTCATTGCACAGCGTTTCAGTCGTCGGCACTTCTGGTCATGGATCGAGCGCTTTCATGTCACCTGGGCGAGTATTGTGCCGACCATCGTCGCCATGTTATTGGAAACGGAAAAACCGGCTTTTCTGCCTGGTTCCTTGCGCTTTGTGCGCACCGGTTCGGCTCCGCTGCCCACCGCAGATTTACTGGCTTTCGAAGCACACTTCGGTATTCCTGTCATAGAAACCTACGGTTTATCCGAAGCCGCAAGTCAGGTGGTTGCTAATCCAGTACCGCCAGGTATCCATAAGCCGGGCTCGGCAGGGCGCCCTGTAGGCGTAGCACTGCGCATCTGTTACCCCAGGACTGATGAGAACGGGGAGGTGCTGCGCGATGTCGTGCCAGGTGAAATGGGCGAAATCTGCATCGCCGGACCCAGTGTGATTGGCTCGTATCAGGACAACGCAGGACAGGAGGCATTTCAGGATGGCTGGTTCCGGACCGGTGACCTGGGATACCTGGACGAGGAGGGGTACCTGTTTATCAGGGGCCGTTTGCGCGAAGTGATTATTTGCGGGGGCGAAAACATTGCGCCGCGCGAAGTTGAGGAAGTGCTCATGTGGCATGCGGCGGTGCGCGAGGCCGCTGTTGTTGGTCGTCCTGATCCCATCTATGGTGAGCAGGTCGTGGCCTATGTCGCTGTACAGGGAGCATGGAGTGAGGAGATGGCACAGGAACTGCGCCAGTATGCAGCTCGTCGGCTGAGCCCGCACAAAGTGCCGGTGGACTTTATGGCGCTCGACGCGTTGCCACGAAATCAGATGGGTAAGGTTGAGCGGCGTCTGTTACGCATGCGAGAACAGGCGCGTACCGCAGCATGTAAGGTTGAGCATGCTGTGTTCGTCTCTTAGCTCATCAAGACATACAGGCATCATTGCAATGAGTAGTAGAGAGTTGAGGTATGGAGCAAAGTGAAAGAACAACAAGTTCGTCGCCCACATGTCTATGAACTAGATCCCTTGCGCGCAGTAACGGCCTGGAGCGTGGTTGCTGTACATGTACTTGCCGGTACGATCCTCCTCAATCAATCTAATGTAGGGGTGGAGGTACAAAACGCTCTTGTGGTCGCAATGCACTTCACACGAGAAGTGTTCATATTCGTGACGGCCTTCGCCCTGGTCTATGTCTATTATGGGAAACCCTTCGCAACCAGGCGCTTCTGGGCCAGGCGTAGTATAGGCGTACTGTTACCCTATTGCATCTGGAGCGTGGTCTATGTCTGGGTTAATATACCGGGGCAATCGCCAGCAACGTTTATTAAGACGGCCATCGTTGATATATTGACAGGGAATGCGTCGTATCAACTGTACTATATTCTGCTCACCTTGCAATTCTATATCATCTTGCCGCTCTTCTTGCTCTTTCTGAAACGTGTCGCGCACCATCCCTGGAAAGTCCTGTCCATCAGCTTTGTCATCCAGGTCGTGCTGTACTACGCTGACTATCGCTGGTTGCAACAAGGTACAGTAGCCTCATCTGGCTTCTGGCAGATCGTTGCCGGGTTCCAGGATCGCTTTGTCCTGGTCTATCAGTTCTACTTTGTCCTCGGTGGGTTTACCGCGCTCTACTTCCAGCAGATACGCTCGTTCCTGCTGCGCTATGGTTGGATCGTTGCGTGCGTGATGGTGGCTGCACTTGCGGTGCTGTGGTTGCACTTCGTGCTACAGATACGCGTGTACCAGGAATCCATAGGGTACGCTACGTCCGTCTTGCAACCGATAATGGTGTTCTACAGTTTTGCCGTGATCCTCTTCGCCCTCTGGCTTGCCTGCCGCTGGGCTAGCCACAGGTATCGTGAGGGGCGTCCGCGTGGCCACCGCATCTGGCAAGTGTTGTCAGATGCATCGTTTGGGGTCTACCTCATCCATGTCCTTCTCTTGTCTGCCATCCTGAAATGGGTGGTACCGGCAATGCCGACAGTGTGGCCTGTTGCTATCCGTGTCATTCTCACCTGGTTGATGACAGTGGGGAGCGCAACTGCGGTGAGCGTGACTTTACTGCATATTCCTGTCTTGAGCCGCCTTGTTGGACGTGGGTATTCAGTGCGCAGGGAAGTTCTACAGCAAGCTGGCGAAGAGAAACCTGGGCAACGACCACAACACGCTGAGACCATACCCTCCACCAGGCTGGTAGAGCAAGTAATACAACGGGGCACTTTTGCACAAGAAAGGAGCGAAGTAGGTAATGGTTGAATTTGAGTACGTTACTCCCTCGTCGCTGGAAGCAGCCTTACAAGCATTAGGCGATGCAAGCCACCCGGCTATGGCATTGGCAGGAGGGACACGCCTACTCATTGATGTGCGAGCTGGCGTGGTGCAACCTGCTATCCTGGTTGACCTACGTCATCTCGATACGCTTGAGTATATTCGTTTTGATGATCATTGCGTTGCTATTGGAGCGAGAACGACCCTGGCACAGATAGAGATGAATCCGCTCATCCAGAGATACGTCCCTCTTCTGGCGGAGATGGCAAGCTCATTTGGGAGTCCGCTCATCCGCACGTCCGCTACCCTAGGCGGCAACATTGCCTCGTTTGCACCGGTCGCCGATGCAGTCGTACCATTACTTGCCCTCGATTCAACGCTCCTATTCCAGAGTGCAGGCAACAGGCGTCGTCAACAATTGAGCGCATTCATCACTGACCATAGACGCGCAGCAGCGCATGCCCATGAACTCATTACCGAGGTGAGTGTGCCTGTTTTACCTGAAAACGCACTTTGGTTCTACGCTAAACTAGGCAACCGGAAGGCGAATGCCATCCCCATTGCCAGTGTTGCGACCGTTATCACTATCCAAAGCCAACGCATCCAGGAGGCACGTATTGCGCTTGGGGCTATCACCCCGGCACCGCTACGAGCTACCCATGCAGAAGCTGTACTGCTCAATGAATCACTTCCGCTGCGAGATCAAACCATAGAGCACTGTCTTGCTGTGCTTGCGACAGAACTGCAGGACCCGCTTGACGATATGGTGGCCTCGGCGGGATATCGCGTCTTGATGGGAAAGGCACTCCTCAGAAAGGCGCTGTACCATCTGCGCCCTGTTGAGCAGGGAGATAACAAGAAGATGAGAGAGGAATAACTACATGAGCAAGATAGACACCCTTCCGATAGAGGAAGATTCAGTAGCTAACCCAGCTCGCTCGTCAGGCCTTGCCTTTGACGAGGAGACGTTCAGACGAATCGGCTACCAGGTTATAGACGAAGCCGCCTCGTACCTGAATGGAATACGCGAGCGTCCGGTATGGCAATCAATGCCCGACAATGTACATAAGGCCATTCGAGAGCAAGAACTTCCAGCGGAAGGACACCCATTCGAGGAGACGCTGGCTTTCATGAAACACATGATCCTTCCGTTTCCCCAGGGAAACGGGCATCCTCGTTTCGCCGGGTGGATCAACTCGGCCCCGGCCCATGCCGGTGTTCTGGTCAAACCGCTTGCCGCCGCCATGAACCCCAATTGCGGTATTGGAGACCATGCCGGGCAGGAACTAGAGCGACGCACGGTTCAGTGGATGATGGAGCTGTGTGGCTTTCCTGTAGAGGGGAGTGCGGGCGTCTTTGTCAGTGGCGGTTCCGAGGCCAATTTCACCTGCTTGCAGGCAGCGCGCCAGTGGGCCGCACAGGTTGATGGATGGGATGTGCGGGCCGAAGGGGTACAGGGAATGCATCGTCCCTTCGTCCTCTACCAATCAGACCAGGGCCATTTCTGCATACGAAGGTCGGTCGAGGCGATGGGGTTGGGTCATATGGCCATTCGTATTATCCCTTCGACCAGCTCCTTTCAGATGGACGTAGAGCGACTGCGTCAGCAGATAGTGGCAGATTGGGCGGCAGGTCTACGTCCTTTCTGCGTCGTGGCAACCGCCGGAACCGTGGAGACCGGAGCGATTGATCCACTCGATGATCTTGCTGATCTGTGCGACGAGCAAGGGCTCTGGTTGCACGTTGATGGAGCCTATGGCGCTTTCGGCATCCTGGATGAGCACGTTGCGCCTCTTTATAAGGGCATAGAGCGCGCAGATTCTCTCGCAACCGATCAGCATAAATGGCTCTCCGTTCCCATAGACTGCGGTTGTGCTCTCGTGAGAAATGGCGCAGCCCTTCGCGCTGCCTTTAGCCTGACTCCACCAGAGCAGGATGAACATGAACCGTGGCTGTCGGAATATACATTGCAGCGCACACGCCGCTTCCGTGCACTGGATGTCTGGGCTATTATCCAGTCTGCCGGTCGCAACGGTCTTGCCGAAGCGATCGCGAACAATAACAAGATGGCCCTTTTGTTTGCACATCTTGTCGAGACCCAGGATGATCTGGAACTCATCTCATCCGGTCCCCTGAGCATCGTGCGATTCCGCTTTGCTCCTCCTCAGCTGCGTAATAAGCCATTGCCACTTGATCAGCTGAATAAAGCTGTAGCTTACGAAATGCAGCAGCGTGGAAGAGCATTTCTAACCAGCACCCGTTTTCAGAGCAAAGAGGCTCTGCGCGCTTGTATTGTGAACTATATGACGACGGAAGCAGATATACAAGCTATCGTCGATGAAACTCTCTATGTAGGTAGGAAAGTTGTTTCCCGTTACTCCTAAGAAAGGGCGTGACAAACAATGCGTTATGCAAACATTTTAGAAACTATTGGCGACACTCCGCTGGTTGAACTGAAACATTTGAACCCCCGTCCAGGCGTGCAACTCTTCGCAAAACTCGAGGGAATCAATCCTTCAGGTAGCCTCAAAGATCGCATCGCGAAAAGGATGGTCGAGCAGGCTGAAGCTCAGCACTTGCTCCAGCCGGATTCGATCATACTGGAGCCGACAAGCGGCAATACAGGGGTAGCCCTGGCTCTGGTGGCGAATATGAAAGGCTATCCATTTACCGCCGTGATATCTGAGAAGGGAACGCAGGATAAGCGCCGACTGCTCGAATTGTACGGTGCCAACATCATTACTTCCCCCGGCTCGACTGGCAGCAATGGGGCTATCAGGCTGGCGCAGGAACTGACCACACAGGACAAGCGCTATGTGATGCTCTACCAATACGGGAATGAGGCGAACGCTCTCGCGCACTATGAGACCACGGGGGCAGAGATTCTCGAAGATATGCCCGATGTAAACGTCTTCGTCGCCGGTCTGGGGACGGGGGGAACGCTCACAGGCATTGGCCGCCGCTTAAAGAGGCACGACCCCGCCATTCGCGTCGTGGCTGCCGAGCCGGTGCAGGGTGAGAGTATTCAGGGGCTACGTAACCTTGCCGATGGTTTCGTCCCCCCGGTGCTCGACCTATCCGTCATCGATGCCCGGCTGCTGGTCTCAAGCCATGATGCCTGGTTGCGCACGCTGCAATTAAAAGCGCGGGAGGGCATCTTCGCAGGACCTTCCAGTGGCGCTGTGTTGGAAGTGGCTTTACGCGTGGCAGCGACTATGGATCGAGGTAAGATTGTGATCATCCTGGCCGATGGCGGCTGGAAGTACATGAGCGAGGATCACTGGATGGTAAAACTCCCATCCGTTGCTGACGCGGAGAAAGTTGCTCTCTAAGAAAAGAAAGAATCATGAGTAAGCATCATACCTATCCAATCCATTTTTCTCTCAATGGTTGCACTATTGATGTCGAGGTTGGCGCAACGCAAACGCTGCTCGAACTGTTGCGAGACAAGCAGCATCAATGGGACGTGAAGTTGGGATGCGGCAAGGGTGACTGTGGCTCCTGTACGGTGCTGCTGAACGATGAGCCACGGCTATCCTGTCTCGTCCTGGCCGTTCAGGTTGATGGAGCCGCGATCACGACAGCTCGCAGCCTGGGAGACGCAGAGCACCTTCATCCCCTCCAGGAGGCGTTCATTCAATATGGGGCGGTGCAGTGTGGTTTCTGTACACCCGGGATGCTGATGACCGCAAAGGCTTTGCTTGATCGATGCCCTCACCCTACTCGTGTACAGATACGTGAAGCGCTCGCAGGCAACTTGTGTCGCTGCACCGGCTATCAAACGGTCGTTGATGCAATCGAGGTAGCTTCCCGACGACATCCACAGCATAGTCAAACTGACCAGAATATGATGGCTACGGAGATGGTTGATA
>Ga0209577_10003165_pt1 | contig 15524 bp, 18 predicted proteins | sample GraSoiAngelo_109_FD_185874 | JGI IMG/M metagenome (GOLD analysis project Ga0209577, IMG submission 185874) | Grasslands soil microbial communities from the Angelo Coastal Reserve, California, USA - 14_0903_12_20cm (SPAdes) (version 2) | ecosystem: Environmental > Terrestrial > Soil > Grasslands...
GGTGCCGGCGGGCGGGCTGGCCTGCCCGGAGCTGCTGTCGCCCCAGCAGGCCACCGTGCTGTCGGTCTTCACCCCGCAGGTGTGGTTTGCGCCGGCGCTGACGGCGGTAAAGGTGTCGGCGGGCGGAGTGGCCTGCCCAGAGTTGTTCAAGCCCCAGCAGGCCACGGTGCCGTCGGTCTTCACCCCGCAGGTGTGGTTTGCGCCGGCGCTGACGGCGGTAAAGGTGTCGGCGGGCGGAGTGGCCTGCCCAGAGCCGTTCAAGCCCCAGCAGGCCACGGTGCCATCGGTCTTCACCCCGCAGGTGAAGCCGTTGCGGGCGCTGACGGCGGTAAAGGTGCTGGTGGGCGGGATGGCCAGCCCGATGTCGCCCCAGCAGGCCACGGTGCTGTCGGTCTTCACCCCGCAGGTGAATCCGTTACCGGCGCTGACGGCGGTAAAGGTGTCGACGGGCGGACTGGCCTGTCCAGAGCCGTTGTCGCCCCAGCAGGCCACGGTGCCATCGGTCTTCACCGCGCAGGTGTGGAAGGTGCCGGCGCTGACGGAGCCGGCAACCGCACTGAGCGGCGCGCTCGCGATCGAGATCCCGGGGGCCCCAGTCGGTGGCGCAGCGGCTCGGGCCACGCCCGGCAGGGCAAGCCCCATCATAAGAAGCAGCCCGGCTATCAATCCCACGCGCCCACGGCGCGGCGCAAAATCCGCTCTCAGACAGCTTCTCCAGTAACTTGGCGCGTGCATTACAGTGCCGTGTGTCTCATGACATCAGGGACGTTTCACAAAACGAATTTGAGCCCAACGAAATACAACCCGTTCCGTTCCAAGTAAACCTCGCACCACAGGGAATTTGTCATTCGGGAGGGTGACATGCAAGTTGGTGGCCGCGGTTGTGGTGGTGGAGTATGATTTAGAAAATGGCGGATTTTGTGCAATTTAGTGCCGGTTTGACGGATCGGCATGAATAGAACTCGCACCACAATGAACGCTCAGAGGACAAAAAGGGCGCGCCACCGAGCTTGCTGAGAGAGCAAAAGCAGTTGCTATTCAGGGGCGTAATAGGGTAAAGGAACAGACCGACCTATGAAGATCTATCTCGCCAATCCACGGGGCTTCTGCGCCGGTGTGGACCGGGCCATCGACATCGTAGAACTGTCGCTCAAGGCTTACGGCGCGCCCATCTACGTCCGGCACGAGATCGTCCACAGCCGCCACGTCGTCAACGCGCTCAAGTTGAAAGGGGCGGTGTTCGTTGAGGAGCTGAGCGAAGTGCCGGACGGCCAGACTGTGATCTTCAGCGCGCACGGCGTCGCCAAGTCGGTCTGGGAAGAGGCTAAACGGCGCGGGTTGAAGATCATCGACGCGACCTGCCCACTTGTCATCAAGGTCCATAACGAAGTCAACCGTGATTACACTCAGGGTTACGAGTTGATCCTGATCGGGCATGCTGGCCACCCCGAAGTGATCGGGACGCTGGGGCAGGTCCCGGACAAGTTCCACTTGGTCAGTTCCGTAGAGGACGTGCAGAACCTGCAAGTCGAGAAGCCTGACCAATTATCCTATGTGACCCAGACCACGTTGAGCGTGGATGAATGCCGGGACATCGTGACTGCCTTGCATAAGCGATTCCCGAAGATCAAGGGCCCTCACCAGGAAGACATCTGCTACGCCACCCAGAACCGCCAGAACGCCGTCAAGAAGCTGACGGAGGTGGTCGACGTGATCCTGGTCATCGGCTCCCCGAACAGCTCCAACTCCAACAGGTTGCGCGAGCTTGGCGAGCATTGCGGAATCCCTTCCTACCTTATCGACTCGAGTGACGATATCAACCTGGCCTTGCTCCAAGGCATCAAGGCGGTCGGGATCTCCGCCGGGGCCTCGGCCCCGGAGGTGCTGGTCACCGAGGTGTTGGAGTATCTCAAGGCGCACGGGGGTGAAGTGGTCGAAGAGGTGACGGTGGTCGAGGAGGACGTCGAGTTTCTGCTGCCCAAGGAGCTGATCTCAGCCGCTGAAATCACCCGGTCATAGAGGAGCACACCGCGTGAGCGCGACGCGGCAACTCCGATCAGACGTCAACAAGCCAGCTTCCCGCCGCCGGCGAACAGGTGTTTTGATCCCGGTTCAGCCCGCTCAGAAGCGCAAATTCCGAGAACGCCTTCTCAAGTGGTATGCTCAGCATGCCCGCGACCTGCCCTGGCGCAAGACCAGCGATCCCTACAAGATCCTGGTGTCCGAAATCATGCTGCAGCAGACTCAGGTGGATCGGGTCCTCCTCAAGTACCAGGAGTGGCTGACCAAGTACCCTACAATGGAGGAGTTGGCCGAGGCCCCGCTCTCTGAGGTGAAGGAGACCTGGTACCCGCTCGGGTACAACATCAGGCCGGTGCGTCTGCACGCGATCGCCAGGGAGTCGGTCGCCCGCTACGGAGGGGCGTTGCCGAAGGACCCTGTGCAACTGCAGGCCTTCAAGGGCATCGGCCGCTATACGGCTGGCGCGATCCGCGCCTTCGCGTTCCGCGAAGATGCGCCCATCCTGGACACCAACGTGATGCGAGTCCTGCATCGGGTGTTTGTGGGCAAAGGGGATCCCAAGAAGCAGAAGTCCGCCTTGTGGAACCTCTCGGAGGCTTTGATCCCGAAGGGCAAGGGGTACGATTTCAATCAGGCGCTCATGGACTTCGGCGCCCTGGTCTGCACGGCGCGCGACCCCTATTGCCTGCTCTGCCCAATGATGGACTTTTGCAAGACCTATCCGTTTACAGCGGGAGGGGGCTCCGCAGACGCCCCTCCCGGGCCCACACAGCCTGATCGCTAATGGCCATCGCGGAGCCAGTCCAAGTCGCTGCAGCGCTGATTTTGCACGAAGGGCGCTATCTGCTCACGAAGCGTAAGGCCGATGTCCATTTGGGCGGACTCTGGGAGTTTCCGGGAGGAAAGCGAGAGCCTGGCGAATCGCTGGAGGAATGTCTGTGCCGGGAACTGCGAGAGGAGTTGGGCATCGAGATCACCGCACCGGCGCCGTTCCAGGTCATCCGCCACGCGTACCCGGAGAAGACAGTCGAGCTGCATTTCTTCCGATGCACGATCAAGGACGGACATCCTCGTCCCTTGGGCTGCGAAACCCTGCAATGGGTGCCGCCGGAAGAGTTGGCCCGGATGCCCCTGCCGCCCGCCGACCGGCCTCTGGTGGACGCGCTCATTTCGCTTCGAGCTGCGAAATAGTTTGATCAGGCTATGGAGTTCCCCATCGACGCTAAGCTCAAGGATGGCACGCCTATCCAACTGATCCTGGCTGACCACAGGGACAACGAGCCGCTGCGCCGGCTGTTCGAGATCATCATCGAAGAAGGCGCCTCCTACCCCCACGATCGGCCTCCTGACGAGGACGACTTCCTGGAGTACTGGTTCAAAGGCAAAAGCACCATCGTCGCCTATCCACAGAGAAGCCCTCACGGCCCCGACCTGCTCGGTGCCTTCTATCTAAAACCCAACTGGCCGGGCCGGGCGCGCCACGTCGCCAATGCGGGGTTCATGGTAGCGCCCCAGTGGCGTAACAAGGGGCTGGGCTGGCTCTTGGGGGCCGTAATGTTGCAGTATGCGACGGAACTTGGGTATCGGAGCGTGATCTTCAACCTGGTCTTTGCGGAGAACCAAGTGGCCCGGCGCCTGTGGCGGAAGCTTGGGTTCTCCGAGCTGGCGGTCCTCCCCGGTGCGGTGCTGAAGAATGATCGGACCTACCAGGACGCGATCATCATGTGGAAGTCCTTGCTCCCATGAAAGTGGTGCTGGACATCGAGACGATCCAGCCTCTCAAAGAGGAATGGGCGGCCCTTGCGGGGGTGGACCTGGCCGCGCAGGATGACCTTCTGGAGGCCGGAGAGGCAGCCCGCCAGGAGAAGGAGTTCGAGCGAGCGGCGTTCGACGGGACTTTCAGCCGCATCATCTGTATCGGAGCGATTGCCTTCTCGGATGACATGGCGCCGCAAAAAGCGGTCGCCTGGTACGGTGGTCAGGAGAAGAAGCTGCTCCAGCAATTCTGGGACTGGATCGGCAAGTGCCGGCCGAGCCTTTTCATCACCCATAACGGTCTCGGCTTCGACCTGCCCTTCCTCAGGAAACGGTCCATCATCCATCAAGTCAAGCCGACCGTGGAGACCCCCCTGGCCAAGTACCGCACGGAGCCGGTATATGACACTCTGGCGGTCTGGAGCAACTGGGAGTCGCGGGGCTGGGTGAAGCTGGACGTGCTGGCGCGCGCGCTGGGGGTGGAGACCAAGTCCGGATCGGGGCGGCAGGTTGCCGAGATGTGGCACGCCGGGCGCGGGAAGGAGATCGCCGACTACTGCCTTCAAGACTGCTATGTGACCTACGCCTGCTACTCGAAGATGACGTTCAAAGAGCCGCTACCATCCGAGCGAGTGCTGATGAACAAAGACCTGATTGAGGTCGTATAGGCGGGTCCTGTCGCCGAACAGCCCAGACGTGCTCAGGTCCATTTCGCCGTCGCAGCCCCGCAGACTCGGCTGTATAGCCCTTCCGCTCCGCCAGAGCGCCCGTTTCGGCGTCACCCGCCTGAATTACCAAGTTCTAAGCCTTGGGGTAGACCTGCAGGAAGGGATGGACTTCGTAGCGGGCGAAGACGCCCTGGGTGACGTAGGGATCGCCGGACGCGAAGGCTTTGGCTTCTTCCAGGGAGTCGGCTTTGATGACGATCAGGCTGCCGGCGCCGTCGGTGAGCGGCCCGGCGAGGACCACTTTGCCGGCCTTGTTCAGTGGGTCCATCCGCTCGAGGTGGGCCTGGCGGCACAGCTTGCGCTTGGCCTGGCCGTCCGGGCTGTCATACCCGATGATGACGAAGATCACCCTTCGTCCCCGGTGAGGGTTTCGATCGGCCGGCGTCCTGCGTACCCGTCTTCGACTTCATGCCAGAAGCGGATTTCCGGCTCGCCCAGCTTCCAACAGAGGTAGACGACCCGTCCGTCGTACAGGTAGGGGAAGTCACAGAGCCCGATGTCGAGGTCCTTGACCAGGACTCCCATTTCCTGGATGGCCTCGACGCTGTCGCTGATCCGCTCGAGGGCCCGGATGTAGCGGGGGCCGACCACGCTTCCCCCGTTGGACTGGGCGTTCGCGCTGGCGCGCTTGATTTCCCCATGGCTTCGGACCAGGACCTCCTTTTCCGTCTTGACGGCCAGCAGCTGCTCCTCAAGCTGGGGGAGGAGCGATTTGGCTTCAGCCAGGCTAAAGGTCCGTTCTTCCATAGGGCGCTTCATGATAACAAGGGGCGGCGAGGCGCGTCAAACCGTTAAATTCTCTTGACAGTTGACATTGGGCTTCTGTGCAGTTATGCTGATATACAAAGCAGGCTGTTTCAAGGCCGACCATCCCTGTGATTCTTTCCCCAGGCCAGTTCTCAATGAAACCAGAGTGGTTCATCCGGTAGAGTTCAGTTTTAGTTACCGAGCAAGGACATCCGGCCGGTTCTCCGTAATCCGGTTCACTTTAGGAGGTAAGGGAGTGTATGTCGCAAGTGACGACAACTAAAGAAGCGGTCATGTATCTAACCCAACTCAAACAGCGAAATATCACTGAACTGAACGAGATCGCCAGGGAGCTGAAGATCGAGGGAGCGGCGAACCTGCGCAAGCAGGAGCTGATCTTTGCCATTCTCCAGGCCCAGACCGAAAAGAACGGGGTCATCTACGGGGAAGGCGTGCTGGAAACGCTCCCGGACGGCTTCGGGTTTCTTCGGGCTCCCGACTCCAACTACCTTCCCGGACCGGACGACATCTATATCTCCCCATCCCAGATCCGACGCTTCAACCTGAGAACCGGCGATATCGTGTCCGGCCAGATTCGCCCGCCCAAGGAGAGCGAACGGTACTTCGCCCTGCTCAAGGTCGAGAAGATCAATTACGAGGACCCGGAAGTCGCACGCGACAAAATCCTGTTCGACAACCTGACCCCGCTCTATCCTGAAGAGCGGATCAATCTGGAGCACGATCCGGGCGAATATTGTACCCGCGTCATGGACCTCATCACCCCGATCGGCAAGGGCCAGCGCGGGCTGATCGTGGCGGCTCCCAGGACCGGCAAGACCATGATGCTGCAGGCGATCGCCCGGGGGATCCTCAAAAACCACCCCGAGATCATCCTGATCGTCCTGCTGATCGACGAGCGGCCCGAAGAGGTCACCGACTGGCAGCGCCAGGTCAAGGCTGAAGTCATCAGCTCTACCTTCGACGAGCCGGCCCAGCGCCATGCCCAGGTGGCCGAAATGGTCATTGAGAAGGCAAAGCGGCTGACCGAGCACAAGCGCGATGTAGTGATCCTGCTCGACAGCATCACGCGGCTGGCCCGGGCCTACAACACGATTGCCCCGCCCAGCGGCAAGGTCCTCTCCGGCGGCTTGGACTCTAACGCGCTGCAGCGCCCCAAGCGGTTCTTCGGCGCGGCCCGGAACATCGAGGACGGCGGCAGCCTGACGATCATGGCTACGGCCCTGGTGGACACCGGCAGCCGCATGGACGACGTGATCTTTGAGGAGTTCAAAGGGACCGGGAACATGGAAGTCCATCTGGATCGGCGCCTGGCCGACAAGCGGATCTTCCCAGCGATCGAGATAGCGGCCTCTGGCACCCGCAAGGAAGAGCTGCTGGTGGACCGCGAGCGGCTGAACAAGATGTGGATCCTCCGCAAGGTCCTCAGCCCGCTGGGGTCCGTGGAAGCCATGGAATTTTTGATGGACAAGATCGGGGGCACCAAGACGAACAAGGAGTTCTTGGACTCCATGAATCGATGAGGGAGGAGTGCGAGCATCATGAAAGCCGGGATTCATCCGGAGTACCGGGAGGCGACGGTCAGTTGCGCGTGCGGGTTCAAGTTCAAGACCCGCTCGACGGTGGGGGACATCAAGGTGGACATCTGTTCCAACTGTCACCCCTTCTTTACGGGCACGCAGAAGATCGTGGACTCCGAAGGACGTGTGGAGCGCTTCAAGAAGAAGTACGTGCGCAAGAAGACCGCCTGATTTCCTGAGCGGTTCGAGAAGGATTCCCGGCAACGCCTGTCTCCCGTGGGGCAGGTGTTGTTGTTTTTAAGGGGGACGCGAGAGTCATGACCGCCGTCAAAGAGTCACTCATTCTGACCAAGCTGGAAGCCGCCGCGCAGCGGGTGGAAGAGATCGACCGCCAGCTGTCGGACGCCACGATCTTGTCGCAGCCGGCCCAGATCCAGAAGCTCAACAAGGAGCGCGCGGAGCTGGTTGCCCAGGCGGAGCTCTACCAGGAGTTTTGCGCCCTGCTCAAGCACGTCGTCGAGGCCGAGGAGATGCTGCGTGATCCGCGCGGCGAGCCCGGCGTCAAGGAACTGGCCCGCGAAGAGCTCAAGGGATTGGAGGCCAAGCGGCTCGAGCTGGAAGCGCGTGCCCGTGAGTTGTTGATCCCGAAGGACCCCCGGGACGAGAAGAACACGTTTCTTGAGATCCGCGCGGGTACGGGCGGGGACGAGGCTGCGCTGTTCGCTGCCGAACTCGCCCGCATGTACACGCGCTACGCCGAGCGGCATCGCTTCCGGACCGAGATGGTGGACTCCAGCGTCACCGAGATCGGCGGCGTGAAGGAAGCTGTTCTCCTAATCGAGGGCAAGGGGGCCTACAGCCGGTTCAAGCACGAGAGCGGCGTGCACCGCGTCCAGCGGGTGCCGACGACGGAAGCCAGCGGGCGGATCCACACGTCCACCGTCACGGTGGCGGTCATGCCGGAAGCGGAGGAGGTGGACGTCCAGATCGATCCCAAGGACCTGAAGATCGACACGTTCTGCTCCTCCGGCGCGGGCGGGCAGAGCGTGAACACGACCTATTCGGCCGTCCGGATCACACACGTCCCCACAGGGATCGTCGTGACGTGCCAAGACGAGCGGTCGCAGCTCAAGAACCGCAACAAGGCGATGCGCAACCTCCGGGCCCGCATCATGGAGATGGAGCGGGAAAAGCAGGAGAACGAGATCGCCCAGCAGCGGCGGTCCCAGGTGGGGACCGGCGACCGGAGCGAGAAGGTCCGGACCTACAACTTCCCGCAGAACCGGGTGACCGACCATCGCATCGGCCTGACCTTGCACCGGTTGGATCAGGTCCTGGAGGGCGATCTGGACGAAATCGTGGACGCGCTGATCGCCGCGAACAGAACCCTGGAGTCGGTGGAGAAATGAAGGCGAGCGCACCCTGGACAACTCTGTCCGTCGGCGCCTTGCGTCGGCAGGCGTGGGAGGCTTTGAAGGCAGCCGACATTGCCGATCCGGTCCGGGAGGCCGACTGGCTGCTGGCTCCAGCCTTGGGCTTCCCCCTCGCTAAGCTGATCTTCGAGGGGGATTGGGCGGTCACCCCTTTGCAGGCCGAGCGGGCCTGGACCCTCATCAGGCGCCGCGCAGTCCGCGTGCCGCTGCAGTACCTGCTCGGCGTGCAGGAGTTCTGCGGCCTGGCGCTGGCGGTGACGCCAAACGTCTTGATCCCCCGACCGGAGACCGAGCTTCTCGTCGGGGCCACCCTCCAGGCCGTCCTGGACATTGATAGACCGCGCGTGCTCGATGTGGGAACCGGGTCGGGGTGCATCGCCGTGTCGCTGGCGCGGGCGCGCTCCGATGCGACGGTGTACGCGCTGGACATTTCTGCCCCCGCGCTGGCTGTCGCGCAGGCCAACGCGATTCGTCACGGGGTGTGCGCTCACGTCAAGTTTGTCCAGGCCGATCTGTTGGCGCCCTTTTCGGTTTCGCCTGGCGGCGTCTTCGACGTCATCGTCTCCAATCCGCCGTACATCCCGGTGCATGAGCTTGACGCGCTGCAGCCGGAGGTCGCGTGGTATGAGCCGCGCGTGGCGCTGGCAGCCGGAACGGACGGGCTGGACTATCACCGCCGGCTCCTGAACGGTGCACCGGAGTTGCTGAAGGAGGGCGGGCATCTGATTCTGGAACTTGGGTGCGGCCAGGCTGATCAGGTGGTGCGCCTGGCGCAACAGACGGGCGCGTTCATCTCTCTTGAGTGCCGGAAGGATGCGGCCGGCATCGAACGAGCGCTTGTCGCGCGAGTGGGTGCGGGAGGGGCGCTTTCAGCGGGGCCCCCTTACGCTATAGTGGGTGCGGGAGGGGTGAGGGGGTCCTGATGGACTGTATGGTCATTCAGGGAGGCCGGCGCCTCGCAGGCGAGGTCCGCATCAGCGGGGCCAAGAACACCGCGCTGCCGATCCTTGCCTCCACCCTGTTGAGCAAGGGGACCTGCGCCCTGCTCAACATGCCGGATGTGCGGGATGTCCTGACCATGTCGAAGGTCCTCACCCACTTGGGCGCGGGCATCGAGGTCCACGGGGATCGCTACACTGTCACACTGGCTGGAGTTGCCTCGTGCCAAGCTCCGTACGAACTTGTCAAGACGATGCGCGCGTCGGTCCTGGTGCTCGGCCCGTTGCTGGCTCGGTGGGGCGAAGCGATTGTGGCGCTGCCCGGAGGCTGTGCCATCGGTGCCCGGCCCATCAACCTGCACCTCGCCGCGCTGGAGAAGATGGGTGCCGAGATCCGTATCGAGCACGGCAACGTGCATGCCTGCATCCGTGGGCGCCTCCAGGGTGCCCGGATCTATTTCGACGTCCCCACTGTCACCGGCACCGAGAATGTTATGATGGCGGCCTGCCTGGCGGAGGGCACCACGGTCCTGGAGAACGCCGCCCGCGAGCCGGAGGTCTCTGACCTGGCTAGTTTTCTGATCAAGCGAGGCGCGCGGGTCTCAGGGGTCGGTACGGATGTCATCACGATCGACGGCGTGCCGGAGTTGCACGGGGCCGACCACGAGATCGTCCCGGACCGTGTCGAGACGGGCACGTATCTGATCGCGGGGGCCATCACGGGCGGCGAGGTGCGCGTGGTCCGATGCCGGCCCGACCACTGCGATGCCCTGCTCGCCAAGCTCCAGGAAGCCGGGGTGGCGCTCAAGGTCGAAAAGGAGGCGATCCAGGTGCGAGCCAACGGACAGCCCAGGGCGGTGGATGTGAAGACCTTGCCCTATCCAGGCTTTCCGACCGACATGCAGGCGCAGATGATGGCGCTGATGGCGCTTGCCCGCGGCAGCAGCGTGATCACCGAGTCGGTGTTCGAAAGCCGGTTCCTCCACGTGCTGGAACTGCAGCGCATGGGGGCGGACATCCGGATCGAAGGCAATCATGCCGTCGTCACCGGGGTCGGGCGCCTCAGCGGTGCGCCGGTCATGGCGTCCGATCTGAGGGCCAGCGCCTGTCTCATCCTGGCCGGCTTGGCGGCCGAAGGCGAGACTCGCGTGTCCCGTGTCTATCACCTGGATCGCGGCTACGAGCGCCTTGACGCCAAGCTCACCGGTCTGGGAGCGCAGGTCCGTCGCGAGGCGGAGCGGGTATGAAGGACACCCTCACCATCGCGCTCTCCAAGGGCAAGCTGCTGGAACCCGCGATCGACCTCTTCAAGCGCGTGGGCTTGGCACCCAAGGATATTTCGTCCGAGAGCCGCCGGCTGATCTTCGAGCATCCGGCCAGCGGGACGACGCTCATGATCGTCAGGCCCAGCGACGTCCCCACCTACGTGGAATACGGAGCCGTGGATGCGGGGATCGTCGGCGCGGATATCTTGATGGAGCAGGCGGCGGACGTCTACGAGCCGCTCAATCTGGGGTTCGGATTCTGCCGCCTTGTCGTGGCGACGCCCCAAGCGGCCGTTCAGCAACGGGACGGACGCCATGCCACCAAACTTCGCGTCGCGACAAAGTACCCGAACATGACGGAGCGTTATTTCACGCAGAAGGGGATTCCTATCGAGATCATCAAGCTGTACGGATCAGTGGAACTCGCCCCGTTGGTGGGATTGGCGGATCGCATCGTGGACCTGGTCTCGACCGGGAAAACTCTGAGCGCGCACGATCTGGTCGTGACGGATGTCATTGCGGAATCCACGGCCCGACTCATCGTCAATCGAGCCAGCCTCAAGTTGCAGTACCGCCGGATGAACGGCTTGATCGAGGCGCTGCGGGCCGGGCTTCAGGGAGGACGCTCATGAGGGTCATTGCGACGACTGATCGGACGTACAAGACGGCCGTCAAAAAGATCGTCTCGCGATCCAACCTGGGCGGCGGCAAGGTCGAAGCCGCGGTGAAGACGATCCTCAAGGCCGTAGCGAGGGGCGGGGACGCCGCGGTGAGCCGCTATACCCGCCGGTTTGACAAGGTCTCATTGAAGCCGGGCCAGTTCCGGGTGAGCCCGGACGAGATCAAGGAGGCCTACTACAAGATCCGCAAGGAGGAAGGCGACGCGTTGCGGTATGCGGCCCACCGCATCACGGTCTTCCACGAGAAGGAAAAGCCGCGCACGCAGACCTGGATGTGGCAGGACGGCACCATCACGCTCGGCCAGACGATCCTGCCGTTGGACGTGATCGGGCTCTACGTGCCGGGCGGCAAGGCCGTCTACCCATCGTCGGTGCTGATGAGCGCAATCCCGGCCAAGGTGGCCGGGGTCAAGCGGATCATCATGTGCGTGCCGGCGCCCAAGGGCGCGCTGAGTCCCTATCTATTGGTGGCGGCGGACATCGCCGGCGTGGACGAGGTGTACCGCATCGGGGGCGTGCAGGCGATCGCGGCCATGGCTTACGGCACGAAGACGATTCCCCGTGTGGACAAGATCATCGGGCCTGGCAACATCTTCGTGGCGACCGCCAAGCGGCTGGTATACGGGACTGTGGACATCGACATGATTGCAGGCCCGAGCGAACTGCTGGTCATCGCGGACGGCGGGGCCAATCCGGCCCACGTCACCGCGGACCTGCTCTGCGAGGCGGAGCATGACGAGAGTGCGGCGGTGTGGCTCGTGACCACATCGGCGCCGCTGGCGAAGGAAGTCGTCAGGATGGTCAAGGAGCAGCTCAAGACGCTCGCGCGCCGCAAAATCGCCGCCCGCGCCATCGACCGCAACTCTATGGTCTTCGTCGTGCCCACGATGGAGGACGCGCTCGCGCTCGCGAACGAGATCGCCCCGGAGCACCTGTCGCTCTCCGTGGACAATCCCTTCGAGTACATCGAAAAGGTCCGCCATGCCGGCGCGCTGTTCATCGGGCGGTACACGGCCCCGGCCGTGGCCGATTACGTGGCCGGCCCCAATCACATCCTTCCGACCGGAGGCGCGGCCCGCTTCCACTCTGCCCTGTCCCTGGAGGCGTATGTGAGGAAGTCCAACATCGTGTCGTACACTAAGGAAGACCTGGTCAAGGCCAAGGACCACATCGTCCGTCTGGCGCTCATGGAGGGGCTCGGCGCGCACGCGCAGTCCGTGGAAGCCCGTATGCGATGAAGACCGCACGGCGGGCAACGATCGAGCGGAACACCACCGAAAGCCGGATCAAGATCGGGCTGGTCCTGGACGGGACCGGCAAGCGGCAGATCAGCACGACGATCCCGTTCCTAGATCACATGCTAGACCTGATGGCCAAGCACAGCTTGTTCAACCTGACGGTCAAGGCCAGCGGTGACACGCACATCGACGACCACCACACGGTGGAGGACATCGGCATCGTCCTCGGCGAGGCGTTCAAGAAGGCGTTGGGCAAGAAGGAGGGGATCCGGCGCTTCGGGACGGCTTGGGTGCCGCTGGACGAGACGCTGGCGCAGGTCACAGTGGACCTCAGCGGCCGGCCCTATCTCGTCTACAACGTCAAGCTGCCGCACCGGCGGATCAAGGGCTTCGACCTGTATCTCTTCGAGGACTTCTTTCAGGCTCTGACGACGCACGCGGCCATGAACCTGCACATCAACGTGCCCTATGGACGGAACCCGCACCACATCATGGAGTCCGTTTTCAAGGCAATGGCCAAGGCCCTGGACCAGGCGGTGTCGGTCGATGCCAGGGTCAGGGGGGTGCTTTCGACCAAAGGGAGCCTGTGAGCGATGATTGCGATCATTGACTATGACATGGGCAACCTGAAGTCGGTCCACAAGGCCTTCGAGTCCGTCGGGCACTGCGCCACGGTCACGCGCGACCCGAAGGTGATCGCCGACGCGAGCCACGTGGTGTTGCCCGGCGTGGGTGCCTTCGGCGATTGCATGCGCAATCTGGAGCGGCACGGGCTCGTGGAGCCGGTGCTGGGAGCGCTTCGCGCCGGCAAGCCGTTTCTCGGCATCTGCCTGGGATTCCAATTGCTGTTCAGCGAAAGCGAGGAGTTCGGCACGCATCGGGGGCTCGGCGTGATTCCCGGGCGGGTCATCCGGTTCTCGTCCGGGGGCTCCGCGACGCCGATGAAGGTGCCGCACATGGGGTGGAACTCGATCGCGATCAGGAAACGCTCGCCCATGCTCGACGGCGTGCCCGATGGCGCGTTCATGTATTTCGTCCACTCGTACTACGTCGTGCCCGATGAGCAGTCCGTCGCGTGCACGATGACCGACTACGGGCGGCCCTTTGTCTCCAGCGTCGCGCGCGACAACATCTTCGCCTGTCAGTTCCATCCGGAGAAGAGCCAAGGCGGGGGGTTGCGGATCATCCGGAACTTCGGAGGACTCTCATGAGACCGCCGAGAATGCCCCTGGCAATCATCGTTGCAGGCGTGATGTCCGGATGCGGGGGGACCACCAGCGAGGTGATCACCTCGCCGAAGATCGAGCAATACCGCATCGTGCGGATCGCGGTGCTCCCCTTCACCGTCACGCCCAAGACGCTGGGGCAGGGACGCGGATACGCCGAGCCGGCGCCGCCTCCCGTCGCCGCCGAGAAGCTGGCCGAGCTGTTCTACCTGAAAGTGAACGCTCGCGAGGGCATCGTGGTCGTGCCGCCCCGCAATGTTCGGAAGGCCATGCCCGCCCTTCTGGCGACGGCGGTCAGCCCCGCGCAGCTCCGCGAGCTCGGCGAACGGTTGGACGTAGGGGCCGTCCTGGAAGGGACCGTGGAAGTCTATAAGGAACGGAAGGGCAGCGCGATCGGCCTGGATCGGTCTGAAGACGCCGCGGAAGTCGGATTCACTGTCCGGCTCGTCAGCGTGAAGGACGGCGAGGTCCTGTGGACCGGCGACTACTACGAACGCCAGCGGCCGATGATCGAGGACATCTCCGGTTTCCTCGAACGGGGGGCGCGCTACCTTACGGTTGAGCAGTTGGCGGATTCCGCCGTCAACCACGTGCTGCGCGGCTTCCCCCTGGGCAAGCCGATGAAGACCAAAGCGAGCGTCGCGGAGACTGCGCCGTGATCATCATTCCGGCCATCGATCTGAAGGACGGGCGCTGCGTCCGCTTGTGCCAAGGGCGGATGCAGGAGGAGACGGTCTATTCACAGGACCCTGCGGAAACGGCACGCCGCTGGGAGGACGAAGGCGCACAGCTCCTGCACGTTGTGGATCTGAACGGGGCCGTGGAGGGGACCCCGCAAAACCGCAAGGCGATCGAGGCGATCCTCAAGGCCGTGTCCATCCCGGTCCAGGTCGGCGGGGGCATCCGCACGATGAAGACGGTCTCAGCCTATCTCTCCTCCGGGGCGGAGCGGGTCGTCCTCGGGACGGTCGTTGTCCGTGATCGGGAAGTGCTCGAGGAGGCCTGCGGCCGCTTTCCGGGCCGCGTGCTCGTCGGCGTGGACGCCCAGGGGGGCAAGGTTGCGGTGAAGGGATGGACCGAGGTCGCCGATCAGGACGCCGCCGACTTTGTCGGCCGCTTGACGGGGCTGGCCGTCTACGCCGTGATCTATACTGATATCGCGCGGGACGGGATGCTGGAGGGCCCCAATCTTGAGGGCCTGCGGCGCATGGCGGCGGCCTGCCCGGTGCCGCTGATCGCCTCCGGCGGCATCACGCGGACCGAGGACCTCCGGCAGCTGCGCGCGCTGGGGCCGAAGGTGATCGGCGCGATCGTCGGGAAGGCCCTCTACGAAGGGGTGCTGGATCTGCGGTCGGCGACGGCCGCCGTGAATTGAAGAGGCATGGCATGCTGGCCAAGCGCATCATTCCCTGCCTGGACGTCAAGGAAGGGCGCGTCGTCAAGGGAGTGGGGTTCGTCAACCTCCGGGACGCTGGCGATCCGGTCGAAGCGGCGCGCGCCTACGATGCAGAGGGGGCCGACGAGCTGTGCTATCTGGACATTCTGGCCTCGCACGAAGAGCGCAAGATCTTCCTCGACGTGGTGTGCCGCACGGCCGAACAGGTCTTCATGCCGCTGACGGTGGGCGGCGGCGTCCAGACGCTCGATGATATCCGAGATCTATTGCGAGCCGGCGCCGACAAGGTGAGCATCAACACGGCGGCCGTCGCGAACCCGGAGTTCGTCCGGCAGGCGGCGGAACGCTTCGGCACGCAGTGCATCGTCGTGGCCATCGACGCGAAGCGTGCGGGGAATGACGCGAAGCGGTCCGGCGGCGGCTGGGAGGTGCACACGCACGGCGGCCGGCGGCCGACGGGGCTGGACGCCGTCGAATGGGCGCGGCGGATGGCTTCTTTCGGCGCGGGGGAGATTCTGCTCACCAGCATGGATCAGGACGGGACGAAGGCAGGGTACG
>Ga0209577_10003166_pt1 | contig 15522 bp, 12 predicted proteins | sample GraSoiAngelo_109_FD_185874 | JGI IMG/M metagenome (GOLD analysis project Ga0209577, IMG submission 185874) | Grasslands soil microbial communities from the Angelo Coastal Reserve, California, USA - 14_0903_12_20cm (SPAdes) (version 2) | ecosystem: Environmental > Terrestrial > Soil > Grasslands...
GCCGGCGAACGCGGTGGCGAACTGCACGGTCGCATTCAAGTCCGCGAAGATCGCGTCCAGCGCCTGCCGCACGGCGCTCGAGACGGCGTCCACGCCCTGAGCGGTGCGCCGCCCCTCGTCCATCGCCGCCACCACCTGGGTGATCTGCTCCTGGGTCTGGCGCACCCGGGCGCGCACCTCCTCGGCCGAGCGGGAGCTCTGCACGGATAACTTCCGCACCTCGTCCGCCACGACGCGAAAACCCAGACCGTGCTGTCCGGCGCGGGCAGCCTCGATGGCGGCGTTCAAGGCGAGCAGATCGGTCTGGCTTGCGATGCGCGCGATGGTGTCGACCAGCTTCCCGACCTCGCGGGATCCCTGTTCCAAGGTCCCGGCCGCGCGCGATACCTGGTCCAGATGGGCGACCAGACTGACCAGCAGCTCGCTGGCGCGCGCGATCTCGGCGCCGTGCCGGCGGGCCTGCTGCGCCACCGCGTTGATCTGTCGCTCGGCCTCCTGGGCGCGGCCGTGGAGCTGCGAGGCGACCCCGGCCGCCGCCTCCGAGTCGTCCCGTCCGTGACCGATGAGCTGGCGCTGCCGCGCCGTGCCGCGGGACAGCTGCTGTGCAAGGCCTGAGATCTGCTGCGATGCCAGCTGCACCTCCTGCGCCGACGCGGCGAGCTGCTGCGCCATGGCCGCGAGCTCCTGGGCCTCCTGCTGCACCTGGCGCACGCTCTGGGCGATCGCCGCGGTGGTACGGTTCACGCTTCCGCCGAGGGAGCCCAGCTCGTCGAGCTCCGGGTCCGCTACCTGCACGCTCAAATCGCCGTGCTCCACCTGCGCCAGCGCCTCGCGCGTCGCTCGTAGGCGGCTCACGACTCGGGTGAGCAGGGGGATCAGAATGACGCAGGCGAACGCCAGCCCGAGCGACTCCTGCAGGAACAGGTTCCAGCTCCAATCGCCCACTGCCGCCCGCAGCGCGGTGGCCAACCCGAACCCCGTGAGGTTGAGGGCCAGTGCCTGCCACGCCTCGGTGGATCCGAGATACCAGGCCGCCTCGAGCGGGGCGATGAGATAGGCGGCGTACAGCACGTGCCCGGTGGGGCCGAGCGCATAGAGCAGCGTGGAGATCACGCCCGAGCCGATGGCGAGGTTGACATGGGCGTACCCCGGGCGGAACGGCGTGTCCCGGGCGATCCGATACATCGCGACGTTCGCCGCCGCGAACAGCGCCGCGAAGCCGATGATCAACCACCACGAAACGGGGACGAGACGCGCCAGGCGCACCGCCATGAGGAGGGCCACGCCCAAGCCCAACAGCGTCCAGCGCGCCCGCGCGCTCGCCAGCACGTACTGCCGCTGCGTGGCGCGGCTCTCCTCGGCCAGCTGTGCGGCGAGTGCGACGGGCGCGGGCATGGTGACAAGATGAGCGGCACCCACGCCGGGGGGTAGTGGGCTACATCCGCAGGAGGTAGCTGATCTTCAGGAAGAAGCCGTCCGCGGCCCTGCTCAGGTTCTGGAAGCGAAACGCCTCGGGCTCGACGAGAGTGGTGCCGTAGCCGAAGAAGACCAGAGTCCCCGGCAACGGCTTGTAGGAGAAGAGCAAATCGTTACGAAAGTCGTTCGTCACCACCGCGGCCGCTCCGCTCCCGTTCACCACGAGCGGCTGCCCGGTGCGGGGGTCTTGGAGCGCGACCTGGTCCTGCGCGAAGTACTGGCCGACGTACCGGAAGAAGACGGCGCGTGACAGCTGGTACTCGAGCTTCAGGCGCGGGATGTTCGCCGTCGAGAAGCGGCTGCCGTCGCGCGCCCGGGTGAGCCGCACGTGGGCCCAGCGCGCTTCGATGCGAACGGCGGGGGTGGGCTTCCAGCCGGCGGTCGCCTGAACCACGACCTGCCGGCCGGCCGCCGCCTCCGCGAAGAGCGCCGTCGCGCCGTAGCCCACGTTCGCGTTGAAGGTGAAGGCGCGGTTGGGCGTGCCTACGCCTCCGTTCACGGTCCACAGATTGTACAGCCCGTGCGGCAGCGCGAACGGGATCGTGTCCACGGTGCGGTTCACGCGGTACCCGGCGTAGGCGTCACGGTCGAACCGTTGCGCATTGTTGGCGACGACGGTATTCAGGTTCCATCCGCCGCGCAGCGTCGCGGTCCAGGTCATCTGCGGCCCGCCCTCGAAGATGCCCCGCAGCCGGAAGAAGTCGTCATAGCGCCACAGCGGCAGCAGGACGATGAACGTGGTGACCTGCTCCACGAGGGCTCCGGGCCGTCCATACCAGGTGAACCGGTTGGCGACTCGCGCCTGTACGAAGTCGACGCGGTTGATGAAGCCGCTGCGTGTGGCGAAGCGGGGCGTGGCGCCGAGCAGCTCGAAGTGGTTCCCATAGTTGCGGCCGGTGCGGTCGGCGAACGTCACCGCCCAGAATTGGCCCGCCCGCGCGCCGTCCGCATCGCTCGACCACGAGCTCACGAGCTGCGCCTGGGAGAACCAGATCTTCTTCCACACCGCCATGGCGTCGCCGCCGAGCACGCGGTTGTAGTCGTCGCCGTCGATGCGGTCGGTGTACACGAGGCCGGCGGTCGAGCTCGCCCCGAGGTCCCGTCGCAGCCGCAGCAGGTTGTAAACCGGATTGCTCCCCGTGGCGGACTGGGCGTGCTCGTCCACGGCGCCGAGGTAGGCGACCGCCGTGCCGCCGAGCTTGCCTGTGAGCTTCGCTCCCGCGACGGGCTGCACGATCTGCCGCGTATAGATCAACCGGTTCGGCGTGTCGAACTGCTCGAGTCCCTCGAGGAAAAACGGCCGCTTCTCCGGATAGAACAGCGCGAAGCGCTCGTTGACCGTCACCTGGCCGACGTCGGCCTCGACCTGCGAGAAGTCCGGGTGGGCGGTCGCGGCGAGGCCGAGGCTCTGCGACATCCCCCAGCGCACCGTGCCGCCCAGCTCGGGGGTGCCGCGGTAGTCGTAGCCGGCCCCGGCCGGGGTGCCGTCGACCTTGGAGGTGAATTCCGGCGTGAGATCGACGACCACGCCGCGTTTCAGTGCGGTGAGCCCCGTGAGCCGGCCGGACTGAATCAGGAAGCTCGCGCTCGCCCGGAACACCGGCGTCCAGGTGTCCTCGTAGCCCGAGTGCTGCACGACCCGCACCACCTGCAAGCCCCACGACTGCGGATCGGCGCTCTGGTAGCGCAGGCTCTTGAAGGGGATGCGCACCTCGACCTCGTACCCCCAGTCGGTGAGGTGGCCGTGCGACTGGTAGACGAAGTCGGGGCTCAGGTCCACGACGCCGTCGAACCGTCCCGTGGCCGACGCCCCGCCGCCCGCCGCGCCAGCGTCCTGTCCCTCGCTGCGCACGCCGTCTTCCTGCACCCCGAACGGGTTCACCGCGAACAAGAGCGCCCGGCGGTGGTCGTCGTAGGTATCGAGCAGGATCTGGATGTTGTCGTCGGCGTCGATGTTGTCGCGGTCCGCGAGCGTGGCCCGGACCACGTTGCCGTGCGGCTCGTAGGCGCGCACCCCGAACCAGATGGCGTCGGGTGCGTACCACACGAGCACCTCGGTTGAATCTTCGGCGGGGCGGCCGTCGACGGGGCGGTACTGGGAGAACCCGGACAGACGGGCGGCGCGCCGCCACACGGGCTCATCGAGCGCTCCGTCAACGCGGGCGCCGGCTTCGACGCGGGGGATCGCGACGACGAGCTGTTTCGCGAGGCCGCTGTACGTCGGCGGATCGGCGGACTGAAGGGCGAAGAGGAGGGCGAGCATGGCATGAAAAAGATACAAGTCGGAACGCGGAATGCGGAACGCGGAACAGATGAGCAAGGGTCGAGGTGGTAACCTACGAATCGTCAGCCCGTCCTTCCGTTCCGCGTTCCGACTTCCGCGTTCTATTCGTATCTTAGCGCCACAATCGGATCGAGCGCCGCGGCCCGCCGCGCGGGCCAGATCCCGAAGAACAGGCCCACGGCCGCGCTGAAGACGAATGCCAGCAGGATCGCGAGCGGCGAGATCAGGGTGTTCCAGTGCGCCAGCTGCGACAGCACGATGGCGCCGAGCGAGCCGAGCAGCACGCCGATCAGCCCTCCGGCCAGGCACAACACCAGCGCCTCGACCAGGAACTGAAACAGGATGTTGAACCGTGTGGCGCCGAGCGCCTTGCGGACGCCGATCTCCCGCGTGCGCTCGGTGACCGACACCAGCATGATGTTCATGATCCCGATGCCACCCACCAGCAGGCTCACGGCGGCGATCCCGGCGAGCAGATATTTGAACGTCTCGGTGGTCTGCTGGAACGTGGCCAGAATGTCGGTCTGGTTGCGGATCTGGAAATCGTCGTCCTGACCCGGGCGGATCTTGTGCTGGCGCCGCAGCACCCGCTCGATCTCGATCATCGCGAGATTCATGGAGTTCAAGTCGGCCGCCTGGGCGGTGACGCTGCGCAGCCGGTCGGTGCCGATGACGCGATAGCGGGCGGTCTGCAGCGGAATGAGGATCTGCTCGTCCGGGTTGAAGAACGACCCTTGCGAGCCCTTCTCCGAGAGCACACCGATGATCTCGAACGCGATGCCCCGGATCTGGATTTCCTGGCCGATCATCGCGTCACGGTTCGAGTTGAACATCTGGGGGATCGCCGCCCCCACGACGGCCACGCGGCGCCGCGCCGCGTCGTCGCCGGCGGTGAACATGCGGCCGGCCGGGATGGTGTAGGCATGGATCGTCACGTAGGCGGGGGTCGTGCCCACGATGTTCACGTTGACGTTCTGGTTGCCCTGCTGCACCTGGAGATTGGCGCTCAGCTCGGGCACGACGGCGGTGATGTACCGAGCGTTGTTGGCGAGCGCGGTGTCGTCGTCCAGCGTGAGGCTGACACGCGTGCCGCTCGCCACGCCCCGCATGAAACTCTGGCCGGGATACACGCTGAGCAAGGTCGGCCCGAGCGACTGGATACGGTCCTGCACCGATTTCTGCGCTCCTGACCCCAGCGCGACCATCGTGATCACCGCGCCCACGCCGATGATGATGCCCAGCATGGTGAGCAGCGAGCGCAGCTTGTTCGCCCGCAGGGCCTCGAGGGCCACCACGATGATTTCGCCCAGCAGCATCGTTACCTCGTCGGGCCGCTCGACAGCACGAGCACGGTGTCGCCCTCGGTCACGCCGCCCATCACCTCGATGTAGTCTTGATCGGTGAGGCCGGTCTGGATCGGGACCGGTGCGATCCGGCCGCCGCGCCGCGCGAACACGATGTAGCTGCCGGGGGCGCCGCCGGCGGCCGGCCCGCCGGGAGAGGACGGCTGGATCTGCCCGCGCACCCTGGGCGGCTCCGCCGCGTGCAGCTTGCCGCCGTCGCGCAAGGCCGTGTCCGCGCCGGCCCCGCCGGCCCGTGGCCCGGGCGTCGCCGGCGCGGCGCCGAGCTCGCGCTGGACGGTCGTGGAATCGAGGCCCAGCACCTTGGCCGCCGAGCCGACGTCGCGCGGCGTGCGCAGCGCGGCGTTCGGCACGGCCAGCACCCCCTGGCGCTGCCCGATGTGGATTTCCACTTCGGTGTTCATCCCCGGCTTGAGCAGGTGGTCGGGGTTCAGGATGTTCACGTCGACGGGGAACATGGTGACGTTTTGGTTGACCTGCGCCTGCGGTTCGATTTTCAAGACGCGGCCGTCGAACCGCCGGTTCGGGTACGCGTCGACGGTGATCGTCACCGGCATACCGGCCCGCACCTTGCCGACGTCGGTCTCGTCCACGAGCGCCGAGACCTGCACCGTGTCGAGGTTCGCGATCTTCAGGATGACCGTGCCGCCGCCCACGTCGTTGGTTGGGCTCGAGATCACCGTACCGAGCACGGCGTCGAGCTCGAGGACGGTGCCGGTGATCGGCGCCCGGACCTGGGTGTCCTCCATCGCATCCTTGGCCGTCTGCAGGTTGGCCTGGGCCGTGGCGACGGCGGCCTTGGCGGTCGCATAGGAGAGCTTGGCGGCCTCGTAGTCGCTCTCGGTGATGGACTTGCTCTGGTAGAGCGCGTCGCTGCGTTTGAGCTGCGCGGTCGCGTTCTCGAGCTGTGCCTCGGCCACATTGAGGTTCGCCTGGGCCTGGGTCAGGTTGTTTTGCGGGATGCGCGGGTCGATCTTCGCCAACAGCTGCCCCTTCTGCACCTCGTCCCCCGTCTGCACCGGCTCGGCGAGGATCTCCCCGGAGGCCTTGGACTTCACGCTCAATGTCAGGATCGGCTGAATCACACCGGACGCGGTGGCCGTGACGACGATGTCCCGTCGCACGACCGGAACCGTCGAGTAGGGAGGCGCGGATTCCGCCTGCTTGCAGGCGGCGCCGCTGAGCAGTACCAGCCCGGCCGCCGCCGCGCGATATCGCGTCACCATCCGTCGCGTCACCTTGAGGGGGTGCCCTGTTGTTGCTGCTGGCGCAGTCCCGGCAGCCCGCCCCCGGTGACATTCTGGAAGCGCTGGCGGAACTGCTGCTGCGCCTGCACGAGCGACGCGCTCGGCAGCACGAGCACGGTGTCCCGCTCCGTCAGGCCGCTCGTCACCTCGATGTAGTCCTGATCGGTGAGCCCGGTCTTGATCGGCACCGGCACCGGCTGCCCGTGCCGCAGGGCGAAGACGATGAAGTTGCTGCCAAGCTCCCCTCGAGCTCCCCTGCCGCCGCGTCCCGCGCCCCTGCCGCCCCCCCCGCCCCCTCCGCCTCCCGGGCCCCCCGGACCTCCGCCCGGGCCCCCACCCCCGCCCTCGCCCGCGGCGGCCCGCTGGAACTGGCTGCGCAGCTGTTGCAGCATCGCTTGCTCTGCCGGCGTCAGGGTCTGACCGCTCATGCGCTTTTGGAAGGCTGCCTGCACTTGCTCGGCCGTCACGCCGGGCGGCAGCGTGATCCTGCGCCCGCTCGGTGTGGTAAACAGCGCGCCGGTGGCCTGCCGCTGAGCGCTGTCGCCGGGCGCCGCGCTGTCGCGGGAAGCCCGCGGTGCGCTCGCGCCGGCGGCGAGCTGTTGCAGCACGAGATCCGGGTCGAGGCCGAGCACGCCCGCCGCGGATGCGATGTCCCGCTGCGTGCGGAGCGCGGCGTTCGGCACCGCGAGCACACCCTGGCGTTGCCCCGTGTGGATCTTGACCTGGGTGTTCATCCCACGCTTGAGCAAGTGGCCGGGGTTGGGAATGTCGAGGAGCACCGGGAACATGGTGGCGTTCTGAACCACCTGCGCCTGCGGTTTGATCTTCACGACCTCGCCCGCGAACAGTCGATTGGGAAACGCGTCGACGGTGATCGTCGCCGGCATCCCGGGCTGGATCTTGCCGACGTCGGTCTCATTGACCAGCGCCGAGTCCTGGACGGTATCGAGGTTGGCGATCTTCATGATGACCGTGCCGCCGCCGAGCGTGGGGCTCGAGATCACGGTGCCGAGCACGGCGTCGATCTCGAGGATGGTGCCGGTGATCGGCGCCCGGACTTGCGTGTCCTCCATCGCGTCCTTGGCGGTCTGGAGGTTCGCCTCGGCGGTGACGACGGCTGCCTGCGCCGTCGCGTAGGCGAGCTTGGCCGCCTCGTAGTCGGTCTCCGGGATGGCATTGCCGTGAAACAGTGCCTCACTGCGGTTGCGCTGCGCGGTGGCGTTGTCGAGCTGCGCGCGGGCCTTGTCGAGGTTGGCCTGCGCCTGAGTGAGGTTGTCGCGCGGAATGCGGGGGTCGATCCGTGCGAGCAGCTGACCCTTCCGCACCTCGTCCGCCGTCTGGACCGGCATCGCGATGATTTCGCCCCAGGCCTTCGATTTCACGATGAAGGTGAGGGACGGCTGGATCACGCCGTCGGCGACTGCCGCGACGACGATATCGCGCCGCTCCACCGGGACTGTTTCGTACAGGGGCGCGGACTCGGCTTGCTTGCAGGCGGCGAAGCCGAGCGCCAGCGCGACGGCAGCGCCGCCGTGTGGGGATCGGTTCACGTCGGCCGCTCCATTCGCTCGTCGCGCTCGATCAGTCCGTCGCGCAAATGTATCTGGCGGCGCGCGTGCGCCGCGATGTCGTGCTCGTGGGTGACCAGGACGATCGTCTGGCCGCCGTCGTGCAGCTCCTCGAACAGGCGCATGATCTCCTCGCCCGTCGCCGAGTCGAGATTTCCAGTCGGCTCGTCGGCGAGCAGGATCGAGGGCTCGTTCACGAGCGCGCGCGCGATCGCCACGCGCTGGCGCTGGCCGCCCGACAGCTCGTTGGGCCGGTGATCCATGCGGTCCGCCAGGCCGACGCGCTCGAGCGCGCGCGCCGCCTGCGCCCGCCGCGCCTGGGCCGCCTTGCCGGCGTAAATGAGCGGTAGCTCGACGTTGTGGAGCGCGTTGGCGCGCGGCAGCAGGTTGAACGTCTGGAAGACGAACCCGATCTCCTTGTTGCGGATGCGTGCCAGATCGTCGTCCGACAGATCGCTCACCTTCTGACCGTTCAGCCAGTACTCTCCCGCCGTCGGCGTGTCGAGGCAGCCGATCAGGTTCATCAGCGTGGACTTCCCGGATCCCGACGGACCCATGATCGCCACGAACTCGTTGCGGCGGATCTGGAAGTCGACTCCCCGGAGGGCGTGCACCACCTCGCCGCCCATGTCGTAGTTCCGGGCGAGCTTGTGCGTCAGGATCACGATGTCCGGCTGGGGTGTGTCGCCGGTGCGGAACGTGGCCGGCTGAGCGCTGGTCACAGGGCGTGCCCCACGATCGCCTCGAGCTGGGCGCGGGCAGTGCGGTACGCGTAGCGCGCCTGAACCAGGTTCACCTCGGCCTGGGTGAGATTCGCCTCGGCCGTGACCTCGTCGAGCTGGGTCCCCGCGCCTACCCGATAGCGCTCTTGCTGCACGCGCAACGCTTCGGTCGCCGCCACCACGTTGGCGCCGGCGATACCGATTTGCACGTACGCGGTGGAGAGCGCGGCGAGCTGCTGGGTGAGCTGGGCGTTCACCTGGCGGCGCGCGTCCGCGGCCTGGGCTACCGCAACATCGCGCGCGACGCTCGCCGATACCTGGGACTGCTCCCGCTGGAACCCGTTGAACAGCGTCCACGAGAGCCCGAACCGCCAGGAGAACGTTTCGGGGTAGCCGCCGAACAGCGGCAGCTCCGGGGATCCGACGCCGGTGCGATTGGTGCTGTAGGAGACCGTGACGGACGGCCAGTATTGCGAGCGCGCGCTCCAGACCTGCGCGCTGGCCGCGCGCCCCGCCGCCTCGGCCTGCGTCACGACGGGCGCCGTCTCGAGCGCCGAGGCACGCACGGCGATCGTGTCGGGAAGCGGTGGCAGTGTGGTGTCGGGCACCGCGCGCACCAGCTGGTCCACACCGATCTGCCGGCCGAGCGCGGCCTGGGCCGTGGCCAGGTTCGCCTGCGCCTGGAGCAACGTGAGCTGGGCAGTGCCCAGGTCCACTGTGGACGTGAGCGTGTCGGAGCGGGTCGCGGCGCCCGCCTGGAACTTGTTGACGGAAATCTGGAGCTGCTGCCGGGCCCGCTGCACCTGCGCCTGTGCGACGCGCACCAGCTCTTCGTCGGCCAGGGCGTTGAAGAACGCCTGCTGGGTGGCGAACGTCGTCTGGTAGCGCTGGTTCACGAGCCCGGCGGCCGCGGCGTTCTGCGTCGCCGCCGAGGCGCGCAGATTGGCAAACCGGTTGAAGCCGTCGAACAAGACGAGGCTCGCGGACAGACCGCCCCCGTACGAGTAGACCGGGGGCAGCGTATTGGTGCTGTTCGGATCGAACCGCTCCTGGTTCGAGCGCGAGGCCGAGGCGCTCGTGTTCACCGTCGGCAGAAAGGCTCCCCAGGCGGAGCGTTCGCCGGCGCCCGCGTTGCGCGCGGCGCCGCGTGCCTGGACCATGGCCGGCTGCACGTCGAGCGAGCGCCGGATCGCCTCGGCGAGCGTCACTTCCAGCGGCTGCTGCCGCTGCTGGGCCGCCCCGGCGCCGGGCGTGCCGAGCAAGACAACGCCCGCGATAGCGGCCCAGCGGTGGTGACAGACTGACGTCATCGTTTCTTTCCGCTCGAGTCGGTCTTCTCCCTCTGATGCCGATGCCGGGCCATATGGTCGCGATACTTCGCCTGCTGCTCCGGCGTGAGGTGCGCCGTCACTTCCGAGTCCATCTCCGCCCGCAGCGCGTCGAAGCGCGGTCGGACCGTGTCCCACACCGCAGCCATGCGGGTGAAGTGCCGCTGCAGGATGGCGTGGACGGAGTCGCGCTGCACGGGCGTCAGCGCCAGCTCGTCGGTCAATTCGGCCACGAGCGGCGCGACGCCCCGGCCGCGCTCGGGCGCGCCGCCGTAGGCGACGCGGCCCCAGAGGGCCCGGCCGCCCACGCCGACTACGATCCCCGCGGCGAAGGTCGTGACGAGCAGCAGCGTGGCCCACGCGGTAGGACGGTTCAGCATCACGCAACTTCCTTTCTAATTGCCCAGCACGGAGGCCAGGACCACCTCGACCACCGGCGTGCGGGGCGCGATCAGCGCTTCCGCGACCGACGGGCCGGGCGCCGCCGTCGCGCGGCCCACGAGATACCCCGCCGCCAGCGAGAAGAGCACGGCCGCGGCCACCCCCACCCGGGCCCAGCGGGCGAGTACTCGGTCCCACGAGCCGGCGCCGCGCGAGTCGTCGACCCGCGCGAGCAGCCGCGCCACGAACGCGGCGTGACTTCCCTCCTGCGGCTCGAGCGCCTGCCGCAGCGCGGCACCCAGCGCCGGATCGGGCCGGTGATCGAACGGCAGCGGTTCTCGCGTCATTCCTGCTCCTTCCAGTCTGCCAGCAGTACGCGCAGCCGGCGACGCGCGTGGAACACCTCCGAGCGCACGGTGCCCTCGGGGATGCCGAGGATGCCCGCGATCTCGGCGTGCGAGTAGCCCTCCACGTCGAACAGCACGACCGCCATGCGACGCCGGTGCGACAGCTCGGCGAGCGCCGCCCGCAATCGCGCCGACAGGGCGCGCCGCTCCGTGGTCGCATCGGGGCGGGCGCCACCCGCGACGAGCGCGGGATCGAGCTGCTCGACCCGGCGCACCGTGCGGCGCCGCCGCCGATCGGTGGCCGCGTTCGCGACGATGCGCAACAGCCACGGGCCGAACGGTCGGCGGGGATCGTACTGATCGAGCTTCACGAGCGCCGACAGCAGCGCATCCTGGGCCGCGTCGTCGGCGTCATCCGGATCTCCCAGGACGGCGCGCGCCACCCGTCGCGCGACACCCGCGTATCGTTCCGCCAGCACGCCGAACGCGGCCCGGTCCCCGGCACGGACCCGCGCCACCAGCGCGGCTTCGTCCTGCTCGGGTATACGCGCGCCGGGCTCCGGGGGTTGGGAATCAGCCTTCATCGGGGTCTTCCCGTGAGCGGCGCCGCCGCTCGACGGCGTACAGGGCGAAGCAGAATGCCAGCCCGAACGTGCCTACCGCGAGCGTGATGCTCATCACCCGGGGGAACACCAGCAGCAGCGCCCCGATGCCCGCGAGCGTCAGCGCCGCCGTGCCGGCGATCGCCCGCCGCAGCCCGCCCGCCACGCGTCGCAGCGCCACCACCGCGACCGCGCCGAGCTCGTACCCCGAGCGCTTGTGCGCGGGATCGGGCGGCTCGGGCTCGCCCGGTGCGCCGACGAGGCGGGGCGGGAGACTGAGGCGGCGGGGCTGCAGCACGATCTCGCGGCTCGACGCGAGGTCACGCCGAAACTGCGCCGCCAGCTCCTCGGCGAGCTGCTCGCACTCCGCCACCAGGTCGAGCTCGTAATTGGTGAGCAGGCTCGAGACGTTGAGGTTGGTCGAGCCGACGCGGGCCCAGCGGCGGTCGACCAGCATCGTCTTGGCGTGGACCATCGGGCCCTGATACTCGAAGATGCGCACCCCCGCCCGCAGCAGCTCGCGATAGCCGACGCGCGTGAAGCTGCGCAACACCGGGAGGTCGCTGGTGCCGGGGACGAGGAGGCGGACGTCGACGCCGCCGCGGGCGGCGTCGAGCAGGCCGGCATAAAGCGGCGCCGGTGCGACGAGGTAGGCGTCGGTGATCCAGAGTCGCTCGGCCGCGCTCGCCGCCAGCAGCTCCACCGCGCGATACACACGGGCGCGCCGCGGCGCGCCCTCCACCACGCGCACCGTGGAGTTGCCGCAGGACGGCGGATCGGCGGCGAGCTCGTCGGACGAGAGCGCCCCGCCGGCGCGAAACCAAATGCGGGCGAACGCCCGATCCAGCGCGGCGGCCGCAGGACCGGTCACGCGGACCATGGTGTCGCGCCAGGGGCGGCGGCGGCGCACCGGATCCCCCGCCCACTCGTCGCCGATGCACAGCCCTCCGACCATCGCCTGCGTCCCGTCGGTCACCAGCAGCTTGCGGTGGTCGCGCTGGATGATGCGAAACGGGCGCCGCGAGAGAATCGGGTGGAACGCACGCACTTCCGCTCCCGCCTGCCTCAGCCCACGCCAGTACCGGCCCGACGTCCCGAGGGAGCCGAGCGCGTCGTACAGCACCCGGACTGCCACGCCGGTCCGCGCGCGCTCGGCGAGCGCCGCGGCGAAGCGGCGCCCGGTGCGGTCGTCCCGAATGATGTAGTTCTCGAAGTGCACCCAGCGGCGGGCCTGGGCGATGAGCTCGAGCATCACCTCGAGCGCGCGCGGGCTGTCGGGGTGATGCTCGAGCCGATTGCCGCCGATCGAGCGGGCCCCGGCGGCGCGGTCGATCGCGAGGCCCAGAGCATCGGTCGCGTGCCCGGGGACGGGGCGGCTGGGCGCCCGGGGCGACGCCCTCACCCCACCGGCACCACCGGCGGCGCCTCGGTCCCACCCCCGAGCCCGAGGGCGCGCTCCACCGGGCGGAGCGCCTGGATCACGAACGCGATGTGCTCGTCGAGCGGGACGCCCAGCTCGTCCGCGCCCTGGCGCACCTCGTCGCGATTCACGCCGCGCGCGAACGCTTTGTCCTTGAGCTTCTTCTTCACCGACGCCACCTCCAGGTCGGCGAAGCTGCGCGAGGGCCGCACCAGCGCGCACGCCACCAGAAACCCGCACAGCTCGTCCACCGCGAACAGGGTCTGCGCGAGCGGGGTGTCGCGCGGCACGCCCGAATACGTCGCGTGACCGAGGATCGCGCGGCACAGGGCGTCCGGGACGCCCCGCTCCCGCAGCAACCGCACGCCCCAGGCGGGATGGCCGTCGGTCGGCGAGTGCTCGCTGTTGGGGAACTTCTCGTAGTCGAAGTCGTGCAGCAGCCCCACGATGCCCCACGTCTCCGGGTCCTCCTCGTAGCGCGACGCGTAGGCGCGCATCGCCGCTTCCACCGCGAGCATGTGCTGGCGGAGCGAGGGAGACGCGGTATTCTCCTCCACCAGGGCGAGGGCTTCGGCTCGGGTCATCCAGTCTCCACATTCCACCGTTCCGCCCACAGCTCGGCCATGAGGATCGGCCAGAGCTTGCGGGCGTTGTTGCGCGTCCCGGCGCGGTGCTCGGCGACGAGGCGCGCGGTCGGGGCGTCGGGATACAGCCGGGGCGCCGCGAGATAGCGGTCGGCCAGCGCCGCCAGGCCCTCGTTGAGCCATCGCGCTACGGGCACCGAGAGGCCGCGTTTGCGCCGCCGGATCACGTCGTCGGGCACGAGCCCGCGCGCCGCTTCCTTTAATATCGCCTTGGTGGTGAGGCCCCGCACCTTGAGCTCCGCGGGTGCGGGGAGCACGAGCTCGAGGACCGCGCGGTCGAGATAGGGGGCGCGCGCTTCGATCGAGGCGAGCATCGTGCCGCGATCCACCTTGACGAGCAAGTTGTCGGGCAGGTACGAGACGAAGTCGAGCCATAACAGGCGGTTGAGAGACCGGTCCGCGGGAAATCGGTCCAGCACGCCGTGCGCCCAGGCCAGCGTCCGGGGGTCCGGCCCGAGCGCGCCGAACCACGTCAGGTGGCGCTCGACGGGCGGCAACTCCGCAGCCGCGACCAGCTGCTTGAGCAGGAATTCGGTCGTGACTTTCCCCGTCGACGTGGGCAGGCGGTTCACCAGCCAGCGCAGCACCCCTCGCCCCGGCGTGCGCCGGAACAGCGCCGCCGCCTTGTGCCCCAGGTACGTCGGATAGCCGCCGAACAGCTCGTCCGCCCCCTCGCCCGACAGGACGACCTTCACGTCCGCCCGCGCCGCCTCGGCGAGCAGGTACGTCGGCAGGATCGCCGGGTCGGCCACCGGCTCGGCGAGCGCGTGCGTGATCATCGTGAAGGCGCGCTCCAGCGCCGGCTCGTCGGCCGTGACGACGTGATGCTGCGTGCGAATGTGGTGCGTCACCGCCTCGGCGTACGGGCTCTCGTCGTACCCCGGCTCGACGAATCGCACCGAGTACGTGTGGATCTGCTCGCCGGGCATTACGCGCGCGGCGGCGGCCGCGAGCAGCGACGAGTCGAGCCCGCCGCTCGTGAACACGCCGACCGGCACGTCGGACATGAGCTCGCGCTCGACCGCCTGCAGCAGCGCGGCGCGCAGCGTCGCCGCGGCAGCGAGGCGCGACGGGCCGGCGGCCACCGCGGCGGCGTCCCAGTAAGGGCGCTCGGTCACGCCGCCCTGCTGCGCGACCAGCAGGTGCCCGGGCTTGAGCTTCGCAATGCCGGCGAACATCGTGTGGGGGGCGGGAACGTAGCCGAGCGCGGCGTACAGCTCCGCCGCCGTGGCGTCCACGCGCCGGGGCTGGTCGGGAAACACGAGCAGCGCCTGTATCTCCGAGGCGAAGCGGAGCTCGTCCCCTACCTGTGACCAAAACAGCGGCTTCTCGCCGGCGCGGTCGCGTGCGAGCACCAGGCGCCGCCGCTGATCGTCCCAGACGGCGAGCCCGAACATCCCCTCGAGTCGTCCCACGCCATCCGGCCCGAGGCGCTCGTACACCGGCACGATCGTCTCGATGTCTCCGGTGGAGCGGAACGGGTATCCCGCCTGCGCGAACTCGCGGCGCAGCTCAGGCGCGTTGTAGATCTCGCCGTTGCACACCATCCAGACGGCGCGGTCGGGGCTCAAGAACGGCTGGTCGCCCGTGGTCAAGTCCATGATCGCCAGGCGGCGCGCACCGACGATTTGCTCGCCGTCGGGTCCGCGGTGCGCGAGCGCGGCCGCCATGGCGCCGAGGCAGCCGGGATGACGCAGCGGCCGCCCGGCGAGCGAGACGGCACCGAAGATGCCGCACACTACGACACCCTCCCGCCGCGCCGCGGAGGGCGGGGAGGTTGGGGAGGTTGGGGAGGTTGGGGAGGCCGGCACGGGCCGTAGGCGGCGTAATGGCCGTCGAGCGCGACCAGCGGGAGCGCGGCCGCGAGGACTTGGCGCGCGTCGCGATTCGCGGCGGTCGCGACGAACACCGTGGGCACGGGGCAGCGAGCGAGGGCTTCGCGCCAATACCCTTCCGGCAGCAGCGGGGAACCGGGCACGTCGCGGTAGCGGTCGTGGTAATCGGCGATGAAATTGCTGGTGAGCTCGATCCCCGTCGCCGTCGCGACTGCGATCGGTCGTCCCAGGTAGAAGGGCAGGGAGGGCGGGTACGCGAGGATCCCCAGAACGGCCGTGGTGCCGGCCGCCGCACTCCCCTGGCCGA
>Ga0209577_10003167_pt1 | contig 15515 bp, 16 predicted proteins | sample GraSoiAngelo_109_FD_185874 | JGI IMG/M metagenome (GOLD analysis project Ga0209577, IMG submission 185874) | Grasslands soil microbial communities from the Angelo Coastal Reserve, California, USA - 14_0903_12_20cm (SPAdes) (version 2) | ecosystem: Environmental > Terrestrial > Soil > Grasslands...
TGCTGGCCACCACCGTGGTACTCGCAATTCAAGTCTGGCGACATGTGCCGGTCGCCTTTGCGGAGCGCGTTCCGGGCACAGAACGGACTCCCCAAACCGTATGAGCGCCGTCACTCAGCCCTTGAACTTCTCGCGCAGCGCCTTCGCCATGCTGGCGCGGGATTACGCCGAACTCACCAAGATGCGCGTCACCACTCTCGTGGTGCTGACCGCCTGGTGCGGCTATTACTTCGGCTCTCTGAAGTCCGGCTTCCCTTCCCTCTCCTGGGGACTGTTCCATGCCCTGCTTGGCATCGGATTGGTCTCCGGTGGAACCGCTGCCCTGAACGAGGTCATGGAGCACGATGTCGACGGCCACATGCGTCGCACCGCGCAGCGTCCGCTACCCACGGGCCGCATGAGCCTGCGTCACGGCACCATCATCGGGCTGCTCATGACCGTCGGCGGCGCGCTTTATCTCGATCTCACGCTGAATCCCTTAACCGGCACACTCGCCCTGCTGACTGCATTCGTCTATCTCGCCGCGTACACGCCGCTGAAAAAAGTTCATCCGGTCTGCACCTTCGTGGGCGCATTCCCCGGCGCAATGCCCGGCGTGCTCGGCTGGACCGCGGCCCGCGGTCGCCTCGAATGGGAAACCCTGGTCCTGTTCGCCATCGTCTTCTTCTGGCAGTTTCCACATTTCTTCTCGATCGCGTGGCTCTATCGAGATGACTACGCCTCCGGCCAGATCCGCATGCTCCCGGTAGTCGAGCCCGACGGCAAATCTACTTCCGTGCGCATCATTCTCTACTCGCTGCTGCTGATCCCGGTGAGCCTCGCTCCATCATTTCTTGGTATGGCCGGACGCATCTACCTTGTCGGCGCCCTGCTGCTGGGAGTAACGCTCCTGTACGTTGGATCACGACTTACCCTGCTGAGGGCTCCTCTCAGCGCGCCCCGCTCCAAACAGCGCGCCCGCCAACTGTTGCAGGCCACAGTACTCTATTTGCCCCTCTTGTTCGTTCTCATGATGCTGAACCGCATCTCGTCGTAAAATAGCCTGTGCCCTCGAAACTCCCCGCCATCGCGGAAGCTGGCCCCGAATCAGAAAGCACCGCGACTCCGGTTATTTCGGTGCAGGACATTGTGCACCGCTACAATGGCCGCAGCGCGCTCGACCATGTCTCCTTCGACGTGCGCCCGGCCGAATTATTTGGCCTACTCGGCCCCAACGGCAGCGGCAAGACCACCCTGTTCCGCATTCTTTCGACATTGATGGTGCCGACCGCCGGCCGCGCCCTGATCATGGGTTTTGACACAGCCAAGGATCCCGCCGCCGTCCGTCGGCAGATCGGCGTTGTCTTCCAGGCGCAAAGCGTCGACGAAAAGCTGACTGCCTACGAGAATCTCTGGCATCAGGGCCACCTCTACGGATTACATGGCTCGCCCCTCAAGGCGCGAATTAACGAAATTCTGGACCGCGTGGGTTTAGCCGATCGCATGAAGGAACTGGTCGAGACTTTTTCGGGAGGCATGGCTCGCCGCGTCGAGCTCGCAAAAGGTCTGCTGCATCATCCATCGGTCCTGCTGCTGGACGAGCCTACGACCGGCCTCGATCCGGGCGCCCGTCGCGATCTCTGGCAATACCTGCAGATCCTCCGAGATCAGGAACGCGTCTCGGTCATCGTCACCACTCACCTGATGGAAGAAGCCGAGCGCTGCGACCGCCTCGCCATCCTGAACGAAGGCAAGCTGGTCGCCCTGGGTACGCCGACGGAACTCAAGCACGAAATCGGTGGCGACGTGATCCTGCTCGACGCCACGCGCGACGCCGAGTCCCTCGTCCAGCGCATCAGCGCACGCTTCCAGGTCGATGCCGCGGTCATGGGCGACAAGTCCCGAGGCAATCAGGTGCGCATCGAACTCGAAAACGGCCATCGCTTCATCACGGGATTGGTGGAAGCATTTCCCGGCGAGATTCAAGCGGTCAGCGTGAGCAAGCCCACGCTCGAAGACGTTTTCATCCATCGCACCGGCCACCGCTTCTGGACCGAAACGGAGGAAGAGGCGAAAAACTGATGATGGAGCGACGGGCGTCCTCGCCCGTCAAAGCAGGGGATCGAAGACATTGGAATTTTGAGAGCTCGTGAAGATAGGCGGATACATGAAGCTTGTTGTGATCTATGAAGCGTGATCTTTGAAGCTTGTTGTGACCTTTAAAGCTTGTCATTCGGAGCGCAGCGAGGAATCTCGTTTGCCGGAAACTCAGCCCCTAAGGAGGTAACGTGCAACCCATGATGCTCGCGCTTTCCGTTGTGCTAGGCATCCTCCCGCTCCTAGGAATTGTCTGGACCCTCATGAACGGCACCATCACCACGGTGGACGGCCTGTTCATGAGCCTGATCCTGTTAGCGCTCTCGGGATTCTTCTTTCTGAACGCCTTCTGGGAATGCCGCGACTGTGGCTACATCCCGAGCAAGCAAAAAAACGCCCCACCGGCGAAGAAATGAGATAAGCCCTTGGCGACCCAAACAGCAACCCTTCTCCGCGTTCCGGCCTCGGCAGGCATGACGCTTCCCGCCTTCACGCTCTGGTGGCGGGAACTGGTGCGCTTCTACCGGCAGCGCAGCCGGGTCATCGGCGTGATCGCCTCGCCGCTGGTGTTCTGGGTCGTGCTTGGCTCCGGCTTCGGTACATCCTTCCGCTCCGGCAGCGCTGCAGGACAGCAACATTATCTGGACTATTTCTACCCCGGCACGCTCATCATGATCGTGCTCTTCACCAGCATCTTCACCATGATGTCGGTGATCGAAGATCGCAAGGAAGGTTTCCTGCTCTCGGTCCTGGTCGCCCCAGTGCCACGCTCGGCGATCGTCCTCGGAAAAGTTCTCGGAGGGACGACGCTCGCCGCCGCACAAGGCCTGATCTTCCTGGTATTCGCGCCGTTAGTAGGAGTACGCATCGGCTTCGGCGCGTTCCTGCTGGTAGTCCTGACAGTCTTCCTGGTGTCATTCGCCCTGACCGCGCTCGGCTTCGCGATCGCCTGGCCCATGGACTCGACCTCCGCCTTCCACGCCATCATCAACCTGTTCCTGATCCCGCTCTGGCTGCTCTCCGGCGCGCTCTTCCCGCTCTCGGGAGCTTCAGGCTGGCTGCGCATCGTGATGCGCCTCAACCCGCTAACCTACGGCGTCGAAGCCCTGCGCGCCCTGCTCTATCCCCAAAGTCCGACGCAATTTTCATTGGCATCATCCATGGCCACGCTGGTGCTGTTCTCGCTGTTCATGTTCGGGCTGGCGTTTGTGGTGGCCAATCGCAGGACGACAAAGCCGGCGGCGTGATTTACCCTACCTAGGAGCTCCTACAAACAAGGCGCTGGAGCATGATGCTTGAAATCTCGCTCTTCCAACGTTTTCTTTTTCGTCGTACTTTTTCGAGAGCTTTCCTAAAGCTATGTCCGTGTCCCCACAATACGCCATCTTCCCCGTCATCAATGCCAGCCTGAACGGCGCCAGCACGGTCCTGCTGCTAACTGGCCGCTGGTTCATCAGCAAGGGACGCGTCGCCGCTCATCGTGCAGCAATGATCACCGCGGTGGTCACTTCAACACTGTTCTTGACGTCGTATCTTTACTACCACGCCCATGTTGGATCAGTACGCTTTCAAGGTACAGGATGGTCGCGTCCCGTCTACTTCACCGTCCTGATCTCGCACGTAATTCTGGCGGTAGTGATCGTGCCGCTGGTACTTGTTACGCTGACCCGAGCCCTGCGCGAGCGCTTCGATCGCCATCGCGCCATCGCCCGCTGGACCTTCCCGCTCTGGCTGTACGTCTCGGTCACCGGCGTTCTCGTCTACTTCATGCTCTACCACTGGTTCGCAGTTTGATAAAAATCGGCAGGAAAAGCCTTTAATTGCGAAGGAAGTTCCACTCTTCAAGCCTCTCTTCGCGTCCTTCGCGAGCCTTTCTTCGCGATCATCGCGGTTAAAAGCTTTTTGTCCGTGCCGCAAAGGGACCCGCACCCTCAGAGACTCTCATTCCTCTGTGTCCATGGTCACCACCGATGCTCGCGCCGTCAATTTACTTTGATCGCAGGGGTTTCCCATCGTCAAGGCATTTCTTCGCGTCCTTCGCGGCTTTTCTTCGCGATCGTCGCGGTTAAGCTTTTGCCCGACCGAGACGGTCTGCAAGCACCCCACATCGCAAAACACTCTCCAACGATTAAAATACTCGTGATGGCCACTGTACGACTCCGAATCGATGTCTCCGGCACGGTCGGGGACCAAGCCTGGAAGAATCTCCAGCAATTTGACCCCATCCAGAAAGCCGCTTTCGGCCCGCAATTCGGCTCGAGCGGGCCAAGCAAGAATGCGCCCGGAGAACCGCACGCAAAGGGGGAATGGATCGGCGCCGAGATCACGCTGCAGACTCCCTTACTCGCCCAGTACGCCGTCTCCCACTATCTCGAGCAAGCGCGTGCTCGACGCCGACGTAGTGGATTGAGGTATAGTTCCCAACAAGTGCAGTTGCTCGCCAACGACTAAGGACCAACGATTGAATCATGACCCCAGCCGCTCCCATTGAAACCGACTCGACCGCCGAAACACCCGCCAAGCGCGGCATGTCCACGCGCCAGCGCCTGCTCTTCTTCCTGACGGCCTGGCTGATCGCCCTGATGCCATTCCTGTTCTGGTGGAACACCTGGTTCGGACGTCATCTCTCCGACAAGCAGATCGCCGAATATCTTCAGGACAACCGCCACCCACGCCACATCCAGCAGGCTCTCGTACAGATGAGTGAACGAATATCGCATCACGATACAGCGGCGAAGCAATGGTACCCCGACCTGGTCCGCCTGGCGGCTCACCCGGTCGAAGAAGTCCGTAACACCGATGCGTGGGTGCTCGGCGAGGATACGAGCGGCCAGGGTTTTCATGAAGCGTTGCTGAAGATGTTGAACGACGCGTCGCCGCTGGTGCGCGGCAACGCAGCCCTATCGCTGGTCCGCTACGGTGACACCACCGGGCGTCCGCAGATCGTCGAACTCCTGCAATCCAGAAAAATCTCCGCGTCCATCACCGGTCGAGTCGTCGATGCCGATCGCCCCGGCACCCCCATCCGTCAAGGCGGCCTGATCGCCAAACTGCAGAACGATCAGCAAACCATCGAGGTTCGTTCCCCGATTTCCGGGCGCATCCGCACCCTGTTCGCGCAGACCGGGCAAACCGTCCAAGCCGGAGCGGAACTCGCGACCATCGACCCCGCAGTCGACCAGGTCTGGGAAGCCCTGCGCGCTCTCTACCTCATCGGCCAGCCCGACGACCTCCCGGCTGTCACTCCGTACGAACGTGAGCTTCCCGAGATCCCCGACCACATTCGCAAGCAAGCCCTGCTCACGGACAAAGCGATCCACGACCGCGCCAACACGGCACACTAATTCAGCAAAGCCAGAAACAGAGATACCGATCGCTTCCTTCGTGTTCTTGGTGCGTTCTCATTAGTGCCCTTTGTGGTAAAGATTTTCTTTGCGTCCTTCGCGACTCCTTAGCGTCCTTTGCGGTTAGCTTTTGAATTCTTAGGCAGCGGCTCTCTGCCCAAAAACAAAACGCGCGCCGAAGCGCGCGTCCAAAACCAACGACCGTCCTTAGATCGACATCACTCCCACTTCCTTCTCCACCTCGGTCGTATCCACCATCGCAATCGCATCCCACGGACACCCATCCAGGAAGCACCCATCCGGTCCCTTGCTGATGCACTTCTTGCACCCAATACACAGGATCGGGTCAACCTGAATGCGCCCAAACGGCGGATGATCCTCATCCGGAACCCAGAACATGCAGTCCGCCACCGGGCAATACTCGACACACGCCGGCGAGCCCGCACATCCCGTGCAGCACTCGGTGATGACGGCCAGTTCTTTCGGTTTCTTCTTGCGTGGAGTGGTAAGCCCAGTGGACTTGGGCTCAAATTTGAGTTCATCCGGGACCATCCCGGCAGCTTTGTTTCCGGTGGTTTCAGCGGGCATAAGTTGTTCAGATTATACCGAAAAACCCGCCATCCTCCTAAGGGAAGCCGCGCCGCCTCGACCACGAGGAAACAAGGCGCCGCAGGCGGCGACATTCATTAGCCCAGCGCGTAAGCGCTGGGAAAATTCCAGGAAGATGACAGGGTCCCATAGGGACGACACGATCCCGAGGCCCTCGTCCCGTCACATTCCTCCTGTCCACATACCACAATTTCCACCTATCCATTTCTGCTATATTGAGCTTCCGAAGGAGTCCCACTCATGGCAAAGAGCGTGAACAAAGTCATTCTCATAGGCAATCTTGGCAAAGATCCGGAAGTGAAATACACGCCGCAAGGCACCCCCGTCGCAAAAGTCACGCTCGCGACCAACGAACGCTTCAAGGATAAAAGCGGAAACTGGCAGGATCGCACCGAGTGGCATAACGTCGTGCTCTGGCAACGCCTCGCGGAGATTGCCGGTGAATACCTGAAGAAGGGTTCGAAGGTTTACATCGAAGGCCGCCTGCAAACCCACTCCTGGGATGACAAGCAGACCAACCAGAAGAAATACATGACGGAAGTCATAGCTAACGATCTGGTTCTACTCGGCGGACGCGGAGAAGCCGGCGGTGGTGGCGAAGCTCAGGGCGGAGGCGCTCGCGGCGCAGCTAATCACTTCGATCAATCCGCGCCCCCCGAACCAGAACACGCGGGAGCATCGCCCATCACGGACGAAGATATTCCGTTCTAATCAATGCGCGCACGATGAACTGAAGCACACGGCCGCATTCACCGCACACCTTCTCCACCACTCTCCCCTGCCATCCATGCGATAAAATTCCGGGAGGGGTGCTTTATGTCGACCTTAGCCAGCAAGACCTGCGTTCCCTGCCGTGGCGACGTGCCTGCTCTCAAGGGAGCCAACCTGCACAACCTGAGCCATCAGCTTCCTAACTGGACGGTGGTGGACGAGCACCACATTACGCGCACCTTCACTTTCCCGGATTTCCAGAAGGCCCTCGAGTTCGTGAACCGCGTCGGCGCCGTGGCCGAGGAGCAGGGACATCATCCCGACATCCTGCTGACTTGGGGAAAGGCCACCGTCACGACATGGACGCACAAGGTCAACGGCCTCACCGAAAGCGACTTCATCCTGGCGGCCAAGATCGACGAACTGTAACGCCAATGGCTCACAACATACGGCTGCGTTTTGTGATTACTTCATCATAGACGTCGCGCGGGCTGGCTCTGGCCGCCACACCTTAGTGGCCCAACCCCAAAGCGCTGCGGGGATCAACATCACGATTCCGGTTGCCGTCACCAGGGTGCGGGCGGAGATCCCGATATCGAGGAAAGCTCCGACCACGTAGGCGCCGACGGCAATGGTCAGCATGCACAGGCCGAGATCGGCAGAGAAGACACGTCCTCGAAAGCGGTCGTCAGTGTTCAGTTGCAGCAGCGTGGTCGAGAACACCCACACGGTCGAGCCTCCGAGGTGCGCAAAGGCTGCCCACAGACAAGCGAACCAGACGTTTCCCGCCTTGCCGATGAGCGTATATCCAATCGCCGTTACCAGGTAGCCGAAGAAGATACCGAGACGCAAGCGCCGGTCGCGATGTCCTGCCCAAGGCGCGCTGATCAGCGGACCCATAAGCGCCCCCAGACCGCGCGCGCCCAGCAGCAAGCTCATGCCCAGCATCGCGCCGCGCTGAGGATCGAGATGGTGCCAGCGAACCGGAAAGTACCTCTGTCCCATGACCGTGAACAGAACCCAGCTCGGACCGATGACGAGGTTCCCAGCCTTCACGAAGATGGTGGCGAGCAGACTGCGCTGGCTGCGCACGTATCGCACGCCTTCGAGGATGGGAGAGTAGTCAAACAATTCGCGCACGCGCAGTGGCGGCGCCGTGTCGGCGTGCGGCTCGGCAAAATGCATGCCCGCAATGAACAGCGCGGAAACCAGGAACGAAAGCGCATTCAGGATGAAGACCGCATCTCGGCCAAGCAGCGCGGCCACGACTCCGCCCAAAGTCGCGCCCAGCACGAGGTTCAGTGACCAGGTCGTGGACCCAAGCGTGTTGGCCAGGATGACATCTTCACGCTTGGTGATGTTCGGAATCACGGAGCTGCGAGCCGGCTCGAAGAATGCAGCCATGATGGTTTCGAGCAGCAGCAGCGGATAAACCAGCCAGACGAGAGAGCGCGAACGTACCAGCAGCATCGAGAGCACGATCACCGCGCGAATAAGGTCCGCGGTAATCATCACGCGCTTGCGGCGGATGCGGTCGTTCACGACTCCGGCAGTCGGCCCAACGAAAGTCTGCGGTAGGACCTGCAGCACCAGCGCCAGCGCGACCGAACTGGCCCGACCGGTGAGTTGCAACAGCAGGCTGTAGATGGCGAGGGTGTAGAACCAGTCACCGATTTCGCTGACGATCTGCGCGGCCCACAGGCGGCGAAAGTTGCGGTTCTCCCGCAACAGCCGCACATAGGAGGCAAACGAGATCGAGTTCACTTCGCGTTCGGGTTCGGGTTCCATGGTTGGAGTGGGATCGTGCGGAACAGTCTTCCAAGATAACTGATCGGGAATGAGAATCGCATTCTTCGCGGAGTTATATTCCAGTAAACTTCGCGACCATCCTCTCCTCTAGTCATTTGCAGTCAGTTGTTTACACGCATAACTGGATCTAGACCTTTGGGAATTAAGGACTTATCGCAAAATCTTGACCCGCTTCCCGGTACCTGCCCTGCATTTGAGGACTGATGACTGTCCCGAATGCGCCAGCCGATGTGCAAGCGATTGCATCTTCGACTGGCGTGACAAAGATTGTCATGCGTGCACCAGTGATTGCGATGAGTCGGCGATTCAAGGGTTTATCGGTGGAAACCCGGCGGCGGCGAACGTTGGTGGCAAGCCGCTCCGAGGCAATGTAGTTGCTCTGGTTACAGGCGAGAGGAACGACGAAATGCTTGCCAAAGCTTTTAAGGGCGTCATGCTGGTTCTTTCGGTCATCTTGATATCTTCAGCATTTCTACCGCTCAGCACGCCCAATCCGCCGCGTTCCCTGATGCTGCTGGCCGCGGGACTGGTGAGTATGGGCTCTGTGACCCGCCGGCATTTCGCCGACGAATAACAATTTTCCGGTTTTACCCTCGTCTCCAAACTCGTAGGGCCCGGGAGCAATGTTTCCCGGGCCCTTTTTTCTTGCTGCCGTCCGGGATCAAAGCTCGCTCCAGCACGGACGCTCGAACCTCGATCGCTCGGGGCAATCAAATCCTTTGTGCTCCTTCGTGTCCCTTGTGGTGAAAAGTTTTTTCCGTGCCTCTGCGCGATCCGCTCACGCATTGACGATCGATGACCCCGCGTCCTAAGATGCTGGCCCTGCTCCGAGGAAAATCTTATGCAAGTGCCTCGCAAATTGATTCTGTGCCTGATTCTCTCAGGCTTCGCGATTCTCGTCGCAGCACAATCGGGAGAGGTCGTTCCGAACGAAAGTCTCGTGGCGGAAGGCGTTCCCAAGATTCCTACCTCGCTCGCCGAAACCGTGGAGCGATACAGCAACTTCCGGGCTGCCAACCTGACCAACTGGCACCCGACGCGTCGCGAAATGCTGATCGCGACCCGCTTCGCCGATGTCTCGGAAATTCACCGCGTGCAGATGCCCGGTGGCGCGCGCTCGCAGTTGACGTTCTATCCCGACGCCGTGACCAATGCTCAATATGAGCCGACCCAGGGCAATTACTTCGTCTTCAGCAAGGACGTGGGCGGCGGAGAGTTCTACCAGCTTTATCGCGACGACCTCGACACAGGCGAGGTCACGCTGCTGACAGATGGCAAGTCGCGCAACACGGGCGCGGTCTGGTGGGAGCAAGGCGGAAAGCTGGCGTACGGTTCGACTCGCCGCACAGGCAAAGATGTGGACCTGTGGGTGATCAATCCAAACGAGCCAAAGTCCGACCACATGGTGGCGAAGCTTGAAGGCGGAGGTTGGGGCACACTCGACTGGTCGCCGGATGGCCGGAAGATCCTGGCGATGGAGTACGTGTCGGCCAATGAAAGCTATCTCTGGCTGACAGACGCCGAGAACGGCGAGAAGACCCTGCTGACGCCAAAAGGGGGAGAGAAGATTTCGTATTCCGGTGGGCGATTCAGCAAAGACGGCAAAGGAATCTATACCACCACCGACAAGGAATCCGAGTTTCATCGGCTCGCCTATATTGACCTGAGCAGCCGCCAGCACACCTATCTCAGCACTGCGATTCCCTGGGATGTGGAGGAGTTCGATCTCTCCGAGGATGGCCAGAAGATCGCCTTCGTTACGAACGAGGACGGATTCGGGATCCTGCACATCTACGACATCGCCAGCAAAGTCGACAAGCCGGTCACCGATCTTCCCCGTGGAGTCATCGACGATGTGCGCTGGCGGAGGCATAACCATGAAGTCGGCTTCAATCTGAGCTCAGCGCGCTCGCCCTGGGACGTCTACTCGCTCGACACCGATACGGGCAAAGTCGAGCGCTGGACCTTCAGCGAAACCGGCGGGCTGAACACGGCCCGCCTGCCCGAACCCGAGCTGATTCATTGGAAGAGCTGGGATGGACGTACGATCAGCGGATTCTTATATCGTCCGCCCGCGAAATTTTCCGGACCGCGGCCCGTGATGATCCTGATTCACGGCGGGCCGGAAGGACAGTCTCGCCCGGATTTTCTCGCCAGCAACAATTACTACCTCAACGAACTGGGCATCGCGCTGGTCTGGCCGAACGTGCGCGGGTCGACCGGCTACGGCAAAACGTTCCTCGCGCTCGACAATGGAATACTGCGCGACGGCTCGTACAAAGACATCAATTCTCTGCTGGATTGGTTAGGACAACAGAGTGGACTGGATGCGAAGCGCGTGCTGGTAATGGGAGGCAGCTACGGTGGGTTCATGACGCTCGCGGTGGCCACCAACTACAACGACCGCATCTGCTGCTCGGTCGACATCGTGGGCCCGTCGAACCTGGTGACGTTTCTCGAGCATACGTCCGGCTACCGGCAGGATCTACGGCGCGTGGAATACGGGGACGAGCGCGATCCCAAGGTGCGAGCCTACCTGGAGAGCATCGCCCCCGCCAACAAGGCGAAGAACATCACCAAGCCCCTGTTTGTGATTGCGGGCAAGAATGATCCGCGCGTTCCGGCCAGTGAAAGTGAACAGATGGCGGAGGTGGTACGCAAAAACAACACGCCGGTCTGGTATTTGCTGGCCAAAGACGAAGGCCACGGTTTCCACAAGAAGAAGAATCGCGATTTCCAGTTCTACGCGACCGTGATGTTTGTGAAGGAGTATTTGCTGAAATAGACGGCGGAAAAGCTTTTAACCGCAAAGCTCGCAAAGAAATCGCAGAGTTCGAAAAGAAAATCTTTCTTCTTACTGGAAGCTTCGAGAATCAAGCTCTTCTCTGCGCCCTTAGCGGCCTTTCTTTGCGTCCTTTGCGGTTAAGGGCTTTTCCGCGACGGGAACCCGAATTCCATTTTAGGTTTGTTCGAGAAGACTCACAACGCACTGTGTCCATCATCACCACTCAACACATCCACTCCGAGATACCGTGGTCGCTAATGAGATCATCCGACCTAACGCCCGAGATTATTAGTGCCGCGATCAAAATTCATCGAAGGCTAGGACCCGGACTGCTTGAGTCTGCCTACGAAGCGTGCATTGCGCACGAACTCCAGCTAGCCGGAATGCGCGTCGAACGACAAAAACCTGTGCCACTGTTCTACGACACAGTGAAACTGGAATGTGGATTTCGAGCAGACCTGGTGGTGGAAGGTCGCGTGGTGGTCGAACTGAAATGCAAGGAGGCGTTGCATCCGGTCGACGAAGCCCAACTGCTTTCTCATCTCCGGCTATTAAATATTCCAGTGGGCCTTCTCATCAACTTCCATGTCGTCCTTCTCAAGAATGGTATCCGACGAATGGTAAACAATTATCGGGAGGATGGCTGCGTTCTGAAGAGCTCTTAACCGCAAAGGAGGCAAAGAAAAGCCGCAAAGAGCGCCAAGAAAAGCTGAACCTCAAACAATCTCAGAAAAAGATTTTCTTTGCGACCTTTGCGAGTCCTTTGCGAGCTTTGCGGTTCAGAGCTTTTCTTTATAATCTCCGTATGCTCGATGAACTGGAATTTCGGAAACGCGCCGACGAGGCCTTCTCTGCCCTGAAGAAATCTCTTATCGCTGCCGAAGACGACGCTGACATCGAGGTCGAGGATCAAGCCGGGGCGTTGCATATCAGCTTTGAGGATGGCGCACGCTTCGTGGTGTCGCCGAATGCGCCCGTGCGCCAGATCTGGATTTCTGCGCTGACCACCAGCTTCAAGCTCCACTGGTCCGACGGGGAACAGGATTTTGTGTTGGCCAAGACTGGAGAAAAGCTGAAGCCGTTGATGGGGCGGCTGATTTCCCAGCAGTTGGGAGAGACCCTGGAATTGGAGTAGACAAATCTTAAACCGCTGCGTCGTGGAGAACTCGCCGAGGACGCAGAGAATCTTTCGCTTTTGCCCGTATCAGTGGGTGCCTTTAGGCGCGGTCTTTGGTGAGGCAATTTCCTGCGTTCTGCCCTGCTCTGAGATTTTCAGGGATACGCCAGGCGGCAACCCGCAGCAGCGGTTACAGCTCCGCGATCTCCTCGGCGGGCCCGAGCTTTTGCCGGAGGTGCGCGGCGATCTGTTTCCCGTGGAAACGGCCATTCTCGATAAAAATTTCGCTGGTGCGCGAGCCCGCCACAATCACACCCGCCACGTAGATCCCGGCTACATTGCTCTCGAGCGTTTCCGGATCGCACACCGGGCGATTCTGCATGTCGGAAAGCTCCAGGCCCACGCTGCGCAGAAAATCATAATCAGGATGGTACCCAATCAGCGCAAACACGAACTCATTCGGCAGGCGAGTGGGGCCCTTGGGCGTGTTCAGCACCACGAAGTCCAGCCCGATTTCCTGCACCGAGCTCTTGAAGAACGCGGCGATCTCGTTGTTCTTGATGCGATTTTCCAGGTCCGGACGCACCCAATATTTCACGCTGGGAGAAACCTGGTTTCCGCGGTAAACGAGCGTGACACGCGCCCCGTGCCGCCATAAATCCAGCGCCGCTTCCGCCGCCGAGTTCTTCCCGCCTACCACCACCACATCGCTGTCGTAATAGGCATACGGCTCCTTGTAGTAATGAAATACTTTTGCAAGATCCTCTCCCGGGATGTCGAGGCGATTGGCAAGATCGTAGTAGCCGGTGGAGACGATGACCTTCTTGGTACGGTAATCGTGAATTTTTCCGGAGCGGTCGGTGGCCGTGACGCGGAAATCTCCATCCTGCCCGGTCACTGTTTTGACCCACTGATACTGGCACACGTGAAGACGAAAATGGTCGGTCACGCGGCGATAGTATTCGAGCGCTTCCTGGCGAGTCGGTTTCTGGCCCGAGCAGGCGAACGGGATGTCGCCGATTTCCAGCAACTCCGGCGTGGTGAAGAAGGTCATGTTGGTGGGATAGTTGTAGATTGAGTTCACCAGGCAGCCCTTGTCGAGAACGAGCGCCTTGAGGCCGATTTTCTGGCATTCGATGGCGCAGGCAAGGCCGGTGGGGCCAGCCCCAATCACGAGCACATCCGTCCAGCTGTCAGGCCGGGCATGCGCTTGTTTCCTGGGCAAGGTAGCGGGAATATATTCCGTGGTAGCCAAGATAAGTCCTAGCTGCGGGGCCGCACACGGCGCCCCGAGGAGGCTGTCAAACAATCGATTCTAGCATGTGGTACGGACATGACTTTTTGACGTCACACCAGGGTGTGCTTCCGCGCACAAGCAGCCCGGACATCCGCGCTATACTTTTCAGTTACTCCATCCTTCGAGGCAGTAGTCCTATGGCGACCACCGCAGACCCCGTGAACCGCACGCGCATGGAATCCGACAGCATGGGGCAGATTGAAGTCCCGGCGAATGTGTACTGGGGCGCGCAGACGCAGCGCTCGCTGCTCCACTTCAACATTGGCCGCGACACCATGCCGCCCGAGTTGATACGGGCATTCGGAATTTTGAAGAAGGCGTGTGCGCTCGTAAATCTGGACCTGGGCAAGCTCTCGGCAGAGAAGGCGAAGCTGATTGTGCAGGCCGCCGACGAGGTGATTGAGGGCAAGCGGAATGATCAATTCCCGTTGCGCATCTGGCAGACGGGCAGCGGCACGCAGACCAACATGAACGTCAACGAAGTCATCTCGAACCGCGCCATCGAGATCGCGCGCGGCGTGTTGGGATCGAAGAAGCCGATCCATCCCAACGATGACGTCAACATGTCGCAGTCCTCGAACGACACGTTTCCCGCCGCCATGCATATCGCAGCGGCGGATCGAGTGCAACGCGCTCTGATTCCGGCGATCCAGACCGTGCACGATGCGATCGCGGCCAAGGCGAAAGAGTTTGATTCCATCGTGAAGATTGGGCGCACACACTTGCAGGACGCCGTCCCACTCACGGTGGGGCAGGAATTCAGCGGATGGGCGAGTTTGCTGGAGCGCGACATCCAGCGGCTGGAGATGGCGCTGCAGGGTTTGTTTGATCTGGCAATTGGAGGAACGGCGGTAGGCACGGGGTTGAATGCGCATCCGGAATTCGCCGAACGCGCTGCCAAGAAGATTGCGGAATTGACCGGACTTCCCTTCCGCTCGCATCCGAACAAGTTCGCGGCTTTGTCGGCGCATGATGAGATCGTGTTTGCGCAGGGCGCGCTGGAGACGCTGGCTGCTTCCCTGATGAAGATTTCGAACGACATCCGCTGGTTGGCTTCGGGACCTCGCTCGGGCCTAGGTGAACTGATCATTCCAGAGAACGAGCCCGGGTCCTCGATCATGCCGGGCAAGGTGAATCCCACGCAGTGCGAAGCCATGACCATGGTGTGCGTGCAGGTGCATGGGGCGACGGCGGCGGTTGGCTTTGGTGGATCACAAGGAAACTTCGAGCTGAACGTTTATAAGCCGGTGATCATTTACAACTTCCTGCACTCGGTGACGTTGATTACCGACGCTTGCCATGGCTATGTCGAGTACATGCTCAAGGGGATTGAAGTCGATCACGCCAAGGTGAAGGGACATGTGCAGAATTCGCTGATGTTGGTGACGGCTCTGACGCCGAAGATCGGTTACGACAAAGCGTCGAGGATCGCGCATACGGCGCATGTGGAGCATACGAGCTTGCGGGAAGCGGCGCTGAAGCTGGGGTATCTGACGGGCGAGGAGTTTGATCAGTGGGTTCGGCCGGAGAAGATGACGAAACCGTAAGGCAGTTTCGAGTTTCAGGTTTCGTCCCGATACCGCACGGCGACCTGTTCGCTGGTTGTGGCGACCTCTCTCACATCGAGCTCAATGAGTGCTATGGGGATTTATCACCAATTGACTAGCAGCTTCATGGCTTCCGGATTGCCGACAAGGACTAAGCCGCTGGCGCGGCGGACGCTACCGCGTGGGTGAGCCGAGAGAGTTTAGAAGCGGCTGACATAGT
>Ga0209577_10003169_pt1 | contig 15512 bp, 14 predicted proteins | sample GraSoiAngelo_109_FD_185874 | JGI IMG/M metagenome (GOLD analysis project Ga0209577, IMG submission 185874) | Grasslands soil microbial communities from the Angelo Coastal Reserve, California, USA - 14_0903_12_20cm (SPAdes) (version 2) | ecosystem: Environmental > Terrestrial > Soil > Grasslands...
TGCAGACGACCCTACCTCGCGCAGGTAAAGGCTTGGCAAGGGCGCGATTAATGATCGCGGCGGTGCGCGGCGGCTTCCTTTAAGGTTGCAGAGGGACATCGAGCCACTACCGGAGGTGCGGCATGAGATTGAGTCTGGTACCCCAGGAGCGGCGCTTTTACGCGCTGTTCAAGCGGCAAGGCGAGTTGGTGAGCGAGTCACTCGACCAATTGCGTAATGGCCTGCTGGAGGGACAGACCCGGCATCCCCGCCTTCGAGAGCTGGAACACGAGTGCGATGACGTGACCCACGAGATCTACAACCTGATCAACCAGACGTTCGTCACGCCGTTCGAGCGGGAAGACATCTATGACCTTGCCTCATCCCTCGACGAGGTCGTCGATCTTGCCGAGGAAGTGTCCGACAAGATCGATCTCTACCGGGTTCAGGAGATCACCCCTGCAGCTCGCCGAATGGGTGAGGCGCTCGCCAGGGCAGGCAAGGAACTCGAACTCGCGGTGGCCGGGCTCGAGGGGTTCAAGGACCTTGCGTCCCATCGGCTGGCAATCCATAGCCTGGAGAACGAGGGCGACCGGATCACGCGAGAGGCACTTGCCCAACTCTTCACCGACGGCGCCAGTCCGAGCGACCTGGTCAAGTGGAAGGACCTCTACGATCTGCTCGAAACCACCATGGACCAGTGCGAGCATGTCGCCAACGTCCTGGAGGCGACCTCCATCAAGAATGCCTGAGCAGCTCTTGCTGCTTGTCACCATCCTGATCGCGGTCGGCTTCGACTTCACGAACGGTTTTCACGACACGGCCAACGCCATCGCAACCTCGGTGTCAACCCGTGCTGTGTCGCCTCGACTGGCAGTGCTGATCGCGTCGGTGCTCAACCTGGCAGGGGCCGTGATCACCGTGGTGTTCTTCCAGGCCAAGGTCTCGAACACGATTGGGAAGATCGTGTCGTTCAAGGCCGGCCTGGTGGTCATCATTGCCGCCCTGCTCGGCGCCATTGTTTGGAACCTCGTCACCTGGTACCTCGGGCTGCCGAGCAGCTCCACGCACGCCCTCGTCGGGGGGCTGAGCGGTGCGGCAATCGCCGCCGCCCATGGCCTGGACGGTGTGAAAGCTGGCGAGTTTTGGAAGACCGTCCTGTCGCTTGTGATTTCGCCGCCGGTCGGCTTGCTGGTGGCCGCCATCTTGATGACGGCGCTCTTGATCTTTCTGCACGGCGCCCGACCGGCACCGCTGAATCGGACGTTTCGTAGCCTGCAGATCTTGACCGGCGCCCTTGTCTCGTACTCGCATGGCGCGAACGACGCGCAAAAGACGATGGCCGTGATGACGCTGGCGCTGGTGGCAACGGGCCACCTCACGACGTTCCAGGTCCCCGTGTGGGTGGTGTTGCTCTCGGCGTCGGCCATCGCCTTCGGGACTTACGCTGGAGGCTGGCGGATCATCCGGACGCTCGGCTGGCGTATCTACAAGCTGGATCCGGCAACTGGAATGGCCGCCCAACTGACGGGAGCCGCCGTGATCCAGTTCGCGACCCAGTTCGGGTTGCCGGTGTCGACCACGCATGTGATCACCGGCTCCGTGATAGGAGCCGGCGCTTCGCAGCGGCTCTCGGCCTTGCGCTGGGGCGTGGGGGCCAACATCGTCACGGCGTGGGTGCTAACCATTCCGGCAGCGGGACTGACTGCCTGGGTGGCCTACGCCATCCTCAGTACGGCCGGCCTTCGTGGCTAGCTAGCCGCGCTACGGCGCCGGCAGATATTTCGCGCTCGTCAGGCTGCCATTCTCCTCGTAGAGCACCCAGGTCCCACCCTTCTCGTTGCGGGCGCCTGTCCTGGCGACAAGCCCTTGCTCGATCAACCGCGCCAGGAGCTCCTCGACCACGTCGCCGTGGGTGCAGAGGACGAGATTGCCTCCCTTCGCCGCTTGCAGCAGACGGATCACGCTCTCCGCGCCCGCCCCTTCTTCGAGGTCTTTGCGCGGCTCGATCGGAAGCTTGCGTCGGGCCGCCAGCGGTTCGACCGTTTGCAGACAGCGGACGTACGGGCTGGACAGAATCCGATCGATTGGCTCGTTCTTGAGGAGCTCCGTTAGTCCCTCGGCCTGCTCCCGGCCTGATTTTGTCAGCGGCCGTAGCCGGTCATCGCCCTGCCACTCCTCACGGTCACCCGCCTTGGCGTGGCGAACGACGTAGACCGCCATACCGAGCGAGCTTACGCGGTCGCTTCGAGGTCGAACGCGCGGAGCAGCGCACGATCGTGACGATAGCTGAGCAGGTCGAGGGCGTCGTCGACCGTGACCCATCGAACTGCATCGACTTCGCTGCCGGCACGGAAGCGGCCGCCGACGACGTCCATCACCCAGTAACAGGCCACCTTGTCGCGACCCTTGTGGTCGGCATACGCCGTGCAGCCGAGCGGCGCGATGAGCTTGCAGCGCAGTCCTGTCTCCTCCTCGACCTCGCGCAGCGCGGTCTCCTCGAGGGTCTCGCCGCGGTCGACTTTGCCTTTGGGGAAGGACCAATCGTCATAGCCTGGACGGTGGACGATCGCCACCCGCATGGCTCCCCGTGACCCGTTGCGCCGGACCACGCCTCCCGCCGCTCTGACAAGCTTGGCCTCATCGACATTCAAGATCTTTGCTGCCATGGACACCCCTTGCGGTATTTTTTGCTGCGACGATAGCTTGGTTGACGCGGCCTGGCTCATATCATCCACCTTCTGAGCCGCTTACGGTCGAGATTTTTCCAGACTTTAGACCATTGGGCACGGTCATGCGCGGCGGCCTCACGTTCCAGGGCGCAGAGCTCGCCGGCCACGAAGGCTCGTTGACCCTGGCCCGCGTCCCGCAACCAGCGCTGGGCGGTCACGCTGTCCTGGTGGTCGCCCAGCACGTCCTGTAGCGCCGCGGCGGCGGCCGCGAACCGGGTCGCGGTCTTTCCCAGCACCGGCACCGCGGCCTCGGCGGCATATCGCACGCGCTTGGCGAGGATGCGGACCCGATGCAGCTGCGCGTCTGCCGGGGCATCAGGCATCCGCGACACGCCTTTCCGCAAGCGCTTCCAGTCACGGCGCGCGAGCGCGGGAACGCCGGTGGCTGCCGGCTGTTGCGCCTCCCCGATCAGCGCCGGCGTCTTCGAGGCCTCGACCAACCGCTCGACCAAATCGATGTAGCGGTCGGAGCGCATATCGAGCACCAGGCGACCTCGTGCCTCCTCGCTCTCGGCCCGGAGTTCGTCGGCGAGCTCAGCGACCAGCGGCCCGTCGTCCTCGATCAGTGCCGTGGTGCGGCCGCGCAGCCGCTGGCTCATCACCTGCCGGTCGCGCACGCCGCCCAGTCCGGCGCCCAGCCAGCGCAGGTCTTCGCGCAACGCATTGGCCCATTCCTGATCGAGCAAGCCGCGGAAGGTGCGCAGTTGCGAGCGCAACCGTCGGGTGGCGACCCGGGCGCGATGGACATCCTCGGGATCGTCGCCGAGCCGCACCCCCGGGTCGTGGCGCAGCAGGCTGGCGACCGAGACGGCGATCATATGCCGGGCCAGCTCGCCAGCGGTGGAGGTGGGCGAGACCGGGATCGGATCGACTTCAGGGCCGGCGGTAGCGCGCGCGCCAAGGGCACGCACCAGCTTGGAGGCCTGGTCCTTAACGCCGGCGCCGGCGCCGCGCAGCCGGGCGAGGATCGGTTCGACCAACCGTTCCGCCGACGGATCGCGCAGCTCGACCTCGACCTCGCGAAACCGATTCTGCACCCGCAGGCCCTGGATGACCGACACATCGTCGTCGACCACCTCCGCCAGCAGCACGCCCTCGCGGTTCTTCAACTGCACCCGGCGACGCAACGTCGACAGGCTGGCGACCGGGACGAGCGTCGATCGCCGGACGTAGGCGATCACCAGGGCGACCGCCGCCTCCGGCGGATGGCCACCGCTTCCGGGAAACTCGAGCTCTCGTCGGGTGAGCGTCGGCCCCTCGCTGGTGGTCGGCAGCTTCAGCGTCCAGCCTTCCCCCTGGCGGAGCCGCAGGGTGCAGCCCCAGCGAGCCAGGCGCAGGTCCGGCGTGTCGTAATAGACCGTCTCCAGCCGCTGCTCGTCGACCGGCGTGGTCGCGACCGCGGCGGCGATGTCGTCGAGGTCGGGAAGCCGGAAACCCGGCGTGACCGCGAGCTTGACCTCGCGTTCAAGCATCCGGTGCGGAGCCGTTGCCGGCGACGGCCCTCGCCTGGGCCAGTTGCTCGAAGGCTTGCTGGGCGTTCACGCCCTCGACCGTGGGCACTTTGGCCCAGACGCCGTCATTGTGCAACTCCCAGGCGAGGACGTCGTCCTCCAGCTCGGTGTCGAGGATCTGGCCCAGGCGCTCCTGGAGGCTCCGATCGACGACTGGCACCATGGCCTCGACTCGACGATCGAGGTTGCGGGGCATCAAGTCCGACGAACCCAGGTAGTACTCGAGCGCGCCGCCGTTCGGGCCAAAGCGGAAGATCCGCGAGTGCTCGAGGAAACGCCCGACCAGCGAGCGAACCCGAATGCCTTCAGAGAGCCCCGGGACACCCGGCCGAAGACTGCAGAGCCCCCGGACGATCAGGTCGATCTCGGTTCCGGCCTGCGACGCGGTATACAGCGCCTCGACGATTTCCGGATCGACCAGGCTGTTGACTTTCAAGGTGATCCGGCCGCCAGCCGGCCGTGCCGCCTCGCGACGGATCAGCCGGATGATATTCGAGCGCAGTCCGACGGGGGCGACCAGCAGCCGACCGAAGCGGCGCTGCCGGCTGTAGCCCGTCAGGAAGTTGAACAGCTCGGCGACATCGGAGCCCAGCTCCGGGTCCGCCGACAATAACCCGACGTCCTCGTAGATCTGCGCCGTCTGGGGGTTGTAGTTGCCGGTGCCGACGTGAACGTAGCGCCGGATTCCATCGGCCTCCCGGCGCACTACCAGCGTAACTTTCGCATGCGTCTTGAGCCCGACCACGCCGTACACGACGTGGACGCCGACCTGTTCCAGGGCCTGGGCCCAGACGATGTTGGCCCGTTCGTCTCCGCGCGCCTTTAATTCGACCAGCGCTACCACCTGTTTGCCACTCTCCGCCGCCCGGATCAGAGCCCGAACGATGGGGCTCACCGGGCCGGAGGTGCGATAGAGCGTCTGCTTGATGGCCAGCACGTCCGGGTCCTGGGCGGCCTGGTCAACGAAGGCTTCCGCGGAGGTGGCGAAGGAGTCATACGGATGATGGACGAGGACGTCTCCCTCAGCGAGGATCTCGAAGATGTTGGCTGGCGCGGAGCCGACGCCCTGCAGGCGACGTTGGGTCACCGGCGTCCATGGCTCGGCCTTGAGATCCGGCCGATCCAGCGCGTAAATCGCCCAAAGGCTCGAGAGGTCGAGGAGACCATCGGCCCGGTACACGTCGGTGGACTCGAGCTCGAGCTCGCGGACGAGCAAATCGAGAACCGCCTCCGACATCGCCGCATCGACCTCGAGCCGGACGACCTGGGCTCGGCGTTGCTGGCGGCGAAGCTCACTCTGAATCGCGGCGAGCAAGTCCGCGGCCTCTTCATCGACCAGGTCGAGGTCGGCGTCCCGCGTGACTCGGAAGGGGTGCTGGCTGACGATCTCCATTCCGAGAAACAGCTCGTCGAGATGGAGCGCGATCACCTGTTCGAGGGGGATGAAGCGCTTGCCGTCCGCAAGCGGGATGAAACGAGGCAGCAGAGGGGGGACCTTGACGCGGGCGAAGCGCATGTCGCGCCGAACCGGATCGCGGACCATGACGGCGAGGTTGAGCGACAGGTGCGAGATGTAGGGAAACGGATGCGCCGGATCGACCGCGAGCGGCGTGAGCACCGGAAAGATACGGGCATCGAATTCCGCGGCCAAGAAGGCGCGATCGGCATCGTCGAGATGCTCGATGGTCAGAATGCAGACACCCTGTTGCTCGAGGGCCGGCGCGATCTGACGCATGAATAAGGAGGTGCTCCGCTCCAGCAGCCTGGCGGCCCGCTGATGAATCGCGACCAGTTGCTCGCCGGTGGTCATCCCATCGGGCGAGGTCTGCGGCAGCGCGGCGTGCACCTGCTCCTTCAGGCCGGCGACGCGGACCTGGAAGAACTGGTCGACCGTCTCGCCCAGGATGGCAAGGAAGCGCACCCGCTCCAGCAGCGGGAGCGAGGCATCGTCGGCCATCGCCAGCACCCGGTCGACGAAGTCCAGCTGCGAGAGCTCACGGTTGAGGTAACGCGGCTGGGATGGCGTCGCGTGGACTTGTGGTGGCCGCACGGGCGCGATTTGGTCTCCGAGTGATGGGAGCGAGCCCATGGCAGCCGTCGATCTACCGAAATGGGTTGGTGATTCCCCCACCGGACAAGTATAGGAAGGGTTGGAGTGACGGTTGGCTTACGGCCGCCGGATGATGCGATAGAGGACGTGCGGTCGGATCGGGTGGCCTGCCGGCACCGCCGGGTGCTCGAAATCGCCGGCGGGGTCGCGCGTCATCCCGATCCGCTGCATCACTCGCTGGGAGCGGAGATTGCCGACGTTGGTGAAGGACACGATTTCGTCGAGGCCGGCATGCTGGAAACCGAAGTCGAGCGCAGCCCGCGCCGCCTCGGTGGCATAGCCATGACCCCAATGCGCCCGGCTCAACCGCCATCCCACCTCGACCGCCGGGGTGAAGGGCGCCTCGAACACCGCCTCGTGGAGGCCGACGAAGCCGACGAAAGCCGCGATGCCCGGCACCTCGACCGCCCAGAGGCCGAAGCCGCGGCGCTCGAATTCTTGCTCGATCCGGCGCATGAAGGCAGCGCTGTCGGCCCGGGTGCGCACTCCGTGGAAGAAATGCTCCATCACGACCGGGTCGGCATTGATCGCCGCGAACGGATCGAGATCGGCGTCTCGCCAGCGGCGCAGCAGGAGCCGCTTCGTGCCGAGTTCAGGTTGGCGAGCCATTCCCTGATCAGGCTAGCGAGCTCGGAAAAATCGCTGTACGCCGAGCAACAGCAGCAGCCCGCCGGCGATCAGGGACAGGACCACCGTCTCACGCCCGAAACCCGTTTCGGTTGAAGGCACATTGCCGTTCGGGTCGAACCGCCAGGCTGACTTTCCGGCGAGGAGCAAGACCTGCCCGTTGGCCATGTTGCTCAGCGTTGGCGCGGTCTGCCACGAGGGCGGACGCGTAATGCGCGACCAGTAGTCGGCGCCGACGTCGTACGCGATCGCTTGCGGCAACGGTTGGGTGAGTATCAACAAGCGATGATCGGCCATCGGGGCGACCGCAGCGAACGGCTCAGGGCTGACGCTGGAACTCGGTGGTGAGCCAAGACTCCACGACTTCGAACCGACGTCGAAGATCTCAGCGTCGAGGCCGGCGTTGAGCGCGAATCCGCCACCGAAGACCGTGGACGCCGTCCCGCCCATGAGGACGACTTTGCCTCCAATAAGCGTGGCAGCATGTTGCTCGCGAGCCTGCGGCAATGGGGCGACCACCGTCCAGGATGTGGTCGCCGGGTCAAAGACCTCGGCACTCGCGAGTGGGCTGCCGTCTCCCTCGCCGCCCGCCACGAGCACGGTCCCGTCTGGTAGCCGCGTGGCCGACGCAAAGAGCCGCCCGGTGTGCATCGATTTGATCGATCGCCAGTCTTGTTTCGCGGGATCGAAGATCCAGGCGCTCGATAGTCCGCTCGGTCGTGGGGAGTCATTGGGCCAGGCGCTGGCGCCACCACCGACCAGCACGGTCCCGTCCTGTAGCAACGTCGCGAATGGGGCCGCGATTGGGACGGGCAAATCCGGCGTGCGACTCCAACGATCGGCCGCCGGATCGTAGAGGTAGGCTCGTGGGACCGCCCGCTCCTGACCATCGACACCGCCGACCAGAAGGACATCATCGTTGGGCAAGATGACGATGCCCGAGTCGGAGAGAGCCTCGGGCTCCGGCGCCCGAAGATGCCAGGTTCCACTCGCGAATTCCTCGACTGTAGAAAGAGGAGGGCGAAGGGCCCCCGGGAAACTTCCTGATACCACGCTCTGCCCGGCCAGCACCAGAACGCTACCGTGTCCGAGGGCGAGCACCGCCGGATTGACCAGCCCAACCGGGGGTTGAGGCAATGGCAGCCACGCTCCCGGTGGGGGCGCCAACGACGGCGAACAGGCGGCAAGGAAGACGGCGACAATGCCAGCCACATGAAGCCTCGACACCTAACCACCCAGCCGAGCGCGACCCCGCACGGCGGTCCCGATGAGCTCAAACCCCAGGGCGATGACGGCAATCGCCAACGCGGGCACGATCGCCGGCCAGAATTGACCCGCCAGGACGTAGTCGCGCGTCAGCGAGAGCAACTGACCCAGTTCGGGTTTGGTGATCACGACCGTCGCGGGACCGCCGTAGTTTTCCAGGGCGATCGTCGTGCCCAGGAAGACCTGGATGTAGCCGAGTTCCGCAAGCAGCACCAGCACCGCGCTCACCTGGAACGGGACCTCCACCCCGATCGCCGGCCTAAGAAATGGGATCACATGCAAGCGGAAGAATCGAATCCCATCGGTTCCCAGTGCGCGGGCCGCCACGGCAAACGACTGACTGCGCACATGCTCGACACGCTCGGCCACCAGCTCCGCGATGTCTCGCCATCCCACGAGCGCCATGCCAATCACGAAAGCGAGCGGCCTGCCTTTGGGGGTAAACCCCTGGATCGCCACCGCCGCGAGGGCCAGATAAGGAAATCCGATGACGACGCCGCCGACCGCCCGCGCCGCCTCTCGGGCGATCGCCGAGCCGAGGCCCATGGCCATCCCGACCACGGTGCCCACCGCAAAGCGGACGATCACCACCGCGCCGACGAGCTCGAGCGACGGAATCGCTGCCCGAGCGACGAGGGCCAGCAGATCGCGCCCACCACCATCGGAACCGAGCACATAGAAGTGCTGGGCGTGGGCCGAGAGGTCGACATTGAAGACATGAAGGTTGCTGAGCGGAGGAAATGGCGGCAGGATAATGGCGTTCGATGTGTGGCCGCCGGCCCATATATCGTTGGTCCAGTAGGGCGCCTCCTGCAGGCCAGCCAGGATCAGCGCCGACATCAAGCCGAGCACGGCGAGGCCCGCGGCGAGCAGCATCGCGCCGCCGGCGATGCGGAGCCTCATCCGCCGACTCTGACCTCACGCAACCGGGGGTCGAGGTTTTGCTGCAGGAGGCGGATGCCCGCCTCGATGAGAAGAATCAAGCCGGCCAGGGCGACCACCGACGCGATCGCCACGTTGGCGTCGAACCTCACCACTTGTGTCGGGTAGTGCACCCCGATGGCAAAGAGCAGCTTCTGGCCCAGCCCTGGGTAGGCGAAGAAGAACTCCACGAGGGGCAGCGCGCCGATCATGAGTCGAACGGAATTCAGCCACGCCACCGAGATGCTCGCCGCGCCCGGCCGGAAGATGTAGCGACGGCTGACCCGCGCCCAGCTCAGACCGCGAGCGCGGGCAGCCCGGACGTGGTCGGCCAACTCTTCGATGTCCAGCACGGCCCTTGCCTGGCGGAAGACATAAATGCCGGGCCGAATCGCCAGCACCAGGGCGGCCCAGAAGACGGAAAGGGGGGTGATCAACGCGTAGCCCCCACCGGTGGGGATGCCGGTGACCCCATAGATCTGGGCCTGGACTTGCTGCATGAAGATCGCCAGCAGAAACGTTGGCACCACCCACACCAGGCTGGCGAGGATGGCGAGGGCCGATAGCAATCGGTGTCGCTGTAGGGTCAGAAGAAATGCGAGCAGCAGTCCGCCTCCTGTTCCGAGCGCGAGACCCACGAGGATGAGCAAGAGGCTCGGAATGGCGGGCCCCAGGATGGAACGGGCCACCATCGCTGCCGACGGAACCGGGGCCGAGAATGCTGGCGGGAGTTCGATTGGCGCCGCGGCGTTTTTCGCGAGCGTGACGAGGAACCAGCTGACCGCAATCACGCCGCTGGCCTGAAAGCACAAGCGGGCGAGATGCCTGGTAGTGGCCCAGACGCGCGCCGCCGGCGAGGTGATCAGAACGATGACCGCGCCGGCGATCATCGCGATGAGTGCCACGTCAATCCAACCATCAATCCAACCCATCCGCTCTGGCTTCGCAGGATAGCCGAGCTAACGAGCGCCCATGGCCGCTCGAAGCAGGGCGCTAATGCTTCCTAATAATCGGATGCGAACGTGTTCTGGCAACTCCCTCTCCAGTCCTCCTTGGGCGCCTCAGCCTAGGCACCGGCGTATCATCTCGGCGTTGTCAAATGGCGTCGGTACAAGAGGAGGGGTCGGCGTGAAGCGTTCACCAGACATCGAGCAGTCGCTGCGCAACTTCGCTGACGCGTTCAACCGAAATGACATCGCGTACATCGAACGCGTGACCTCGCGGGAACCGGGAGTCATTGTCATCGGCAGCGACCCGCATGAGTACGTCAGAGGTTACGAGCAGGTCCTCAACGTGATGGGCGAGTCACTCCCCCAAGCTGGGATGCAAATCCAGGTGCGTATCGCCGAGCTCCGTGGCTACGAGCAGGGCGACGTCGGGTGGGCAGATGGGAGTGCTACGTTCCAGCGCGGCCGTGAGTCGGTCGAGGTAAGAATGACGGCAGTCTTTGTGCGTGAGAAGGGCGATTGGCACATGGTTCAGAACCATGCGTCCATCGGCGTGCCCAACAACCACACCTTCGACCCACTATTCGGGAGCATCCCCGCCGCTACGGGCTGACCCGCCGCGTAACGTTTCAGGGGCGCTGACGCCACCGACTTGGCGGCGGCTACGCATAGGCTTCTGAATCGAGGTGGCATGTCCGACATGGTGTCATGTCATCTCTAACGACCCAGCGGCACGGTCATGTGCGGCCTGGCCCTGTCCCCGATCTGGGAGGTGTCTGAAAGCGGGAGACGAGATTCGAACTCGCGACATCAACCTTGGGAAGGTTGCGCTCTGACCAGCTGAGCTACTCCCGCTTGACAAGCCGGATTTTAGCATCGCTTTTGCGGAGTTCCTGGCACATGGGCCACAGGACCCCGATCAATTCCGCCATCCGGCTCGCCGTCGTGGCGACCCGGGCGGCATCGAATACCTCGACCGCCTGGGTCTCATAGAGCCGGATCCACCCCCGATCCCACGGCTCCAGGTCGAGTTGCTGCCCGAGCCTGGCCTTGATCAACAGCAGCTGGCGGGCCAGGCCGGCTGCGATTCGCTCATTGACCGCCGGCGTCGACTCCAGATGGAGGCCGAGCTCCAGTCGGCCGGTGTTGGCATGCCACCAGGCTTCGAAATGCAGCCGGGGGTCATCGTAAAACCACTGCGCTTGGCTCGACCGCACGTGGTGATTGATCTCCTTCAATCGAGCCGGCAGGGCCGCCCTGACCGGCCGCGGCAGCGACCGAAAGAACCCGGCCGTCCGAACGAATCGCCGCTCGCGACGGGCCGGGGGCATGTCAGGCCGGACTGACGGCGGTCTTGACGAGCGCGCTGTACTGGTCGGCGAGCGCCCGCGCCTTGTCGGAGTCCTCCATGCTGACAATGATGTGGTACCGAGGCATGTCTGGATCGGGTAACACCAATACCCATCCCCCATCGACGAACACCTTGATCCCGTCCGCCAGGTCGACTGGCGCATCGCGGTGCATTTCCACCATCGTGCGCATGACCCGCCCTTTCGCATCCCATGGCACGGATTCGAGCCGGTGCTCGTAGGCCGCGCGCGGAATCTCCGCCCGCACCGCCGACACCGGCCGGCCTTCCTTGGCCAGCAGCTCGAGCAGCTTGATCAAGGTGAAGATGGCGTCAAACCCCAGCAGGTGCTCGGGAAAGACATAGCCGCCATTCGCATCGGAGCCCAGCCGGGCCTGATGCTGCTGCGCGGCACGCAGGAGGGCCGACGGCTCGCCCTTCCCGGGGACGAAATGCGAGCCGGGTTGCTGACGCACCAGGGCGGCGATCGTCTGCGGCACGGTGGCCGGCGCCACCAGCACGCCGGGTTTCGCCTTCAGGGCCAGGATCGCCAGCACCCCGAGCGCCTCATGGTGGTCGAGCACCTCGCCTTTCTCATCGATCAAGAACACGCGCTCGGACCCGTAGTCGATGTAGGCTCCCAGGTTGCAGCCGAGGGTACGCGTGATCAGCGCCGATTGTCGCCGAGCCTCGTTGAAGGCTTCGTTCGTCTTCGATTGATAGATTTCGTCGAACCCGGCATTCAGCGGAATCGCCTCGATATTCAATTCCTTGAACAGCCGGGGCAAGACCAGCGACGCGCTGCCGTGATCGAAGTCGACCAGCACCTTGACATGCGCCTGGCGGACCGCCTCCACGTCCGTGAGGCTGATGAGCCCGTCGATGTACGAATCGATTGCGTCCTGCGGGTAACTGATGTCGCCCATCTCATAGAAATGGACTCGGCGGATATCTTCGCGAAAGAAGACGTTTTCCAGCTTTCGCTCCGCCTTCTTGTCGAGCACGACACCGTGGCTGTCGAACATCCGGATGTCGGCGGAGCGACTGTCGAGGGGCGACATCTGGATGTGCACGGCGCCACTAATTGGATGCTCGCGGGCGTAGTACTGCACCACGGGGATGGGCAGCTCGCTGAGGTCGATGATGGACGCGCCTGAGGACATCATCCCGGCGATCATCGCCCGCTTGATCATCCGGGATGGACGTTGGCCGTCGCGCGCCGCTCCAATCGCCGAACCCTTGGGAAAGAGCGCGGCAAAGGACGCGCCCAACCGGGCGCAATATTCCGGCGTCAGCTCGATGTTGACGAGACCGACCAACCCATAGGAGGAGAACAGTCCGCGTTTGTAATGCCCGGCCCAGATAATGCTCTCGTGGACGGTCGAGCCGGGCTCGATCTCCTTATCCGGCCAGATCTTGACGCCCGCGTCGATCGTGGTGCCCTCACCGGCGACGACGTCATCGCCGATGACAGCGCCTTCCTCCAGCAGGCAATTGTTCTTGATGGTGACGTGCCGGCAGACGATGGCCTGGCGCAGCCGCGAATTCTCGCCGATATAGGAATAGGTCCAGATGACGGAGTTGCTGATCTTCGTGTTCTCGTCGATCACGGAAAAGTTGCCGACGCACACCGGCCCGTTGATGAAGACCCCCGCCTTGAGCTTGCAATCGTTGCCGATGTACGCCGGACCGTTGATCCGGACGTCGTAGCCGATTTCGACGTTTTCACCGATCCAGATGCGACCGTCGCGACGCTCGCCCGGGATCTCGACGTCGACCCGACCTTCGAGCGCATCCCAGTTCGCGTGGTAGTAGGTCTGAATGTTTCCGATGTCGCACCAGTAGCCAGGCGCCAGGTAGCCGTACAGCGGCATCTTGTTGGCCAGCATCTTGGGAAAGACCTCGCCGCTCCAATCCACCACCGTGGCGGGCGGCAACAGATCGAGGACCTCGGGCTCGATCACATAGATGCCGGTGTTGACCTGGTCGGAAAACACTTCGCCCCAGGACGGCTTCTCGAGAAAGCGGTTGATGGTCCCATCGGGATTGGTGATCACCACCCCGTACTCGAGTGGGTTCGACACCGAGGTGAGGACGATCGTCGCCGATGCGCCCTTCTCCTTGTGGTAGGCCATCACCTTGCCCAGGTCGATATCGGTGAGGGCGTCGCCACTGATCACGATGAAGGGCTCGTCGAGGTATTCCTCGGCGTTCTTGACACTGCCGGCGGTGCCCAGTGGCGCATCTTCGACCACATAGGTGATGTCGACGCCGAAGTCTGAGCCGTCGCCGAAGTAGTCGCGGATCGCAGAGCCAAGGTACTGCAGGGTCACGACCACGTCGGTGATGCCGTGGCTGCGGAGCAGTCGCAGGGTATGCTCCATCACCGGCTTGCCGACGACTGGCACCAGGGGTTTGGGCACGCCGCTGGTCAGCGGCCGCAGTCGTGAACCTTCGCCGCCGGCCATCACGACAGCCTTCACCCGCTAGCCTCGCTTTGTACCGGCTGCGCAACAGCCTGGTTGATGCGTTCGCGCAGGAATGCGGCCGAGTCCTCCGGCTTGACGACGTTGATCCACATTCCCGTTCCCAGCTCGAAGCCGGCCGCGGTGCTCAGCTTCGGGATCAGTTCGAGGTGCCAGTGATACGGCTGGGCCGCACTGGTCCTCAGTGGCGCGCTGTGGATGAAGTAGTTGAACGGCGGATCGTTCAGGCCGTCGTAGACCGCCTTGAGCGTGAGCTGGATCGCTTCGGCGAACGCGGGCTTCTCGCGCTTCAGGTCCAGGTCGCCGAAGCTGGCGGTGTGGCGACGCGGCATGATCCAGGTCTCGAAGGGCGTGCGCGCGGCGTACGGCGCGAACACGACGAAGGCCTCATTTTCGTAGACGACGCGAGCCCCGGCCCGGCGCTCATCCTCAAGGGTCCGGCAGAAGACACACTCGTGATTGGATTGCCCGAAACGGCGGGCGCCCTCGAGCTCCTCGAGAACACTCGGCGGCTCCAGACCGATCGCGTAGAGCTGGGAATGCGGGTGCTCGAGCGAGGCACCGGCGGGACGGCCGTGATTGTAAAGAATCAGGACGTGCTCGAGCGCGGGGTTCTCGTTGTGATGCCGGTAGCGATCAACGTAGGATTGCACGATTTCCTCCACCTGCAGCCGCGGCAACAACGGCGTCGGGGCCCGATGGTCGGGGCTCGAGATCAGCACCTCGCATGCGCCAAGCGCATCGCGCTGCCAGAAGCGGTCCTCGCGGTGCTCCTGTCCATCGGGTTCGAGGCGGAAGGCCGCATAGAGGTTCGGCACCACCCGGATCCACCAGCCCTCGCTATTCGGCGCCGTACCCGGCGCGCGATAGGCGAGCACCTCCGGCGGCGTCATCGACTCGTGGCCGGGACAGAACGGACAGACGTCGCGGGCCGCGACGTTTTCTTTAGCCGCCTGGGTAAACGAATCGGGCCGGCGGGCGCGCTCGGTCGCCACCGCTACCCATCGCCCGGTAATCAAATCTTGACGTAATTGGGGCAATCCGCAAGCTCCTGAAGGCTAAACGCCCGACGCGTCCGAGAGTTTTCATTATCGCTGGCGGGGACGACACGCCGATCGCTTTCTATGCGAGTCGCTCGCCGGCCTTGAACACGGCCCACACGCGCCAGAGAGCGCGTGGGTCGCTGAGCGGATCGCCATGCACCAGCACCAGGTCCGCCGGGTCGCCCGGCCGCAACCGCCCGGCATGATCGATGCCCAGCAGTTCACCGCCTCGCCAGGTGACCGCGGCCAGCGCCTCGTGCGGCTCCAGCCCGGCCTCGACCAGCAGCTCCACTTCCCAGGCGAGGTGTCCGGCACGCACGGAGCCGCCGCCGAAGTCGGAGCCGGCCGCAATCCGAACGCCGGCGCGCCGCGCGGCCTTGACGGCCGCCAGTGCGCCTTCGCGCCTGGCGATGAGGCGGCGTTTACCCTCCTCGCTCGTGAAGCGCTCGATCCGCGTGGTTTGCTCGAATGTCGCCCAGCTCGCCAATACCGAAAGGGTCGATACCAGCGCAACGTCGTTGGCACGCATGGTCGCGGCAATC
>Ga0209577_10003170_pt1 | contig 15510 bp, 16 predicted proteins | sample GraSoiAngelo_109_FD_185874 | JGI IMG/M metagenome (GOLD analysis project Ga0209577, IMG submission 185874) | Grasslands soil microbial communities from the Angelo Coastal Reserve, California, USA - 14_0903_12_20cm (SPAdes) (version 2) | ecosystem: Environmental > Terrestrial > Soil > Grasslands...
CTTTCGAGCGCGACCAAGCCAGCCGAATGAATCCCGTCGTCGTTTGTTAACAAGATTCGGGTCACGTTTCAATCCAATTCCTGGTCAAGACTGTCAGCACACGTAGGCTAGAAGCTTCGAAAAAGGTTCTCGGGCGAACCTCATGACTTTTGCTTTTGAACAATGTGAGTCCGCAGGTCTAATTCGGACCAGGTTTCTAGCTCGTCGGGCGTGGACGCGGTCGCCCTTTCTTCTTGTTGCGCTTGCGGGCTAGAGCAGATTTGAGCTTCGCCTTTTGGCCTGGAGGCATGAAGAAAGCGTGCTTCTTCGCGTCCTTAATGATCTCCTCAGTCATGACCTTGCGTTTGAAACGTCGCAGCGCACTTTCGATCGATTCACCTGGGTTAACATTAACTACCGCCATCTATTTCTCCAATTCTCTCTCTCTCTTAACTTTCTAAACCGTGCCTTTTGCGAATTCCTATTTAACATGCGCTAGAGCACCACGGTCAAGCCGAGACAAAGAAAGACCCCACGAACCATTGGGTCGAGGGGTCTCTCGTCAAAAACTCCTTTAGCTTAGAGGGCAACGGCCGCTGCTTCTTTCTTGCGTCCGAGGCCTTGGATCTGCACGGGCTTATCACCATTATCAGACTTGATTTGCTGTTGCTTTAGCACCATCTCATGGTAAAGCTTTCGCATCATTACCTTCTCTTCGTGCGCGGTCTTCGGCCCTTCCATCTCAGGTTTGTTCGGCCTCGCCAAATCGACCTCATTCAGGATTAGCTTGTGAGCCGCGTCAGATAAAGGAACGTTCTTGCCGCCAGCAAAGATCTCATGACGGCCATGATCCTCGTACCACTTCGCGACGGTTGCGTTCTGATGCATATGCTCAATTATGTTGCGCCAGCCGATGCCGGTGTTGTAGGCACAAAAACTAATCTCACCTTCCTGGGTTCCGTACGGAATTATGCACATCTCCGTCCGACGGAAATCGTAATTGAATAGATCCTGGAACCACATCCCTGCGATGAAAAGAAAATTCCAACGATCAGCCCGGCGTTTTTCAATATCATCCTTGCTCCGATCGCCGCTAACCTTGCCATAGTTTTTACCCGTCAAACCAAAAGATTTATCGAATTTCTTGAACAGTTCATATAGGTTGAACTGCGAAGGCGCATTGAATGGACGATAGTGCTTCAATAGGGCGAGGCCCATCATGACATTTGAAGCCCATTTCCCACGCGCTGCATCCGTTATCTTCTGCATGTCCTTAACGAGTCCGGGAATATTCAAGAAGGCTGGGACAGGACTCATTTCCCGAGTCTCCTTATCGACCATCACGGCCGTCCCCACTCCGCAATTCGGATGGCAACCACAGGACACTTGGCCCCATTCGGAGTTTGGCCCGTGGACGAGATCCGCGAAATCAGCGAATGCCCCCATCAGCGACAGCGGGAACCAGTCGCGTGTCGGTTCTGTAATGCCAACTTGGTTCTTCACATCGTAAGCCAAGTGCGAAAGGGTGTAGCGCTGTTGTAAACGACGCTCAGGCGTTATAGCTTCGTCGCGACCGGTGAATGACACTGGTTGAAAGGAAAGAAACGCGATCTTTTTCGGATTATCCAGTGCAAAACGAATAATCGATCCAACTTGATCGTTATTGATACCGTTAACCAGCGTGGTTACCAGCACAATCTCAACCCCGGCTTCGTGCAGGTTGTTAATCGCCCGCAGCTTTACATCGAACAAATTTCCAACCTGGCGGTGACTATTTGCATCGTTACCAACTCCATCGAATTGGAAATATACATAACGTAAGCCAGCCTCGGCTGCTTGCCGACAGAATTCCTTGCTCTTTGCGAACTCAATTCCATTAGTTGCAGCCTGCACGGAGTTGTAACCAACTTTACGTGCGTAACGAATAGCTTCGATGAAGTGTGGTGAAATCGTAGGCTCTCCCCCAGACAACTGAACGGACATTTGTCGCCTTGGTTTGATGGAGATGGCGTTATCAAGAATCTCCTTGATCTCGTCCATAGTCAGTTCGTGCACAAAACCGACTTGGTTGGCGTCCATGAAGCAGGGATCGCACATCATGTTGCAGCGGTTTGTAAGATCTACAGTAAGCACGGCCCCTCGACCATACCTGACCGTACTGGATCCATGATTGTGAAGGGTCTCGTCGTTGTGCGCGGCGATATCGCGGCCCGGAAACGTTGCCTCTATGTGTTTCAGGAATTTCGCATCGATAGCCATTAGATCTTCGAAGTGGCCATGACTCGGGCAATCCTTGATCATCCAGATTTGCCCGTCACGTTCGACAATCTGGGCCTTGATTTCACCAACTTTTTCATTCAGTAGTACCAAGACGTCCTTCTTGCCATCTAAAATATCGTGACGCGCTTCAATAACACAGTTAGGACACAGCGAGTCGGTAGTTCGGGGCCAGCCCAGTGTGGGCTTGGTCTTCTGCCAGGATTTCAACAGCGGCTTATCTGACCATTTCGGGGTGAATGAAGGATTCGGCTTGTATTTGTTAAATACCTGAATAGAGTTGAACAGGCCTCCCGCAATCATCGTAAGCCCACGTTCGGCGTATTTAATGGCTATCATTTGACTAATCTCCGAAATAACAGGATTTTTTCTACACGAATGCTGCGATGCCTCTTCGCAATGACCATGCCGACCGCGCCTTTCCGAACTAACCCGTTGACTAGGCAGGGCTTTTCGCTCAAGAGCCGCACCCCGCTCGACTAACCGTCTGTATCAACACGGCACGCCACGGATGTCCCGACGCGCCACGACACTCCAACCACTAACCAAGAAGCCTCTAATTTCAAGAGCTCTAATCGGCGGGAGTCGGCGGCAGCGGCTAACTCGGGCTTTCTGTTCGCCGTGCGTTCGCCCATTTAAGCGCTTAATCCCGCTTAGTTGATGTAACTGTTGAAGTTAGACTGTGAAAGTGTTGCAAAGAAATGTTGTTGCGGTAGTGGGACACCGGTGGTAGAGTTCGGCGCACTTGCCTTTAACACATTGACCGGCAAGGAATTGAAAGGAATCAGCTCTACACTATGTTGCGTAGGCTGAGATCAACGTAGCGTTCATCTAGTGGTTTTTGAGTTTTATAACTAGCTAGCACGTCTTGACAGACGGAGACCCCCTCGATGAATACAAGCGGATTTGCAGCCGTTTGCAGGCTGAGGCCCCCTCGGTTCAGGGTTAGCACACGCCGTAAGATGGCATCTCTGCGCATTTGCGTTCAACGCAGGCGCAAGAAGCACGGTGCCCCCCACTCTGTTTTCCCGGACACCATCCGCCAATTGAATCGACCCAGCGCTATGCCTGGCGCCTCAACGTGAATAGGCCCTGGCAATCGCTACCTTGCTATAACCAATGGGCTAGCCTCCGGCACTTTGTTCTAACGGGGGAAAACCCGTTTTCTCACGGACCGAAGCGATTTGATTAAAGCGATGGAGGTAAACCCTTGACTACAGGCGGACACATATACTGGCTCAGTAATCGTCAGACGAATCAATTTGCTAGTGCCAAGGCACTGCCTGGGCTTTCGCAACCATCAGGTATCAGTGCAGCGATTCCCGCGACGATTCAGCGGTTAGCGCTAATTCCTTCTCGCGTAATTTTGGGAATGATTCTTCTCGCCGCACTCGGAATCTGCTCGACGGTAATCCATCGAAGTCGCACCCAGTTGACAGCTTCGGCCCTCCAGTACCAACGGATGTCGTCTGAAATCGACTTCATACGTCGCTCAAACGCTTCGCTGGGGGTGGAGATTGGAAGAATGGCCAGCGACCCAGCAGTAATCGAATCTTCAGCGCGAGCAAGACTAGGAATGGTTAGAGCGAACGATATTGTGGTGCCTATTGGCTCACTGGAATCAAGTTCGAGATCAGAACTCGTTTCATTTGTCCGCTAACAGCATCCGCTTAACCCCGCTGCTTTGTCCACGAATTCTGGGTCCCCTCCGAGATCGCGCGGCTGCAAGCATTACGCAGCCGCGCGCCCTTCTTTATGCTCGGATCGCCTTGATTGACACGCAAACATACATCTACTAATAATGAATGCGAAAATGCTGGAGATCAAAGAAGCGTCTTTCGAAAAGCATGGCGAGCAAGCCAGCGAAAAAAAGGCTCTGAAAGCCTCATCTGAGCGTCTGACCGAGCGTAAGCTAAGCTTTCAAACCGTCTCTCTAGAGGAGGTGAACCGGCTTTACACTCAAGCCGACGTTGCTCGTCTTGACGTAGATCTCGATCTTTCATTTCCTGGGCAGTTCCCTTACACACGAGGCATCCATGCTACAGGCTACCGGGGCAAGCTCTGGACAATGCGTCAGTTCGCGGGCTTTGGCACGCCCGAACAGACCAACGCCAGATTCAAGTACCTATTGAGGGAAGGGCAAACGGGGCTTTCGGTCGCATACGATCTTCCGGCCCTTATGGGTTACGACGCGGACTCTCCGCTTTCAGAAGGTGAAGTAGGAAAATGTGGCGTTGCAGTTTCCTCCCTCGCCGATATGGAAGCGCTCTTTGAGGGCATTCCTCTGGAAGACGTAACCGTTTCTCAAACAATCAACGCGCCTGCATCAGTCTTTCTCGCTATGTACTTGATCGTCGCCGAAAAACAGGGAGCGGATTGGAAAAAGATCTCAGGCACGCTACAAAACGACATTCTCAAAGAGTACATCGCTCAGAAGGAGTGGATTTATCCCATTCGCTCCGCGATGAAATTAGTCGTTGACACCTTCGAATTCTGTACAAAACACGTCCCTCGATACAATCCGGTTTCAGTTAGCGGTTATCACATACGTGAGGCAGGTGCCACCGCTTTGCAAGAGCTTGCGTTCACATTGCGGGACGGAATCGAATATGTTGAGTGGGGCGTGCGCGCCGGGCTCGACATTGAGCGATTCGTTCCGCGCATCTCTTTCTTCTTCAACGCGCATAATGACTTTTTCGAGGAAATCGCCAAGTATCGAGCCGCGCGTCGCATTTGGGCGCGGGTGATGCGCGATCACTTTGGCGCGAAAAACGAACGCACAATGCAATTGCGATTTCACACACAGACAGCGGGAGTATCGCTCACTGTTCAGCAACCCATTAACAACATTGTCCGCGTAGCAATCCAAGCTCTCGCCGGTGTCTTAGGCGGCACGCAGTCGCTACACACTGACGCTTATGACGAGGCGTTAGCATTACCGACAGACAAAGCGGCGCTGATCGCTTTGAGAACTCAACAGATAATCGCCGAAGAGACTGGCGTCGCAAATACTGTCGATCCTCTCGGCGGTTCCTACTTCATAGAAGCATTGACGCAGAAGATGGAAGACGGCGCGCGCGCCTACTTCGATCGGATTGACGCGATGGGAGGCATGGTAGAAGCCGTCGAAAAGGGTTTTCCGCAACGTGAGATTCAAGAGTCAGCCTATCAATATCAGAAGGCCCTCGAGCGCGGTGATCAGACGATCGTTGGCGTGAATAAGTACGCCATGGAGGATCAGCCACAGGAAGTCCCAATTCTAATCATTGATGAATCGGTCCGAAGTCATCAGATTGAGCGTCTTGAGCAAACGAAAGCAAGGAGAGACAGCGGCGCTGTTCTAAAAGCCCTCGATGGCTTGAGAAAGGTCGCCGAACGTGGCAAGAACACAATGCCGATGACCATGGAAGCCGTCCGGGCTTACGCAACGCTCGGTGAGATTTGCTCAGCTCTTCGTGACGTTTACGGGGTTTATGAAGAGCCAGCGATCTAATGCCTTTATTACCCAACGGAAAATACTTTCGTGAATGTGAAATGAACCGAGGTATGATTCGAGTCTTAGTCGCTAAGCCAGGCCTTGATGGCCATGACCGCGGCGCCAAGGTAATTGCGCGCGCGTTGCGCGATGCAGGGATGGAGGTCATTTACACGGGGCTGCGCCAAACGCCCGAGATGATCGCCGCTGCGGCATTGCAAGAAGACGTTGACGCTGTTGGAGTATCAATCCTCAGTGGCGCGCACAACACGCTTTGCCCGCGAATCGTTTCACTCTTGCGCGAGCAAGGGATGAACGATTGTCTCGTCGTTCTGGGAGGCATTGTCCCTCAAGAAGACATTCCGAAATTGAAAGAGCAAGGCGTCGCCGAAATTTTCCTTCCAGGGACATCCACACAAGAAATCGTAAGGTTCTTGCGAGAAAACGTGCGGCCTCGGGAATAGCACATTTGTTCTCACGTCAAAACCTCTGGAAATGAAATCTTAACTTGGACAACACTCTCCGGTCACTTGGTTCAATCTGAAAGATCACTCGCTTCAGCTTGACCGGTAATGAAATGCCGCTGGTTTAACCACGGACCTCAATTCGCGCAAATCCCCAACAGAACAGTGTTCGCCGCTGATATCAGTCTGCGGCATCACCCTTGCCAAAAGAGTCGCGGGCATCGCCCGTGATTCTGGAAATTCAGGCAATGTCATACGAAACAAATGACTGATAAGAATAAATCGAAGAATGCAAATCGCAAGTGCGTTCGGCTCTGGATTACCGGCCTGGCTGCTTCAATTTTGTTAGTTGCGGGAACAGTTGTTCCTGACAAGACTCATGCCACCTCCAGAACACCTCAAAAGTATTCGAAGGACGTTCCCAACAACACCAACTTTGTCGATGTCGTTATCCAACCAGCAGGTCCATGGACTTCATCGCTCGACACGGATGTCAAGAATAAAGGCGGAAAATATAAACAGACTTTCAAAAACTTTCCCGCTCGCGTCGTCACAATGCGCGGAAATGACGCAATCAACGAATCGACACGTACAGACGTTCGCTATGTTTCAATGGTCCGGAAGACATGGCCGATGGGCCACGTCTCGCTCACTAGCGGTGCTGATCAGGCGAGCGTAATGGCACCCGCGGGCTCGACCTTCGACGGGACCGGCATAGGCATCGCAGTTCTCGATTCCGGAATCGACCCGAATCACGTTGCCTTGAGTGACGCACAATCAAGCTCACGCATGGTTGTGAATCAGGATTTTACGGGCGAGCTGGATGCTAATGGATTTCCCATCACCAGCGATCTCTATGGACATGGTACGCACGTGGCTAACATCGCTGCAGGTAATGGCAAGGTCGCTCAAGGCTCATATGTTGGCATCGCGCCCAACGCCAGCATAATCAATCTACGTGTTCTAAACTCCCAAGGCGTTGGGACCGAGGCCGCCCTGCTGAATGCTCTGGACTGGTTAGCGACAAACCGCTCGACCTACAACATCCGGGTCATAAACATGAGTCTTGGCATGCCGGCAATCGATTCATATCAGTTCGATCCAGTTTGTCAGGCGGTACGGAGTCTGGTTAATTCTGGAGTCGTCGCAGTCGCCGCTTCTGGCAACAATGGCAAAGACAGCAGCGGTAACAAGGTCTATGGACTGATCGACTGCCCGGGCAACGAACCGTCAGCGATTACCGTCGGCGCCGCCAATACTTTCGGAACTGACGCTCGTAATGATGACGGGGTGACGACGTATAGCTCACGTGGGCCAACGCGCAGTTACTGGACAGACGCATATGGGGTCAAACATTACGACAACCTCGTAAAGCCCGATGTAGTTGCTCCGGGCAATAAGATATCGTCTCCGCCGAGGCCTATCTGAACCATCTAGTAACAACCTATCCTACGATCGACGCGGGAGTCAGCACCGTCGACACACACAAAATGATGTTCCTCAATGGAACTTCAATGGCCACACCAGTGGTGGCCGGCGCTGCGGCGCTGTTACTGCAAGCTAACCCGAAGCTGACGCCTAACCTCGTCAAGGCCATCCTCATGTACACCGCGCAGCAACTTGCGAACTTTGATACATTCGAACAAGGCGCAGGCGAAATCAATCTCGAAGGCGCCATGCGCGTAGCGCTTAGCGTCCGCACCGATCTCTCTTCGTCCACGAGCCTGGGCTCGCCGCTGCTGACGACTGCTCCACCGGCAGCGCAAACGACGATTGGCGGCTATGGGTTCACGTGGGCGCAAGGAATCGTCCTCGACAATACCTTTGCAACCGGAGCGGATCTGATCACCAAGTATCAAAAGGTCTATGGTACGGGCGTGTTGCTCGGCGACGCGACAACCTTTAACAACGGTGTCCTCGTTAGCGATGGCACGATGGTCTCGAACGGCGTGCTCCTCAGCGATAACATCCTGACCAGCAGCGGTATCACGATGAGCGACGGTATAGTCTTCTGTGCCGACGGCGTGCTGTTGGGTGACGGTGTGCTGTTGGGTGACGGTGTCTTGTTGGGTGATGGGGTGCTGTTGAGCGATGGTGTCCTTCTCGGCGACGGCGTCTTGCTCAGCGACTACACAACGCAAGCCCTCTCAGGAACTATTACCGGAGATAAGACGAGCTCCATGAAGGTCGTGCTTGATGGGTCCTCGACTACGACTAAGAAGAAATAGAAAGTGAGGTTGGAAGCCTTGTCACCTCACCGACTACCAGCGCGAGCTGAACTAGATGTTCATCTCGCGCTTATTTTTTCATGCTCTAACGATTTCGAGTGTTCGTCGTATGAAAGTTACAGGTCCGCAGTCAGTCTTTCGTTAAGAAGCGTTCAATCCCCTTCTGACAATCTTCGCTCAATCGAGCAATTACATTCGTATCGGATCCGCACTGCATTGCGTCCTCGAAATCCATTCCGTCGATTTGATAAAGAAGTCTTTTCAATAAGCTTACTGCTGAGCGGCTCACTGTTTGGAATCGTCGCACGAAGGTCTCGACTTCATCGGCGAATGCCTGGTCGTCAAAGACTCGATTGACCAAACCCAACTCTACGGCTTTTTCTGCTCCAATCTCGGCGCCAAGTGTCAGCAGTTCAAAGGCCTTTTTTTCCGAAACGTTGCGCCGCAGGATTGCCGTGACCATTGCGGGTACGAAGCCAATTTTAACTTCCGGATAACCGAACCGGGCGGAGCGTGCCGCCAAGACCAGGTCGCACGCAGTAGCGAGGCCGCACCCCCCGGCGAGTGCCCTGCCGCGCACGGCAGCAACCATTGGCACACGAACCTGACGAATCAATGTGAACATTTCCATCAAAGAATGCGCGTCTTCGAGATTCTCAGAAACCGACGCGGTCGAGATTTGCTGCAGGGCTTGAAGGTCCGCGCCGGAACAAAAATCCGATCCGGCTCCAGTGAGAATCACCGCGCGCACATCTTGATCATGGTCGGCGCGACGCAATGCGACTTTGAGCGCCGCTATGATTTCAGCATTTAGCGCGTTACGCCTCTCGGGACGGTTCAGCGTGATGCGCGCGATTGCATCGTCAACTTCATAAAGAACTGATTCTTCAGGTCCCATCGTTCCCTTTGCTTCAGACCTCAGCACGCATGACCAAACCTCAGGTTCTTATTGGTTCAGTCCCAACTGCCTCGCTTCTGCTTCGTCGACTTCGATTTCCATTCGCAACAGCGCCGTCGAAAAAGTCTTCCCCTGCGCGTCAGTCATCAGCGAAAGCGTACCGCCACCGCCGAGGCTTTCATGCAACAAAAAGTTGAGCGCGCCGAGATTCGGTAATTCGAATCGTTCCACTTCGCCTTTGCAAATACCTTTGAAATGTTCTTTGACGCGCGCCGCGGTCACGTTTCGCACCAGCAGCAGATAGAAGTCATCGCGTAACGCGATTAGACCGATATTCGCCGTATCACCTTTGTCGCCGGATCGCGCATGCGCAAGCTTCGTGAGTTGAACCTTCATAATGATAACAATCTGCTTAAAACTTCTTCGCGGCGTCCGCGTTAAAGCTAAACGTCCATAATCTCAACACGCGGTGTTATCTCACTCTTCGGAATCAGCGCCGGCCAATACGCCACGATCTCTTCAACCTTTGGACGACCGCCAGCAAATCCCGTCACCGCCGGAGGGCCAGTCAGAATCAGCGGCGCTATTTCTTTGGTGAATCTTTCAATCACCGAGCGATCGTTACCGCGCACGCCCACGCGCAGTTGCACTTCCGCGAGATCGGGCGATGGCTCGCCAGCCAATGTGCCATGGGTCGCATTCGCGCCCACTAATTCCGTCATAATCTCATCGAACCGAAGGCCGAGCCGATCAAGTCGCGCGCGGAGGATTCCGTCAGCAGCTTTCGCCTTCTCATACGCGGCGGGCCAGGCATAGACCAGGGTACCGACGGCTTTGTAGCCCGCTGAGTAACTGATTGAAATTTTCAAAGAGTCAGTCGCCGCGCGACCTCTAATCCCGAAGACCCGCACACGATCAGCGCCATCATCCGCCAAATGAATCGTCGTGAAATCCGCGACGCAATCGGGCGTGATGTATTCGCGGGGATGGCCCATTTCGTAAACCAACTGCTCCTTAACCGAAGGCACGTTAACCCGGCCACCGGTCCCTTCGTGTTTCGTAATTACGAATGTTCCATCGGATGAAGCTTCGACAATTGGGAAACCAACATTCGCGAGGTCGGGGATGGTTTGCCATTCGTACTGACAATTTCCACCAGAACATTGTGCTCCGCATTCGATGATGTGCCCGGCAATCGATTTGTGATCCTTCATTCAGAGCTTCGACTATAGGCTGCGCCCCGAGATAAGCATTCGCGCTCTGAATTCGATCCCTTACCGTGGCCAACCGTTCGCCCGTATCCATGTTCCGCAATTCGATTCCTCGGCCCAGAAGATCATTGATCCGATCCAGAATGTCGTCGCCGGTAACGATCCCGATTTTCAACTTACCCTGCAGTCCCAAGTCGCGTGCCGCCTCGCGCACGGCTCCGGCGCAACCTTCGACGTTCACGCCGCCGGCATTGGCAATTACCTTGATGTCCCGATCGACACATGCTGGCAAAATCTGCTTCATGAGCGGCACAAAGTCACGCGCATAGCCGGCCGTGTGGTCGCGCGCCTTCTGCTTTTGCATGATCGACATGGTGACTTCGGCCAGATAATCAAGGATCAGATAATCGATTGACCCTCCTTGAACCTGGCGAACTGGCGCGTCGGGCAGATCGCCCCAGAATCCCTGGCCGGCGGCGATGCGAATCTTTGATTTCATTTCTTCAGGTTAGTTTTGGCCCTCACAAGAAAGACACGGGAAATCGGCGGCGAAGATAGTACTGCAACGTGCCGCCTTTGCGGCAACGTACAATAGAATCTCACCACGTCCCGTGTCTGCGTGTCCCAGCGGCCTCGCGTTAGTCACTTCCAGACTACTGCTGAGGCGGTGGCGGCGGCGGCGCAGTAGTCTTTGGCTTCGGCTTATGGCGTCGCGGCATCGTTTTCATTGAACCGGCCGAACTAAACGAGAACGTTCGCTTCTCTCCGGGAACACTCATCAACGTCACCCGATTCTTGCGTACCCGCAAGGAAACTGCGGGCAGGGCAGGCGGCGGGTTCGGGCTTGGCGTCGGCGGCGTTAGATCGCCGAACATCATTGTGGCGGCCGTGTATCCGCACGTGGTCACCGCGGTCACGCGACCAGACTGAGTAGTTGATCCGGCGGTCAACGTAAAGTTGGTTCCGGTGATCGTCAGCGTCGCATCGCCCGTCAACCCGGCGTCCGAATAGTCTACTTTGCCTGTGTAAGTGCCGGAGAGATCAGTCTGCTCCTGTTGCATCGGATCGCAGCGCCCAGTCTTTCTCGGAGCCGGCGTTGCTTCAGTGGTTGGGCCAGCCGCAGTTCCTGATTCGGTCGTCTTTGGTTTTGGTTTATGCCGGCGCGGTTTATTCTTTGCGCCCGTGTTGGTATTCGTCATCGTCATTGACGAATTTGTATTCTGCGCGGAGACAATCACACTGCCGCCGACAAGGGCCGCCATGACAACGACGGCCAGTCCTAGAACGAAAAGATAGATAGTGCTCTTTCTCACGTTTCTTCTCCTTTGTTGAATTGGCCACAGAGGCACCGAGTCACAGAGAAAGACAAGCACAAGAAAACAACAGAATTGGAAATGCTCGTTTCGGTCTCTCTGTGTCTCGGTGTCTCTGTGGCTTCCCTTTTCCACTCCGCTTAAAACGCGGATCATGACAACGCAGGCGGTAAAACGAACTGCCCAAGATGCGGCCCTGAAAAATTCGAACTCACACGCAATGCAAGCTCCAGAACGTTTCTGCTTTCTTCGGGCGCGATCACGGCATCGACAAAGCCGCGTGCGGCAGCGTATTTCGCATCGAGTTCCCTTTCATAGTTCGCACGCACTGCATTCATTTCCGCCGCCAGTTCTGTGCTTGGCTCTTTGCCCTTTGCTCTTAGCCTTTCGAGTTCACTCCCGAAAACAGCCTGGACGGCAGAGTCGCCCTCCATCACAGCCATGCGCCCGGTGGGCCAACTGAAAATGAAGTCGGGGTCGAAGCCCTGTCCGGCCATCGCATAATATCCCGCGCCGGACGCGTGGTTCACCGTCAAGACTATCTTCGGCACGATCGCCGTGGCCATCGCTTCGACGAACCGCGCGCCGGCGCGGATGATTCCTGAATGTTCTGCTTCCGGACCAACCATGAATCCGGAAACATCCTGAATGAAAACGAGTGGCGTGCGATGTCGATTGCAAGTGTCGATGAAATAAGCGACTTTCTCTGCCGATTCGGTGTAAATGATGCCGCCAAACTTCGGCGCGCCGCCGGCGGGATCGCGAAACATCCCTCGCGCGTTTGCAATTATGCCCACTTGGATTCCGCGCACACTCGCATGGCCGGTGATAACCTCTTTCGCGTAATCGGCCTGAAACTCGTCCAGGTGTCCTTCGTCCAACAGACAATCCAAAAGCTCGCGCATGTTGTAAGGTTGGCGATGATCTTCCGGAATTATTTCAGAAATCCTTTCCGCCTCAGCGCCCGCATCCGGAGCGCTCGCATCCGCAGGAGCGCCCGCATCCTTGCGGGCGGTCCGCAGGCTTCCAGCCTGCCGATTCATTGGCAACTCCGAAACAAACTCTCTTATTTTCGCAATCGCCTCTTCATCATTCTTAACTCGATAATGGGCCACTCCCGAAAGCTCATTATGCGTACGCGCCCCGCCGAGTGTTTCGTTATCAATCGTCTGACCCGTCGCGCCTTTCACCAAATTCGCGCCACCCAAGCCCATGAACGAAGTGCCTTCGACCATGATCATGATGTCCGACAGCGCCGGCAGGTACGCGCCGCCGGCGATACACGGCCCCATCACTGCCGCAATCTGTGGGACTCTCAAATAGCGCCGCATGATTGAGTTGTAATAGAAAATGCGCGAGGCGCCATACTGACCCGGGAAGACACCACCCTGATAAGGAAGATTCACTCCCGCGGAATCGACGAGGTAAATAATCGGCACCCGCGACCGCATAGCGATCTCTTGCGCGCGCAGAATCTTCTTGATTGTCTCCGGCCACCACGATCCGGCTTTGACGGTCGCATCATTGGCGACAACGACAACTTCTCTCCCACCCACGCGTCCGATCTTAGTTACCACTCCAGCTGCCGGCGCCGCGCCGTCATATTGATCATAAGCAACCAGCAACCCGATTTCCTGATTGAGGGAATCTTTATCGAGAAGGAGATCGATTCGTTCTCGCGCAGTAAGTTTATGTGCCTTATGCTGCTTCTCGATCTTCTCTGACCCGCCGCCAAGACGTATTTTCGCTTCCAACTCGTGAAGCTCGGTGGTTAACTCACGCAATCGCGTATGTTGGCGTTTGGGTTTTGAAGCGGCGACTTTCGAAGGAACGCTGTCTGCCTTTTGCTTTTCACGTTCTGCCTTTTCAACGGCAGGCTTTGCGACTCTCGACAGCGGTCGCACCTTGAATCCGGAAGTGGACACTACTTCAGACTCCGTCTCAGCCATGTCGAGCCTCTGCTGACTCCTGACTTCTGACTCGAACTAAGGAAAATTTAACGATTAACTTGAAATGAAAGTATCACAGATCAAACCCGAAGATCATCCGAAACCACGACAAACTCTCTGACCACTTGGCCGAGAGTTGTAAATTCTGCTTAAAATAGCGGCATGCAAATCTGTCCACGCTGTGGCAGTTCACGGATCCGTCATGGCTACGGTCGCGAGCGTTTTGGCTTAAGACTTATCGGCGTGCGCGAGTTGTTGTGTAATCAGTGCAATCTTAGCTTCACTCGATTTGTGCTCCCCGGCATGATGCCAAAGTCGAACCGTCGCAGTAAGAAGCACGACAACGAAGAAGCTAAAGACACGACCCCTCCCGTTAGCGCGCAATCGAATGGGAAAAGTCAGCGCCCGAGAAATAAGCGTTCAAAGCGATGCCCGCGATGTGACGGCAAGAACGTTCATCGTTCAAGCAGACGAGGAATACGAGAGCACGCCCTCTCTTTTTTTTCACTTTATCCTTATCGATGCCACGATTGCGACAAGAGGTTCTACGTCCGGCGCCCCGCATAGGGGCAATTCTCCTGATCCGTTGGGAGAGGGATCTAACCCGAGGTTTACCTCTTTCCTAGTGATGCTTCTTTCTTGGTAAGTATCGCCGTAGCAATAACAACACTGGTCCCGGTGTAGGTGTACATACATGAGATTTGGGAATCCTTAATCTTTTGAATGGTTACGTTGCTATTGCTGGCGCATCGATTAGTGCCGTCGGTGATCACCTCAACAAACTTAGCTTCGCGGGAATCGCTTTCAATCAGATTCCATCTCCCCAGACACGGAATTGAGGGATAATCCACCGCGCCCCGGCCGTCTTGCACCCTGAGTCTAACGATCCAATTGGTCTTAGTATCGCTCTGATATCCACGGCCTTCCCAAACTCCTTCCAACCACTCGGGCGATTCAGCATTTCTATTTGTGTTTGGGGCGACATTGCTGTTTGTCGGAGGAACGCTCAATGGTTGAGCCGTTGGTTTATTACCAACTCTCAACGCGATGTAGCCTAACAGGGTAATGAATCCAACCATTATGATCGCTAGTGTCCCGCTAATAACAATCCAATGTACGCCGCCGAGCCGAGCATTGAGTTGACCCTGTCGCGCTTGCGGAAAAGACGGTGGCGCCAATGCGGGAGTCATTGCGTGATTAACTGGTGTCAGCTCCGGGGGCAGTATTTCGGTTCTCGGTGGGTCCGTGTCCCGCGCGGCAGAAACTGGCAGCGTTGCCTGAAGATCATATGGAGCGGACAGACCCGCGCCATCATCCAGACAGAAGACAAAAGTATCATCTGCATAAGTCCGGTTACACGTGGGGCAGCGTCTCATTCTTGTTCCTAAGCTTATTTACAAAGGCTGATTACTTGCAAACGCCGATGCGTAACATGGGCAACCGCGTTGCGGCTGATCAGGATATAATAATCCAAATTACTTACTTCTCTTTTTGTGGACGCGCTGTGAAAGTCTCTTGCGCTCAATGGTCTTAGCTGAGATGATCGTGTAAGGACGATAACGATAATGCGCCAACGAATTCTGTTTTTGGTAGTGCTCTTGTTAGTCGCGTGGTCAGGCTGCGTCATACCGGCTCCGAAGGATTTCGGCGTTCCTGCTGAAACGGCGCCGGGCGAGGTCAAGTTCGAGTTGGCCCCGCCAAACGACGCCGCGATCA
>Ga0209577_10003172_pt1 | contig 15504 bp, 12 predicted proteins | sample GraSoiAngelo_109_FD_185874 | JGI IMG/M metagenome (GOLD analysis project Ga0209577, IMG submission 185874) | Grasslands soil microbial communities from the Angelo Coastal Reserve, California, USA - 14_0903_12_20cm (SPAdes) (version 2) | ecosystem: Environmental > Terrestrial > Soil > Grasslands...
AGCACGACCACCGACGTAATCTTGCGCTGCTCCATCAGCCGCAGTGCGGCGCTGGCAAATTCGTCCGAAGCAATGGTCACCGGATTCGCGGACATACACTCCTCGGCCGTGAGCTCGAGGACCGCCCCTCGCCGCTTTTGCATCAACCGGCGCAAATCGCCGTCCGTGATAATTCCGGCCAGCGTGCCGCCCGCGTCGACTACGGTGGTCATTCCCAGACCTTTGCGGCTCATTTCATAAATTACGTCGGGCATTTTCGCGCTGCGCGCCACACTCGGCAGCGCCTCGCCGGCGTGCATAAGGTCGCGAACGCGGAGCAGCTTTTTGCCCAACCGCCCGCTCGGGTGGAGCGCGGCGAAATCGTCGTGATTGAAGCCCCGTCGCTCGAGCAACGCGATCGCCAAGGCATCGCCCAGGGCCATGGCGGCTGTTGTGGATGCCGTAGGCGCCAGGTTCAGCGGGCAGGCCTCTTCGCGTACGCTCGTGTCCAGCACCACATCGCTTGCCTGCGCCAGAGTCGAGCGTGTGTTTCCGGTGAGGGTCACCAGCGGGAGGCCCAGCCGTTTCATCGTGGCCAACAGAGCGACGATCTCTTCGGTTTCACCTCCGTAGGAGACCGCCAGCACGGCATCGCCCGCCAGCAGCATTCCCAGGTCGCCATGCAGGGCCTCGGCCGGATGCAGAAAAACCGAAGGCGTGCCCGTAGACGAAAACGTTGCTGCAATCTTGCGTCCGATCAGTCCTGACTTGCCCATACCTGTGACCACAACCCGCCCTTTGCAGGCGAGCAACACCTCCACAGCCCGCTCGAATCCCGCATCGAGGCGCGCCTGCAATTCCTTCAGCGCTTCGGCCTCGATCCCCAGAACACGTTTTGCCGTCTCCAGGCTCACTAGGAACTCCAGGAACGCACCAGCTTTGCGATCGGCGTCAGCTTCGCCAGCAGTCCCGAAAGCCGGTCTAGCCGCAGGGCGTTCGAGCCGTCCGCTAGCGCCCGCTCGGGTCGCTCATGCACCTCAAGAAAGATTCCATCCACACCCATGGCCGTTCCTGCCCGCGCCAACGGTTCGATAAATTCCGGCTGTCCTCCGCTGGATTTGCCTTGCCCTCCCGGCAACTGTACGGAATGCGTCACGTCAAACACAACCGGGCATCCGGTCTTGGCCAGGATGGGAAACGAACGCATATCCACAACCAGATTGTTGTATCCGAAACAGACGCCTCGCTCCGTGATCATCACGCTGTTGTTTCCCGTACTCTTCACTTTTTCTACGGCGTTGGCCATCTCCCAGGGTGACAAAAACTGCCCTTTCTTCAGGTTCACCGCTCGCCCCGTCTCTCCCGCGGCGATCAGTAAATCCGTCTGGCGTGAAAGAAAAGCAGGTACCTGGAGCACGTCGCAAACCTCGGCCGCCGCGCGCGCTTGAGCAGGCTCATGGACATCAGTCAGCACCGGCACTCGGAAGCGATCTCTGATTTTGCGTAGGATTTCGACCCCCCCTGCCAGTCCGGGCCCGCGGAACGAGCGCAGCGACGAGCGGTTCGCCTTGTCGTAAGAGGCCTTAAAAATCAATGGAACTTTGCCCTTTGCCGCTATTTTCACCAGGCGCTCCGCCATTTTCATAGCGTGCCTCTCGTTCTCAATTACGCACGGTCCGGCGATCAGAACCAGCGGCTCGCCGGCACCGACGCGGAAGGCGCCAATAGAAATCGATCGAAGAAGCGGCAAGTGAACTTCCGGGCTCCTCAGGATTCTAAACTGCTTGCGTTCATCGGGAGTCTAAGCCTATGCGGGACGCTGCGGATTTGCAATCCGCGCTTTGCGGAAGGAAAGGTCGCTAGCTTTGTTTCGCGGCTTGAACTGCTGCAGGCAAGCGTTCCGCGGCCACGACGCGATCCGCGGATTCGCGATGGCTCGCCGCTCCCACGAATGCGGCGAACAACGGATGCGGGGCCAGAGGTTTCGATTTGAACTCCGGATGAAATTGACAGCCCAAAAACCAGGGGTGATCGGCCACTTCAACGATTTCCACATAGGAGCCATCCGGCGTGCGTCCTGTGATTTGCAGACCCGCAGCAGTCAATCGCTGTTCATAATCGCGGTTGAACTCATAGCGGTGCCGATGGCGTTCGCTGAGATCCATCGCACCGTATGCACGGAATGCGAAAGAACCGGGCTCAATGTGGCATGGCCACGCCCCCAATCGCATGGTGCCGCCCATCTCATCGACTCCAAGCAGTTCGCGCAATTTGTAAATCACGCGGTGCGGCGTGTGCGCATCGAATTCGGTGCTGTTAGCGTCTGCGAGCCCGGCGACATTACGTGCATACTCAATCGTCGCGCACTGCATTCCCAGACAGATGCCAAAGTAAGGAACCTTTTGCTCCCGTGCGTACTGAATCGCGAAAATCATGCCTTGAATGCCGCGTTTCCCGAAACCGCCCGGCACGAGAATGCCGTCGACGCGCGCCAGCCGGCGTGCTGCAGTTTCCAGCGAATCAATCTCTTCCGCCTCGATCCATTCGATCACCGTGCGCAGGTGATGCGGTAATCCCCCATGCATCAAAGCTTCGCGCAAACTCTTGTAGGCGTCCTCCAACGCCACATATTTGCCCACCACGCCAATGCGCACTTCGCCCCGCGGGTGCTCCATGTTTTCCAGCAGCCCGAGCCAGCGGCTCATGTCCCGTGGCGCCGCGTCCAACTTCAGAAGCCGGAGAATTTGCTCGTCTAACCCTTCGGCCGCCAGACTCGCTGGCACGGCGTAGATGGTATCCACGTCGCGCGCCGTCACTACGCACTGCTCCGGTATATTGCAGAAGAGAGCAATTTTTGCCTTCATCTCGCGTGGCAAAGGGCGATCGCTGCGGCAGAGCAAGAGGTCGGGTTGAATGCCGATACTCAGCATCTCTTTCACGCTGTGCTGCGTCGGTTTGGTCTTGAGTTCGCCCGCCGTGCTTATGAAGGGCACCAGCGTAACATGCACGAAAATCGTATTTTCGGCCCCAAGCTCCAGGCGCATCTGGCGAATAGCCTCGAGAAACGGCAGCGACTCGATGTCTCCCACCGTGCCGCCAATCTCGACAATCACTACATCGACGTCGTGCGCGACCTTGCGAAAGGCCGCCTTGATCTCGTCGGTAACGTGCGGAATTACTTGCACGGTCTTGCCCAGAAAATCGCCGCGCCGCTCCCTCGAAAGGATCGCTTCGTAAATGCGGCCCGTAGTCCAGTTGTTATCGCGCGTGAGCCTGGCCGAGGTAAACCGTTCGTAGTGTCCCAGGTCCAGATCGGTTTCCGCACCGTCATCGGTGACGTAAACTTCGCCGTGCTGGTAAGGACTCATGGTCCCGGGATCGACGTTCAAGTAGGGATCGCATTTCTGTAGAGTGACTCGAAGGCACCGGCTTTCCAGCAGGCAGCCGATCGACGCGGCGGCGACGCCCTTGCCAAGGGAGGAAACCACACCGCCGGTTACAAAGATATACTTCGGACCCATCCGCGCAGGTTACGCCCCGCTAAAGTCGCCTGCCGGGCGCGAAACTGTCTTTTGCCTCCTGGGAGAGTAGGTGTACAACGCATTTTACGGAGAACTGCCGCGGCGTGTCAACGCGCCGCGGCGCCGCCCGCGCCGCCCGCCAAAGCCTGTTCTACCCGCTTGACATCCTCCGGTGTATCTACTTCCACGGATTTGTATTCTGTTTCCGCGACCCGAATGCGATAGCCGTTCTCGAGCCACCTAAGCTGCTCGAGCTGTTCGATGCGCTCCAGATCCCCTTGCGGAAAGGTGGCAAATTCCAGAAGAGCCTCCCGGCGGAAAACGTAGAGTCCCAGATGCTTCAAATGTTTTGCGCGAACGGGCCCTCCTCGGTCTCTCACCCACGGTATGGGTGCGCGGGAAAAGTAGAGCGCATTGTCATCGAAGTCCAAAACGGTCTTCACGACGTTCGGATCCATAATCTCGGCGGGATTGGTGATGGGCACGGCCAGCGTCCCCAATCTCACATCCTCGTCGCCGCGGACTGTTTCGATGGCAGCATCAATGGCGTCAGGCTCGATCAGCGGCAAGTCGCCCTGCACGTTGGCCAGAATCTCCGCATCGGGGTGGGCGACGGCCACTTCAGCCACGCGTTCCGTGCCGGAGCGATGGTCGGCACGCGTGAGCACAGCCTCCCCGCCGAATGATTTCACTGCCTTAGCGATTCGCTCGTCGTCCGTGGCTACGATGACTCCCGAGACCAAACTGGCACGACGCACTCGTTCCCACACCCTCTCGATCATCGGCTTTCCCGCGATAGAAATGAGCGGCTTGCCGGGAAGGCGGGTCGATGCATAACGTGCCGGAATCACAGCCAGAACTTTCATCGTGAACAGGTTCGTCGTTGATTCTGATCCGGACTTTAGATTGTCTCTGTCTTGTTTTTATTTCATCTCAATTGTTGATGCCCGTCGCGACGATGCTAGCATAAGCGGCGCGAACTCCGTTCATCGTCTTGGCTGCGGTGCTCGCCGGTGCAGGTCATCGCTACAGTGATAGCTGAGGCTACCTACAACAAGCGCAGCCTTGCACAGGCCGTATCTAATGCTAAAATAGCCCGGACTTACCCCGCAGCCGCCCGGCCAGGTTTGGGAGGGGGTTGCTCATGGCAAAAGGGAAGGGACAACGGCTGCCATACTTGGCTGTCCTCCTACTTATCCTGTTTACAGCCCCTGCATTTGCACAGATAACCGGCCCCGAAGCGCCGAATCAATCCTACGAACCAGATATCAAGAAATCCGCCGGCATCAAGATGAATGTCGAGATGGCCCTGGTCAACGTGACCGTCACAGACCCCTATAGTCGGCTGGTGACAGGCCTGGACAAGGAGAACTTTCGCGTTTACGAAGATGGTATTGAACAGGAAATCTCTGCCTTCTCCAGCGAAGACGTTCCCATTTCCATTGGCTTGATCTTCGATATGAGCGGCAGCATGGCAGACAAGGTTGATAAAGCCCGCCAGGCCGCCATTCAGTTTCTGCGCACCGCGAATCCACGCGACGAGTTTTTTTTAGTCAGCTTCAATGATCGCGCGGAGCTAACCAGCCGCTTCACCTCCAGCATCGAGGAACTCGAGAATCGCATGATGTTCACCATCGCCAAGGGTCGCACCGCCCTTCTGGATGCCATTTATCTCGGCTTGAGCCAGATGAGGGGTGCAAAGAACGGCAAACGTGCCTTGCTCATCATCTCGGATGGGGGCGATAATCATAGTCGCTATAACGAAGCGGACATCCGGAACTTCCTAAAGGAAGCAGATTGCCAGCTCTACGCCATGGGAGTTTTCGATGTCAACGATATGGGGCGAACCACCGAGGAGCGCTACGGACCCAGCCTGCTTTCCGAACTCGCCGAAATGACGGGTGGTCGCGTCTTTCCCGTCTCGAGCCTAGGCGATTTGCCCGATATCGCCGCCAAGATTGGAATGGAGTTGCGTAACCAATATGTCCTCGGATATAAACCAAGCGATGCGCGTCACAACGGCACCTGGCGAAAAATCAAAGTTAAGCTGCTTGCGCCCAAAGGGCTACCGCCTCTCAACGTTTACGCCAAGACCGGATACTACGCCCCGGCTCAATAGGCTTTCCGCGTTCACGCTGGTTGTTGCAGCCGCAATCTCGGCGGCTCCGGTTTACGCCCAGCGCCCCTCGCAGCCTACTGCCCCACAAGCTCCCTTGGAGGGCCCGGACTATTCGATCAAGAAGGACGTAAATCTGGTCGTCCTGCACGTCTCCGTCGTGAATGATCGCGGCCAGTTCGTCCCCGGCCTGAAGCAGAGTGATTTCCGCGTCATGGAAGACAAGACCGACCAGACAATCTCGGTCTTCAGCCAGGAAGATGTGCCTGTAAGCATGGGCTTGGTGATCGACAATAGCGGCAGCATGCGCGACAAACGGCCCCAGGTAAACGCCGCTGCTTTGACGCTGGTGAAAACGAGCAATCCTCAGGATGAGGCCTTTGTCGTTAACTTCAACGATGATTTTTATCTGGACACGGTCCACGACTTCACCAGCGACGTCAATGAAATGAGAGATGCCCTGGAGCGCATTGACGCCCGCGGCAGTACCGCGCTCTACGATGCCGTGATCGGATCCCTCGATCATCTGAAGAAGGGAGCGAAGGACAAGAAAGTGCTCCTGGTGGTGACCGACGGCGTGGACAACGCCAGCCGCCGCACCCTGGCCAACGTTGTACAGGAGGCCCAGCGCTCCGACGCCTTGATTTATTCGGTCGGAATCTTCAGCGATGACGATATCAAGCACAACCGGGGCGACATGAAAAAGGCCCAACGCGCGCTCACCGAACTGGCCACCTCAACCGGCGGGCTAGCCTTCTTCCCCGAAAACGTTGGGGACACCGAAGCCATTTGCTCGCAAATTGCCCGTGATATCCGCAATCAGTACACCGTAGCCTATTACCCCACTAACTTGGCCCGCGACGGCACCTATCGCACCGTGCAGATCAGCGTTGCTCCCCCGCGCGGCTATGGCAAGCTTCAGGTGCGCACCCGCACCGGATACTACGCGCGCGGGCCCGCCCTCACCGCTGGCGCCGGAAATTGATCATCCGATCAGAATGGTCATCCCGAGTGAGAACATCGTGAGCGAGGGATCCGCCTTGGAATACGTTCCGCTCTAGGCTGATCCAGGAACTGCGAATCAGGTTGTCGCTGCTTCTAATTCTGCGAGAAAGCTCGTGCCGTGGGGAATCTCTCCGCCGAAATTGCGCGCCACCGTCTGTCCCATATCCGCCAGTGTTGCGTGCACGCCCAAGTCCCGGCCCTGCTGCCCTCCCGGGCTGTACGCCAAAATCGGCACGTATTCCCGAGAATGGTCGGTCGTCGGCCAGCGAGGATCGGGATCGCAGCCATGATCCGCGGTGATCATGAGCAGATCGGATTTCTCCAAGCCTAGGAGCAATGACCCAAGCTGATAGTCGAACTCCTCGAGCGACCGCGCAAATCCCTCCGCGTCTTTGCGGTGACCGTACAGCATATCGAAATCGACCAGGTTCGCAAAAACCAAGCCGCCCAGCTGCACCGCCAAAGCCCCGCACAAATGCTTCATCCCGTCCGCATTGTTTTTTGTGGATACCCAGGCTCCCTTTCCGCGACCATGATAGATATCGTGGATCTTTCCGATCTCCAAGAGAGGAACGCTGCGCTCCGCTAGCACGTCCAGCAACATCGGCCCAGGTGGTTCTACCGCGTAGTCGTGTCGCCGTTCCGTGCGCCGGAAATTTCCAGGCGCACCCGTAAACGGCCGGGCGATCACTCGGCCCACGCGGTGAGGTCCATCCAGAATGTTCCGTGCAATTTCGCAGTAGCGGTAAAGCTCCGCAACCGGAACGACATCTTCGTGCGCAGCGATCTGGAACACGCTGTCGCCAGAGGTGTATACGATCGGGTACCCCGTGAGCATGTGCTCGGCGCCCAGTTCTCTCAGAATCTCCGTCCCGCTCGCCGGCTTATTGCCAAGCGTCTTGCGCCCGATAGCGCGCTCGAATGCCTGCATGATTTCCGGCGGAAAGCCATCCGGGTACACCGGAAACGCCCGCTCCAACCAGATTCCAGCCATCTCCCAATGACCCGTCGTCGTATCCTTCCCGGGCGACCGCGTGGCGCCCTTGCCAAAGCAGCCGCTCGGCGCGCTAGCCGGCCATAAGTGCGCTAGCGGCTCGATATTCGCGAGCCCTAGCCGAACGAGATTTGGAATCGCGAGCGGCCGGGACTGCGCGATGTGCCCTAGAGTATTCCGGCCCGCATCACCATATTGCTCGGCGTCGGGCAGGGCGCCAATGCCCACGCTATCGAGCACCACCCACACAATTCTAGAAAACGCCATCCCTGCCTCCGAAGTGCGAGCCAACCAGTATGACGGAAATAGCTTGCATGAGCTGAGCCCCTGTTGGTCTCATTCCGAGCAAATTGGCGCGCGTTGTTGCCCGACCGTCAGAGCTGCAAGACCCCTCGCCCTTGTTCTTCTGAGCGAATTGGCCGCCTGCCGTTTCTTCGGCTTGGCCGTCGGGCGGGGCGCACCCGGGGTCCGGCACGCGCCTGTTGAGCGCGAGAACTCACGCGCTGAAATGAAAAAAGTCGCTTGTGCTTGCGTGCGATTTGCCGCTCCCCCCCGCGCGTCGTATAATTTTTCGTTTAGGTTTCCCCAAAAATTCCGGCTATGCAGGACCCCGTGCCAGATAAGCTCGAAGATAAGCCCGAAATTAAGGACGAACCCGCGTTCATTGCCGTTACCGGGGCGCGAGTACACAACCTCAAAAACATCAGTCTGGAGATCCCTCACAACGCCATAACCGTGGTCACGGGCGTATCGGGATCGGGAAAATCTAGCCTGGCCTTCGATACCATCTATGCCGAAGGTCAGCGGCGCTATATCGAATCGCTCTCCGCCTACGCGCGGCAATTCCTCGAGCGCATTGAAAAGCCCGATGTCGACGAGATTTCCGGCATCGCCCCGGCCATCGCCATCAAACAAAAGAATGCCACTCGCAACCCACGATCCACCGTCGCGACCGCCACGGAGATTTACGATTACCTGCGCCTGCTCTATGCCCGCGCCAGCCGCACGTTCTGCACGCGCTGCGGCAATGAAGTCTGCCGCGATACCATCGATTCTGTCACCATGCGCGTCCTGGCGCTCGAACCAGGCCTCAGATTCTACGTTCTCTACCGCCTTGTCCTTCCTGAAGCCGCTAAAAAGCCGGCCTCGCGGAAGGTGGCGCGTCCCACGCCCCCGGCACCGGAGAGCGTCCAGCAAGCCTTGCTCGATCTTCAGAAGCGTGGATTCAACCGCCTTTATCAAGCAGGCCGGGTCCACGCATTCTCTTCTCCTGAAACTCTTCTCGACCTCGATTTCTCGCAACCGATCTACGTGCTGGTGGATCGCCTCGCCGTATCGTCGGAAATCCGTTCGCGCCTGGCCGATTCCGTCGAAATCTGTTTCCGCGAAGGCAAGGGAGAAGCCATCCTGGAGTTTCTGCCCCCAGAAGCACCCTCAGAAATGCCGCCAGAAACCAACGTCGCGCCCGATTCGGCGCCCAGTCCCCTGCCCGACCGTCTCGTCTTCAGCGATCGGTTTGAGTGCAAGAAATGCGGCCTCGTGTATCAGGAGCCTGAGCCGCGCTTGTTTTCGTTCAACAATCCCTACGGCGCCTGCCCGCGTTGCCAGGGATTTGGCAATACCATCGATTTCGATCTGGACTTAGTCATCCCCGATCGCGGCAAGTCCATTAACGAAGGCGCTATTCAGCCTTGGACCAAGCCTCGTTATCGCCCGCTTTGGCAGGACCTCAAAAGGTTCGCCCGCACGCGCGGAATTCCTTTGGATGTGCCTTTCCGTGAGCTTACTGTCGAACAGAGAGAAAGCATCATCGAAGGCGATCGCGACGCAGGATTTCCTGGAGTTAAAGGCTTCTTTGCTTGGCTTGAGAGAAAGAAGTACAAGTTGCATGTTCGCGTCTTCCTCAGCCGCTACCGAGGTTATGCCACCTGCCCAGACTGCGGAGGCACGCGGCTTCGCGCCGAGGCTCGCGCGGTGCGCATCCATGGAAAATCAATTACCGAAGTCTGCTCGCTGACGATTGCCGAAGCGCGCCGGTTCTTTGATTCGCTCGAGTTGGCGCCCGAGGCGGCGGCCATAGCCGACAGGATTCTGCAGGAAATTCAGCAGCGGCTTCGCTTTTTAGACCAAGTGGGACTCGAATATCTCACTCTCGATCGCCTTACCTCCACCCTTTCCGGTGGCGAAGCGCAGCGCATCCAGCTCGCCACGTCCTTGGGTTCTCAGTTGGTGGGCGCTCTCTACGTGCTCGATGAACCTTCCATTGGCCTGCATCCCCGCGATACGCACCGGCTGATCGAAATTCTCAAAAGCCTCCGCGACTTAGGAAACACCATCCTCGTGGTCGAACACGATGCCGAAACGATCGCCGCCGCAGACTACGCACTCGATCTTGGACCCGGCGCCGGCGAGTTGGGGGGTAAGCTGCTTTTCTGCGGCCCGCGCCAGCATCTCCTCAATGCTCCGGACTCCCTCACGGCGCGCTATCTCAGCGGCGAACTGCGCATTCCCGTTCCTTCGCTGCGCCACAAACCTTCTCGTCGTGTTCTGCGCATATTCGGCGCGCGCGCGCATAACCTGCGCAATATCGACGTCATGTTCCCGCTAGGCACTATGGTCGCCGTGACCGGTGTCTCCGGTTCCGGCAAATCCACGCTGATCTATGACGTCCTCTACAAAGCACTCGAAGCCAAGCGCGCCGGTGTCAATTTCAAGGAACTGTGCGACCGTATCGAGGGCGATACGCTCCTCGAACAAATTGTTCTGGTCGACCAATCTCCGATCGGCCGCACTCCGCGCTCCAACCCCGCCACCTACCTGAAGGCCTTCGATTCCATACGCGAGGCCTTCGCGGCTACGCCCGACGCTAAGCGGCGTGGCTTCACGGCGGGACATTTTTCCTTCAACATTCCCGGCGGCCGCTGCGAAGCCTGCCAGGGCGATGGCACGGTCACCGTGGAGATGCAATTTCTCGCCGATGTCGAGCTCATCTGCGAGGAATGCCGCGGCACTCGCTTCAAGAGCGCCGTGTTAGAAGTACGTTATCGCGATAAAAACATCCACGAACTCCTTGGCCTCACGGTGCGCGAGGCCTTGCACTTCTTCGCCGGCGTGCCGCGCGTGATTTCTAAACTCAAAGTCCTCGATGAGGTAGGTCTGGGATATCTGCGCTTGGGTCAATCTGCCACCACGCTTTCCGGAGGCGAAGCGCAGCGGCTGAAGCTCGCCGCTCACCTCATTCACACCGCGAATCCCGGCGTTCTTTACATTTTCGACGAACCGACTACCGGATTGCACTTCGACGATATTCAGAAGCTTCTGACGGCCTTCCGCAAACTCCTGGACGGCGGAGCATCACTGGTGGTCATCGAGCACAATTTGGACATCATCAAATCCGCTGATTGGCTGATCGATTTAGGTCCGGAAGGCGGTGCCCAGGGAGGCACGATCGTAGCCACGGGAACTCCCGAGCAAGTCGCGCGCAACGCGCACTCCTACACCGGCAAATATCTCGCCCGCGCGCTCAAGAATCACAATAGCGGCCGCGGCGACCCGCGGCTTTCTTCCAAAAGCAACACCGTTGCAAACGGCTAACACGCCGACCGAGGGTTTAAACCGAGCGCGTGTACGACTCACACCCGGCCTTCAGCGCGGCAGTCTTCCCCTGCGAATTCTCTGGGTCGCGGTCTTGAAACGCGACACTAATCGCCCCGAATGCCCTCATCCCGAGGGCGCGACCGGGTCCCCGGCACGCGTCGGTTTCACGGTGCTGGGGTGGAAGCCCGATGGATCTGCTTTCGCCTTTTCGGTTGCTCCATCCTTCGCATTTTGTGCGAAGAGGGGGTCCAGCGTTTTGTGGGTCGCGGCTTTAGCCGCGACATTAGTCCGCCTCGGGCGGACGAAGAATCTCTCATATAATGGCCATACCAACGAGCCACAGCGGTAAACATGAGGCCTCTTTCAATTCGAGCTAATCGAAATCTCGTCGAGCTCGCCCTGGTTGCTCTTTCCCTGTCATCGCACGGCTGGGCGGCACCTCGGCAGGGCCCTCGCTCAGCATCACTAGGCTCGCGATCTTTGCAACCAAAACCACAGCAAAGTTCCAGCCCGAGCGCAGACGCTCTCGCGCCGCTGCTCGCACAGGCCCAAGACGCGCTCGACCACAAGGACTTCGCCGCTGCCATTCCTTTGCTTGAAAAAATCGCCTCCGCCAAACCCAGCGATGCACTCCCTCACTTTGAACTTGGATTCGCCTATTCTGGTCTGAAGAAAAATCCAGAAGCTATCGCCGAGTATCGCAAGGCCATTTCGCTCGACCCCAATCTCGCCCCGGCGTATTTGAACCTGGGAATCGCGCTGCTCGACTCCGATCCTGCCGTGGCAGCCGAATCTCTTCGGCGTGCCACGGAACTTTTGCCCGGTCAGGACCGCCCGATCTATCTGTTGGGAGAGGCCCTCGAACGCAGTGGCAAGCGTTCCGAGTCCATCGAGCAATATCGCGCCGCAGCGGCGCTTGTACCCAAGGACGATGCCGTTCTCTTTGCGCTCGCACGGACACTGCTAGCCGACGGGCAAACCTCCGCCGCCGAATCTGATTTTCGCCAATTACTCGCTCTCAGGCCCGATTCCGCGCCTGGCCGACTCGGCTTGGCCGAATCCCTGCTCCGCCAGCAGAAGACCGCCGAGGCCGTTGACCTCCTCGTCGATTATCTGCAGAAGGTCCCCGATGACCGCCACGCCCGCTTCGAGCGCGCCGTGGCCTTGCAGGATCTGAACCGCTTCGACGAGTCCCTCAGAGAGTTGGATCGGCTCGACCAGGGCGAGGTGCCCGCCGCTGAATCTCTCAAGCTTCGCGGCAGCATCTATCTGCAGCAGAAGAAGTGGACCGAAGCCAATTCCTCGTTCGAGAGAGTGCTATCCGCTTCGCCCGACGATGCTCAACTACATCTCTGGATGGGCCGGACAAAAATGGAATTGCATGATTACCCCGCGGCGGAAAAGGAATTGCTGCGCGCTCTCGAATTAGCGCCGGCGAATTCCGATGCCCTACGCCAGCTCGTTGGTGTCTACTACTTGGCTGCCCAGTACGAGGCCACGCTTTCCACTCTGGATCTTCTTGCACAACGCGAAACACCGGCCCCGCTAGACTGGTTTTTTCGCGCCTTGTCGTGCGATAAACTAAGGCGGAAACCCGAAGCCGCCGCCGCATATCAAAAGTTTCTCGAATTGGATCGAGGCGAACGTCCCGACCAAGAATTCCAGGCGCAAGCGCGGCTGAAACTTCTGCTGCGCGAGTTAGGCAGAGGTCCGAGGAAATAATTGCAAGGGAAAGGCACCCTCTTCCCCGCGAACGTGTCCTCATCGCGGAAAGGTTACGGAGCGGCGAAAGTCTACCTCCAGGTTGAGCTTTCGCCGCAACGCAGATGTGCGCCTTTGCTACGGAACAAAGAGCAGCTTCGTATCGCGACTGGGTGGTGCTTTCGCTCTACAAGACTGGCTCGGCCTCCCCGTCATGGCCACAGATTTTTCAGTTCCCTTTTAATCATGACGAGCGTCGCCCTTTGCGCCTGCCTGAGTGTTACCGCTGCCGAGCAGGAATCGCGCGAGAAGTATGAGGCGCAATTTCAATTAGAACGTGATCCCGTGGCCAAGGCCAAAATACTCGCCAAGTGGGGTCGCCTCGAGATTGACCAGGCACGCGCGGATTTAAAGGCAGATAGAGAGGAGCAGTCTCTTGCTGACCTCGAGCGCTACCGCGACCAGGTGGAGGGCACGGTTCAGGCGCTCTCGTCCACTGGCGTGAATGCGGAGCAGCACCCCGCCGGCTTCAAAGAGCTGCAAATCAGCCTTCGCGAAACGCTTCGGCGCATCGATGAACTGATCCTTCAGCTTCCGCTGGATAAGAGGCCCTGGTTCCAGGCGGTGCGCTCGGATTTGACCAAGTCCCAAAATTCCCTTATCGAGGCGCTCTTTCCGACCTTAGGCGATAGACGATCAAAGAAAGGAGATCCATGATGAAGACCGCAATGCGTGCTCTGCCGTTCGTGCTTGCATCATTTCTATGCGCCTCCGGACTCGCTGCCGCCGTCTCTCCGGATTTCGCCCAAAAGAAGGACTATCTGTCGGAGTCCGAAGCGGACAAGATTCGTGATGCGGAAACCACTTCGGAGCGGATCAAGCTGTTCATCTCCTTCGCCGCCGATCGCATCAAGAAGCTGCAGTACGAATTCGCCCATCCCGGCGAATTGCACCGCGAAGTGCGCATCAACGCTCTGATCAATGCTTATGCCGGCTGCATCGATGACAGTTCGGACTTGATTCAGCTTGGAGTCAATAAGCAGCAGGACATCCGCGATGCGATCAAGGAAATGCAAAGCCGCGCGCCCGAATTTCTGACGTACTTGAAAGAGTTATCCGCGAAAGGTCAGGCCGTGGGGTCCTACAAAGACAATCTGAATGACGCCATCGACGCTACCAACGACGCTATCAGGGACGCGGCGGAGGCCATCAAAGAGAATGCTCCGCCTCCGGTGCGTCGCAGACCGCAATGAGACGCGCATCCGAACGTCCCAGTCCCGTTTCCGGAGGCGCCGCGATCTTTCAAAGGGTTTATACGCGTTTGGGTTGCCGGGGGCGTCCGCCGCGCTTTGAAGTGGAATTTTATCCTTACGCCAATTTGATGCACACCATACGCCTGCGAGAAGAAGCCGCTCACGTGCGCTTGTCGGATGCCTTGCGCGGGGCGCCCTCGGCGGTTCTGGAATCGGCCGCGGCGATTCTCCTGTCGCGCATTTATCGGCGGCGCGCGCCCAGCGAAATCCTTGGCGCCTATCGCCAATTTGTCCTCTTGCCACGGACTCGGCGGCGCGTTGCCGCGCTTCGCTGCGCCCGAGGCCGCCGCGTCCAGACCGGACCTCGCGGACACATTTACGATCTCGCGCCGATGTTCACCGGCCTCAACCGGCGGTATTTCGGCGGGCGGCTGCATCGTCCGAGGCTTGGCTGGAGCAACCGGACCTGGCGGGCACAATTCGGCTGCTTCGATCCGGCGCTCGATCAGATCGTTATGAACCGCTGGCTGGACCGATCCTCCGTACCGCGCTACGCCGTCGAATACGTGCTCTTCCACGAAATGCTCCACGTGAAGCATCCACTGCGCGCGGCTCGATGCGGGATCGAAGCCCATTCCTTGAGATTTCGGCTGGAAGAAAAGCGGTATGCAAATTACGACCGCGCCCGGAAGTTTCTCGACCGTTTACCCTGACTTTTGTTTCGAGGGCGCATGCCCGGATTGGCTTTCCAGCTTTTCGATGTGTTTGAGGATTTTCTCGCGGTCGGGTGCGGTGCGATAAACTTCCAGATACTTTCGATAAGCAGCCAAGGCCTTATCCACTTCTCCTTTTCGCTCGTAGGCCTCTCCCAGAAGAGAGTACGGCCGCGCTAACTTCGGCTGAAAGTGCGTGGCATCCTGGAAACGCTCGATCGCCGCGTCGTAGTTTCCGCGTTTCAGGTAGAACGTGCCGATCTCGACGCTTTTATCCGCTCGCAACGGATCGTACGTAGGCTCGGTAGGAGCAAGCGGAGGTTCCGGATCCGTGTATGGCGGCGCCGGCCCTTTGTCGAGCGCGGATTCCTGAGCCGCGGCCGGCCTCGCGGCAAAGCATGAAACCAGTAGCGCTGCGATTACCGCGAAAACCACTTTCATGACATGCATTCGATGCCACGCGCTTCGCATGGTTTTCGCAGGTGTGATTCGCTTTGCTATCATGAATGTTGCCTGCGGCACGAGATTCCCGGCCGTCGGGAACTCCCCTGCTGACAATTGTAACTCCGTCCATGGAACTCCGGGAAAAAGTCGCCAATCTTCCCCATGACGCCGGTGTCTATCT
>Ga0209577_10003174_pt1 | contig 15502 bp, 14 predicted proteins | sample GraSoiAngelo_109_FD_185874 | JGI IMG/M metagenome (GOLD analysis project Ga0209577, IMG submission 185874) | Grasslands soil microbial communities from the Angelo Coastal Reserve, California, USA - 14_0903_12_20cm (SPAdes) (version 2) | ecosystem: Environmental > Terrestrial > Soil > Grasslands...
GTTGGCAATCTTCAGGTCCTGCACGTGCATGCCGTCCTTGGCGTCGACGACGAGCAAACAGACGTCGGCGCGCTCCATCGCACGCGTGGTGCGCAGCGTCGAGTAGAACTCGAGGTCCTCTTCGACCTTGCTGCGCTTGCGGAGTCCCGCCGTGTCGATGAACACCAGCTTGCGGCCCTGGTACTCGAATGGCGTGTCGATGGCATCGCGCGTCGTCCCCGGCTCGGCGGCCACGACATGTCGGTCCTGGCCCAACAGCCTGTTCACGAGACTCGACTTCCCGACGTTCGGGCGGCCGACGACCGCGACGGCGATCGCCTCGGCTTCGTCCGCCTCGGGAGTGTCGGGCAGCAGCGACACGAGCCGGTCGAGCAAGTCGCCGCTGCTCTTCCCCACCGCGGCCGACACGGCGAATGGGTCACCGAGGCCGAGCTCGTAAAACGCGAGCTGGCGCGTTTCGTCCGGGAGGTTGTCGGCCTTGTTGACGACGAGGATCAACGGCCGTTTCGCCTTGCGGAGGTACTGGGCGATCTCGAGGTCCATCGGATGGATGCCCGACTCGATGTCGACCACGAACAGGAGCACGTCGCTGTCGGCGACCGCTTGCTCGACCTGTGACCGAATCGCGCGGTTCATGGGATCAGACGAACCAACGACCAGACCGCCCGTGTCGACCAACCAGAACCGGCGGCCGTTCCATTCCGCTGGCGCGAAATGGCGATCGCGGGTCACGCCCGGCTGGGCGTCCACGATCGCCAGGCGCCGCCCGATGATGCGATTGAAGAGCGTCGACTTGCCGACGTTGGGTCGGCCGATGATGGCGACGGTGGGGATGCTCACGCCGTCACCTCTTCCCGGGCGAGCGCGTCCGCAAAGTCATACGACAGCTTGATCGGCATCGGCAGCCGCGAGGCGAGGTCGTGCGCCTCCATGTCGTCCATGAACAGCAGATCGTCGTTGACCGACTCCGCCGGCAGTAACGCGAGATCGAGGTCACAGCGGTTCTGTAGCGCCGCCAGCACCGCCTTGCCGGGAAGCAAACCCGCGGTGGTCACCGTCGGCCCGAACAGCGTGTTCTCCAGCGGCAGGATCTCGAAGTGCGCGCCGGTCACGGCGGTCAGATCGGCGGCAACCTGCGGGAGCAGCGGCCCCATGGCGGTGCCCGTCACGATCCCGATGCGCTTGTCCCGCCATCCCTCAGTTTCCAGCGCGGCGCGTGCAGCCTGAATCCGCGTTTGCAGGTACCGCACCGCACCGACCCCGTTTTCCCGCTGCTCGAAATCGCCGTACCATTCCGCCGGCGGCAGCGGGACGTCGGCCTGGAGATAGAGATCGTCTGCTCCATAGCACCACGGCACGCCTCGATCGGCGACCGCACGCGCCGCGAAGTCCCCTACCGTGGCGAGCGCCGCGCGGCACTCCTCTCGCGTCGGCTGGCGCACCAGCGCGTGCTTGCTGAATTCGGTCAACGCCACCGGCACCACAGAGACCGAGAGCACGCCCGAACCGAGACCGTACAGGTCGCCCAAGGTGCGCACCAGCTGCGGCCCATCGTTGATGCCCGGAACCATCACTACCTGCGTGTGAAACGAGATCCCCCGCTCCACGAACCAGCGCAGCTGCGGAATGACGTCGGGCGCTTCGGGATTGCGCAGCAGCCAGCGGCGCACCACCGGGTCGGTCGCATGGACGGAGACGTAGAGCGGCGACAGCCGGTACTCGACGATGCGGTCCAGGTCCCACTGCTTGAGGTTGGTCAGGGTCGCGAAGTTGCCGTAGCGGAACGAGAGGCGGTAATCGTCGTCCCGGATGTACAGGACTTGCCGCATCCCCTGCGGGTTGCCGTCCACGAAACAGAAGTCGCAGTGGTTGGCGCAGCGGCGGATGCGGGGCGGCTCCAGCATAACGCCCATCGGCAGCCCTTCGGGCCGTTCGACGTCGTACTCGATCTCCTCGCCCGAGGGCAGCCGGGCCACGAGCATGAAGTGCTCGTCGGCGGTCAGGAACTCCCAGTCGAGAAAGTCCTCGAGGTCTTTGCCGTTGACCGCGAGCAGCTCGGTTCCTGGGACGAGTTCGAGGGCGGCGCCCAACGAGTCGGGTGCCACCGCCTGTACGCGAATCACTGCTGACCGCCTAGAGGTTCAAGGAGTTTCTGAAGCTAACGGCGCAACTTCAACTGCTAATCTCGCTTAGGGGGGGTGGTGCGGCAAGCGGATTAACGCCGCGGAGCAGAGCATGTGTCACATCAGAGCGGGCGACGGGATTCGAACCCGTGACGTCCAGCTTGGGAAGCTGGCATTCTACCCCTGAATTACGCCCGCAGTCTGGGCGGAATGTGTTATCACATCCCGCCCCCTGTCAACGTCACGGCTTGCGATAGCGCCACGCCGCGATGGTTGCGCCTTTCGGCTTCATCGCAAACTGCTGGCCTTGCCCCGGGGGGGTCGCCGCCACAGCGACGGTGTCGGTCGCGACGACCTGACCCTGCAGGTCGACGAACTCGAACACCAGCTTGTATGGCGCATTCGGCACCTCGCGCGGGTTCGTCACAACCCCCTTCACTTCCCGGCCCGTGTCCGTCGAGTCGAACTGGCTCACCGCGACGTCCCCGACCAGGAGCGAGTCGCCCAGCTTGTAGTAGTACAATGCGGAGTCGATCTTGCCGTTCTGTTGCTGCGCGTACGCCATGATCTTGACGCCGGTGCGGTTCATCGGATCGATTGCCAGCAGCCGGCGCGACATCGCCAGCGCCGTCACGGAATCGTGCAGCCCCAGCGCCGTATTCGCGCGGAAAATCAGTGTCTCGCGGTAGTACGGATTGATCTTCAGGCTCGCATCGAGCGCCTGTGCCGCGAGCGAGAACGCCTCGTGCGAATTCGCGAGATAGTTCTTGGCCATTCCTGTGGTCACGGAGTCACAATGCGCGCGAATCCGCGCCAGCGTCATCGGCGGACGTTTCGCGCGAGCCTCCTTGCGACAGTTGCCGCCCGCGGCTGATGTGTCAGGATCTTCGGGTACGCCCCCGGAGATCTCAGCGCCAACCCGATAGAGCTGGAAATAACCCATCGAGTCGCCCTTGCTGATGATCTTCCGGTAGATCGCGAACGCACTATCGCGGTAGGTGCCATCCTTGGCGGCCTTCTGCATATAGACGCCGCCCAACGCCGCCATGATCTCGGCATCGTTGGGATAGAGGCCCAGATACTCGCGATACGTCGCCTCCGCCTCCGGCAGCTGCTGCTGGGCCTGCTGAATGCGGCCGAGGTTGTAGAGCGCGTCCTTGCGGTCCTGGGCGAACTTGGGATCCGTCGCCGCAACGTTCGCCGCCTTTCGGAAATACACCACCGCCGAATCGGCCTTGCCGGTGTTGTAGAATAGCGTGGCGATGTACTTGATGCCCGTCGGCTCGCCAGGCAGCACCGCGCTGGCACGCCGGAACGAGTTGATTGCGGAGTCCAGATTGTTCGCCTGCCATGCCGCGATCCCCGCGTTGAACGTCGGCACCCACACGTAGCGCCGCCAGATATCGATGTCGCCCTTGCAGTCCGGTTTCAACGCCTGCGCCCGCGTGAACGCGGAATCGATACCCAGCCCGTCATTGGCCATGATGTAATAACGGCCCAGGTAGTACCACGCCGCCGGGTTCTTGTCCTGACCCCCGGTCGTGACCGCCTGGGTCAGCACCCGCTGCGCATCGCTCAGATCCTTTTTCTTTTGATCCTCGAGGCGCCCCGTCGTCGCGCTCTTCAGGTACAGCATGCCCTGGTTGACCAGGACATTGTTCGGCTTCAAGTCGCATTTCGGGTCCGCCCAGCGGTTCTGCGGTTGCTGCTGTTGTTGCGCCGCCAGCGGGACCGACATTGCGGTGAACAGGAATGCCGCAAGAGTACGAACCGTTCGCACGTTCACTCCTTGGATTTCGCGATAAGAGCCTCGGCGTCGCGCTCCACCGCGCGCGCCACCTCGAGCGCCGCCAACACATCATCGTATTCTGGCTTCACCCGGACACTCCCGCCATCCAGCACCTTGACCCGCACCGCCACACCATCGAGCCGCACCGTCAGCTGATGGCGCGGCAAGGTGGCCCGCTCCGCGATCCAGCGGCGTACGCCCGCTGTCGTGCTGTGGCGGAACAGCTCGGCGGTCACTGCTTCCGCGAGCGCCTCGGGCGCCATGACTTCTACGCGGAACCCCTGACGGCCTTTCTTCATCTGCACCGGCCAGGTCTGTACGTCGAGCGCGCCCGCCTGGACCAGCGCCTGGCGCAGCGGCTCAACGTACTCGGGACTCATGTCGTCCACGTCGGTCGCGAGCAACACCACGCGCCCGGCCTCGCTCGCGACCTCGGCGAGGAGAATGCGCAGCGCATTTGGATAGTGCTTGGGATCGCGCTGACCCGCGCCCCACCCGCTGCCGACCATCCGCCAACGGTCTGGCGGCGCGCCTGCCGAAAGCACGCGGAGCAGGGCCGCACCAGTGGGGGTGGTCGCTTCGCCCTCGACGGGACCGCCCCCTGCGATCTCCAGCCCTTCGAGCAGAATCGCCGTGGCCGGCGCTGGGACCGGCAGGCGACCGTGTGCCGCCTCAACCCAGCCCTGCCCCACCGCGACCGGAAAATGATGCACTGCCTCCACGCCGAGTCGCTCGAATCCTTCGATGCCGCCCACGATATCCAGGATTGCGTCCACCGCTCCGACTTCATGCAGGTGCACCTTCTCCGGAGCGACGCCGTGGACTCGGCCCTCAGCCTCGCCGACCAATCGGAACGCGCGAACGGCGCGCTCCTTCACCCAGTCGGATATCGGGGCCCGCTCGACGAGTCGCACCAGCTCGCCGACGTGACGGCCGTGCGGCTGCGGTGGGATGTCGAATTCGACTTGCTTGCATGTAATACCGGACCGGCGGACGTCGCGAACCGTAACACGGACGTCGCCAACCCCCAGCCGTCCGGGCAACTCCTCGAGCCAGGAAACCGGCAGTCCCAGCGAGAGAAGAGCCGCTAACGTCATGTCGCCGCTGATACCGGCGGCTGGATCCAGGATGGCGATGCGCATGGGCCGAAGTCTTGCAATATAAATGGCTTAGGCTCGGTAGAGCCACCCGGCCCCTGTGTTGAACAGGACTATGCGCTGATCGGGATGGAGTATTCCCCTGCGTTTGAGCTCGAGCGCACCTGCCAGCGCCGCTCCCCCTTCGGGCGAGGCGTCGACCCCTTCGGCGACCTGCAGCTCGCGGGCGGCTGCGAGCAACGCGTCGTCGCCGACCGCGACGGCACCGCCCCCGCTGTCTCGAAGGGCGCGCAGCATGAGTCTGTCGCCCAGTGGCGACGGCACGCGCAAACCCGCCGCCACCGTCTGGGGGTCGGGCCACGGGGTGCAGCGTTCCGCGCCCGAATCGAAGGCCTGCACGACGGGCGCGCAGCCGCTCGCCTGCACGGTGAACATCCGCGGCAGCGGTCCCCGCAGCCACCCGCTGTGGCGCAGCTCCTGGAATGCCTTCCACATCCCAATCAGCCCCGTGCCTCCACCGGTCGGATAGACGATCGCGTCGGGGAGCTTCCATCCCAATTGCTCCGCCAGCTCGATGCCGAGCGTCTTCTTTCCTTCGATCCGATAAGGCTCTCGCAAGGTTGAGACGTCGATGGCCCCGGTGTTGTCGGCGTGCAACCGGGCCGCAATGCCACAGTCACCGATGTGTCCGTCCAGCAGCATCAGATTACCGCCAAACGCGCGGATCTGATCCAGGATCGGGCGCGGCGTCGTAGCGGGTGCGTACACGCGCGCCTCGGCTCCCGCGCGGGTCGCGTAGGCAGCGAGTGCGATCCCTGCGTTGCCGGCGGTTGGCACAACGAACTGTCTGGCTCCCGACAGTACGGCACGCGTGACCGCAATCGCCAATCCGCGCGCTTTGAATGATCCCGTCGGGTTCGTGCTTTCGTCCTTGACCCAAAGGTGATCGAAACCGTGGCGCGCGGCGATTCGCTCGATCCTGAGCAGCGGCGTCCCCCCCTCACCGAGAGTTATGGGATGCTCGCCGCTGCCAAGCGGAAGCCATCCGTCATAGCGCCACATCGTCCAGCGCTGCTGGCGCAACAACGTCTTCGCTTCAGGAGACGGCAACGCGGCGTACCGAACGAGATAGGGAGCTCCGCAGACCTCGCAGACGCCGGGGAAACCGTCCGCGTCGCGCGTGCGCACGGGGTCGCACGCCGAACACTCCAAGGTCCAGGTTGTCACGCGCGCTGGTGCAATCGGTCGAGGATCCGGTCCGCGAGCTTGGTGGAGAATCCGGGCAACGTGGCGATCTCGGCGGGCGTCGCGGTGCGCACGCCGGCGAGTGAGCCGAAGCGCTCCAGGAGCACGCGCCGGCGTGCCGGCCCAATCCCGGGGATGCGCAACAGCTCCGAGGTGATCGTGCGCTGCGCGCGCCGCTTGCGGCTATACGTGACCGCAAAGCGGTGGGCTTCGTCCCGTGCGCGCTGCAGCAATTTGAGCGACGGGCTGCGGCGCGACAGCCGTAGCGGCTCGCCGTACCCTGGGAGGAAGACCTCTTCTTCGCGTTTCGCGAGGCTCACGATCGGCAGACGCTCCTGTCCCTGCGCCTGCGCTGCTTCGACTGCGGCAGCCAGTTGGCCTTTTCCTCCGTCGATCACGATCAAGTCGGGGATCTGTCTGTTCTCGGCAATACGACGAATCAGAAAGCGGGTCACCACTTCCTTCATCGCCGCGAAATCGTCGATTCCTTTTACACCCTTGATTCGATATCGCCGGTACTCCGCCTTGCGGGGACGGCCACCCTCGAACCACACCAGCGAGCCCACCGTATCGCGCCCCTGGTTGTGCGAGATATCGATGCAGACCATCGCCCGTGGAACGATTGGCAGGCCGAGATCGCGGCCCAGGGCAAACACCGGGTCGGCCGCCCGCTCATCGATGTCGAAGGTCTCGATCTTGAAGCTGTCGAGCAGATGGCGCGCGTTCTGATCGGCGAGCTCAACGAGCTTCGCGGCCGAGCCGCGCTGCGGCACCGCGAACTCGACGCCGGGCGCCAGCTCGCGGAGCGCATCCAGATCGGCGGGCGCAAACGGCAGCACGACGCGCTGGGCGCGCTGCTCGAGCGGGAGGTAATAGCCCACCAGGAACGTGCGCAGCACTGCGCCTTCGGGCGCATGCTCGACGTGCTCCAAAAAGCGATGCTCGCGCGCGATGAGCCTGCCATCCCGAATGCGGAGGATGACTCCGACCGCGTCGTCCCCGTCACGAGCGAGACTGATCGCGTCGGCGTCGCCACCTCCGACGACCTCCACCGTCTGCGGCTGCTCGAGCTGATCCAGCCACTTGAGCGCGTCGCGGAGCTGCGCCGCGCGCTCGTAGTCCTGCATGTCGCTGGCCTCGTGCATGCGCTGGCGCAGCCGGGTGCGCACTTCGAGTGTCTTCCCCGAAAGGAACAGGAGGACGTCATCGATCATGCGCCGGTAATCCTCGACGCTCTGATAGCCGACGCACGGCGCCTTGCAGCGCTCGATATGAAAGTCCAGACAGGGCCGGTCCGGCGCCTCCTCCGGCAGATGCCACGAGCAGGACCGCACCGTGAATATCCGGCGGACAATTTTCAACGTCTGCCGTAGCGTCGCGACGTCGGTATAGGGACCGAAGTAGCGGGCACCAGGAATCGTGACCCGCCGCACGACGAGCACGCGTGGAAACGGCTCGCCCAGCGTCACGGCGATCTGCGGATAGCTCTTATCATCGCGCAGCCGGATGTTGAACCGCGGCTGGTGCTCCTTGATGAGCGTGTTCTCGAGCAGCAGCGCCTGCGCCTCGTTCGGCACGATGATCGTCTCGAGGTCGGCGATCTGCCCCTGCAACACCTCCCGCTCCGCGGTGCCTTGCTCGTCGGCGAAGTAGTTCGGGACGCGGGTGCGGAGATTGGCCGCCTTCCCGACGTACAAAATCTCCCCGGCGGCGTCTTTCCAGAGGTAGACGCCGGGGCGAGCGGGAAGTGCCGCTAGTTGGCGGGCGAGCCGGTCAGAGATTGCCATGCGCGTATCGCGTCGGGGTGGCGGAACGCCAAAGTGAGCGCCCCGTATGCCACGCCAAAGATACCCAGCACGGCAATGCCTCGCGGGATGGGCCGCCACACGGCGACCAGTCGCTCCATGCCCATACCGAGCAGGGCGGCGATCAGCGCCGCGGCGACTACGGACCCCAGAATCCGCCAATCGGCGGTCACCAGTATGGTGCCGATCCGCTTGTCGAGATCGTAGAGGTGCAGCACGGTGCTGAGCGTGATGCCGATCGAGGAGCCGAGCGCGATGCCGGCGGGGCCGAAGCGGCGCATGAGGAGCCACGCGAGCACGCCCGAGATGACCAATGACAAGATCGCGATGCGCACCGGCGTGCGGGTATCGCGCATCGCATAGAAGCCGGATGCAAACAGCTTTACCGTCGACGCGCCCAGAAGCCCGATACCGTAGGCCGCGAGCACGCCCCCCACGAGCACGGTGTCGTCCGCATCGAAGCGGCCCGTCTGAAAGAGCGCGCCGACGATTTGCGGCCCGAACGCCGTGAACGCAAACGCGGATGGGAGAACGAAGTAAGAGATCCGTCGGAAGCCGGTGGCGATCCGCGCGCGCAATTGATCGTGCGGCGTCTCCCCAACCGCGTCACGCGAAAGCTCCGGGAGTGACACGGCGGTGACGGCAACGCCGAAGAGACTGATGGGCAGCACCTGGACGAGCTGTGCGTATCCCAGGCTCGCGAGGCCACCTTCGCCCGTGAAGGAGCCAAGGAACGTGTCGACCAGTCCGGATATTTGGGCCACACCCGCGCCGATCACGAGCGGAGCCCATGCGACGATCACATCTCGGACGCCCTCGGGCATCAGGCTCACGCGGATTGGGATCCCACCCAGCAGGCGCCAGCATGCCGGCAACTGCACGGCGATCTGGAGCACGCTGCCCACGACGGTGCCCCATGCCAGGGCGAGTGCCAGCCGGTAGAGCTGCTCGTTGGCCGCCAGTCCCTTGCCGGTCAACCAGGCGGCCGCCCCGATCATCGCGGCGATGCCCGCGACATTCCACATCGCGGGCGCGGCATAGGGCAGGAAAAAACGCCGGTGGGTATTCAGGATCCCGAGGCACCATGCGGACACGACCATCAGCCCCGTCATGGGAAACAGAATGCGTACCAGAACGGCGGTCAGCTCACGCTTCGGTCCGTCGAATCCTTGCGCGACGAGCGCCGTGATGGTCGGCGCGAACGCGATTCCGATAATGGCGAGCACACCGCTCGCGAGCAGCAGCAGTCCCAAAACCGCGCCGGCGAGCGCACGCGCAGCGCGTTTGTCGGCGCGCTCGTTCAGCGCTGCGTAAACCGGAATGAACGAAGCTGAGAGGGTACCTTCACCGAGCAGGGTACGGAGCGCGTTAGGAATGCGGAGCGCCGCGCGAAACGCGTCCGCCATAGCGCTGTTGCCGAAGTAGTGCGCAAAAACCCGCTCGCGGAAGTAACCGAGCACGCGCGTGACAAGGATGCCGGCCGCGACTCGCGCCGCGTGACGGCCCCCGCCCCCGCTACTGCGGTTCAAGACGTGGGTTTCTTGCGGCGAGGATCTTCCAGCAGGCGCTGCATGAACTGCAGCTCTTCCTTCATCCCTGCCACCGAGCGATTCAGATCCTCCAGCTCGGTTTCCAGCAGCTCCACTTTGCGCTTGACGTCGCGCAGCTCAGCCGGGCCCTCCCCGTCGCCCCTCCCGCCCGCGCGGCCCTCGTCCATGCGCCGCGCGAACGACTTGCCGAGCGGCGAGTCGACGAGAATCGCGGCGATGGGAATCATCAAAGCGACGATCAGGATGACAACAAGCTCCCACATGGACCGGATTCTATAAACCTGCCGCCCACCGCGCCACCTCCGCATCGATTTGATCCAGCAGCGTCCCGCCATAGCGCGCCAGGAATGACACGCTGGTCAGGACGCGCTCTTGCGGCTTGCCGTCCGGCATCAGCGCCGCGCGTGCGCGCGCGAGCTGGCTCACGAGCGTGCCCTGCGTGCGCTTCAGGCTGGCGATGAGCTTTTTCTCGATCTCATTGGTGCCCGCGAGCGCCGCGTTGCGCGCAGACTGCACGGTGCGCTCCAGCGTGGGATCGAGCTGCTGCACCTCGCCGCTGACTCTGGCGAATCGGGATTCGACCTCATCGCGCAGCGCCTTCAGCGACTCGGCGAGCTCAGGCGGGAGCTCCGCTTTCGCGATGCGGGTCTCGAGTGTGCCGGGCTGGCCGGCGAAGTCGGCAGGTGTGAGGCCGTGCTTGTTCAAGATCTTGTCCACGCGTGCCTCGATGATGACTCCCGACCAGCGCGGCACGTGGGCCTGCGGCGCGACCCCGAGACTGGAGAACAGGGGCGCAGCCTCGGGCAGGTACTCCATCTCGCCCGGCCCGCCGACGTACGCGAGCGTTGGGAAGAGTGCGGCCTCGATCACCGGCCGCAGCAGGACGTTGGGTGAGAGCCGTTCGGGCGTTTCGGCAGCGATGCTTTCCAGCTGAACGCGGGTGAATCGCTCCCCGCCGCGCCGCGTCACCCATCGGGTAACGTCTCATTCAGCGCTTTGAGAAGCCACGGCGCTGCCGCGCGCTTGGCATGGCGGTCGTGCGCCCGAAACACGGCCAGACCGCGGCCTCCGAGCAGCTGCTGCAGCGCCTCGGTACCGGCGTCCGCCAGATTTGCGTCGGGCCGATAGCAAGCCTCGAGCCAGTGCCGCACATCCGGCTTGCATTCGGAATCGGGGAGCGCGGCATCCAGAACGTCGAGCGCCGTGCGAATCTCGAGACCCAACAGCTCCCGAAACAGTGGCAGCTGTGGTGCCTCATGCGACCGCTCGCGCAGCACGATCTTGACCAGCTCCCCATCACGCCCCAGCACCGCGGCGTGGTTGGCCTCAGCGAAATCGTGATCGTCTCCGGCGACCCAGAACACCGGGACCACCGGGACTCCGCGTTCTCGCTCGACCCGCTGCGCCAGGGCCACCGCCGACAGGGCCTTGTAAACCGTGTAGAGCGGTCCCGTGAAGAGCGCGGGCTGTTGCCCGGTCGTGATCGCCAGTACTTCCCCGGCGGCGAGACGCTCGCGGCCGGGCCCCGGCAGAACCGAGGCGAGTACGTCGGGATGCACACGGCGTGGCTTGCCGGCGGGCAGCGTTCCCGCCGCCATCGGCAGCGGTGTCGAGAGGATGCGTGAGATCATGCGCGCGCCGCCACCAGAATCACGCGCGGCGCATCCCGGCCGGCCGCGGCGCCGTCGTAGTCCCCGAATCGCGCGACGACGCGAAGGCCGGCATCGGTCAGCAATGCCGCCAGCTCGTCGGCACCATACAGGCGCACGCGTTCCTCAAAGCGGCGACCCTCATCGCGCAACTCGATCTCCTTGATGACGAATCGGTTGGCGCCGTCGATGCGGCGTCTCACCACCACATCGCGGCCCTTGGCCTGCTCGGTAACCTTGAGCGTGCGCCGTACGTGTTCCGCGTTGAGATAGTCGAGCACGAAATGACCGCCGGGCGCGAGCGCGGCTGCCACCTGACTGACCACGCGACGGTTCTCGTCTTCGTCCAGAAAGTAACCGAATGACGTGAACAGGTTCACCGCCAGCGCGAAGCTGCCGTCGCGAAACGGCAGCGCCCGCATGTCTCCGCGCACCAGCGCGCCGCCACTGCGCTCGCGTGCGCGCCGCAACATGGCGCGCGACAGATCGAACCCAACTATCTGCCCGCCCCCCCCGCCTCTCCCCCACCGGGCCAGCTCGGCGGCGTGGCGTCCCGGCCCGCAGGCCAGATCGAGAATGCGATCGTTCTGTCCCCAGGGGACGACGCTGTGGATCAGCGCGACCGCGCGACGCGCGTCCTCATCGTCGCGATGCGGATAGAGGGCATGATATTCTTCGCCGAACCATTGCTCGAACCATTCGGTCATTCGATGAAGACGTCCGCTGTGAACGTGAAGACGCGGGTGGCCCGTTCCCTCCAGCTGCCCGGCGGCAACCCCGCTTTGTGGCAGACGGCATTCAGGAAGGCCTCCGGAATGAACCCTTGCTCCACAGCCACCTGCGGCAGCAAGACCGCCTGCGCGCGCCCGCGCCGCACCAGCAGGCCGTCGCGCCCGATCACCAGGCGGCACAGGTCCGACGTCTCGACCATGACCGGGTGGTCGAGCACCGAGATCTCGATCCGTAAGGCGGACAGCTCGTCGAGCTGCACCGGCGGGAAACGGGGATCGGAACGGGCGGCTGACACGGCGACGTGCCGGATGATTTCGCCGAGCGGCCGATCGCCCGCGATGTGGCCGATGCAGCCGCGCAGATCGTGTGCTTCCTGCGCTTCCAGCGTTACGAATGCCCCGCGGCGCAACCGGGCGCCTGGCACGTCGGGCAGCTGAGGCGGCGGGCAGCCCGCCAGGGCCGCCTGGATGGCGTTGCGTGCCAGCGCGAGCAGCGCGGCGCGGTCGGCCGGCGTCAAGCAGCGGTCAGGATCCGCGATGATACTGCTCTCCGCGGCGGATCGTGTGCGCGCGATACAGCTGCTCGTACAGCACCACGCGCGCCAGCTCGTGCGGCAGGGTCAGCGGTCCCAGGCTCCAGCGGCGCTCGGCACGGTCGAGCACATCGTCCGGCAGGCCGTCCGCGTCGCCAATGACGAACGTGACGTCGCGGCCCTCCATTTCCCAACGACCGACGAGCTCGGCAAGCTGGGACGAGCTCCAGGCCTCCCCGTGCTCCGTTAGCGCGACCACCCGTGAGTCCTCGGGGATGCGCGTCGGGCTGCCTTCCCGCTCCTCGATTTTCGCGTAATGCCGGATCCGGCTCAGGTAGTCGTCACAGGCCGCCCGGAGCGCCGCGCTCTTCATGCGGCGCGCCTTCCCGCCCAGGGCGACGACGCAATACCGCATCAGGCATACATGCCGCGCAACCGGTGCATCGCCGCCACGCGGTCCACCGCGACGATGTAGGACGCGATGCGGTTCGCCACTTTGTGCCGGGACGCCATTGCCATCACCTCGCTAAACGAGCGGACCAGGATCGCTTCGAGCCGCCGGTTGACGGTCTCCTCGTCCCAGAAGTAGCCACCGCGATCCTGCACCCACTCGAAGTAGCTCACCGTGACGCCGCCCGCATTCGCGAGAATGTCGGGAATCACGAACACGCCTTTGTCCTCGAGAATCTTGTCGGCGGCGGCGCTGGTGGGCCCGTTCGCGCCTTCGCAGATGATCTTCGCTTTGATGTGGGGGGCGTTTTTGCGGGTGATGACATTCTCAGTTGCGGCGGGGATCAGCACGTCGCAGTCGAGGGTCAAGACCTGCTCGTGCGTGATCGTTTCGGCCTTCGTGTATCCCGCGAGTTGGCGGTGCTCCTTCACCCACTTGATCAGGTCCTGGACGTCCAGTCCTTTGGGGTTGTAGAGCGCGGTGGACTTGTCCGACACGGCGACGATGCTGGCGCCTTCCTTGGCCATCAAGTCGGCGGTCACAGAGCCCACGTTGCCGAACCCCTGGACTGCGGCGCGCGTACCCTTGAGACGCATCCCCAACTTCGCCAGCGCTTCCCGCGTCACAATCATGCAGCCGCGCCCCGTCGCCTCGCGGCGACCCAGTGATCCACCCATCTCGACTGGCTTGCCGGTCACGACTGCCGTCACCGTGTGGCGCTTGTGCATGGAGTAGGTATCCATGATCCAGGCCATCACCCGCTCGTTCGTGTTGACGTCGGGCGCGGGGACGTCCGAATCGGGCCCCAAGACCTCGATAATGCTGGATGTGTAACGGCGCGTCACCTTTTCCAGCTCCGCCATCGACATCGTCGTCGGGTCGCACACCACTCCGCCCTTAGAGCCACCGAACGGGATGTTCACCAGCGCACACTTCCACGTCATCCACGCGGCCAGCGCCTTCACCTCTTCGAGCGTGACGTTCAGATCGAAGCGGATGCCGCCCTTGGCGGGTCCCCGCGACGTGTTGTAGAGCACGCGGTAGCCGGTGTACACCTCGACCTCGCCCGAGTCGCGCAGAATCGGGACCGAGACGATGATCTGTTTTTCAGGATTTCGCAGCACCTTGTAGAGACCACGATCCAGATTCAAGAGCTTCGCGGCGTGGTCGAACCGCTCCATCATCGCCTCGAAGGGATTCTCCTCGGCGAGAAAGGTTTGCTTGTCAGGACGAATAATCGCTGGTTCGCTCATACGACCCTCGTCAGTACCCCTTCCAGGACGCGGACGACCGCGTCGCCGTTGAATTCCCAGCGCAATGCGAGCTGCGCGACGAGCGGCTCCGGCGCATCCGCGGGCCAGCGGTTCCGCAGCTTCACCGCATCTTTCTCCGTGACTACAACATAATCGGCGTCTTGCGCAGCTCGCGCGAGGCGGGCGACATCGCCGGGCGGATAGGCGTGATGGTCTTGATACGCCGTGAGTTGCACGCTGGCACCGAAGGCACGCACCTGCGCGGCGAAGCTCACGGGATCGGCGATCCCCGCCGCGACGATGACTCGGCTTTTCGCAAGCGCCGACAGCTCGACACGCCGGCCCGATTTGAGGCCCGCCAATCCCTCGAGCGCGAGATGCACCGTCGCCACGACGGCCCGGGGCCAGCGCGCCGCCAGACGTCCCGCGAGCGCGCGGGACTCAGCGACCGCGGCGCGGCGCCGCGTCACCACGATGACGTCCGCGCGGCCGAGGGCGCTCCAATCCTCGCGCCAGGGACCGGCCGGCAGCGGCCAAGCCACGTGTCGCGGCGGCGCGCTCTCGGTGCTCACGACGGCGACGTTGACGTCGCGCGCCACATTGAGGCGCTGATAGGCGTCATCGAGCACCAGCACTCGCGCGCCCTGCGCGCGGGCTTTTTCGCCACCTGCCAATCGGTCGGGATTGGGCACGACGATCGCGCCCGGCACGAGCCGCTGATGCACGGCCTGTTCATCGCCGCGATAGCCACGCAGCAGGACGCCGGGTTTGATGCCGCGGCTCGCAAAGAACGCCGCTATCCACGCGGCCAGGGGCGTCTTCCCCGCTCCCCCGACGGCGAGATTCCCGACCGCGATCGCCGGCAGCGGGAGCGGCCGTTTGCGCAGCCAGCCGCGGGAGTAGGCGCCCGCCCGGGCGCTCATGATGGTACGATAGAGAAACGCGACGGGCAGGAGGACGCCACGCGCCGCCCGCGCGGGCGCGGCGCCACTCCACCACAGCCACTGAGCAATCCGCTGGGCGCTCACCCGGTCCCCATGACCTCGTGAAGGCTGCGGGAAACGGCGTCCATGCCCCGCCGCAAGCCTTCCTTGCCCGGCGCGATCTCGACCGGCGGCGAATATCGCAGCTCGATAGTGGTGAAGGGTTTCGGAATGCACATGCGATCCCAGGAACCCAGGTACCACGCGGAGGCGACCCGGGCGCCCACCGCCACAATCGGCACCCCCGCGTGCTGCGCCGCGGCGATCGCGCCCGGTTGCACGCGCTCGGCGGG
>Ga0209577_10003176_pt1 | contig 15501 bp, 10 predicted proteins | sample GraSoiAngelo_109_FD_185874 | JGI IMG/M metagenome (GOLD analysis project Ga0209577, IMG submission 185874) | Grasslands soil microbial communities from the Angelo Coastal Reserve, California, USA - 14_0903_12_20cm (SPAdes) (version 2) | ecosystem: Environmental > Terrestrial > Soil > Grasslands...
CGAATCGCCTCTTCCACTGCGGCAGGACTATCGCCACGGGCAAAGATGAAGCCGAGATAACTTGCCCCCTCCGGTAAAGGTACAAGAGGATGATGCAATTTTGCGGTGATTTCAACGCCTGTAATCAGTGGCACGGCTTGCGCTTTTTCCACTCCATAGACAGCTTTAAGCATACCAGCTGCAGGAATGGGGATCATCATCACAGCGCTGGCGCGTTCCTCACGTTCGATAGAGCTGATTTCTTCGCCGATGGCCTGGCGTAAAATGAGTTCCTCCAGGCACATGCCAGCCCCAAACTCCAGGATGGTCGAGCAGAGCCCTCCGATGGAACGTCCAGCGATTTCTAACATCCAGGGTCCCTGCTCGTTGACACGCAGTTCGGCATGAACAGGTCCCTCGCGTAATTCCAGAGAAGCAGCTGCTATTGTCACACAGCTGGCAATATCTTCTTGAGCCTTCGCAGGTAAGCGCGATGGAGTGACATAGATGGTCTCCTCAAAAAAGGGACCATCCAGTGGGTCTGGTTTATCAAAAAGCGCCAGCACCTTCAATTGTCCACGTGTCAGTATGCCCTCCAGGGCTACCTCAAAGCCTGGTATGAAGTCTTCAACCAGCACGTGGTCATGTTTTGAAAATCCCTCAGAGAACAGAAGGCGCTTCAAGCGGTTGAAAGCAGTCACAAATCTAGCAGGATCATTGGCGCGTATAACACCTCTACTGCCCGAGAGGCGTAACGGTTTGACCACGCAGGGATAGGTCACTTGCCCAGCGATCCAGGCAGGATCATCACCAAGGACAAAGGGATGAAAGACGGGACAGGGCGCGCCACCTTCTGACATCAAAGTGCGCATCAACAATTTGTCGCGCGCTGCTTCAGCCGCTTTAGGCGAATTATGGGCTAAACCTAATGCTGCGCTAGCAAGAGCTGCCAGTTCACTTGCTGCATCATCGACAGAAAGAATGGCCGTAATAGGATGTTCTTTCGCGTACTCGACGATCGTCCGCACAGAAGCTACAGGTGCAGCAAAATCAACGCCAAGGGGGACATGCCAGTATTCTGCCAGGGTCTCCGGCAGATCAATTCCCACCACTACCTCGAGATTCAGCTTTTTAGCAGCACTTAAAAACGCTCCAGCACGATAAGTGGCAGGAGACATCAGTAATACAACACGTTTCTTTTCCGCGTTCTCCGGGTTCATCTGCTTATTCTTCCCTATCCTGTTTGACTTCAACCTGAAAACCTCTCGATTTGAGCGCTGCCGCCAGGCCAAACAACCGCTCGTCACCATGCACCAGCCAGACGAGTTCAGTGCCTTCCCAGTGGCATTCGTACCAACCCTCCCATTTCATATGTTGCACCCTCCCCAGGTAATGCCAGGCCTTTACGGCTGGACGCCGATTGTTGAAGCCATAACCACTGCCCTCTACACTGGCAAAGTCTTTGCTGCGAAAGATAACCTTCATATATTTATATTACTTACATTTGCTAGCATTTATTCCACCTGGTAACACCACACTTTGCGCTTCACATAGATATTACCACACTCTTGCGCCAGATCAATCCTCGTTGCTACCAACGGTATCACCTGGTGCAGCGCAACATTACAGAGAAAGCACAGAAAACCAGTTCATATTAGACGGAAAGACAGTGAAGCGGTATGATAGGTAAGAGACACTCAGGGTTATGCTTTTTAAAGAGACGCGCTATAACGCCGTTTTCTTCTGTAAACAGAACACTTTTGCAACCTTTGGCTATAGGAAGGAGCTGCTTCTATGTCAACGCTTACTTTTTTGATTGATGTCGATAACACACTGATCGATAATGACGATGTAAAACGTGATTATGATATGCACCTCCAGGCCGAGATGGGTCCGGCACTGGCGGAACGCTTCTGGGATATTTATGAGCAAGTTCGTAAAGAGCGCGGTGTTGTAGATATTCCACTTGCCCTGCAGAGGTTTCGAGAACAAACATCGCTTGAGGAACTGGATGAGCAGACATACCTTCATGTCCACTCTATCTTTGACAACTATCCTTTCTCTCAGGCTCTTTACCCCTATACTCTCGAAACGCTGGCATATCTACGCACTATCGGCCTTACGGTAATCGTCTCAGATGGTGACTTGTTCTTCCAGTCGGAGAAAATAATCTCTAGCTACCTGGCTGAAGCCGTCGAAGGTCGGGTATTGCTGTATGTCCATAAACAAGAGCACCTGGACGAGGTTATGGCGATGTATCCTGCCGACCACTACGCGATGATCGATGATAAACCACAAATTCTGGTAGATTCCAAAGCAATTATGGAGAAGCGCCTGACCACCGTTTTCGTCCAGCAAGGGAAATACGCGGAAGAGCAACCACCCGGTTTCATGCCTGATATCAGCGTCTTACATTTTGCAGATTTGCGTTCTTACAAGGCTGACCAATTCTTTGCCACGCATTAGGGTAGGAGCCTGCTTCTTTCATTTCAGCAGGCCTTAAATCTTGAATATGATTCTTCTTCAGGCTTTATGGTATAGTAGAGACAAACTAGCTGTTGAATTGAGTCCTTATGAGAAAACATCCAAGCGCACGAGCCAAGATCAGCATCAAAGCGATGCATACACTCTACACGGACGTTTGCCAGCGTCGACATATTGAGGCATGTGGGCTTTTACTAGGTCACATAGACGATCTGGGCAACTGGCATGTCGAGCAGGTACACCCGCTACCTAACATATATAACTCCCCCGTCTACTTTGAATTCGCTCCAGAAGATGTTCTGGCCGTTGAATTAGACCGTCCTGGAGAGATTATCGGAGTATATCATAGTCATCCCGGCGGATTGAGAGTCGCCAGTAGTACTGACCGGGAAAATATGGAACGGGTGAATAAAGAACAGCAGATCCCCTGGATCTGGTTCATCCTCAGTGGCCCTTTCAATGGAAGGGTTCAACAAGATGATGAGCAAGGTACGAGCTCGTCTCTAATTGCTTACCATCACTATGATACAATGGGTTTGCAGCAAATATCGCTCGAATTCGAGGAAACCCAGGATGAGCACGCATAAAAGCTCTGAGATAATCGGGTCAAAGGGTAGTCATATCAGTACAAATGCGTTATAATCGACGCTGGTTGGTACAATAGTATCGGCAAAAACAGGTTTTCGACGCGATCAGGAAAAGGAACCAGGTAATGAGATGCCCAAAGTGCGGTAATGAGGTTAGTCAAGACGAAGCGTTCTGTGGGCAATGTGGCACACCCACAAGACCACTACCACAACGAACTGAAATGGTACAGGCACCGCGCAGTGGACTTCTACAAACATATAATCAGAATAATTCTCCCACTCCGGAGGTTGCCCCCGATGCGTACGGTACAAGTCCGATACCTCCAGCCAGCGCATACAATCCCAATATGCCTCCCTTCCAGGGCGGCTCGATGGCTCCTCCTAACCAAACGCCAATTATAACTCCTTCCGATCCTCGTCAACAGACCGACTTCTATCAGGACGCTACCGAAGCAATGTCGTCATTGCCACCGAATGCTGGTCAGAGCTACCCAGCCAATTATCCACCACAGAGCTATGGAGGTGCACCTTTACAGGCGGGATATCCCGGCACAGGACAATACGGCTCTTCTCCACAAGGGCAGCTTTACCAAGCTGGAAATCAGGTACAGCCTGGCTACTCATCAGTTCCTCCCTATGCAGGCGGACAGAACTACACTGGTTATCCGCCGCAGCCTGGACTTACACCTCCACCGATAAAAAAACAAAATAACACAGCCTTAATAATCGTGATAACCTTGCTCGTATTGGCGCTGATAGCGGTGATCTTTTTCGGCACACTTTACTTATTACGTGGGCATTCTGCTCCAAAACCAACTGTTACACCAACACCCATACCAACGATTGCACCTACCTCTACACCGACGTCCAACCCTACACCGACAGCTACATCCAACCCAACGCCTTCACCTACAGCCACACCCGCACCTGACGCGAATTTCTCCTGGTGTGATGTGTCATGCACGAATAATGGATTTATTGTTGAGTACCCAAATGGCTGGAATCAGGGGCAAACGAGCGACAAAACTGGTGTGCAGTTTCTCAACCCTACTCAACAAGATCAGTACGCTGCGTTCAAAGTTCCCACAATCCAGGGAGAGGCTAATGCCAGCAACCTGGTCGACGCGGACTTGCAAAGTGTTTATGCTTCCAAGACAGGCTATACAGCTCCTACTTCAAAATTGGTCACTACTATCGGTGGTGAAACCTGGACTTACGCTATCGCATACTACCAGTTGAACGGCCAGAAGGAGCGGGTTGAAGTCTTTGCCACTATTCATGCTAAGAAGGGCTACGTGATTGAACTACAGGCTGCTGATAGTCAGTTTGATGCAGTGAATACGCAGTATTTTTCCATTATGATTGCTCGCTTCCAGTTCCTGTCGAGTACATCTTAGTATTTACTAGAGACAGACGGAGGTACGGGTGAAATTTTTTCTAATCATACTGGTTTTTATCAGTGGCATGACGAGCCTGGCACTTGAAATGTGTGCTTCACGCCTGCTAGCAGCGTACTTTGGCACATCGCTTTTCATCTGGGCCAATCTCATAGGACTGATCTTAGTCTATCTGACCGTTGGCTACTTTATTGGTGGTCGTCTTGCTGATCGTTATCCATCCGAGCAGGTACTCTGCACGATTACCGCGATGGCGGCACTCTCTATCTCGATCCTTCCGTTCATCAGCCAGGTTATCCTTACATGGTCGATTACGGGGCTGGAGCAAGTCTCGGTGAGCATCTTCTTCAGTTCTTTACTAGGAACTATCCTCCTTTTCGCAGTCCCCGTGACTTTGCTTGGGCTCGTCTCTCCCTTCGCAATTCGCCTGGTGACAAAGGAGGTTGGGAGAAGCGGAAAGACAAGTGGTTCCCTCTACGCGATATCAACGTTTGGCAGCATTCTTGGGGCGTTTCTTCCCGTACTGTGGCTCATCCCGGCCTTTGGCGTACGTCGCACGCTGCTCATCTTTGGAGTAATATTGTTCGCCGCTTCGCTGTGGGGCCTGAGATCGCGCTGGCGACCTGCATTTTCCCTGGTTCTCATTGCGCTGGTCTTACCACTGGGTCCACTCAAGAACATACCAGACTTGATCTATGAACAAGAATCGCTCTACAACTATATTCAGGTAACCCAACTGCCCGATGGAACGAGAGAGCTTATCCTGAACGAAGGGCAGGCGATCCACTCGATTTATTATCCCAATCCTAAAACCGTCTTAACGGGTTGGTACTGGGATTATTTTTTAGCCGCGCCGTATTTCAATGCAGGCTTCACGCCACAAAAATTGCATCGTGTTGCTATTATCGGACTCGCCGCGGGCACTATTGCTCACCAGTTCACCAAGGTATATGGTCAGGTTTCCATTGACGGGGTGGAGATCGACCCCTCTATTGTCGACGTGGGACGCAAGTACTTCGCGATGAATGAACCTAATCTCCATGTGCACATCCAGGATGGTCGCACTTATTTAGAGACAACTCAGGCACAATACGACGTGGTAGCTATTGACGCATTTCAACAGCCATATATTCCATTTCAATTGACGACGCATGAGTTTTTTTCTACTATTCGTTCCCACCTGTCTTCAACAGGTGTAGTAGCGCTTAATACAGCACATACCCCCCATGATTACAGGTTAGTGCAGGCCTTTGTCAATACGATGAGCAAGGTTTTTCCAAGCGTCTACGTATTTGACGTTCCTGGTACGTTTAACACCGAGATCATGGCGACAGTCCAACCTACCTCCATCACGACATTTCGCCAAAATCTGGCTCAATTTACCCCATCAAGTATCATGGGGCAGGTCGCCAGCGAAGTGTCTGCGGTAGTTACACAGGGGCACAGCGATGGAGGGATAGTCTTTTCTGATGACCGTGCCCCTATTGAACAAATCACTGACCAGTTATTGCTGAACTATATACAACAACACTAACAAGTGCTATTGACATGTACCAAAAGTCTGGGGTATTGTAGCAATGGCACAGTACCATAGACGAGAGGGATTCCATAATGGCGGTAGTTGCAGTCATAGGTGCACAATGGGGAGACGAGGGCAAAGGGAAGATTGTAGATGAATTATCAATGCACACTCAGTATGTCGTACGCTACCAGGGAGGGAGCAACGCGGGACACAGGGTAGTACATGATAAGGGCGAATTCTCCTTTCGACTCGTACCATCAGGTATTCTCTACCCCAATACCACCTGCATTATTGGCAATGGAGTGGTAGTTGACCCTAAAGGCCTCATTGCCGAGATGGACGAACTCAAGCGGCTCAGCGTTGATATTTCTCATCTGTATATCAGTGAACGAGCGCATGTCGTCATGCCTTATCATTTTTTACTGGATCGACTCGAGGAACAGGCACGAGGATCAGATAAAATTGACAGCACCCAACGTGGTATTGGCCCTGCCTATGTGGACAAACACGCGCGTATCGGCATACGTATGGCAGATTTGCTCGACGTCGACACATTTCGCGCGAAACTATCCAACATCCTGCAACAAAAGAACCGTATGATTACCCAGATCTACGGTCAACCGCCGCTCTCACTTGAGGAGATTCATGGTGAGTATTTCGGCTACGGGCTCCAACTACGGCCGCATATTATTGATACACAATCGATGCTGCATGAAGCGGTTTTTGAACGTAAGATGATCCTCTTAGAAGGTGCACAAGGCGCTCTTCTCGATATAGACTTCGGTACCTATCCCTACGTCACATCATCTTCGACAATGGCTGCTAATGCCGCAGGCGGAGCGGGATTATCTCCGCGTTCAATCGACCGGATCATCGGTGTATACAAAGCCTATATCACTCGTGTCGGTAGTGGGCCCATGCCGACTGAACTCTTCGATGACAGTGGTCGCGAATTACGAGCTCGTGGGCACGAATACGGGACAAATACGGGGCGGGAGCGCCGTTGTGGCTGGTTTGATGCCGTAGCGGGGCGCTTTGTGTCACAGTTAAACGGTCTAGATTCCGCCGTTATCACCAAGCTCGATGTACTCGACACGTTCCCTTCCATCAAAATCTGTACCGCCTATCAACTCCATGGGAAAATCATTCACAGCTTGCCGGCGAGCATGAGTGATCTCGCCGCCTGTGAACCTGTCTATGAAGAGGTCGAAGGGTGGCAATGCGACACCACAGACATTTGTACTTACGACGGCCTCCCTCTGGCCGCGAAGATGTATCTGAAGCGCCTGGAAGAGTTGATCGAAACGCCTATTGCTATGATCTCGGTAAGCCCACAACGAGGCAAAACGATCCAGGTGAAGGACGTGCTAGCATTGCAGGAACATGATGATCGCTACCCAAAGAATGCAATGAGATAACATTGGAGTGATTATTTCGTATTTGTCATCTTCCCACTCCCAGAGGTTTCTTTGTCATCACCGCCCCACTGCGCGGATACTGCTTTGGAGACAGCTTCTGCTGCTCCCACACCAGGAGACGGCGGCCATCCTCCAGGCCAGGTAGTGTAACTGCCACGTCAGCCTTCAAGATCGCTCCAAGCTCGCTGGCTGCCCTCTTTCCCTGGGCCAGTTCGTCTTCCAGCGCCCCTTTTTTGAGTAGAATGATTTGACCTCCTACGCGACAAAAAGGGGCTGCATACTCTAAAAGCGCAGGGAGGGATGCTACTGCTCGTGCAGTAACTACATCAAAAGCCGCACGATACTCCTGTTTGTGGCCGACGTCTTCTGCACGGGCATGTACAGCTTCGACGTTTTTCAGTTGCAGAGTCTCGATCATATGCTGTAAGAATGCCACTTTTTTCCTGGTAGCTTCTACTAATACAACCTGCCACTGCGGGCGCACAATCTTGAGAGGAAGCCCAGGGAAGCCGGCGCCTGAACCAATGTCCAGCAGGCGTGTACGAGGATGATCATAGACCGTTAAAACGGACAACGAATCGAGGAAATGTTTAATCAAAACCTCCTCTGGGCCGGTAATCGCTGTGAGATTCATGCGGGTGTTCCAGTCAAGCAGTTCCTGCCGATAGCGCAGGAACTGTTCCAAGATTGATCCCTCCGGATTATCTGACGCGACGGTAAACACAGGCAGACATTCAACAAATATATCCAGCGAATTATTGTCCATTGAATGACCTTCCGAAATTTGGAGAGAAAAAAACTCCCACCCCCTAAGGGTGGGAGTGTCAATCACGAAACAATCTTCCGCTTGCTATTCAGGTAATCAACCAGCAGGTATTCACCCAGATTGTTCTTATCTGCATAGAAGGTACGTCCGTGGTTGATCTGCGACATCTGGTTCACAAAAGCAATCATCCAGTTATCGTCCTCCAACATGAAGGTATTGATGGTAATGCCCTCGCGAGTACAACGCTGTACTTCCAATAGCGTCTGCTGCTCTGCCATGTGATTATATGGCCAGTTAAAGAGCCATTCGCCGTCTTCGTACCAGACCGTTGGACCCCCGTCGGTTATCATGATGATCTGCTTGTTCACACCGCGATGACGCGCCAGAAGTTGGCGTGAGAGCATCAGGCCGTGGGCCATATTTGTACCCTGCTGATTATCAAGAGTAGTCATCTCGATCAGCTCATTGGGCTTAAATTCCTGAGCAATACGTGAAAATCCGACGATATAGAGGTTGTCACGCGGAAACTGCGAGCGGATCAGGCTTTCTAACGCGACAGCCACCTTTTTTGCAGCGGGTTGACAGCCGTTGTAGATCATACTCAGGCTCATATCGATCATCAAAACAGTTGATGATTGGGTGGTAAACTCGGTGCGATAGACCTCAAAATCTTCTTTTTGCAGTCCAACCGGTGTGCCTGTCCCACGCCGGTGCAGCGCATTCATCAGGGTCTTTTCCAGGTCAAGCAGGAAGGGATCACCGAACTGGTACACTTTACTTTCATCGGTACGCTCACCTCCTACTCCACGGAAGGGACTGACATGTCGACCGAAACCATCGCGCTTGAGTTTATTAAAGATGTCCTGCAGGGCCTTCTGCCCAATTTTACGAATGCCGCGAGCGGTCAACTCCCAACGGTTGCCTCGTTTCTGAATATAGCCCGCCTCTTCCAGCATCTTCATCAACTCTTTCAGTTGCTCAACCGATTGGTACTCCTCGTCGCCTAGCAGTTCTTTAACCTTCTCACTATCGATAGCTTCCAGGTTATCCATACGACGGGCTTCACTAAGCTGATCTTCAAGCCCCTCCATCTGCTGCAAACGGCTCATCATGCGCATTGCCTCATTGAGAGGAAGTGACTCGTCTCCGCGGAAGTTGAAGCGCGTACGCATATTTTCCATAGGCGCTACAGCCTCAAGATTCTGTGCCAGTTCCATCAAGTCCACGCGGATGCGGTCATCACCCATGAGCTGTTCCATGAGATTCTGTAACTCTTCTCGCTGCTCTGACGAGAGGTTCTCCATAATGCCCTGCATTGCCGCCATCTGCTGCTGCATCTGTTCGATCAGATCATCCAAAGAATTGACACCTGGGAAGTACTCACCGTGCTTCTGCATAAACGAATCGAAATCTGGCTCTTTACCTTCTTGTCGCTCGCGCAGCATTTTATTCAGGTCGCGAATCATCTCACGCATGCGCGCAATATCTTCGGGGGTCATGTTCTGAAGTGACTGTTGCATCCCCTGGAAGAACTGCTGCATCATCTGCTGTTGCAGGCTATCCATCAGTTCTTTGAATTTTTCCCGCGCCTGGTCGTCCATAAAATCATATTCAGAGAGCCCTTTGACCTGACCGGGTATATCTGCAGGCAGATTATCAAGGTAATCCTGCTTGCGTTTGGCGATCATCTCCAGCATCTTGCGTTTCTGCTCAGGGGTGAGATCGCTACCATTCTCGCCACCGGACTCACCTTGCTGGCCCTCCTGGCCCTGCTGGCTTTGGCTCCCAGGTGACTGTTGTTGATCCTCCTGTCCCTGCGCTCCTTTAGCAGGTTGTTGAGCTGCCTGTTGCTGATCAGATTGTTCCCCATCCAGGCGGCGCTGGATACCCGCGCGTTCGAGTTGCTTGATCTCCTCAAGCTTCTCGCGCAGGTCGTCCATTACACCGGAGGCCATATTGTAACGATTGAGCTGCTGATTGCGCTGCTCGCGCATGCGCTCCATCAACTCTCGCAGCCCCATGGTGCGCCGCCCATCGTCGCTTCGCATACCATCTTGCATCAGGCGCTTGAGCGCCTGTTGCAGGTTTCCATTTTCCATGTAATCATCCGAAAGGGCCTTCAGGATTTCGTCAGCATCAAGTCCCTCGACTTGCTGCGTACCATCCCAGCGCGAATACCCATAGCGGTTCTTAAAAAAGCGTTCGAACATGGCAGTGTTCCTTTAGCGTCGATAGCGTATCTTACCTCTGACTTCATCCTTATTAAGACGCCGGTTCAGGTGTAGACCTTCGAGAATAAATTCAATACTTGACGCAATACTGGCAGGGCTACCGCGTCCGTTCAATTTATCGATGGCTTTGCTCAAACCGCCTACCTTCGAAAGCTGGTTCACGTACTCCATGGATGGCATATCGTCACCCACATGCACGCTTAAACCGCGTTCAAACCCTGCGACCAGTTGCTCAAATTCACGGTTCTCAAAGTAATCGCCAAAGACGCTGAGTACTGCTGCGTTGATAAGCTTCTGTACAACACGTTCTTCTTTGATATCACCGACAGTATCAAGCTCAATCTTGCCAGAGGTGGAGGCGAATATAGCAGACAGATCGCTGATCCGCGGTGCCACGTAGCGCTCTTTGAGCCGCAAAGCGCGACGACTGGCACTGCTGAGCACATTCTCAAAGTTCGAAATGGAGACACGCACGCTAACGCCCGAACGCTGACTGATATCGTTGCTACGCCTGGCCAGTTGGGTAATCTCAGCAATGATTTCTTTCATAAACTGCGGGAAAATGATTTCTAATCCCTCAGTGATAAAGTGATTGCTTTCGGATTCCATGATCTGGATCTCATGCTCCACAGTACGTGGATAATGGGTGCGAATTTCAGAACCCACACGGTCTTTGAGCGGCGTAATGATACGTCCACGGTTGGTATAGTCTTCGGGGTTGGCGCTGGCGACGACATATACATCCAGTGGCAGGCGAATTTTATAGCCACGAATCTGTACATCGCGCTCTTCCATGATGTTCAGCAGGCCTACCTGAATACGTTCAGCCAGATCTGGCAGTTCGTTGATGCAGAAAATCCCACGGTTTGTCCGTGGAATCATGCCATAGTGAATCGTCAGCTCGTCCGAGAGATAGCGACCCTCTGCAACACGAATGGGATCAACCTCGCCGACGAGATCAGAGATGGTGATATCAGGTGTGGCCAGCTTCTCGCCGTAACGCTTATCGCGAGGCAACCAGGCAATCTCAACGTCATCGCCACGTTCCTCTACCCTATCACGGCATGCCTTACAGATAGGCTCATAGGGATTGTCATTTATCTCGCAGCCAGCAATGACCGGCACGACTTCATCTAACAGATTTACAAGATTACGCGCCATACGTGTCTTTGCCTGGCCACGTTCACCTAGAAAGATAATGTCCTGGCCGGAGAGAATAGCGTTTTCTATCTGTGGAATAACTGTCTCTTCATAGCCGATAATTCCAGGGAACAGCTCTTCGCCTCTACGTATCTTCTGGATGAGATTTTTCCGCAACTCTTCTTTGACAGGAAGTAACCTATATCCACTTTCACGCAACTCACCAATAGTGCGTGGACGAGTTGTAATGGTCATTCAGTTTTGTGCTACCTTTCTTGGGGCCTGGATACATGGAATGCATGTTCGGGAAAGGGGACAAACAACCAATCCGACATAATCCCACTGTACCATCAATGTGTGGAACCAACTTGATTCTACCGCTTCAAGCAAGAAAACGCAAGAGCAGTCAATGGCAGATCAACAATCGCCCGCAGAAGTCCCTGAGCGACAAGCTTCAAGCAAGAAAACGCAAAAGCAGTCAATGGAAGCGGGTATTGATGTTTCTACCAAACAGGAACATCAACATCTGCCCAAATCACCGATTCTGAGTATTGATTGGCGCGAGCGCCGCCCGGTAAAAGCTGTCGGGCGACTTGTTCAAGGGCGCTACGTCGCTCAGCAAGCGCTATCTTTGCCTTACTTTTTATCAGGTCTTCCTCAACCCATGGTGAGATAGCCAGGATATCACCCTTCATAGCCTTCCCTGTCATGGTGTGGACGAAACCGCTATTACCAACAAAGTTGCAGTATGGGTCAGGTTCGTTATCACTCTTTCTGGTAATAGTTGACTGTCCATCGAAAGTAACATCAAAGAAATTCCCTACCTGCATCGGGCAAATATTAAAAGAGAGGTGAGGGTAATCATCCTGGAGCGAGCCAAGCACCGAATTGAGCTGTTCCTGCGGTTGCCATTCACATGTTCTGGAAGGACCCGCCCACGGCAGGTCCCTGGCATCATTCTGAATAACGATACTGGCGCCCAGACTATCCAATTTTCGCAGATATTCCGGTGCAGATGCATCCAGGCTAATCGCCATACCAATCTTACCGATTTCAGTCTCAAAGGCTTGAACGCTATCCAGCTCCCCTGGTGTAAGATCAAACGTTGCCTTCTCACTGTCCGCCAGATATACCTTTTCAGTCGTACCAATAAGTTGGCCATCGGGCCCCCATAAAAAACTGGTATTATACAAACCAGGGCCATCGGGAAGATACACTTTCCCAGAATTTCGCCGTCCGAAGCGGTTGATATCCACCGTGGACGTAGAACAAAGCACATGAGGAGTTACCGTAGTTGCCGATAGATAGATTGAATGCTTAGCTGCTACCCGGCTCAATGTCGATTCGAATGGGCGATACAACACGTCCGACAATGAAAGGAACAGTGATCGAACCAGAGAAATACCTGGATAGAGACGGCGATAATGAAGCATACGACGCGTATACCCTAAAGCCAGCATACTTATAGCCACATTTGCGGTATGCATATGCCGTGATAAATAGCCTCGCCTACCGGTAATTGCCAGCGGCAGGCCCAAAAACTCCCCTAAAGCAACAAGGTTCGGTCGATCTATTGCCAGATGCGGTACTGCCAGATTTACAATACGTTCTAACTCTGCTGAGAAACTATGTTCCGTCACCGCAGCTTGCAGATGAATCTGGCTCCCCACAGCGATCAATCGCGCTGGTCGTATTGCAGTACATTGCTGAGTTTCATGGATATTCACGAGAAACTCCTACTGGTAAACATGTCCAGATTGTTGAAAAACTTCTCCCCACCACCCTGTATCCAGAGACAAGTCTAACATGGATGACAAGCATTTTGGAAATGGTCAGGTCTTCGGGATAACCTTTTTCGCTTGTACTAACTATGTCGCTATGCTACACTATGTACAAATCAGGTGCTGCTTTGTATATAAGTTATAGGGCAGCAAGAACTGCTCGGTGAATACCTTTCCTTACCAAGGAATAATACACACTATGACACAGGAAGCGGCGACATCAGATACGCAAAATCAAGCGCATGGAGATGAGCATAGCCAGAACAAAAATTTACTCGGACCTCTTCTCTGCTGGGCAGTCGTCTTTGCTGATATTGGTACATCTGTCTATTACGTACCCGGCATCCTTTACGGTACTGTTGGGCCAGCAGCTGGTTTCTTTGTCTTTTTAACAATGTCGGTATTTGTCTTATTGACATTGAAATACGCGGAGGTGACGTACCGCTTCCCTCAAGGTGGCGGCGTCGTGACAGTGGCCGCGCAGGCCATCAATCATTGGGTTGGAGCGCTGGGTGGGATGTTCATCCTGGTGGATTACTTTCTCACTGCCGCCATCAGTTGCCTCTCGGGTATCTTCTACCTGAGTGTGGTTGCTCCGGCCATCGGCCCCCCGTTCGCTTTATGGATTACCGTTGGTGTGCTTATTTTACTGGGCATTCTGAACTGGGTGGGCATCAGCGAGAGCGCAAAGGTGAGCTTAGTAGGAGCAGTCATCGCCTTTCTCAGTGATATTGCCATTCTTGTGACAGTCTTTACCCATATTTCGCTCCCGGCCTTTTTCGCGCTCATCCCGGACATGTTTTCCAATCACACGCTCACACCGATCTCTATCCTTATCGGCTTTGCAGGATCCTTCCTGGCTTTCTCAGGCCTCGAGAGCATTTCGCAGCTCTCTCCGGTCATGAAAACACCGCGCAAGAAGGTGGCCGGGATGGCGCTCTTGCTCGTAGTGCTGACGATCGGCTTGACAAGCCCTCTATTGACAATGCTTTCAACGCTGTTACAGCCACAAGAAGCTGCCGACCCCTTAAAGAACAGCCAACTGATTTCACTGCTCGCCGGGCATTGGGGCAATATCATTTTACAGACAGAGGTAGCCATTAGCGCCAGCGCACTCCTGGTTTTTGCCAGCAATACGGCTATCATTGGAGCCTATCACGTATTTATGGCGCTTTCCCGGATGGAGTTTTTTCCTGCTTTTGTTCTGCAGCGCAACAAGTTGCGTGGCACACCTCACTATTCGATAGCCCTGGCCACCTTTGTTCCCATCGCAGTACTCATCCTGGTCAAGGGGGACATCATTATCCTCGGGGATATGTACGCGTTTGGCTTGTTGGGAGCCTTTACCCTGACATGCCTGGGCCTGGATCTTGTACGCTACCGGGAACGAAGAGCAATACGAGCTAAAAGATACCAACCTGCAGGAGCACAACCAGGGAATGGGCATGAACCCTTACCGGCAGGCAATCAACTCGAGACCGAAGCAGATTCGTCATCTACCCGTGAGCAAGATGGATTCAATCGAGACGCTCTTGCAGGGATATCAAGGACAGAAGGCGCCCCTACTACCACACCTTCCAATCAGGTCAATCAGCCGAAGATTAGCCTGTGGTCTACCATCGATTTCTACCTTGGTATCCTGACAACAGTGCTCGTGATGATCGCCTGGTCAACCAACCTGGTGGCTAAACCGCTTGCCACAGTATTTGGCGGCACAGTGGCGAGTGCTGGAATGTTGGTAGCCTACCTCAACTATATGGGCCATAAACGGCGAGGACGGATCCCTGTCATGATTACGGGCGTCGAGGGAAGATTACCAGGCTCTGTACTGGCAGTGCTTACCGGCAGTAACGGGCATAACGATGCGGTGATACGAACAGCTATCAATAACGCCGAAGGACATCCTGTCGTGTTTCTTTATGTAAACGATAAGAAACCGCAAACAAGCCGGGCACCCAGTATATTTGAGGTAGTTGACCCGTACTTAGATGATATGCAAGCCAAAGAATACTTTAGCAAAGCCGAAAGCCTGGCACAAAGAGCTAAGATTCCTCGCAGGTACATCTACCGGCAAAATGCACCAGGAGTGGTATCGCGCGTCTGGCAAGCCGTTCATCCTCGTGACATCGTAGTTGCGGCCAACATTGCTCCGGAGTTTGAGGATGTCAACCCTGATCGTATCCGCTACGAACTTAC
>Ga0209577_10003178_pt1:10000-15487 | contig 15487 bp, 9 predicted proteins | sample GraSoiAngelo_109_FD_185874 | JGI IMG/M metagenome (GOLD analysis project Ga0209577, IMG submission 185874) | Grasslands soil microbial communities from the Angelo Coastal Reserve, California, USA - 14_0903_12_20cm (SPAdes) (version 2) | ecosystem: Environmental > Terrestrial > Soil >...
AAAGAGAATCCAGTACCCCTTGGTCGTGAATATCTGAATAGGACGAACCGCCTCCATGGATATCTTTGCTTCGGAAGAAAACAATTAGAATTAGGCTCGGTCAACCGGAATATGTATTATCCATATGGGAGATCTTCCAATTGAGAAGATCCATCGACCTGAGACGAAGAGAAAGGTCTATCTATTTTCTTTAGTTATTCAGTTAAACCAATGATTCGTTATTGGAGCAGATAGCAACAACCATTTCATCGGGCATGCATATTTTTGATTTTCCGACGGATTTCCATGGTTTCATTAATGGAAATTGTTTGATGTAGTGAGTAATAGGCTCTGGTTGTTCACCGTTCAAGAATTCTTGTTTAGGCAGTTCATATCATCCATACATAGTGTTTTGATCTAAGATTTCAACTCTTCCATGCTTCAGCAGTAGCATATTGTTCCATGGAGCTAAGGTCCAAAATAGGGAATAAACAAGTGTTTCCACGACTCTACCACCCGGCCAATTCTGTTCCACTTAATCCCTTTTTCATGGCCACATATCTTTACGGCTAAGGAATGGGAAATCTTTCTCCTGTTACATGAATCAAATGTTTCATTTCATCCGGGAAAAGCCATCTCTTTCTCAACAATGTCTTTGTCATTTGATCCAATAGCGTTCCGTTAGATAGAAAGAGATTTGATAAATACTGATAACTCTCGGATAGAGTATTAGAACGGAAAGATCCATTAGATAATGAACTATTGGTTCTAAGCCATCTCTGGCGATGAATCAACAATTCGAAGTGCTTTTCTTGCGTATTCTTGATGAACCAGCGTTTATATATAGATGTAGGAGGATTTGTTTGGGAAGTAATAAGCCCCTTTGACATCTCTTCATCTGCAAAGAATTCTCGACGTGAAAACACAGAGACAAAGGGCTGATCTTTGAATAGGAAAAAGAATGGATCCGCAGGGTCCCAAATGAATTGGCTTATTCGAAAAAAGCCTTGTTCTTTGGAAGATCTATCTCGTGCCTGGTACTGCAAGGTTCCACTCTGCAAGAACTCCGAATCATTCTCTTGAAGCTCATCCTCTTTATGATAAATGATCCGCTTGCCCCGAAATGCCCCGGCCCAATAGGGAAATCCCAATTCAGTGGGCCTTTCGATACAATCAAATAGATTGCCACAAGGGCGCCATATTCTAGGAGCCCAAACTATGTGATTGAATAAATCCTCCTCTATCTGTTGCGGGTCGAGGGCCCCTTCCCCTTTTTCAAACTCCGATTCGTATTTATCATAGAAAAATCTCTGATCAATGATAGAAAAAGATCCATTTTGCATCATATCTAACGGATTCCTTGGTTCGGACCGAAGAAGTAATGTCACTCGATTATTATCAAACTGACTGCAATCTTTTTCTGTCCGTGAGGGTCCCGCCAGAGCGCCTTCTACTTCTAATAGGCCATGAACTAGATCAGAATCATTCTCAACGAATCCATAAGAAGTGATCCAATTTTTTTCACCGGATCCGGGTGAAGACCAAAGATCTTGAGCGACCGATCCGGCAGAACAACTCAAAAGATAAAGAAGTATCGTTAATTTCTTCATGCTCGTTCCAAGTTCGAAGTACCATTTGTACAAATAAGAATCTCCTTCCTTACATGATTTCTTCTTCATATAGATCGATATAGGATCTATGGGGCAATTACTTAGAAGTACATTTTGTGCAACAGCCCTTCCTATCTGATAGAAAAGGATCCCATGATCCTGAACCGATCTTACCTGGGATCGCAAATCCCAAGTTTGTCTATGAAGAGCTGATCTAATTGTATCAGTTTCTATAATTGATTTCTTCTGTGTAATACTAATTGATAGGGCCTCATTGATAAGTGCTACAAGATCTCGTGCATTGGAACCCATGGTTATGGGCCCGAATCCGTTAGTATGGAACATTTTATTTTCCAAGTGAAATCCCCTAGTATATGAAAGAATGAAAAAGTGCTTTTGTTGTTGTGGAATAAGAAGCCTTCGTATCTTAATGCATGTATTTAATTTATTCGGAGCTATTAGAGCGGGATCCACTTTTTGGGGAATATGAGTCGAAGCAATAACAAGAATATTTCTAGTGGAACATCTTTCACAATCCCTGGAGAGATAGTTCTCTAATAGACCGAGGGATAAGTAATTCGACTCATTCACATACAGATCATGAATGTTTGGAATCCATATTATGCAAGGAGACATTGCTTTTGCTAATTCGAATTGAAGGGTGATATCAAATCGGTCTATTTTCGGCGTCATATACATAGTTAGCACATTCGTCATAGTTAGCAGCTCCGTATCAAGGTCATCATCAATATCGTCACTATCATCAATATGGATATTGTCACTATCATCAATATCGATATCATCAATAAGATAACCTTTAGGCTTGTCATCCAGGAACTTGTTCGGAAATACCGTAATGAAAGGAACATAGGAGTTTGTCGCTAGGTATTTGACCAAACAGGATCGTCCAGTTCCTATAGAACCTATCACTAAAATACCCCTAGAAGGGGATAGGGCTAAGCGGAGCGAAAAGGGTTTTCCATGAGATGGAAAATGAAAACTATTAGCCCCACACGAGGTTTGTGAATAAGTGATTGTCTGATAATGAGCAAGGAATATCCGTCTTTCTGCTAAACAGGATCTATTGAACTCATAATTCATTAGATACTTTTTCTGAATGTCAACTAAGTATCGTAAGTAAATTGATCCCGGTTGTTCAATCATTTGATAACCAGAGTCGTTCTTTGATAAAGGATCACTATGAGTCAGACTCAATAGAATTTGATCAATCCTTTTTTCTGTCATTAAGGTGGAGAACTGAACCAAGAATTCTCTTTCTTCATCATCAATCGAACCACTGTTCGCGACCCAGGATTCGATTTTATCATCAATCCAATCACCGTTCACGTTTTTTCTTTTTCTTACCAATGAATAGATCTCTTTACTTGTACGACTTAGATGTCTCGTATTTCTCGAAAAAGTGATTTGATTGATGGGATTTGGTATGATACTTATGAGATTGATATTCAAATATTTCTTCTTAGAACGTATTGATTTGACCCCATAAGCGGGACCACCACCCAATAGCATGTTGCCACCAGAAGCAGAACCCCGTATTTCTTCCAGAGAATCTCCTAATTGTTCCAGAGCAACTAGAAAGAGATTCTTTAACCAGAAAGAATTCAGTTCAGATGTAGGATACCTATCCAGAAGTTTTCGCAACTCAATCATGTATGATGGAATCATCAAAGATTTGATCTTTTCTAACTCTGTCTGTAACTCACTAGAGGCTCGGGAAACAAAGAGAAGATGGATACGAACGAGATATCCAGCAACAAGAAGAAGGAAAAGGATTGAATAGAGGAACTCCCGAGTATTTCTTGATCTCAGATGTGCCCATATCAATGGAACGGGTGCCTCATTATTTCGATGAATCATTTCTTCGGACAGAAGAAGACTCTGTAAACACTTATTCGAAATCTCACTTATCAGAGTCCATTGTGGAAGAATCTTCTGAGGAATTGGCCATGATATATCTGATCCATACACAATATCATGAAAAATGGATACAAATTTTTGACTGCTACTTAGTATCGGCAATGGGTCTGAAAAAGTATCTAAAAGGGTTAAATTTAGATATTTGCACCCTGTCGAAGTAAGGAACCATGGCATATATGTTTGGAACAGATTCCATTTTGAGAGATTTGAAAAAGCACTATCTCGTTGAAAGGTTCCATACATCTGCCCTTTCTCAACGTATTTCTTTAGACAAAGACTCCGTTTTTTCCTCTTTCCGGATGGTAAATATTTCTCAGAACATGGAGTGTGAATCAAACCCATGTTTGAATTGAAACTGAGATACTGATGCAAGTTCTTCCCTTCTGAATCAGATAGATTCATATCTGAAAGAGGCTGACAATAAGTTCTTTCAAAATTGACTATTTGTTCCTCTCTTAGAGGTGTTGCAGAAATGTCTGCGATCGAGTAAATAGCTCTACGAACGAATAGATCGAATCGAATTGGAAAATGGAAAGATTTGTACAAGTTATACGTTTCATCACCACTTTGTAGAAAATCGTTAGGTATGAATATGTCAGATACCTGTGACTCGATTGGTGAAATAGTCTCTCTATCCAAAAAAAGATGTTTTTTTTTACCGACGCACAAAGAAAATATTTTGTTGCGAATGAACAAGATATTGAGGAATTGTCCATATGTAAGATCATCATTATGGATACGGGTCTTTTCCACAGAAAAAGGGAATCTTTTGTTACAATAGAACCAGAAGTGATGTGGATCATTCAAGAATCGAAGTCTATTTGCTTTATAAAAAGAAGATATCAATGAACTTCTATGAAATGGTTTCGCGGGATTCTGCCAATTGTCTCGATCGTGGGATATCATTGAGAAATAGGAATCCGTGTTATCAAAGGATTTCCCGCGATTATTTCTAGTATGGAATGAGTCAATCATCCACTTTGGTATCTTTTTGAACAAAAATGGTAATATTGTTCCTCCATTGATCAAGAATTTCGGTTTTTGGGAAGTATCATGATCATCCAATAAGAAGGGTTTCAATTTATTCAAATGAACGATTTGAACACCTATTGATTCTAACAACTGATTGCAGGGTTGATCATTCGGACCTTTCAATTCATAGATGTGGATCTCGGACCTATGAATGGGGGTATTCCCGATACTCACAAAGAAAAAGGGAAGTGACTTGGACAAAAAGAGAAGTGACTTGGATAAAAAGAGAAGTGACTTGGACAAAAAGAAACGAAGTGACTTAGACAAATCTTGTTTGTCGATAGCCTCGGACCAATCAATCGAATATTGATTAATACGTAATCGATCGAACACTACTTGAAAAAGGCTCTTCTGTACTTGAAAAAGGCTCTTCTGTTCAGAAACGAAATGTTCCTGGAAATTCTTGCTCCCATTGGACCATTTGTATCTATATGCATCAGGATCCCGATTCATGGATCTCTCGGTTCGAGAAATAAGAGGATCAAACCATTTCTTCTGACTCTTTTTCAAATTCGATAAATGTTGGTTGATCGTATATTTCATTATAGTTATATGATTCAGAGTATCATTTCCTATTTGATCCCTTTGAATTCCATATTCGAAGTTGCGATCGGATCTATTCATTAAAAAGAATCGATTCGATACATTTCTTATGTACCCATAGGTGCTATATTGGATTTGAATCAGATTTCGGATCAATCTATATTGATTGACTGCCTCCATGATGTTGTTGCTAGCAAATACCGCTGTTTTTAGTTTTGGATCTTCCAAATCATTCCCGCAGTAGATCCGGACCGATTTTTTTCTGATCCTTCGATAAAAAGATTCATTCTCCTCATAAAAAAGAGGAGGTAGAACCAATAAAGATTTCTTTTTCGATTCATCTCTGGAGTTGAATACCTCATTCAAGAATTTTTTTTGATCCAAC
>Ga0209577_10003180_pt1 | contig 15481 bp, 17 predicted proteins | sample GraSoiAngelo_109_FD_185874 | JGI IMG/M metagenome (GOLD analysis project Ga0209577, IMG submission 185874) | Grasslands soil microbial communities from the Angelo Coastal Reserve, California, USA - 14_0903_12_20cm (SPAdes) (version 2) | ecosystem: Environmental > Terrestrial > Soil > Grasslands...
ATCGGCCTCATGGCCGCCGGCGCTGCGCTGCTCGCCGTGTTCGGACTGATCGAGCGTCGGAGCTCGGCGCCGTTGGTCCGGCTCAGCATCTTTCGGGTGCGGACGCTCGCGGTTGCCGACCTCGTGCTGCTGCTCGTCGCCAGCGGGATGTTCGGGATGTTCTTCTTTGCCTCGCTATACGTCCAGGAGATTCTCGGCTATAGCCCGCTGCGCGCCGGCCTCGCGTTCCTCCCGGTGACGGCGGCGATCGTGATCGGCGCGGGGATCGCCCAGCAGCTGATCCCCCGCCTGGGCGTACGTAACGTAGCCTTGACCGGGGTCCTGCTCGCCACCGCTGGAATGAGCGTCCTCACCCAGCTGCCCGTTCACGGAAGCTACCTCGGCAACCTGTTGACTGGCCTGTTCCCGATGGGGATCGGGATGGGGCTGACGTTCGTTCCGATCACCCTGCTCGGCACGGGCGCGGTCTCGGGAGAGGACGCGGGGCTCGCGTCGGGGCTTTTCAATACCGCCCAGCAGGTCGGCGGCTCGCTCGGCCTGGCGATCCTCTCCACGCTCGCGGCGAGCCAGACGAGCAGCCTGCTGCACCCCGGGATGTCGGCCGCCGCCACCGTTGCGGCCCGCGTGTCGGGCTACCACGTCGCGTTTGACGCGGCTGCAGCGATGCTCGCCGGCGGCGGGCTAATCCTGGCCCTGGCCCTGCGCCGGCGCCACGTCCGGGCGCTCGAGACCGGGCTGGTTCCGTCCCCGGTCCCCGCGTAGGACAATATGAGCGAGATGCCGGTCGAGGAGCGACAGCTTCGAGCAGACGCCGAGCGCAACCGCCGGCGGCTGCTCGAGGCCGCGCAGGTGCTGTTCCGCGAGCAGGGGCTGGACGTCAGCGTCGCCGAGATCGCCAAGGCGGCGGGTTGCGGGCGCGGGACGCTGTTTCGGAACTTCGCCTCCAAGGAGGACTTGATCGCGGCGGTCGTCGCCGAGCGGATGCACGAGGCCGCGCGCCGCGGTCGTGAGCTGCTCGATACGCCAGACCCGGAGGAGGCGTTGTTCGAGTTCCTCGGCGAGATGGTGGGCCGCCAGCAGCTCGACCGTGCGCTGTTCGAGGCGCTCGATGACGCGTGGCTTGCCAGAGAGGACATCCGCGCGGCCCACGCGGAGATCTTCGGTGTGCTTGACCGGCTACTCGTGAGGGCGCAGGACGCGGGCGCGGTACGGCCCGATGTCGGCGCGATGGACGTGCTGATGCTGTTCAAGGGCGCCTGCGTGGCGGCGACCACGTTCGCGCACTCCGACCCAGGGATCATCGATCGCCACCTCGACCTGATCCGCGCGAGCATCGCAGGCAACGCCCAGGCGACGCAGCTGCGGGGCCGAGCCCCCACGCTGGGGGAGATTGGCCTCGAGGCGCCCCACTAGCGCATGCCCTCGAGTGTGCCGAGATCGATCTCCCGGGCCAGGAGCATACGGTCGCCGATGAACACCGTCGGCGTCGTCACGACGCCCGCGCGCACCCCTGACTCGAAGTCGCGTCGCACCCTGGCTCTCACCTGATCGCTTCGGCGGTCGGCCTCGAATCGCTGCAGGTCGAGCCCGAGGGTCCGCGCCCGCTCCCATAGATGAGGATCCTCCAGCCGGCCCTGTTCGGCGAATAGGAGGTCGTGCATCTCCCAGAAGCGCCCCTGGAGCCCGGCCGCCTCGGCCGCGCACGCCGCGGGCCACGCGCGCGGATGGTTGGAGCGAACGGGGAAGTGGCGAAACGCGGGCCGCAGCGGCGAAGTCGGCGTACTCGATGATCAGCGGGGTGCCCTCCGGCCCGCGCACGTGGTCATCGGCCGACACCGGTGGGACCGGCGCCGAGCGGAGCTCGCTCAAGCCGCCGCGAGACCGTCGAAGATCAGGTTGGCGCCGGGCAGCTCGGACGGGGAGGGAGCCTCGTAGCTCCACTTGACGATTGCGTCCGGCCCGACGATCACCAGCGCTCGCTGGGCGAAACCCCCCGGGTGGTAGACGCCGAACGCCCGGCAGGTCGCACCCTTCGGCTCGAAGTCCGACAGCTGCTCGATGCTCACCCCCAGCCGCTCCCGGAAAGCGGTCTGGGAGTACGTGGCATCGCACGAGACGCCATACAGGGTTGCCCCCTGGGCGCGGAAATCCTTAAGCATCTCCTCGTAGAGGTTGAGCTGGTCGGTGCACACCGAGCTGAACGCGAACGGATAGAACACCAACACCGTGGTCGTGCCCTCCAGGTCGGCCCGTGTGAACTCGCTCCCGTCCGCCCGGCGAAGCGTGAACTCCGGCGCCGGTGTGCCGGGCTCAAGAACCCCGCTGGTCACCTGCGCAGGCCGAGCTCCCGCAGCAGCGCGCGGTAGCGCTCGAGGTCGGCGCGCTGAAGGTAGTTGAGGAGCCGCCGGCGGCGGCCCACGAGCATCAGCAGCCCGCGGCGCGAGTGGTGGTCCTTGCCATGAACGCGCAAGTGGTCGGTCAACGAGTTGATCCGCTCGGTCATCAGCGCAATCTGGACCTCGGCACGGCCAGTGTCGGCGTCGCCGGAGCCGAACTTCTCGACGAGCTCTCGCTTGCGCTCCTGGGTGACGGTCATGCGGGCGCTGAGGCTAGCAGGCCGCCTGTCGCCGGCTGCCGATGCAGGGGGGCGTCGGTGGCGCGCTCACCCGCACAGCTCGCGCGTGCGCTCGACGTCCCGGTGCATCTGCTCGACGAGAGCGTCGACCGATTCGAACCGGCGCTCCCCTCGCAGGCGCGTCAGGAATGCGATCCCCAAGGTGCGGCCATAGAGGTCCTCATCGCGGTCGAGCAGGTAGGCCTCCACCAGGACGGCCCGGCCGGTCCCGAAGGTAGGCCGAACGCCCACGCTCACGACCGAGCAGGCCCCGTCGGCCCTAGCCACGTAGACGCCGTGCCCGGGGCACACGAGCGCCTCGTCGGGAACGAGGTTTGCGGTCGGGAACCCCAGCTCGCGCCCACGCCGGTCACCGGGCACCACCTCGCCGCGCATCTGGAACGGGCCTCCCAGCATCCGCGCCGCGAGCTCCACGTTCCCCGCTTGCACCAGCGCCCGAATGTGGCTGGAGGAGACGATCTCCCCTTCCACCTCGACCAGCGGCACCACCCTGGTCTCGAACCTTCCGTCCGCGGCGAGCGTCTGCGGGTCGCCGGCGGCCCGGTGGCCGAAGCGGAAGTTCTCCCCCACTGAGACGGCGGTCGCGTTCAGGGTGTCGACCAGCACCTGATCGATGAAATCCTGCGGGCTCTGGGAGGCGAAGCGCTGATCGAACGGGATCACCACGAGCTCCTCGACCCCGAGCTGCGCGATCAGCTCCGCCTTCACCTCGAAGCTCGTGAGTAGCCTCGGCGCCGCCTCCGGCCTGACCACGCGGAGCGGGTGGGGCTCGAACGTGAGCACGGTGTCGTTGCCTTTGATCACCTCTCGGTGGCCGAGATGGACGCCGTCGAACTCGCCCACCGCCACCTTCCGGGGACGAGGCTCGGCGTCGGGCAGCATCGTTGTCCGCATGGGCGGGGAAGCCTAATCAGCCGCGAAAGCCCACGATCGGCTTGAGCTCGCGCCCCGCCGATCGCGGCTGGGCAAGCGCGATCAGTCCCTCCCCGTCGGTGAGCCTGATCACCGCGTTCTGGGCGGCGCTGCCAGTCCGCAGTCGCACCGTCGCGCCGTGGCTGGCCCGCCGCGCCTGTTCTGGATCGAGCCGAAGCTCGGGCAGGAAGCCGAGCGCCTGCTCGAGTGGGATGGTCAGGTCCGGATCGGCGTCGCGCACCTCGAACGAGCCGATCGCGGTGCGGCGAAGCTCCTCGCAGTAGGCGTCGCCGAGGGCGGCGATCAGGCTGCGCACGTAGGTGCCCGAGGAGCACTCGATCGCAAAGCCACGGCGGTCCCCATCGCGCCATCGCTCCTCGAAGCGATAGATCTCGACGTCGCGCTCCGCCAGGGACGTCGCCACGCCAGCCCGCGCGAGCGCGTAGGCCCGGCGGCCCCCCACCTTGACCGCCGAGTACGCGGGCGGGCGCTGCCGGACGACCCCGGTGGGCAGCTTCAGGTCGCCGGCCGGCACAAACCCGGTGTGGACGATCTCCCCCTCGGGATCTCCCGTGCTCGATCTCGCGCCGAACCGTGCCGTCACTTCATAACGCTTGGGCAACGCCATCAGGAAGCGCTGCACGCGGGTAGCCCGGCCGACCAGGATCAGCAAAAGCCCGGTGGCGAACGGATCGAGCGTGCCCGCGTGCCCGACCTTCACTCCGCGCTCGGACCCGCGGCGGATCTGCGCCACGACCCCCGCCGATGTGATCCCCGCCGGCTTGTCGACGAGGATGACGCCATCGCTCACGCGAGCTGCTGAGGGCGATCGCTCACGCCAACTGCTGGGCCACCTCATCCCGGAGGAACTCCACCACCTCGGCCCCAGCCATGGTGGTGGTGAAGCCCGCCGCCTGGCGGTGGCCTCCGCCGCCCTGGACGCGAGCGATGCGGGAGACGTCGACGCGCTCGTCGCTGGAGCGAAGTGACACCTTCCGCTTGCGGTCACCGTCGGTGGCGCCGACACGCTCGCGGATCAGCGCGGCGACCGCGGTGCCCTCGACAGCACGCAGGTGGTCGATCAGCCCCTCTGAATAGCTCTCCAGCGCGCCGGAGGCGACGAAGTCGCGCTCGCTCAACTCGGTCACGGTCAGGCGACCGCCGTCGTAGCGCCTGATGTTCGCCAACCCGCGGGCCAGCAGCGCGAGCTTGCCGTACGGGACGCCCTCGTACACGCGCCGGTAGATCTCGTGCACCTCCACCCCGGCCCCGATCAGGTCCGCCGCCATTCGGTGGGCGCGCGCGGTCGTGTTCTCGTACATGAACCGACCGGTGTCGGTAATCAGCCCCACGTACAGCGCCTCGGCGATCTCTAGCGTTGGCGCCACCCCGAGACCGTGCATCAGGTCCCACACGATCTCCGCGGTGCAGGACGCTTCGGGCTCGACGAGGTTCACCGTCCCAAACCGGGTGTTGTCGTGGTGGTGGTCGATGTTGACGATGTGCATACCGGGAAGCCGAAATGCCTCGGCCGGATTGCGCTCCAGGTTGCCGCAGTCCAGGTACACGATCGTCCGCTCCTCGATGTCTCCGGGAGGCACGGCGAGGACCTTGTCCAGCGGCAGGAATTGGTACTCCTGCGGCAGCGGCCGCTCTCGCTCATCGATGAACGCCGCGCTGTCCTTGCCCATGGCGAGCAGGATCTCGTGCATCGCGACGAGCGACCCGAGCGCATCGCCGTCGGGATTCTCGTGCGTGACCACGATCAGCTTCTGCGCAGAGCGCAGCTCGTCAAGGGCCTGGTCGCGAGCGGAGCGGTTCCCGTTCTCAGGCATCACCGACCTCCCTGTCGATCAGCCGCGAGATGCGGTCCGCCCGCTCGACCGTCTCGTCGTACTCGAACACCAGCGCCGGCGTGCGCTTGAGGGTCAACTGGGAGGCGATCACGCCCTGGAGGAAACCATGGGCGGAGCGCAGCCCCTCGAGCGTCGCTGCTCTGGTCGGCTCGTCGCCGAGGACGCTCACGTACACGCGCGCATGTCGCAGATCTGGGCTGGTCTTGACTGCAGTCACTGTCACAAAACCGATGCGAGGATCCTTCAGATCCTTGGTGATCGCGTCGCTGAGCACAGCACGCACCGCCTGATCGACGCGACGCATCCGCTCGCCGGCCATCCTAGCCCTCCGGGTCTAAAGGAAGCAGAAAGCAGGCTCTCATAACAGCTCATCGACCGACGCCATCACCCGGCTCACCCGCACGCCATCTGGACAACGCGCGTGGAGCCAGCGCTCGACGTTGTCGGCGGCGGCGGCGAGCTTCGCCAGCGATCCGCCAGTCAACGCAGCGGTCAGCCTTGCGCGCTGCCAGAGGTCTGCGTGGTCGGTTTCCGCCACCGCGACGCCAAGGCGGCCGTGGAGCTGAGCCTTGATCGAGGACAGCTCCTTGCGCTTGTTCTTGAGGCTTTCCGCCTCCGGAAAGTGCAGATCGATCACGAGCACGGCGACGTAGCCGCTCGCGGCCATCGCCGCCCTAACGCGATCAGGCCAGCGCGCGCTCGACCTGCCGCGTGGCGTAGGTCTCGAGCACGTCGCCTTCCTTGATGTCCGCGAAGTCCTTCAGCACGATCCCGCAATCGAAGCCCGCGCTGACTTCGCGCACGTCATCGTCGAACCGCCGCAGGCTGGCGATCTCGCCGTCGTACACGATCGTGCCGTCGCGTACCAGGCGGACCTTCGAGCCACGCGTGGCCTTGCCCTCGACGACGTGGCAGCCGGCGATCGTGCCCACGCGCGAGGCGCGGAACAGCTGGCGAACCTCGACGGTGCCGAGCGTCTCCTCGACCTCCTCGGGGGCGAGCATGCCCTGCATGGCATCGCGAAGCTCCTCGATCGCCCGGTAGATCACCGAATACGTTCGAATCTCCACGCCCTCGCGCTCGGCGACGGCGCGGGCGTCTCCGACCGGGCGCACACCGAACGCCAGGATCACCGCGTCCGATGCTGCGGCCAGCATCACGTCGGACTCGGTCACGCCACCGACGGCGCTGCGAATCACGTTGACCGACACCTCTTCCTGCGGGAGCTTCGCGATCTCGTCTTCGATCGCCTCCAGCGAGCCAGCCACGTCGGCCTTGAGTACCAGGTTCAGCTCCTGAACTCCGCTCTTGAAGATGTCCTCGAGCGAGACTTTCTTGCCCGAGCGGCGCGCAAGTGACTCGGCCTTCAGCCGGGTGGAGCGCTCGGCCGCAAGCTGGCGTGCGCGGCGCTCGTTCTCGACCACGCGTACGTGCTCACCGGCTTCGGGCACGCCATCGAAGCCGAGCACCTCCACGGGCTCGCCCGGCCGTGCCTCCTGGACCCGGTTCCCCAGGAAGTCGTTCATAGCGCGGATCCGACCCCAGTGGGCTCCGGCGACGACCGCGTCGCCGACGTGGAGCGTGCCCCGGGAAATCAAGACAGTCACCACCGGCCCCCGGCCGGGATCGAGCTTCGACTCGATCACGCTGCCCGAGGCGGCCGCATCGGGGTTGGCGCGCAGCTCCTCGACCTCGGCCATCACCAGGATCGTTTCCAGCAGGTCGTCGAGCCCATCGTGGGTCTTTGCCGATACGTCGACGAACTCGGTGTCGCCGCCCCACTCCACCGGCTGCAACCCAAGTTGGGTCATCTCGGTGCGGACGCGCGTAGGATCGGCGCCTGGTTTGTCGATCTTGTTGACCGCGACCAGGATCGGGACCCCCGCCTCCTTGGCGTGGTCGACGGCCTCCTCGGTCTGCGGCTTGACGCCGTCATCCGCCGCGACCACGATCACTGCGAGGTCGGTCACCCGCGCGCCGCGGGCCCGCATCGCGGTGAACGCCTCGTGGCCCGGAGTGTCGAGGAAGGTGATCGTCTTGCCGTTGTGGTGCACCTGGTAGGCGCCAATGTGCTGAGTGATGCCACCCGCCTCGCCGGCCGCCACCTCGGTGGAACGGATCGCGTCCAGCAGCGAGGTCTTGCCGTGGTCGACGTGGCCCATGATCGAGCTCGTTCTCGTCGTCCTCGTAGCCGTCCTCCTCGATCGCCTCCTCCTCGGTGTGGACGACCTCGACGTCCTTTCCGAGCTCGGCCGCCAGCACCCCGATCGCCTCGTCGGACAGCGTCTGGGTGAGCGTCTTCATCTCCCCCAGCACCATCAGTTTTTTCATGATCTCCGGCACCGGGACGTCCAGGTACTCGGCGACGTCCTTGACCGTCGAGCCGGAGTTGATCCTGATCGCTGGTTCGGCGACGGCGGTCTGCGTCGCGGAGGGGCGCGACTCGGCTTCCTCGTCGTAGACGCCACGGCGGCGGCGGCCGCGGCGCTGGCGGCGGGGCGGCTGGGATGTCTGCATGGGTGGTCCGCCGCCGGGGGCCCGGCGCGAAGCCTGGGAATCGATCACCACGCGCCGGCGTCCACCGGCGGCGCCGGGAGCGCGCTCGCCCTGCAGCGAGTCTCGGGTGGGGCGCTGCTTGTGATCGGGGCGAGCGGTGGCGGGCGAGGCGCTCTGGGCAACCGGCCCCGCCTCTGCGGGCGCAGGCGCCTGACGCTGTGCGGAGGCTCCATCGCCGACCGGCTTCGGCACCGGCGGAGCGGCCCCAGTCGCTACCGGAGCCTTGCTCGCGGTCGCGGCGCCGTCGCCGTTGCCGAGCACCTTGAGGGCCACCTCCTCATCCACGTTCGATGAGGCGGCCTTGACGTCCACCCCCGCCGCGCGCAGGCGCTCAAGCACGTCTTTCGACTGAAGGCCGCACTCCTTGGCGATCTGATGGACGCGCTTGTTCATCTACCTCCAGTGTAAATCGCTACTGCGTAGCGCCCTCGGCCGGCTGAGCATCGGGCTCGGCCGCCGGCGGGCCGCCGGCGGGCACCTGCTCGGGCTGGGACGCGCTATCGGGGACATGCTCGGCTTGGGCGACACCGTCGTCTTCGTGGTCGGCCTGCGGCGCGCCGGCGGGTGGGGCAGCCGGCTGGTCGGCTCGCGGGGCGGCGGTCTGGTCGGCCTGCGGCGCGGCGGCGAGCTCGTCGGTCCCCTTCCCCTCGAGCGCCTGGTGGGTGGGTAGGCCGCAGTACCGCGAGCCCGCCAGCGCCGCGTTCGGGCAGCGCCGGCCGTTGGCAAGGATTGCGTGGCAGCGACCCGAGGCTTCCTCCTCCTCGTAGCCGTGTTCGGCCTCCTCGGCGGCGAACTCGGTCTCCGAGCGGATGTCGATCCGCCACCCGGTGAGCCGGGCCGCGAGCCGTGCGTTCTGCCCTTCGCGCCCGATCGCCAGCGACAGTTGGTCGTCCGGGACGATCACCGTCGCCTGCTTGCCGGCGTCGTCAACGAGCACCTCTCTGACCCGCGCGGGCGACAGCGCCTTGGCGACGAACCGCGCCGGCTCGTCGTTGTAGGGAATGATGTCGATCTTCTCGCCGCGCAGCTCGGAGACCACCATCCGCACGCGCGAGCCACGTGGCCCGACGCACGCGCCGACCGGGTCGACCCCGTCGACGTGCGAGACGACCGCGATCTTCGAGCGATATCCCGGCTCGCGCGCCACCCCGGTGATCTCCACCAGCCCATCGGCGATCTCCGGCACCTCGAGCTCGAACAGCTGCTTGATCAGCTCGGGATCGCGGCGGGAGACGATGATGCTCGGACCTTTGGTCGAGTTCGAGACGTCCTTGATCACGGCCTTGATCCGCTGAGAGTGGTCGTAGCGCTCGCCCTCGACCTGCTCTGACTTCGGCAACAGCGCCTCCACCCGCTCGCGCAGCTGCACCAGGGTGTAGCGGGAGTCGGACTGCTGGACGATGCCGGTGATCAGCTCGCCGACGCGGTCGCGGTACTCCTCGAACATCATGTCGCGCTCGGCCTCGCGGATCCGCTGGAGGATCACCTGCTTGGCCGTCTGCGCAGCGATCCGGCCGAAGTCGTGCGGCGTGACGTCCTCGATCTCGATCTGATCCTCGAACTCCTTGAGCTTCTCCATGTCGAGCTCGGGCTCCGGCGGCTCGCGGAGCTCGCCCGTCTCAGGATCGACGGTGGGCTCCTGCTCGGCCGTCTCGACCAACAGCTGCGCCTCGATCTCCTCGGGGATCTTCAGCTCGAAGACCTTGAAGTCTCCGGAGTCGCGATCCATCTCGACCTTCGCGTAGCGCGCCGCGCCCGGCGTCTTCTTGTAGGCCGACAGGAGCGCGTCCTCGAGCGCCTCCATGAGCCGCTCCGACGAGATGTTCTTCTCCGCAGCGAGGCCCCGTACCGCTTCGACGATTTCACGTGACATGGCTTTAGTCTCCCGGGATCAGGTTGGAGCGGGCGATGTGCTCAAAGGGGATCGTGATCACCCCGCCGCCCGCGGCGATCGTCACGTCGCGCTCCGATGCCCCGACGAGCTCCCCGGTCAGGCTCGCGTGGTCATCGCGCGCCTCGCGCAGACGCACGCGTGCGCGGTGCCCCAGAAAGCGCATGTAGTGCGCAGGCTTTGTAAGCGGCCGGTCCTGCCCGGGCGAGGACACCTCGAGCGAGTAGTGCTCGCGGTACTCCCCCAGCTTGACCGATACGCGCTCGCATAGGGCGAGCGTGACCCCATCCGGGTGGTCGATGAACAGCCTCAGCGTCCCACCCGACACCTCTACGAGCAGCACCTCGACCTCGGGCTCGCTGATGCCGAGTCGGTTGTCGATCTCGGCCTGAAGTGCGTTGGCGCTCACGGTCTCCTCCGTCCACAAACTCATAAAAAAAGCGGGCAATCGCCCACTTCCGGTACTTCTGCCGGGAGGGCCCGGCGACTGCTGTGTTTTCAGGGTAGCACCGATTTGCCTCCTCTACGGCTTCTGCGCGCTGGCGCGGGCGCGGGCTCGATCGCGGTACAGGCGGTAGTCGCGCCTTCCGGGCTGAAGGCACGCAGCAAGCGCGAGCGGACGTCGAGCCTCGGCGTGGCGCCCGAGCATCTGCAGCGAGCGGCCCAGACAGAACTGCGCATAGTCGTTGGTGGGGGCGCGCTCGATTACCGCCTCGAACTCGATCGCGGCCTGCTCGTAGCGCTGGGCGCCGAACAGCGCGCGCCCAAGCGCCTCGCGGATCGAGGTCTTGTCGGGATCGAGATCGCGCGCGCGCGATAGGGGAATCGTCGCCTGGTGGTTGTGGCCCGCTTCCAGCAGCTCGGTGCCCCGCCGGAAGAGCTCGTATACGTCGTCCATTGCGGGGAAGTTTAGTTTCAGTTATCGCCTGCGCGGAGGCAACGCCCACAGCGCCCGTAGCCATCCGAGCGGGCCGAGCCCAGACCCCAGCTCGGAGCGAAGCGCCTGGCGCTGCCGGGTGCTGGGTGCGTCGTTAGGGGCGGAGCCGAAGCGCACCAGCCGCAGTCCGCGGATGTAGCCAGCGGCGTCGGGCGCGTAGCGGAAGCGGTGCTCGAGCGACGCCAGCGTCGCTCCCGAGGCCAGCGGCCGTCCGGAGCGCAAGAACGCCCGCTCGAGCTCCGCAAGCGCGAGCTCGTTGGAGCGCAGCGGACGGGTTAGGAGCACCGCGGCTGCAAGCAGCCCGAGCACGAGCATCCCCAGTACGCCGAACTCGGCCACCTGTAGCCCAGTGTCTGCGCCGCCGTGCCCGCGTCCCCTCGACGCGCGCGCGCGTGAACCTGCTCCCTGATTCAGCCGCTTGATCGATTGGACCTTGGTGGGAACCGCCCCGCTGATGGCGCCCAGACTCGGAATCGGCGTGCCGTGCGAGAGGGCGGGGTCGGCCCGCGGGGTCGGCTCAAACCGCACCCACCCATAGCCGGCAAACCAAGCCTCGACCCACGCGTGCGCGTCGAGGTCGGTCACGATCCAGCGGCCGGTAGCGGGGTCGTAGGTCCCCTGCGTGAACCCCGCGGCGACGCGAGCGGGCACACCTCCCATTCGCAGCAGCAACGCCATCGCCCCGGCGAACTGCTGGCAGTAGCCGACCTTGTCCGAGAACAGGAAGCTCTCGAGCGGGAAGCGATTGATTGGCGGGCTCTCGTTGTAGCGGTAGCCATGCGCCAGCAGCCGCTCGATCGATCGGGCGTATGCGAACGGACTCCGGGCGGAGTGCGCAAGCCTCGTGGCGAGCGCATACGCGGGCCGATAAGCCGAGCGGTCGATCATTCCGGTGCCGCTCAAAACGGGCACGCCGATCAGGTTCTGGACCGGCTGGTGGGAGTGAAATGGCGGGAATTCGACCTCCACCTGGCTGGAACCGGCCCCGCCCCCATGGGCCGCGTGGATTGCATCGGCCGGGAGCAGGATCGTCCTGTAACCGGGCGGGACCGTGGAGTAGTCCGGCTTGGAGTGCGATAGAGCGTGCGCGCTCGGATGCGGGGCGTAGACGCGGACCGCATATGTGTCTCCTGGGCCCAGGTTCGAGGTGGCCGTCCACGTGCCCGGGCTGAAACCGGGGATCACCGGCTGGGGGACCTCGGAGGGCTGTCCTGAGAAGCCCGAGCCGATCACGTCCGCGGTGCGCATCTCGCGGAGCTTCACCTCGATCGTCTGCTGCCAGCGAGCGAGAGCGGCGGGCGGTGCCACGGCGAGGCTCTGGGCTCCGGCCACGACGCCCTCGGCCCATCCGTGCCCGTCGAATACGTCGAGATCCTCGGCCTTCCAGTAATCCCCGCGCTGAGCCTTCACCTCGAGCACGGGACGCCAATCCCGCGATAGTCGAACAGCGGCTTGCCGGGATCCAGCGCGGGCGCGATCACCATCGCGCCTACCGCGGCGAGCGCACATAGCCCGAGCGCCGACGCGCGATGTCCGACCTGCACCCGGTCACCCCACAGGAACGCGGCCACAAGGGCGAACAGGATTACCCCGTCGAGATACGCGAACTTCGGGCGCAGCATTGTCGTGGGAACCGCGATCAGCGCCACAAGCGGCAATAGCACTGCGGCTCTTCGCAGCTGCCCCATTCCTGTCTGCGCGAACGCCAGCAGCGCCGCGGCGTCAAGGAGCAGGATCGCAGGGCCAAGGACCATTACCAGGCTGACCCAGCGGCCGCCCCCCGGGGACGGGACCGGGTTGCGCGGCAGTGCCGAGATCCCCGCCTCGATCCCGCTGGCGATGACAGCGATCCGGGCATGGAAGATCCACGCGACCGGGATTCCCGCGATCGCGAGCCCAACAAGCACCGCGAGCACCGCGGCGCCCGCGGCGAGCAGGCGGCTCCGACGGGCGACGACTGGACCGCCCCACGCGAGCAGCACCGCGAGCGCCAACAGCCCGAGTAGCCGCGCCGCCGGGGGGCGCGTGAACAGGGTCTCCCACCGCAGCACGCCATAGAAACCAAGCGCCGCAAACGCCACCAGGCGAATCCGCATGCCGCCCTCGGCGTCGCCTACTCGTGCGATCGCGGGCGGACGCTTGCGCTCCGCGCCCCGCGGCGGCAGGAGCGCGACCTGGGCGCCTGAGCTCATCCCCGGTGCTCCTCGCCTGGCCGGCACCTCATGCCGCACGCTCCCTGATCCGCGACCGCCCGGCGGAGGACCCGATCAGGTAGCCGCGGCAGCCGCTCACCTCGAAGCTGATTGCATTGCGAGCGGGGAAAGCGACCTCTTCGGGCAGCACCAGCACCGCGACTCGCTGGTCTCCGCGCAAGAGGGCGGGTGGAAGACCGCCCTCCGCGGCCACGTAGAAGATGTCTCCCAGCCGTGACCTTGGATCGAACGATGGCGGCGGAGCGTCCGGTCCGCCCTCGATCAGCGCCAGCCGCGCGTGCGTGCCGGGCCAGGCGCCGAGCTCTCCATCGATATGTACCGGCCGACGCTCACCAGGCAGTAGCAGGTCGCAACCCGCCCGTCGCGCGAGCTCGAGAGTCAGCGACGCGGCGGCACGTACCGCCGCGTCGACGCGCTCGGTAGGGCCCGAGCAGCGGACATCGAGCACCACCAGCGGCCCGCTCTCGCGATCGGTCCGCAACCGGCGCTCCAGCAAGCCGGCGCCCCGCGCCAGCGCGGTCCAGCTGATCCGGGAGGCCGGCGTCCCGGGCCGATACGGACGGAGCCCGTCGACCTCGGTGGACGCCAGCGACTCGATCGACGCGTGCGGGGCCAACGAGTCGAGCCGCTCTCCCGCGTCCCTGCGGACCCAGCGGACGCGCTCGGTGCGCGGAAGCACCAACAGCTCCTCGCTTAAGGAGATGCCCGGGCGAACGACTCGCACCAGCCCTAGGGGATCGCTCAGCGCCAGCGCCGGCGGCTCGAAGCGGTGGCGGCCGCGCCGCGAGAACCGCGCCACGATCCGCGCCTCGATCAGCCGCCCGCCCGCCAGCGGCACGACCCAGGGACGGAGCGTCACCACGTCTCGGGCCAGCGGATCAAGCAGCTCGACCCCGGCGAGCCCGAGTGGGCCCCGCCGGATCTGGATTGTCGCCTCGATTGGCTGGTCCTCGACCACGCGATCGTCGTGCAGCACGCGGCTGGCGGTGGTCCCGCGGGCCGCAAGCCAGATCCACAGCGGCATCAGCCCGCCGACCACGGCGAGCGCGATGCCCGGGACGAACAGCACCGACGCATCGAACACGTAGGCGGCGACGAGCACGATCGCGCCCAGGAGCGCGATCCCGCCCGCGCGGCTCACAGCGCTCTCACCGAGGCAAGCGCATCGGCGATCACGTCGGCGGCGGCCGACCGCGGCGAGCCGGGCGCCATCACTAGGCGGTGGGTCAGGACCACCTGCGCCAACGCTTGCACGTCGTCGGGAAGCGCGTGGTCGCGACCCTGCATCATCGCGTGCGCCTTAGCCGCGCGCAGCAACAGCAGGCCGGCCCGGGGGCTCGCGCCGAGGTCGACCCGGGGGTCCTCTCGCGTGCGCCACAAGATGCGGACCACGTAGTCGCGCAGCGGCTCGGTCGCGGTCACACGTGCCGCGGCGTCCTGGGCGCCGAGCACCTCCGCCGCATCGGCCACGGGCGTCAGCGCGAGCACGCGGTCGCCTGCCTCATGGTCGGCAAGCATCCCGGCCTCGGCGCCCGGGGAGGGGTAGCCGAGCGAGATCCGAACCATGAAGCGGTCGACCTGGGCTTCGGGCAGCGGATAGGTGCCCTCGTACTCGATCGGGTTCTGCGTGGCCAGCACCAGGAACGGACGCGCGAGCTCGTGGGTCTGCACGTCCACGGTCACCCGTCGCTCCTGCATGCACTCGAGGAGCCCCGACTGCGTCTTGGGAGAGGCCCGGTTGATCTCATCGACCAGCACTACGTTCGCGAACACTGGGCCGGGCCTGAACGAGAACCGCTGCTCGCGCTGGTCGTAGACGTTGGTGCCGATCACGTCGGCGGGCAGCAGATCCGAGGTGCATTGGACGCGGGCGAACTGGCAGTCGATGGAGCGAGCTAGCGCACGGGCGAGAGCCGTCTTGCCGACGCCCGGGTAGTCCTCGACGAGCACGTGGCCCTGCGCCAGCAGGGCTACGAGCAGGTGCTCGAGCGTCTCCGAGCGCACCTGCACCGCGGTTGCGATGTTGTCCCCGATCCTGCGGACGACAGCCGCCAATGCCTGGCTAGATCCGGGCGGCGCCAGTGGAGTGCGCTCTGGCGCGTCCACTCCTCTCCTCCTCCTTGAGATCTGCGCGCAGCCGCTGCACCTCATCTAGGACGGCGTCCGCGACCTCCTCCTTCCCCGCGCGAGGCACCCGCCGCTCGCCGCCTGCGGTGACGATCACCACTTCGTTGGCGCTCGCCTCAAACCCGATGTCGCGCCGCGAGATGTCGTTGACCACTACCGCGTCGAGCCCCTTGGCCTCGAGCTTGTCGCGCCCATAGCGGACGGCGTCCTCTCCGTGCTCGGCGGCGAACCCCACGAGTACCTGGCGCGGGTCGCGCACTCGCGCGAGCGCCGCGATCACGTCGTCGGTGCGCTCGAGCTCGATGGCGGGCGGGCGGTCGGGGGAGGCCGTCTTCTTGATCTTGCCTTCAACCG